>JAAUYE010032748.1_pt1 | contig 12302 bp, 12 predicted proteins | sample 7278081 | NCBI WGS metagenome assembly JAAUYE01 (sample SAMN14350131, study PRJNA611818) | marine sediment metagenome | isolation source: surface marine sediment (0.6m) | place: French Polynesia: Moorea | collected 2018-08
CAGACTGTTACAGGTAACAATCTTGATCCAGATTTTACGTTATGATCACAATACCCCATAATTTTATACCATACCCATATCAATACCCGGTGTACAATGCTATACCTGATGGGTATAAACGTGGGTTTACTGTTTGGCATCGTAGGGCGGGAAAAGACAAGACCTTTATGAATATATTAGCGCGGGAAGCTGTGAAGCGGAAAGGAACATACTTTTATATATTACCGTATTACAAACAAGCACGTATGATCATATGGGAAGGTACTGACAATGAAGGGTTTAGGTTCATTGATCACATACCTGCGGATCTTATTCGAAGAAAAGAAAATCAGCAAATGGTTATCGACCTTCAAACTGGGTCCGTTCTTAGGTTCCTCGGTTCTGATAACATTGATAGTATTGTTGGTACTAATCCTGTTGGTGTACTATTTAGTGAATATACCCTCCACAAGCCTCAAGCCTGGAACTATCTTCGTCCTATCCTGGCTCAAAATCAAGGTTGGGCCTTTTTTAATGGAACATTTCGTGGTCGAAATCATGGTTATCGTCTTTATAAGTCCGCTGAGAAAGATCCCAATTGGTTTAATCAAATCCTTACTGTCTCTGATACATCGGATCATGAAGGGAGGCCAGTAGTTACTGAAGAAGCGATTGAAGAAGAACGTAGATCTGGTATGCCCCCTGAACTTATTGAGCAAGAATTTTATTGCTCCCCTGATGCAGGACTTGTAGGATCATACTATTCTGATATTCTTAAAAAACTTACCCAATCTGACCCACCTCAAATTGATAAAGTACCTTATGAACCTTCTATACCTGTATCAACTGCTTGGGATTTAGGTGTAAATGACTACACATTTATTTGGTTTTTTCAGCAGTATCGCGAAGAGATTAGAGTTATTAATTGCTACCGTAATCGAAATAAGCCTATTACCCATTATCTTGGCTACTGTAGTGATTTGTACGATAACTACGATTATCATTTATTTCCTCATGATGTTAAGATGAGAGATAAAACTACTGCTCGACCTCTCTTATACCGTATACGCGAGCACAGACATTTCAAGCATAGTATAGTTGTATCTAAGATGAAAACTCTCGATACAGTTGAATGGGCGAATCAAGTGCGCGAAACGCTGATGAAATGTTGGTTTGATGAACTTAGATGTGCTATTGGTCTTGAATGTTTACGTAATTATCATCGACAGTTTGATGAAAAAAATAATGTATTTAGAAATATTCCTGTGCATGATGAGCATAGTGATGGCGCTGATGCATTTCGTACACTTGCTATGGGTATACGAGCAGTAAAGACCAAAGGGCAGGAGTTACTGGTAAAACAAAGTCATGCAATAGGGTATGACTATAACCCATTAGCTCCTGCTCCTTATCGTACTCAGTTTGAAGAGCATGAATTTAATCATAATGATATATGGTCAGATCCTAATAATTATGACCCATACACACAGACTGTTACCGGTAACAGTCTTTGGAGATAATATGAAGATCAATCGTCCTACACTGAAAAAGGATACAAGTAATGGCCAAGAAATCGAAAAGAGCCGCGGAAAGAAGAAAGAAGTACCAAGCGTGGGAAAGAAGAGCATACAGCAGGTGGGCGGCGAAGAACCCCGAAAAGGCAGCTAAGACAACATTTAAGTCAGCAAACTTAATTTTTCGCAGAGGTGATGTTGCTACTTCTGCCCGAAAAGAACGTAAGTCCCGATATAGAGATGCTCAAAGAACTGGACGTTCTCCCGATGCTGCTGAAGGTAGAACTCGTGATAGGATGAAAATGGCCGAAGGTTATATCCAGAAACGAGATCCTAAATCTGCGGAACAAGCTCCTGTGATGGTCGGGCAAACTGCACTGTCTCCAAGCTTGTTTAATTTTAAGACTATTGGCCAACGTAAACCTCCTGGTGCTTGGGACCAGCCTACTTATTATGCTAAAGGTCAAGAAGGTAAAGAAACTTTACGAGAAGCTGTCGAGAAAAATTTAGGACCAGAAAAACTTTCTCTACCACAAAAGAAAAAAATAATGTCTACAGCAAAAGCTGATGTAGGGGTAGGTGCTGCACCATTGAGAACTGGGTCAAGAATAGGCACGTACACTAAAAAGAAAAAACCTTATACTTTGCTCCCGGGATTTAGACAGCCAAGAGTTAGAAGACCTACTCTTTTGAGAGGTAATGCATATGGATAAGCGACAAGAAACAATTGTCGATAAAGTGTGTAAACGTTATGAAAAATTAAAAGGTTTGCGCGGTACCTGGGAGACGCATTGGCAGCAAATTGCGGATCTTATGCATCCTTTTAATGATAATTTTATTACACACGAATCACCTGGTACAGAAAAGATGCAAGCAGTATTTGATTCTACACCTCAAATGGCGAATCAATTGCTTGCTTCTGGCCTATATTCAATGCTGACATCCCCGGCTCAGCAATGGTATGAGTATCGACCTACAGATATTCGTTTAATGGATAATCGAGATATTGCTTTATGGTTTGATGAAGCAACTAAGATCTCGTTTTTTGAACGAAACAAACCTACTGCTCGATTCAATACTGCTATTCACGAGTGTTATTTAGAGTATGGTGCATTTGGTAATTTAGTATTATTTCCTCAAGAGCATGTTAGTCGGAATGGATTATTTTATCAATCGCTTGCCTTATCTGAGTCATACCTTGAGGAAGGCGCGGAGGGATACGTAAATGTTTTATTTCGTAGGTACCCACGTACTGTGAGGCAGTTAGTAGGAAAATTTGGTATAAAAAATGTTAGTGAAAAAGTAGCTAAGCACTATGAAGATGGTGAGTATCAACGAGTAATTAAATGTATACATGCTATATTTCCATCAGTAGAATGTACGGAAGTTAATCAAAGATATCCATTTACATCACTATATATAGACAAAAAATATAAGCATTTAATGTTAGAAGGTTTTTACTATGAGTTGCCTTTTATGGCTGCACGGTTTTACAAATCTCCTCATGAAATATATGGAAGAGGTCCGGGAAGTATTGCTTTACCTGATATTAAAATGCTTAATGAGATTATGCGAACAACTCTTAGAGCAGCTCAGAAAGTAACTGATCCTCCGTTAATGGTTCCTGATGATGGATTTTTGGCTCCTATACGTACTACTCCTGGCGGTCTTAATTTTTATAGATCTGGATTTGGCGACAGGGTTGAACCTATGGATTTTGGTACTAATCCAGATGTAGGATTTGATATTATAGATAGGCTGTATTCGCGTATACGTGAAATATTTTTTGTTGATCAGCTACAATTGCAAGAGGGTCCACAGATGACAGCAACTGAAGTATTACAGCGTACTGAAGAAAAGTTGCGTCTAATGGGTCCATTGTTTGGTCGTTTAAAACCTGAGCTTTTAGGCCCATGCTTATTACGTGATTTTAATATATTATTGCGGCAGAGGAAATTTCCCCCCGTACCTCAAGATTTTTTACGATATATATCTACTCCAGGCAATGTAAAAATTTCTTATATTTCACCTATTGCACGTGCGCAGGAACAAACAGAAGCTAATGGTATTATGAGAGCCATGTCTGTCCTGACTCCATTTCTGGAGATGAAACCAGAAATAATGGATAATTATAATGTTGATGAACTTGCGCGCGGTGTGAATGAAATGTTTAGTGTAAGTACTAAATATTTACATAGTCAAGAAGAGGTTAGAGCTACTCGAACACAAAGATCTCAACAGGAACAACAAGCACAAATTGCTGAGAATGTTGGAAAAGCTGGCCCAGGTATAGATGCTATGAGTAGGGCGGCTCAGAATTTACAGGTGATTACAGGTGGAGAACAGTAAATTAGCACAGCAGTATATAATGTGTTTTAAAGAGAGGTATCCAGAAATATTGGAAGATCTTAAGAAAGCGCATTTTTATTATAGGTCTACATTTAATGAGAATGCACTTCAGATGGCAAGAGCAGAAGGAGAACGAAATGTTGTTCTCCGTATTATGACAATAATGGACATGCAAGAGAAAGGAGAAATAAACGATGGCTGAAGATGCTGCACAGGATGCCAGTGTTGATACTGGACAACAGACTGATGATCAGCAGACTGTTACCGGTAACACTCAAGAGGGTAAATGGTATGATAGTTTACCTGAGGAATCTTTTGATAATAGATCTCAAGGTATTTTACGTAGATTTGATTCTGTGGATGCTTTGGCAAAAGGGTATATAAATGCTTTTGATTTAGTTGGTCGCGATAAAATCCCTATGCCTAAAACTCCTGATGAATGGCAAGAAGTATACGGTAGATTAGGACGCCCTGAAGATCCAAATGGGTATGAAATATCAATAGCTGAGAGTTTACCTGAGCCAGTACAAGAAATGATGACTCGTAATTTGGATTGGTTCAGGACTACAGCATTTGATCTTGGACTTAATGCTGATCAAGCGATTAAACTCCATGAAGCATATTCGACTTTTTTGTCTGATGAGTTGAAAAATGCGAGCGATCAAGTTGATGATGAGATGCGTACCGCTGAGGAAAGTCTTCGTCGAGAGTGGGGTCAAGAGTTTGATACAAATATGGCCTTAGCTAATCGAGCTATTGAAGATCTTGGTGGTGAAGCTTTGATTAGTTTGTTTGAGCAAAATGGTCTTGGGCGTAATCCTATCGTGGTAAAAGCATTTGCAATTGCTGGTAAACAATTGTCCGAAGAAGCTGGTCTCGATACCCATAGTGAATCTACGGTAGATACAAATACACTTGATGATCAAATTTCAGAAATTCAAGCTGATTCTGCATATTTAAATAGTAATGATCCTCGACATGCGGGATTAGTGAGAAAAATGGCAGAATTAATGAATAAACGTTATCCAGAGCCGGCAGTTCCAGCCGGAGCAACTCGGGTACTTTAATAGAGGCCCGAAGTGGGACAACCTCGCCTTATACTAATTAACATTTAACAGAAAGGAAATAAAATGAGTCAATATATTACTACTGCATTTGTGCAGCAGTATAAGGCGAATGTTGAACTTTTGAGTCAGCAGATGGGTTCGCGTTGCCGTAATGCTGTACGAGTAGAAAGTCAAGAAGGTGAGTTTGCGTGGTATGAGCAAATTGCTGCTACTGCTGCTGCTCAAAAAACAGGGCGTCACGCCGATACTGATGCCGCTTTTGTTGATACAGGTCATGAGTCAGTGCGTTGCGGAATTGTGGATTATAGCTGGGTTGATTATATTGATCGTGAAGATCGAGTTCGTATGTTGATTGATCCGACAAGTCCCTATGCTCAAAATTCTGCTGCTGCATTTGGTCGCACGATGGATACTGTATTAATGTCTGCTGCTATTGGTAACGCAGATCGTGCTGCTAATGTTACTAAAGATAATGTGATTACTGTAGCACTACCTGCGGGACAAAAAATTGCAGCAGGGGCTGCCAATATGACTATCAATAAGCTTATTGAAGCAAAAGGTAAGTTTTGGGCTGCAGATGTCGATGATAATATTCCTAAGTATTTAGCTTGTACTGGTAATCAGTTTGAGTCTTTGCTGAAAACTACAGAAGTAACAAGTTCAGATTATAACACTGTCAAAGCCCTTGTTCGTGGTGAGATTAATTCTTTTATGGGATTCACGTTTATTCGTATGGAAGATCCTATTTTAACAAAGACTATTAATGATCGTCACTGTGTAGCGTGGGCAAGGGACGGATTGCTATTGGCGCTTGGTATCGACATTAATGCTCGTATTGGGGAAAGACCTGATAAGCAGTATCTTACCCAGGTTTTTACTCAGATGACTATCGGTGCAACTCGGATGGAAGAGGTTAAAGTCGTTCAAATCGACTGTGATGAGACTGCATAACCCTAACCCTACCTCTCAGACTGTTACTGGTAACAGTCTGAGAGGATAATAGGAGACAACATGCAAAAAGATGAAAATGTTTTTGATTTTGGTTTGGATGATACTGAAGAAAAAATAAAAGAAATTAAATATGAAACTTTTATTTCTGAAATTGCTGGGCCTCGGAGTCATAAAGTTAATACTCATAATGCCCATGGAACATTACGTATTTTACATTTTAAGTGTGAAGCTGATAAAGATTATGCGGAAGGAAGTAAATTTGTTCTGTGTAAATTACCTCAGAGTCAAGTTCGTATACTTGGTGCATTGAGTAATATCGAAGGAACGATACAATTTGTCGTTGGTTGGTCTGGCTTTACCAACAGATATAGAGAAAAAAGACCTGGTACTACTGATGGTATCATGTCCCCTGATACAGATATGCATATATTTGGAAGAGCAAAATTACAATCACCTGTATTTGATTCATTAGAAGGCGTAGAAGTTTATGCTACTGCGTTATCTGATGGTAGAAAAGGTGATAATATTGAAGGTTATTTTATATACGTTAAGAAATAGGAGATGTCATGTCTTCTGAAGTGGAAATCTGTAATCGTGCGTTAACAGAAGTGGGATCAAAGACTGTAATAGCTTTAGATTCTACTTCAAAACGTTCTCGTCTTTGTTTACTCCATTACGTCCCTCAACGCGATGCTTTACTTCGAAGTTATAATTGGAAGTTTGCTATTGAACGAGCTACATTAGCTCTTATTGATGAAACTGTATTAGGTTTTAATTATTCTTATCAACTTCCAACAAATTATCTTCGAATTATTTACCCTGATGTTAATCAGCAATTTTATCGAATAGAGAAAGGTCGGATATTAACTAATCTGCCTCTTGGATATATTCGATACATATTTCGAGAAGAAAATCCAGCTAAGTTTGATGCATCTTTTCAAGAAGCCCTTGCGCTTAGGATAGCTATTCGTATATCTAAATCACTTTCTGATAATACTAATTTGAAAGAACAATTAAAAGATGATTTTGATGCTGCTATTCGTGAAGCTCGAAATACGTCAGCAATTGAAGATGGTCCTAATTGGATTGATTCGGAAGAGTGGTTATCATCTCGGTATATGGGCATTGCTGGACCTACGGGATGGTTGAGAGATAATCGGAGATATTAATGGCACGATTCGACTACATTTATACTAATTTTTCAGCAGGTGAATTTAGCCCTTTATTGGAAGGTCGTATTGAGTTAGATAAATATAATTCAGGGGCTAAAAAGATGAGAAATTATAGACCTCGCCCACATGGCCCCGCTGAAGCTCGGGGCGGAACTCGATACATTGCTAAAGCAAAATTGGATGGATCGTATAATGTTCGTCTTATTGAATTTGTTCCCGGCATTGAAGGCCAGTATATTCTTGAATTTGGAGACTTATATATAAGATTTTTTACTCAACACGGGCAGTTAGTAGGTGATGGAACAGGTCATCCTTTAGATGTTCCCTATGAAATTGTTAGTCCTTATGGACATCTTGAGTTAGATCTGTTAGAAGTAGCACAAGATGCAAATGAGTTATATATTGCCCATCCAGATCACGATACCCATGTTTTAACTCGTGTTGATACTTATAATTGGACATTGTTACCGGTAACATTCACAGCTAAACCTCCAGAGTGGGTAGCGGGAAATTATCCAAGTGCTTTGGGGTTCTATCAACAAAGATTATACTTAGGAGGTACTCGTGACCAACCTCAAACTTTTTGGGCGAGCCAAGCTCCCGACGGAACGACTGGTAATCCTAAGTACGGGGATTTTACGTTGGGTGCAAATGACGCTGATGCGTTTAAGTATACAATTGCAAGTGATAAAGCTTCTAAAATCTTTTGGTTTAATCCGTCTGATTCATTACTTATTGGAACTGAAGGCGGAATCTTTAAGATTACAAGTACGAATTTTGAAGAGGCGGTAACGCCTACAAATGTTCGTGTAGTTTTACAAACTGATTATGGAGTATCTAAAGTAGCTCCCGCTCGTATTGCTGATGAACTTTTGTATATGCAAAAGGGTGGAAAAAAGCTTCGTAATTCTGCGTATTCTCTTGAGAAAGATAGAAGAATTTCTAAAGATGTTACTATTCTTAGCGAACACATAACTAAAACTAAAATTGTAGATAGTGCATACCAGAATGAACCTGACAGTATTATGTGGTTAATTAGATCTGATGGGCAAATAGTAGGTGTATCTTATGAACCAGATTTAGAAGTTACCGGGTGGTTTCGGTACGTAATATCTGGAGGCATAGTTAAATCTATAGGAGTAATTGATGGGTGGTTCGATATTGCGCATGATGAATTGTGGATGGCGGTGAGACGCACCATAAGTAGTAATGACGTTATGTATATAGAAGTACTTGAACCAGCACTAAAGCCCGAAGAAGATCAAATTGACTCTTTTTATGTAGATAGTGGGTTATCTACCGATCCTTCTTCATTACCTCTCACTGTAGTTACTGGTCTCGATCACTTAGAAGGTGAAAATGTTAGCATTTTAGTAGATGGTTGGGTACATCCTGATCAAACTGTTGTTGGTGGTTCGGTTACTTTAGAGCAAGAAGCTACTCAAGCTGTGCATATCGGGATGCGCGAACGAGCTGAATTACGTACACTACGACCCGAAGGTGGCAACCCTATTGGTACGTCTCAAGGAAAAGTAAAGCGTATCAGTAATATTGGTATTAGATTATATAGATCTTTAGGTTTAAAAATCGGGGATGAAGATCTTGAAGAATATTATTTCGGTCCCCCTGAGCAAATGAATGTAGCAATCCCACTGTTCTCCGGAGATATTTTCTTAGAACCTGATGTTGACTATTCTCGTGATGCTGAGATTAGTATTGTTCAGGATTATCCTCTACCTTCTACAATTATATGTGTAATGGCGGAAATTAGGACGGAATGAAATTTGAACAAGTGCATAATGTTGTTGAAGAATTTAAAAAGTTTGGTCAGATGTATAAACTTCAATACGAAGAATTAGGTAGATTTGGTAAGGATATACAAGTTGATCCTAATTGGACAGCATACAGTGAATTAGAAGAAGCTCAGCAGTTATTAGGATATATTGTAAGAAATGAAGATAGTATTATAGTAGGATACGCTAATTTTATTTTGCAACGTCATTTACATTATGAAGAACTTTTTGCACTTAATGATGTTTTTTATCTCTTACCTGAGTATAGAGAAGGAATGCTTGGGTACAAATTTATAAAATTCATTGAAAAAGAGTTAGACTATAATCATGTAAGAATAATAGTGTGGTCTGTTAAACCGCAAAAAGATTATTCTAAACTTCTTATACGATTAGGGTATGGACTTTTAGAAATGAATTATTTTAGGAGATTATAATGGGGGTTACAGGTACTATTATAACGGGAGCAGCAGCAGCAATTGGCGCAGGAGGAGTTCTTTATTCTGCGCATCAGCAGAAGAAAGCTCGGCGTGAACAAGCAAGTGAGCTTGAAGATCGTTTAGAATATGAAGCTGAACGTAGAGAACGTGAAGAAGAAAAATTGTTAAGTCGGCAAAGAGCTGCATATGCTGCTTCTGGTGTAGAATTGGAAGGGACTCCTTTAGAAGTGATCAGGTATACTCAAGAAGAAGCTGCTCGTGAACGTGAAGAATTATTGCGTAGAGGTGAGTATACTGCAGATCTTATGCGTGAAGAAGCCTCTGATATATGGACTACAGGAATGTGGAATACTACAGGAACTTTATTGAGTGGGGTTTCTGCTACATATCGTACTGGTAGAGAAGTTGGTGTATTTAAATAGACTGTTACCGGTAACAATCTGGAGTTACAATGGCACGTATCGAAACATATAGAGTTGGACCCCTTGAAATAACTCCTCCCCGTAAACAAACTGTTATTGATATTAGAGGTTTTGCTCAAGGAGTAGGGGCTGTAGGTGGAGCTATTGCTGAATATGCTAATAGTATGCGTATAGCTGATAGACAAGAGAAGCAAATCGAAATTGATAACTATTTTATTGATGAACGCTTGCGAATATCTACTCTTAAGGGAAAAAATGCTGTTGGTGAACTTCAGAAATTTGAAGAGAATAGGGAAAGATTTATACAATCTCGCCTTGATCGAGAGGAAAATCCACGTACCCGAGAAGAATTAGATATACACATAAATCAACGTGTAGGTCAACATAGACAGTGGGTTGCTCGATATGAGTTTGAACAAGGTGATATTTATCGTCAGCAGATGGATACTGATTGGCGTAATAATGCTCAGAAAAAATTGATAGGAATTGCTATTGGGGATACGAAATCTATTGATCAGCAAGTTGAAGATTCTGTTGCTGCTGCTAAAGAACGTGAAGGGGTGAATCGTTGGTCCAGCGCTTTAGAATCTAATTATCGTCAGGCAGTACGAGATGAATTTTATTATAATAAAATAACTTCATGGTATAAAGAAGCCCCTGATGAAGCATATCAGTGGTTTGAAAAAGAAAAAGAAGCAATACAGAAAAAGGTTTCTCTTCAAGTCTATAATCAATTAAAACAGGTTCATAAAGTTAAAAAAGATGATGCAGCCGTAGATAGATTGTATGGTAAAACATTTGCAAAGTATGGAACTGATTTTTTAGGTGCCTCTTTAGCACTTGCTGCCAATCCTACAAAAGAAGGTCAAGCAGTTAGTAATAGAATGTATAGTAATTACTTACGTCAAAAGGCGCAAGATGAAACTGTACGTAAAGAAAGACGAGAAGGATTGGCTCAACAGATAAATCAGTATTTCTCTGATATTACTGCAATAGAAGATCCTGTTACTCGTAATCAATCTTATAATGATTTAGTTCGAGCAATCAACGAAAGCACAGAATTTACTATCGAGGAAAAAGCTCAGTTAGCAGCTAACATTAGTAAAGCTAATCTTCGTATAGTACCTGAAAAAGTTAAACAGATATATAATCAAATTGAAAATGGTACTATAAACGAAGAGTCGGATATTGTTATGCATATTGGTAATGGCATAGGTACTAATATCCAGCCATTTGTTTCACGTTTAAATCGTCGTAAAAGTCTTGAGGCGAAAGGTAATATTGATTATTATAAAGATGCATTACGAGATTTTGATGCAATTGTAAAAATGGTTACGCCTAAAGCACGTAGAGCTGCGTTTGAAGAAGGTGGAAATATTGCAGTGCTTATAGAATCTGACAAGACCATATTTAAAAAACAACTTCAAGCTTTTATGCAGCAAAATGATTTAAGTAATTATGATCCAAGAGTTAGAGAAGAAGCTTCGCGAATGCTTATAAATCAAAATAAAAAAGTTGAAGGATGGGCAAGATTTGTTGCTGCATTTACTGGCGAATCTACAGAAACTGGTGGGTATACTTTTAAAATGGAAGCTGAACAGGCCGCAGAAACTGAAGCTCAGACAGAATCGGGGGCGATAAGACCTGCTATAGCTACAGAGCAAGAATTTGACAGACTGAGAGCTAATCCTGATGCAATTCCTGGAGAAACCCCCGATGATAAAGCAATGTATTTACGTAACATTTACGAAAATGCAACAGGTAGGCTGATGCTTGATGAGGTGTATCAACAGCTAAAACAGGAAATAGAAAGTGGCAGATAAGGAATCGCAAACTGTTACTGGTAACAGTCTTAATTTAGATTGGAGTATCCCAGATCCTGATGTAGATGATTTAGGATTGGACTGGGGTGTTAATTTATCTCGTACTCCTACTGTATATTCATATCAAAATTTAGATTATGATGATCGTACTTCTCAAATACGCGCACTTAATGAAGAAAAATTACGTATTAAACATGAAGAAAATGCTGAAAATCGTATTGCAGAAATTGATCGAAATTTAGCACAACTTGCTGTCCCTGCTTATCAAGAGCTTTCTTTCTATGATATGGTTCAAGCAGACCATAATCAAGTTCAACCTGCATATGCTCCTTGGGAAATATTTTTAGGGTTGGGTACTGGTGCTACTGTAGCTAAATTAGGTACAGCTCCACTAAAGGGCGTACTTACAAGAGCTGGTATAATTGGTGGTATAGCTACAGGTACAGATATACCTATTGAAATAATTGCGGAACAATTTGAAAATCCTTGGTTAGCCTTAGGTATTAGTCTTGGATTGAGTATTCCGATAGGTGGATTTGTAGATGCTGTAATTGAAGAAAAAACTTTTCGCCTTATTAATCGTGCCAGTCCTAAGTTTTTTAGCAATAATTTAGAATCTTTATTAAATTCTAAAAACATTTCACAATCTGCTAAAAACATTGTAAAAGATTTATTTGAAAAGGCAGATAGTGGAGATTACATATCTATAAAAGAAGCTCAAGACGTTTTACGTAAAGAAATGTATATGGATCGAGAACCTGATTTTGAGCTATCTGACTATCATATAATAAAAGA
>JAAUYE010155309.1_pt1 | contig 12273 bp, 13 predicted proteins | sample 7278081 | NCBI WGS metagenome assembly JAAUYE01 (sample SAMN14350131, study PRJNA611818) | marine sediment metagenome | isolation source: surface marine sediment (0.6m) | place: French Polynesia: Moorea | collected 2018-08
AGCCGAGCACGTCGGGATCGTCGCCCGCCTCTGTCTGACGCGCGGAGCGCTTCGCGGAATTCACCAGGGCCGCCTCAAAGTCCTCTTCCAAGGTCTTGGCCTGCGCCGTGCCTGCCTTCGCGCCATATTGGCTGCGCAACTCCGTGATGCTGCCCCAGGACCCGCCCTTGTTCAGGGTCTGCTCGATCTTCTCGACCCGGGCCTGGCGCTTGCTGTCGATCAGGGCGCGCGTCTTGGGCTTCGGCTTCTTGCCCGCCTCGTCAAGCATGGTCTGGACGGCGGTGTCAAACGCAGTCTCGCCATCCATGATGTCGATCGCGATATCCGTCGCCTGCTTCACCGTCGGCGTGAAGCCGTAGTCAATCTCGACCCGCCCGATGATGCGCTGCGAACTCTCCGGCAGATTCAGCTTGTTCATCTCCTCGACAAACTGCCGGTCTTGCTTCTTGCGCTCCTCCTTGAGGTTGACTTCGGTCACGAAGACCCTTGGCCCGACCGGCTCCGCTGGCGCCACGTCCAGCAGATCCGTCTGCTTGCGGCCTTCTACGTCAAACAGGCCCTCATCGGCAGGCTTCTGCGGGGCCTTGGCCTTCTTCGGGGCCTTGAGCCCGGCCTCGACCCGCTCTAGGTCCGTAACAGGCGTAACACCCGTAACAAGCGCCTGTTCGCCCGCCTCGGTCAGTTCTGTGGCCGGTTCCTCTGGTCGAGCTTCCGCAGCAGGCGCGCCGCGCGCAGCCCTTGCCGCCTCGTCTTCGACGATAGTTGTGGGTGCTGCGCCTGCTTCTCCAGGCGCTCCGCCATCTTCAACTTGTTCAAACGGCGCTTCTCCATAGTCCTCTCCAGTCTCCTCGATGAATGCGTCCTCTGCCATCATCGCCAGGCGCTCGACGTAGTCGCTGACGGCGTCTTCCGGCGATGCCCCGCTTTCCAGCATGTCGCCGTAGATCAGATCCCGGTCCCTTTTCGGCAGAGGCTCGCCCAATTCCCTGGCAATACGATCGATTTCGGCCCGGGTTTCCTTCTCCTGGACTTTGGCCCGGCGCTCCGCGTCCTCGGCGTCGCGCTGCGCCTGGATCTCAGGCGCGTAGACCTTGCCGGTTCCGGCCCGCTCCAGCAGCTCGAGCACCTGTTGTTCGCTGGGGCGTGGTGTCATGTCCGGCGGGCCGAAGTAGCCGGCCTCCCACAAGGCCTCGCCTGCCTCGTCGATGCTCATACCGCCCTTGGCCCGGATCAGGGTGCCGGCGCCAGGCACGGCTTTCTGCAGGCCGCGGCCCTTTCTCAGGTCGTGCCCCTCGTCGTCACGCAGCCCGCCGCGGAGCGCCAGGAAGGTCGTTGCATCCTCGGTGCCGGTGGCTTGACGCGGGGCTCGCTTGGGCCGTGCCTCGACCGGTGTCAGCCCGGTCAGGTCTAGCGGTGCAGCAGCCCTGTCCGCTTCCCTTTGTGCTTCTTGAACCACTCCACCTGGGCCAGCCGGCGCCGTGCCGCGGACTTCGACATCGGGCGGCCTAACCGCTTGTTCCGGCTGCCGTCCTTGGTCTTGTGGTGCGATATCGGGAGGTACAGCCCTCCGCGTGTCTTCCGTAACACTTGGCTCCTCCTGTCGTTGCCGTGCCCACTGCTGGCCCGTGTCGATGTCCATGCGGATATCAAGCCCCGGCTCCAGGATCATGTGAGGCGGCACCTCGGCCCAATCGGCTTGAGGCACAAAGATGTCCGGCTCCGGCGAAAGCGCTTCCGCCTCGGCCGCCGCCAGGGCCTCGTCGATGATGCGCTTGCCTTCTGCGATGTCCTGTGTCGGCATCGGGGAAGCGATATCGTCCGCTGTCACCTCCCGCGTCAGGGTCAAGGGCTCCTGCTCCGCCCCGATCACGGCCTCCGCTGGCTCCGCGCCCACTGGCATGTCTTCATCCGGCTCACGAGCTCCGCGCGCGAATGGGTGGGATGCCGTGGCCAGCCCCACACCGACACCGGCCCCGACGATGCCGGCGCGGCGGATATTGTTAACCGCCTGTTCCCAGGTCATGTTCTCGTCAAGCACCCCGGCGTCATAGCCGCTCTGGAGGGCCTCCGTGAACATCTCCTGCACGCCTTCGGCGGCACCCGCCTTCATGAGCCTGGTCAGGAACCTGCCGCCCGGCTTCATGAGGATGCCCAGCGGGATCCGTTCCGGGATGGCTTCCGCGGCGGCATAGAATGCCGCATCCATCGTGGATTGCTCCGGGGTCCTGCCCTCAGCACGGGATTCCCCGTAGCGGTGGCCCGTGACCTGGCCCCCGATGATGGACATGCCGATGCCCGGACTGCGCGTAGCCAGCGACGCCGCCAGCATGGGACCCATTTGGATCGTGCCCTGGACGATGTCGTAGGCGTAGCCCTTCAGGCTCTCGGGATCGACGTTCGGCGCATTCTCCTGGAGATCCTGGGTCGCTTCATCGTACCAGCGCCGCCCCGCACCTTCCTTGATAACTCTGGGCAGATCGGTCGGCATGCCCGGCATGGGCGGCCGTTCCTCGATGAATTGCAGGAGTCCGCCGCCGGCCTGCTTGAACATCGTCGGTGCGTTCTGCGCCACGCGCACGGCCAAGCGGCCCCAAGAATCCTCTTCCTGCGGCCTCTGCGGGGCTGCGGGCTGTGTCGTGACGGGCCGAAGCCCTGAAATGTCGAAGTCCTGCTGCGGAGCCGGGGAGACCGGCTTGAGTCCCGTCAGGTCAAAAGATGCCATCGGGACGCTCCTATTTGGTCAGTACGCGCCCATCAGGGAGTTGAATGAACTCGCCGGCTTGGCCGTTCGCCTTGAACCAGTCAATGTGCGCTTGTGTCGCGGCCAGGTAGGGCGCGGCTTGAGAGCCGGTGCCGGGTGGCGGCTGCATCTGGGGTGCTGTCTGCGCACTGACTGGCTGCGCTTGCGGCTGCTGCGCCGGGGCTCCCGGCTGCTGCGGCATGGCCACCGTCGCTCCGGCGCCAGCAGCACCTTCGGTCTTCACCGAGTCCCACATGCTGGACCACCAGCTTTTCTCGTTTTCCGGCTTCTTGGCATCGGGATCCATGCCGGCCAGCGTTGTCTTGGCCCCGCTCAGGTCGCCCTTGATGAACTGCATGTAGGCCTGCATGGCGCCGGCAATCTCGTCCGGGGTGGTGTACTTCTGCCGCCCAAGGGCATTTTCGACGTTGCTGGCCCATTTCAGAGCGGCTGCCCGGATGGCTTGCTCATCCATGCCGCTGCGGGACCGGACCATCTCGTAGGCCGCCGCCGTATCCGGGGCGATGCCTTCCGCCACCAGCCACTTGGCCTCGCGCATATTGGCCGTGGCGTCGTCGTCAAGCGCGGCCATCCCCTTCAGGCCGGTCTTGACGGCCTTCCCGCCGCGCGTCAGGCCGACGGTTTCCCCGCCCGTCTCGATGTACTTGATGATTTCCCCGGCCCGGCCCCTTGCCCTGATCTCCTCAAGCTCAAGGTCGTGCTCCCGCTTCGTCTCGGCTGCTGTGGCCGCCAGATTGGCCCGATGCTCGATTTCCTGCGTGCGGTGCTCATGCCGCACATCCTGGAGCGCCATGTCATCCAGCAACTGCTGCCGCGCGGCTGCGCGTGCAGCCTTTCCCTTGGCCTCGGCAACCATGCCCTGGCCTACACCTGACAGGAGTCCGCCTCCGAGGTATTTCCAGTCCGCCATCGCCCTAGAACCCGTAGCCGCCCGATGTGAAGCCGCGGTCCAGATCCCGGCTCACCCCAGCAGCCGGGTCGCCAAATCCGCCCAGATCGCCGCCCCGATAGCCCTTGTCACCGCCGCGGCCGGGCGCTTTGGCCGCTTCCTTGGCTTTCGCCCTGGCCCGCGCCGAGCCGATATTCTTCCTCTGCGCCTCCGTCTCGAAGTCGGTTTTCCTCGCCGCCGCGCGCTGCTGCGCTCCTGTTGCCTTGGCGATTCCCTTGGGCCCGCTGTAGCCGCCGGGTCCCGCATCCTGCGCAGCCGCCAGGGCCGCCCGATTCAGGCCGGTGCCAGTACGCCCCCGGTACTCGTCGATCGATCGATCCCTGTGACCGCGGCCAAGCAGCCCGCCGGTCAGCTCACTGACCAGGGCACTGCCCCACTTGCTGAGGCTGCCTTCGTACTCGGGATCGAACTCCTCGGCCTCGATCTTGTCCCGGATCGTATCCACCACACCGCCGGCAATGCCAAGGCCCGGCATCCCGGTCACCATGCCGGCAAGCGTGCCGAACGTGCTGTAACCGCCGAAATCGTCGATATCGAAGCTGCCGCCCTGGCCCGCCTCGCCCTGTGCGCCGGGTTCCTCGGCATAGCCGCCGCCTCGATCGGCATCATACCCGCCCTCAACGACCCGGGCCGCGCCGTCCGGCTCCTCAAAGGTTCCGCCGGCAGTGCCGCCCAGACCGCTGGTCCTGATGTCCTCGCCGCTATAGCGCTGGACAGCCTGTGCCGGAGCGCCACGCCCCTCGCCGGGACGCTCCTCGACGATGCGGCCCGTGACCGGATCGAAGCTGTAGCGCGTCGCTTGGTAGTAGCCTGGCGAAAAGCGGGTGTTCGGCGAGATTCCTGGATAGCGCGCCATTGATCTACATCAATCCCTTGCCCTTGCGCTTGCCCCGTCTGCGGCGCTTTTTCCCGGTTCCGCTCCCATTTGCGGAATTTTCCGTTTTAGAACCGGAATTTTCCTCTATCCCCGGCAGCATCTGGCCCAAGGTGCCCATCTGGTCGGCCTCGATCATCTGGGAGAAGTCCTGCTGGATCGCCCCCATGTCGAGCTTGCCCTGCTTCTGGCGCTGGTCCCGGTAGATGTCGAGCGCCTGATAGGAGGCGCCTTCAAGTTCCTTGTCGTCAAAGGTATGAATCCCGGCCTGTTGCGCCAGATCGGCCAAATCCTCCAGGATCTCGGCGCCGCCATGGAAGACCACGTCCGGCGATACCTCCTGCCCGGCCTCACGTGCCGCGTCCTCCACGCGCATGACCACCATGGCCGTGGTGTTGGCGAGCCCGTCCATGGGCTGGCCGTCACCCTTCAGGCTCTCCAGAACCTGCGGATTGACCTGATTGTTGTTGTAGATCAGCTCGTAGGCCTTGTTGACGAACTGATCGTATTGCTGCTGCTCCTCCGGGCTCACGCTGCTGGATCCATCCGGGCCCATCTGGGGCTCCGCGGCAGGAGCGGGAGCGGCCCCGGCACCTCTGCCGAGACCGCCCGCTCCTCCAGGCGCACTGCCCGCAAAACCTTCGGTGCGCTGCGGAACGCTGGCTGTCGTTGTCGGGCCCATCGCCATGGCCTGTCTCTCCTAGTCTTCCACCGGAATCCGCACGATACGGCCTTGCGCCGGGTCGTACTGGAACTCCGTGCGGTAGCTCTGTGGGTCGTAGCGCTGCACGGGTGTAGGCTGTGGCCTGCCGGGCGACCTGAAGCCCCGGTATCCGCGCACCTCCCCGGTTCCGAAGTTCCGGCGCATGTAATCGCGCCCGCGCTCGTCCCGCTCAAGGCTGATCTCGGCCGCCCGTCTGTAGTCCTCACCCTCGGCCATGCTCGACAAGCCTGAGCCGACACCCTGAATCACGCTGCCGACAAGGGCCTGATTGCGCTCCAGCCAACTTGCCGGCGGTGCAAAGCCCCGCGCCCCTGCCGCGACGGCCTGTCCCGTGGTCGCAGCCGCGCCACCGCCGCCGGCAATCGGGCCGGTCGCGGAGACCGGCGTTACCTGGATCGTGCCTGGCATGGCGCCCCCAGGGCCTGGAACGGCCCCAGCCGCCGCGGGAGCCGCCGCCGCGGCCGCCGCCGGTTGCGTGCCGATGCCGGCAAGCGGATCGTATGGCGTCCCGGTGCCTCCCAGGACCGCGCCGGCTGCACCGCCGGCCAGCGTCCCGTACTGCGCGCCCTTCATGATGCCTTTGTCTGTGGCAAGGCCCAGAGCGCCGCCCAGGACCGCGCCATAGCCTGCCGTCGTCAGGGCGCCCGATAGGGTCTGTGTGAGCACATCCCCGGCGCCAAGCGAGCCGACAAGGCGATTGACGGCACCTCCCCAGCCGCCTGCCGTGCCCGGCACTCCCAGAGCCGCCCCTGCCGTGAAGACAAGAGCCCCGATCCCGAGAATGGACGGGATGACGGTCTTGGCGACCTTGGCCACCTTCCTGAAGACTTTCTTAACGCCTTTCGCGACGCCACTCATTGGTAGTCCGTCCTCTTCTCGAACATGAGCCCGGCCCGCACATAGCCTGCCTTTTCGTACATCTTTGCCATGCGCTCCAGTCTCTTGTCGTCGTTCAGGGCCGTGGTGATGCCCAGGTGGATCTCGATCACCTTCGGGTGACCGAGCGCCCACCTCTCGAACGCATTGAACAGTTCAAGGCTATCGATGGCGCGGGCCGCATCCGTGACGTACCAGAAAACGTCTGTGGCCATAAGCCGGTCGCCGATGTGATAGACGCGCTCCGTGATTCCGAAAAGCAACCCCTCGACCACCCCCTCAGTCTCCGCCACGAGACAGCAGGTTCCACCAGGACCGAGCGAGCCCTCGCGCTGCATCGCGCCCATGAGGACCTGCTTGGCCTCTTCCACATCGACCTTGCCCCGATCCGCATACTTGCTCTCCTTGTGCCCCTGCTGGAGGATCTCGACCAGCCGGGGAGTATCGCCGTAGCGCGCCGTTCTTACGCTCATGCAGCTTTCGGCGTCGCCTCGCCCTCCCAGATCAGGTCGATGCCGTACATCTGCTCCAGTAGGGCATAATTGCTGTTTCGGATGTTTCCGGCGTGCTCCAGGTACTTGTCGCGCACGTTCGCCGGCAAGTCCGGGTTCTGGCCGATGGTGCGGTAAATCTCGGCGTAGCTGTTTTCGTAGGCCGCCGCCAGGGCCGCCGCCTTCTCGCGATCGCGCGAGGCGATGTTGGCGAAATTGACGAGTTCCTGGCTTTCAAGCTGGCGTATCAGGTCTTCGGTAGCTGCGGTGATTGCTCGCTGCTGCTCCGCCGTCCGCTGGCCGAATTCGCCCGTTTGCAGGGTCTGCTGGTGCAGGAACTCCGCCGATTGCAGGAGCCGCTGCTGCTCGAGCTGGCGCAGTTGCGTCTGTTCGTCCGCCGTGATCTGGCGTCCCTGGCGTTCGGCGTCGGCCTGAATCGCGCGGATCTGCTGATCCGTCTGCGCCGTCAGTTCCTGGTGCTGAAGGAATTGCTGCTGCTGGTGTTGGGCAACGAGTTGCTGTTCCTCGAAGGTCAACTGCCTGTCCTGCGTGGCCGCCTCGTGGGCAAGCTGCGCGGCTTGGCGCTGCTGCTCGGCATCGAGGGCCTGTGTCTGCAGGCCGGATTGCGCCTCGATCGCCCGGATTTGCTGTTGTTCCTCGGCGGTCAGTTGACGGTTCTGAAGTTGGGCCTGCGCCTGGATGGCCCGGATCTGGCGCTCCTGTTCCGCCGTAAGGGCCTGTGTCTGCATGCCTGCCTGGTGCTCGAAGAGGCGCCCCTGCTGGCCTTCCTCGAAGTCGAGCTGGCGGACCAGTTGCTGTTCCTGGTGCGTCAACTGGCGCCCAAGCTGGGAGGCATCATGGCGCAGCCGTTCGGCCTGCTGGCGCTCGTCATGGGACAATTGGCGCCCCAACTGCCCGGCTTCGTGCTCCAGGCGTTGCGTCTGCTGGCCTGCCTCGTGCGCCAGCCGCTCCGTCTGCATTCGCCTTTCGTGGCCCAGCCGGCGCGTCAGGAGCCCGCCTTCATGGCCATACTGCTGGCTCATGACATTGCGCTGGTGGATCTGTCCGGCATCCTGCTGCGCGATCGGCAGAGCGGCTTCGAGGGCGGCGCCTTCGGCCGCCCCCACTGCCATGCTGCTGTTGAGCAGTCCGCGGCGCCCCGCAGCCTTGAGGCCCCGGGTGCGCGCCTGCTTCATGTAGGGATTGCTCCGGGACATCAGCCCGGTCATCTGCTTGGCTACGCTGGCGTCTTCATCTTCCCATCGAGAAGTCGCAGGGTTGTAGGCCATTACCTATAGCTCCACAAAGCCGGGCTTTCGCTGCGCGGCACTTCCTCTGACGTTGCTGTCCCGAGATGGATGAACCGGCTGGCATCAATACCATGCTGCTTGATGCCGAGGCGGGGGAAATCCCCTGCCAGTGAGACCAGGCGGCGCGCATCTTCGCCCGAAATGGAGATAACGGCGGCCTTCCCAAGCGGGTGCTCCGGGCTCGACGCTCCCACCTTATCATTGTAATCGTGGCAGCGATACCCCGAAGAAACGACCATCGGTTGGCCGAATTCGTCCCGCAAGGCCTGGAGCCGGTCCATGAAATCCGGGTCCATGGCGCATTGACCGCAACCGCAGGGGCAGGCCATCTCGGCTTGGCTGAAGTTAGGCCACGCCCGCCATGGATCTGTTTCCGAAAGCGGCGCCTCGGGCCCGGTGCCGTCGTCAGGCCCCGCTGACTCGGTCTCCGGCTCCGCTTCATCGGCACTGATGAAGGGCTTGACCACGTCCTCCAGCGATATGGGGCCCGGCTTCCGAATGTATCGCCATTCTTTCCAGGCCTCGTAATCATCCAGGGCCTGCCAGTGCTCGGTTTCCCCGGCAATCTGCCGCGCGATGAACCAGACCCCGGCCTCGCGCATGGCGCTCTCGCGCATGACGAAATTGCCGAAGTTGTCGAGGATCAGGGGATCGCCGTCCTCGGTCATGACGCTCAGCACGCAATGCTCGCGCCGTCCGATGGGCTTGGTGATGGTCAGGAGCAGAGCACCAAGAGGAATATTGGCACCCTCCTCAGCGCTCAGGATCTGCTTCTTCAGCTCGGCGTAGTCTTCGCAGTCCCCAACACCGCCCAGAGCCGCGATGCGCCATTCGTCGCCTTCATCGGCCTGATAGATGACCTCGTCGTTCACCACTCTATTCACGGTCGCGATGTTCTCCCGCTTGGCCCCGTCCTCCGCATTGATCGTTGCGGGTCCGTCCGCGACCGGCACCAGCCGGCCGGCCGCGAGGCCTTCGGTCCATCCACGGGGCGGATCGATCAGAACCATGTCGCTCATTGCTCAGTCCTCACTGTTGGTTAGGGGGCTTGCTCTGTAGAACATCTGCCGCAGCAAATCCTCGATCTCGCTGACGTCCTTCTTAATGACCTCCTGGCTGACTTCAATCTTGGTGAGCCGCTCGCTGAAGGTCTGAGTCGTGGTGAAGTGACTTTCCAGGTAATCGACGCGCGTATCCATTTCCGCCGCCCACCAGATTGCCACCGCTGACTGTATGGCGATAGCCAGAAACAGCGTCACGGGCACCTGTCTGCGCAAATGCCAGGGCTCTCGCCCATTTCCCGAGGCCTCGTTACTCATCGTGACCCCCGCTCTTCAGAACAGCGATATCCTTCTCGCCGATGCGCAACCGCTCCTCAACCCTCTCCATTTGCTTCTGAAGCTTTTCCACGTCGTTGATCATGCGGTCCTGAAAAGCACGCTGCTCTTTGCTGTGACTTGAAAGACCATAAAAAATCACATTTTTAAGTAGAACAAGAAGTCCCGTTATTGTAGCGCCCGCTATTGCTAGGACGTGCCACGGAGGATTTGGTTCGCTCATTTCTGCGCACCGAACCATCGCCGTAGGATGTAGAGCCACGCCAGGGCGACAAGGCCATAGCTGAGCATTGAGATGTCGATGCCATAGACCTGAGCGCAGGCCGAGCCCTCGGCGCGCTCCTCACCGTAGCGGCCATGCAGGAACTGGCAATCGACATAGGAGGCCAGGGCCGCCGCCTCGCCAATGGCAAGCACGCCCCAGAGCAAGCGACCGATCAGGTCACTGGCCGGGACCAGCGCATAGCAGGCCGCAGCCATGCCAGCGATCAGCAAAAGATAAAGAGCTTCGGAAAACTGCGGATTGACATCCCAGAACAGCAAATAGAAGACAGAACCGGCAGCCGCTATCAGAAGTCCCACGCACCACCACACACCAAAGATGGCGACCAGAACGAAGAGATACAGTGCAGCGTCGAGGATCAGGCCGGCGCGCCACGCCGCGAGCTGTGCCTCCAGGCCATCGAACGACATCCAGGCGTTCATGGCGATGCTGGAGACCACGAACATGACCGCGCCGGCAATCGCCTTTGGCCTCATGGCCGCCAGCCGCTGACCCAGGAAATGGCCGCGCATGGCAAGAGTCAGCGCGATTCCCACCATCAGGGTCAGCGGGTTGGCGAGCGCGGTCAGCATGGAACCGGCCTAGTCGTCGTCAGAGGGCCGCGGCTGGGCCTCCGGCAGGCCAGACGGCGTGTAGTTGACCTGCACATCGATGAACTCGGCCGCGCAGGGGCCGCCCCCACCGCCCGGCTCAATGGTGCGGACATCCACAGTTGCATCGCTGGGCTGCTTCCCATCTGCGATTTCGTTGGCCGATTGCGCCAAACGGCGCCGCGCCATGGCTCGCGCCTCTTCCGGACTGTTGCCGGCTCCCCGCGCCATCAGGACATAGGTGAAAACATTAGTCGTCATGGGTCTCCCCCTTTCTCTAGTGTTGAAGCTCCTCTGTACCCAAAAAGCCGCCGCTGCTCAACCGGCGCATGTCCAGGTTGTAGCCCGAAGCCATGAGGCAGGCCTCCCCGCCATCTTGGCGCGTGACCGTGACGGACATCGTCTCGCCGCGGGGCGATGCCAGGATCTCCAGCAGCAGGCCGCTCTCAGTGACGGCGATCGCGATGACTTCTTCCCCGTGCTTGGTCTTCAGCAGCCCATGGAGCGCATCGCGCGTCGCGCAGTGCGGGTCACCATCGGCCGTGGCAGGGTTCGCCAGAGCCATGCACAGAAACAGCATGCCGATGATCAGTCTCATAGCTACAGCCCCGCTGCTAGAATGCCTGCCCCACCGCCAGCGTCTGCCGCTGCAATGGGTCGAATGCCGATTGTGATCGCCAAGCATTCGTCGATCGCGATGGCGCCAAAGGCTCCGGGGTTCTCCGAAGCGGCCTCAGACTCCTTGAAGCCAGCGCCACCAAAGACATCGGTCGAGGCTGGAAGGTTGTAGTAGCCGGGGAACATGATCCCGCTATAGCCGCTGGGTCCGGTATTGATGATCGTGTCGCTGCCGGCAAACGCCATCCAGAGGTTCTTGAGAGCGCCCCACGTCACTGTAAGCGACGGCGGGTTGGGATCGTCCGCCACTGTCGCTTGCCACGAGCCGGCCTCGACCCCGCCCACAGCTCCGTACCAGTCCCGGATGCGCCAGGACCCGGCGCAGCCCTCGTTGTCGGTGTCGGTCTGCAAATTGACGGTTCCGCCGCCTTCCGTGCCGTCGGCAATCTTTATGAAGATGTCGCAGAAGGGCTTGTCGCCGAGAACGCTGTTCGAAGCCAGTCGCGTATAGCCCGACGGCAGGTCAGGCGTATCCTTGTCGAAAACCGAGAAGACGACGATCAAATCGTCTTTCTCGATGTCGTCCTCAAGGTTGACGTTGTGAATCTGCGTCGTGCTGGTGAAGTTGGTCTCAACGCCCGCTGAATATTGCGGGAACGGGAAAGCGATGTTGTACCGCTCTTTGGCGTACTGGTGGATGACCCTGCGATCGGCCTGGGTCAGGCTGCCGCTCACGATCAGGATATCGGCGGCCACTCCATTAAAGTAATAGGTTCCGTCGTCCCTGCTAAATAGGTATATGTCGCTCCATGTGTTCGCGGTCCCCAGCGTGCCGCTGGCGTCTTCCACTGCTTTGTCCCGGACCAAACTAGATGCGCCATTGACTCGGAACTCAAAAATAGCCGGCAAGAGGTTTGCCGAGTTGCTGCCAGTCAGAACCACGCCATTGTCCATAACGGGATGATTCGCCCCGTCGAACCCAACATAGCCGTCGTCTGCCGTGTTGCCCTCACCCAAAACTGCTTGATCCGCGCCAGAGCCTGCGGCCCCGATCACGACAACGGTGAAGGTCGTCCCGAGGCTGAGAGTGCTGGCCCGCATGAACTCGGAAGACGCCGCAACCGGGTCGATGGTCGGCTTGTTATTGAAGGCGGAGTTGCTGGAGTTGTAGACCGGCTGGTTGGCGGCGGTGCCCTGCGTGAAGTGCTTGCCGCCGCCGCTCAGGTCATCGAGCTGAGAGACATCGGACCCGTTGAGGGTCACGTCGCTGGCCCGGTAGTACGCCGTAATCGAGGCGTCGGGCAGGTCTGTCAGCAGGTCGATCGTCATTAAGAATAAGGTCCTCCGGCCAGGTGACCCTGTATCGTGGTGCCGCCGTCAATCGTGGTCAGCACCACCATGTATGTCTTTGAAACGGTCGAAAGGTCCGGGGCGGCGCCATCCGTCCATTTCACGGCAGC
>JAAUYE010137728.1_pt1 | contig 12267 bp, 11 predicted proteins | sample 7278081 | NCBI WGS metagenome assembly JAAUYE01 (sample SAMN14350131, study PRJNA611818) | marine sediment metagenome | isolation source: surface marine sediment (0.6m) | place: French Polynesia: Moorea | collected 2018-08
ACGCCGGCGAGGCCGCCGGTCTTCTTGGTGTCTCCCATCGTAGTCTCCCAAGGCGGGCTCTTGTTGAGGCCCGTCGAATCAGTTACCGGTCTTGAGTCCCTTTTCGGCGAACAGGTCGTCAAGCTTGTCCTCATAGGCCTGGTAGCCGAGGACGTCGTAGAGCTCCATCCGCGTCTGCATGCGGTCGACGACGCTTTCCTGGTTCTCCTCATTGCCAATCGTTTCGTAGACAGCCAGGGCTGCCTTCGACATCGCGCGGAATGCCGAGAGGGGATACAGGGTCATCGCAACGCCGGCCTCGGCCAGTTCGCTGGCATTGAAGAGCGGCGTCTTACCGAATTCGGTCAGGTTGGCGAGCACGGGCGCGTCGATCGCGCTCGTGAACTGCCGGTACTCATCGAGCGACGTCAGGGCTTCCGCGAAGATCATGTCAGCGCCTGCCTCGACGTAGGCCGCCGCACGATCCAGTGCGGCCTGCTGGCCCTCGACTGCGTGAGCGTCGGTCCGCGCCATAATGACGAAAGCCTCGTCCGTACGGCCGTCCACGGCCGCCTTGATCCGGTCGCACATCTCTGCGGTATCGACGAGCGCCTTGCCAGGCCGATGGCCACAGCGCTTGACGGCGACCTGGTCCTCGAGATGGCAGCCGGCCGCCCCGGCGCGCGTCATTTCCTGGATCGTGCGACCGATCATGAACGCGGAGCCCCAGCCCGTGTCGGCGTCGACGAGGAGCGGCAGCTCGGTGGCGCCGGCAATTCGCCGGATGTCCTCACAGACATCGTTCAGCGTTGTCATCGCGAGGTCGGGAAGGCCGAAAGACGCATTGGCGACGCCCGCGCCCGACAGGTAAATGGCCTTGTGGCCGGCGCGTTCCGCGAGGAGCGCCGTGTACGCATTAATCGTGCCGACAATCTTGAGCGGGCGTTCGGTCTCGAGCGCGGTCCGGAATCTCTTTCCAGCACTCATCGTGAAATCCTCGTCTGGCGGGCGAACCTGCGCGGTTCTCGCCCGGTTGGCGTGCCCTGGCGGCGGGCACCTAAGGACCGGTTTTAATCCCCGTTAAAACCGGCGGGGGCGGGATTCTAAACCAGCGCAGGGCCCTTTCCCAAATAGAGCAGATGCTCAAGGTTTTTACCTGGCGCCGCCCCGTCACCTGCATGCGTGCCTCGAGTGCCATAATGCGGCGCCGACAACCATGGGAGACGCGCATGCGCTGGCGGGACGGACGACGCAGCAGAAACATCGAGGACCGCCGGGGTGCTCGCCCGGGCGGGCGCCTGGTCGGCGGCGGCATCGGCACGATCGTGATCATCCTCGCCGCGCTCTACTTCGGCATCGATCCGACGCCGCTGTTGCAGGGCTTACAAACCGCGAGCACGTCGGGCGGCACCACGCCGACGGCGGAAGACCTCGCGAACGATCCCCTGGCCGACATGGTGTCGGTCGTCATGGCCGACACCGAGGACGCCTGGAACGCGATCTTCAGGCAGCAGGGACTCGACTACCGCGAGCCGACGCTGGTCCTGTTTACGGGGGCCACCCGTTCAGCCTGTGGAGTCGGCCAGGCCGCGATGGGCCCCTTCTATTGTCCGGCGGACGAGAAGGCGTATATCGATCTCAGTTTCTACGACGACCTCAGAAAGCGCTTCCGTGCTCCCGGCGATTTCGCCCAGGCCTATGTCATCGCCCACGAAGTCGGCCACCACGTGCAGAATCTCCTCGGCGTCTCCGGCGAGGTGCGCCGCCGGCAGCAGTCTATGAGCCGGGCCGGCGCCAACCAGCTCTCGGTGCGCCTCGAGCTGCAGGCCGACTGCTTCTCCGGGGTCTGGGCGAATCGCGCCGATCGTGCCCGCAACATCCTCGAGGCGGGTGACATCGAGGAGGCCCTGAACGCGGCCAGCGCAATTGGCGATGATCGCCTGCAGCAGAGTCAGGGGAGGGTCGTACCCGAGTCGTTCACTCACGGCACCTCGGCCCAGCGGCAACGCTGGTTCCGCCGCGGCTTCGAGAGCGGCGACCCGGCGGACTGCGATACCTTCAGCGCGGCGACGCTGTAGCGGAGTCCGCCTGCTGAACACGGTGCAAAAACGGCGCGCAAGGCGCATCATTCCCGTCATGCCTTGCCGATACCGGGATCTTCGATCATGACTCGCCTCAGCATTCTCCTGTCATCGCTTCTTCTGCTCGCGGCCTGCGGCGGTCCTGACCAGGGCACCGACAGCACGCCGGAGGTTGCCGTCGACCGGCTCTACACGAACGGCGTCGTCTGGACCGGGATCGACGGCGCGCCCGATGCGAGCGTGCTTGGCGTTCGCGACGGCGTCATCGTCTACGTCGGCAGCGGTGAGGAGGTCGATTTCAAGGTCGAACGCGACGCCGTCCAGCCGCTCGACGGGCGCTTCGTCATGCCCGGGTTCATCGACAACCACGTGCATTTCTTCGACGGTGGCGCTGCGCTTGCCAGCGTCGAGCTGCGGGACGCGGCAACGCCGGATGAATTCTCGCGGCGCATCGTCGACTACGCGGCGTCCGTTCCCGCCGGCCGCTGGGTTCTGAACGGCAACTGGGACCATCAGCTCTGGGGTGGCGAACTGCCGACAAAGGAGTGGATCGACGCGGGCACGGGCGATACGCCCGTCTTCGTCCAGCGGCTCGATGGCCACATGGGCCTCGCGAATTCGGCAGCGCTGGCGCTGGCCGGCATCACGGCGGATACCGAGACGCCTGCGGGCGGCGATATCGTTCGCGACGCGAACGGCGAGCCAACCGGTATCCTCAAGGACAACGCCATGAACCTCGTGTTTGCCGCGATTCCGCCGGTGACCGAGGCGGAGATGCTCGAGCGCTTCGCCGCGGCGCAGTCCCACGCCCTGTCGCTCGGCCTGACCCAGGTGCACGCGGTCACGGCGAACCCGAACGAGGCCAGGCGGCTCGACTACTTCCGGCTGGCCCGCGAGCGCGGGCTCATGAAGATTCGCGTCCATGCCTACATGCCGCTCGAACACTGGGACGCGATGAGCCGGCTCGTTCTCGAGGACGGCAACGGCGATGACGTCCTGCGCTGGGGTGGCCTCAAGGGCTTCGTCGATGGCTCGCTCGGCTCCGGTACGGCCTGGATGCACGAGCCGTTCGAGGATGAGCCGGACAATGCGGGCTTCCCGCTCACAGACCCGGACGAACTCGACGCAATGATTCGTGACGCCGATGCGGCCGGACGACGCCTCGCCATCCACGCGATCGGCGACCGGGCCATCGACAGGCTGATCGCCATGATGCGTAACGCGGCCGGCGATGAAATCGTCGAACGCCGCTATCGCATCGAGCACTTCCAACATCCGACACGGGACGCAATCGAAGCTGCTGCGACCAGCGGCATCATCGCCTCGATGCAGCCCTACCACGCCATCGACGACGGTCGGTGGCTCGAGGATCGTATCGGCCCCGAACGTGCCAGGACGACCTACGCCTTCCGTTCGATCCTCGACGCAGGCGGTCTGCTGACCTTCGGCTCCGACTGGCCGGTCGCGCCGCTGTCGCCGCTCGCGGGAGTCCACGCAGCCGTCACACGGCAGACTATCGACGGCGCCAATCCGGACGGCTGGCAAGCGGCAGAGAAACTCACGGTCGAGGAGGCGCTCACCGCGTACACGCGCATGAACGCCTACGCGGTCTTCGAAGATGACGTCGCCGGAACGCTCGAACTCGGCAAGCGCGCGGACTTCGTCATCCTGTCAGACGATCCGCGCGCGGTCGATGCGGATGCGATCGCCGATATCGACGTGCTCGAGACGGTCGTCGGCGGCTCGACCGAATACCTCGCCACCGAATAGATTCAGAGCATGCCGGCGCGTTTGATTGCGAGGTAGCGGCTCGTGATCGCCGCCGGCAGGTCTTCGCTCAGGCAATCCTCGACAAATACGCCCTTGGCGCGCAGCAAGTTCTGGGATTCGCGCCGGTCTTCCAGGTAGCGACTCGTCGCCGCGTAATCGAGCGCCGCGTCGAAGCCCGCTACCGGCCGGTCGACGATGTCATCGAGCGCGCGCTCACGCAGCGATGCCAGCATGACCAGGTGCCGCCGCCTCAAGAGATCCGCCGCGGTGCGCAGATCCTCGGAGTCCTCCTCCCGCACATTGGTCAGGAGGACGACCAGTGAACGCCGGCGCTGGCGCACCGCGAGATCGGTCGCGGCCGCCACGTAATCGATTTCGATCGGCTCGGGCTGAACGTCGTAGACGTGGTTCAGGAGACTGTTGACTGCATCCATGCCCTTGCGCGGTTTCAGCCAGCGGCGCTCCTCGCCGACGGTGAGTACGCCGGCTGCGTCGCCCTGCCGCAGCGCGACATAGCTCATGAGCAGCATGGCGTTCAGCGCGTGGTCGAAGTGACTGAGCTCGGCATCGCGCGCCAGCATGCGCCGGCCGGCATCGATGATGAAGACCACCTGCTGGTCGCGTTCGTCCTGGTACTCGCGGGCGATCAGCCGCGACATCCGCGACGTCGCCTTCCAGTCGATCGCGCGGAGACTGTCGCCTTCACGGTAGTCGCGGAGCTGGTGGAACTCGATACCCTCACCGCGCCGCCGGCTCATGCGCACGCCCGCAAGCTGCAGGTGATTTTCGACCTCGTAGGCGAGCAGCTTCTTGATCGTCGAGTAGTTCGGGTAGACACGCACGAGATCGCTCACGGGCAGGCGCAGGCGCCGCCACCAGAATCCTAACGAAGAAGCGATCCGGACCTCGGTCCCCTCGAACTCGAAAGCACCGCGCTCGGTCGGCCGCACCTCGTAGGCAAGGTCGACGAACTGCCCGGGCCTGACGTCGAGTGCCGCCGGGATGTCACGGACCGCGAACGACTGCGGATGAAAATCGTAGACGATGACCTTCAGCCCGCGGCGCGCCATCGCGTTGGTCACGGTGAGGTGTACCGTAGTCCAGGTGGCGAGCGACATCGAACGCGGCAGCCGTCGCTCGACGACCGGCAGTGGTGAACGCCAGGCGTGCGCGGCATCGACGCCGGCAAGCAGCACGAAGACCGCGACACCGACCCACCACGCCGTCGCCAGTCGCGGCTCGAAAGCGGCGCCGAGCGCGAGCAGCGCAAGGATCAGCGCTGCTGCGAATATGCCGGAGCGGGGAATCACTGCCGTGGCGCACTCACCGAGTTCAGGAGTTCATTCAGGATGTCGTCGGGCCGGTAGGCCTCGATCTCGAGCTCGGGTGCCAGCGCGATTCGATGGCGAAGCGCCGGGACGGCCACGCGCCGCACGTCGTCGGGCGTCACGAAGTCGCGCCCCTCGAGCACTGCCGAGGCGCGCGCGGCGCGCACGAGCGCGATGGAGCCGCGCGGGCCGGCGCCCATCCGAATGCCACTTGCTTCGCGGGTCTCGCGGACGATGCGCACGGCGTAGTCGATGACGCTGGCATCGATGCGTGTCTGTGCAACCAGCTTCTGCGCCGCCACGACATGTTCCGGCTTCATGACCGTCTGCACGGCGGCAACATCGAGCGAATCGCCGACGCGACCGCCGGTGACGGTCGTGACGATCCGGAGTTCGTTCTCCTGGGTCGGGTAGTCGATCAGCACCTTCAGCAGGAAGCGATCGAGCTGTGCCTCGGGCAGCGGGTAGGTGCCCTCGTGCTCGACCGGGTTTTGCGTGGCGACGGTCATGAACGGCGGCGACACGGGAGACGACTGGCCCTCGATCGTGACCTGGTTTTCCTGCATCACCTCGAGCAGTGCAGCCTGCGTCTTCGCCGGGGCGCGATTGATCTCGTCGGCAAGCAGCAAGTTCGCGAACACCGGGCCGCGGCGAATGCGGAAGGTCTCGGTCTTGGGGTCGTAGACCGCGTGACCGCTAACATCCGACGGCATCAGGTCAGGCGTGAACTGGATACGCGAGAACTTGCCGTCGAAGGTCTCGGCCATAGCCTTCACGAGCAGGGTCTTGCCGAGACCCGGCACCCCCTCGAGCAGGACATGACCGCCCGCAAGCAGCGCAATCACGATCTCGTCGACGACGCGTTCCTGGCCCACGAACGCGCGCGAGATCTCGGCACGCATCCGGGCGGCCATCTCTCGCAGGCGGACGGCCGCTTCAGGCGTCTCGTTCATAGTGCTTTCCTTATCGTTTGCAGCAACTGGATGTTGTCGGTGAATTCGCGCGGTCGCTCGCCGTCGGCAGCGATCATCGCATTGAAGATGACGTTCGGGTCGATCCCGGTCAGGTGACCCAGGCTTTCGGCCTGCTTCTCCATCGGCAGCCGGCCGATACCCGGGTGGCGCCGCTCGGCGTCGTTGATCAGCGCCGTAATCGCGCTCTCGAGTAACGCTTCCGAACCCGCGTTACGCCAGGTAAAGGCACCCGCGGCGCTGACATGTTCATTGATCGATCGCCGGTCCTCGCTGTCGGGCAGGACCCTGGGACCGAAGCGCGGCATCGTAGCCCATAGCCACAGACCGAACAGGGCTGCGAGGCTTGTGACCAGGTAGGGCGCCGCCTGCCAGATCAGCTCGCCGAGCGACGGGAACGAGGCGTGGAAGATCAGCCAGACCTTGCCGGGGTCGAGGTAGCCCGCCACAACGTCGAGCAGCAGCCGGGCGTGATCGGCGTCATCGATCAGGTCATTCGTGAAATAGGCCGCGCTGGCGACGACGGTCACGTAGCCATTGCCGTCGGCGACCCTGACGGCGATGTTGCCGAGATCGTCGGATAGTGTCGCAACCGCGTCGTCGCGATCGGTCCGGATTCGGTAGTCGGTGTGCGAAAGAAATACCTCGTAGTCGTATTCATCGTCCGGCGACGTCGCTTCGGCGTCGTCGTCGGCAGAGTCGTCAGCCGGATCAGTCTCGTCGGGCTCGATGTACTCGAGGCTGAGTCCGAAATTGGCAAAGAGGTCGTCTACCGCGGCGCTGGGCTCGCGCGGCGGCAGGATCACGAGGTGTCCGCCCCGGTCACTCACCCACTGCGTCAGCGTATCGAACTCCTCACCCGTCGCAACGGTTGCGCTCGCGCGCATCAGGATCGTATCGCTCGCCGCGGGCAGCCAGCTCGTCGGCAGGAAACTCTCGCGCGACTCGGCCTCGACGCCGACAGCGTTCAGCAGGCGATCGGCCGCGAGGAAGGCGTTGTAGCGCGCCTCGCCGCTGTAGCCGACCCAGATTTCCTCCTCGACCTTCTCGTGGGTCGCGTAATACCAGGCCACGAGTCCAGCCGTTGCGAGGACCGCGAGCGCACTCATGACGATCGTTCTCACGCGCCCGCCTCGCCGTAATGTCTTGCCCAGTCCGCCGCCAGGGCCTGGACCGTCTCGTCGGAAGGCAAACGGGATCCATAGGCAAGCCTTATCCATGCGTCGACGACGGTGCGGAAGAACTCGCTCTGGGTCGCGCTCGCCTGCCGGGTCACGGCCGCAATGCAGCTGCCTTCGGTCGCACTCTCGGGGAGGCGCACGCCGTAGCGATCGACCAGTGCGAATACGCTGCCGCGATAGAGCAGCGACAAAGCCGCACGATGCTGGCCGGCCGACCACAGCTCGCGGACGCGCCCGGGGATGTCTGCCGGCAGGTCGGCAGCCGTGACTTCGCCCGTGGACAGGACGACGCGTGCCCGTGTTTCGCTCGAGCCCTGATCGACCATGAGGTACGGCAGCCACCGGTCACGATTCAGGTACAGCACGATGAGCAGCACGGCCGCAAGAATCCAGAGCCCGAACTCGGCCAGGAAACTCAGGAACAGCCCGACTTGCTCAAAGAAATCACGCATGCCGCCCAGGCTGCTGCGGGTTCCGGGCTCGCGCTCCTTGGGACTCTTCGAAACCCAGCGCTCCTCCGTCCTGAACTGGCGGAAGGCATCTTCCGCCAGCACCGTCTCGAGCTCCTGCTCGAAGTCCTCATCCAGCCAGTAGCCCGCGAAGCCCGGATCGTCCTCGGCCACCGGCGCTTGCTCCTCGGCGCGGACGCTGGCCGGCGCGCCGGCCAGAGCGACGATGGCGACGGTCGCGATGCCAATCAGCACGGCGGTCGCGGGCGCAGGCTCACGCCGGGCCACCATACGGCGAAAGGCCACCTCGATGTCCCAGGCCTCGAGACGGGTACGGCAATTGATGTAGAGACCGAAACCGGCACCCACGTACCAGGGCTCGAGCAGAGACTGCGCGACGTAGAAGAGGAGCAGGTTCATCGCCTCGGCGTGGCGGCTCTCCGAGACCCAGAAGCCGCCAGCGGCGTCGATCAGATCGAAGTCCTGGTAGGGCGCCGGGATGAACAGGAAGATCGACATGAGAATGCCGATGTACACGACCAGGAAGAGATGCTGGTAGACGGCCGTGACACCGATACCGTGATTGAGAATGCTGTTGTTCAGTACCTTGGCGCGCTTGCGACGTGCGGCGCCGGACAGCCCCTCGAGCTGGGTTAGCGGCAAGGCCGTCGAACGCGCGAAGTGGAAGCGCCAGGGCGTGAGCCAGAACAGGCGATTGCGCCACGCAGTACGCGGCGTGTTCTTCAGCGTCGCGCGGACGTCGGTTTCGCCGCCGAACAGCCGCCGGGCGATGATGTCGAGTATGGGCCCGTCGAGAACCGGCTCGAACCACCAGTACACGAAGATGGCGTAGGCCGGCCACGGCGTAAAATAGACGACGCACAAGGCCAGGGCGAGAACCGGTAGCGAGGTTGCGAACCAGGTCTTGTAGATTGCGGCCGCGTCGCGACGAACGAGCCGGGCCCCGAGATCGGCGGCCTCCCAGGCGTTGCGAGGCCTGAGTTCTGCTGTGACGCTATCGAGCTTCATTGCGTCCCATCAGCAGGAGATACGCATAGGTCAGGAGCCACAGCGAGATGCCGACCGCGTACTTCACCCAGGCCGGCGGCCAGGTCGTCGACGACCAGAACGCTTCGATGAACGCCGCCAGGACACTCAGCATCGTGCCACCGTAGATTAGCGGCAGCGCGTCGCGGGCCGCATCGCGGATCGCGTGCCAGCGCCGTTTTCGCCCCGGCGCGATCGCCCGAAAACCGATCGCGAGCCCGGCGGCGCCGAAGATCGTCAGCGCAGTCAGCTCGAAAGCCGAGTGACCGGAGACGAATCCCCAGAAGGTCTCGATGAAGCCGGCGGCCGTAATGTGCGTCGCGATGGCGCCGAAGTACAGCCCGTTGAAGGCCAGGAAGAAAACGCTGCCGGTGCCGAACAACAGGCCGCTCGCGAACGTACGGTAGTCGATCGAAATGTTGTTGTAGATGTAATGCCCGAACATCATGAGATCAGTATCCGACTGGCGCTCGCGGCCCAGGCGGCGATTCGCCGGGTCGTACATATCTTCCATCATGGCGACCTGCGACGGCTCGACCAGCGAATAGATCAACTCCGTCCTGGTCGTAACCGCCAGGGCCATCAGGAGGGCCGGCCCGTAGAAGACGAGGTGCGAGACCAGGGCGAAACGCCAGTGGCGACGGAAACACGCCGGGAAGTCGTTGGCGAAGAAGCGGGCAATGGCCGCGAGGAACGGCATGCGCGCCCGGTACAGGTACTGGTGACCGTTGAGCGCGAGTTCATTCAGGCGCTGCTGCAGCCCGACGCTGTAACGGCGGGCCCGCGCCAGGGCCAGATGGTGGCATACCTGCCGGTACAGCGCAGGAAACTCGCGGCCGATCCTCCTGCGTTCTTCGATGTCCTCACCGCGACGCCTGCCCCGCGCGAGAAACGCGATCCATTCCTCGAATTGCTGCCAGGCCGGCGCGTAGCGTGCTTCGAAGGCCTCCTGCTTCACCGGCCGCCCCCGGCGATCCAGTTGGCGTGGCGCTTGAGCTGCTCGGCATCGACGCCATCGAAAACCGGCTCGAGAAGCTCGGCCAGTTCATCGACCCGATCCGCATTGATGCGTGGCGCGCGCTCGGCGAAGCTCACGATGGCCTGTTGCTCGGTCGCCGTCAGGGGCACGTGGACGGGCAGCGGATCGACGCCCGCTTCGGGTTCGAGGCGAACGGCCGAGGTGTCATACACCACGATCGTGCCAGCGGCGAGATCGCCGAGGCGCTGGAAGCGCTGGCTCAGGAAAACGCTCAGGAAACCCAGGAGGTAACAACCCGGCAACACGTCGACGAAGCGGACGAGGTTACGGATCGTGGAGCCGGCCCAGCCAACCGGTGTGCCGTTCGTATTCATGACGCGCAGGCCCAGCGCGCGTTTGCCGGGGGTTGCGCCCCGGTTGAACACCTCGAAGAGCACGTTGTAGAGCCAGAACACGGCAAACAGGCCGAGCAGGTACAGACCCCCGCCGGCCGTGCCCAGGAATGCGAGCACGATACCCCCGACCAGGATAGCGACGAACTTGATCAGCGCGTCGATGAGCCAGGCCAGGGTCCGGGCAGGTAGGCCGGCGACTGGAAGCTTGAGCTCGACGCCCTCGGGGGTCGCAATGTTGTGCGTGGTGTCGAGCAAGGGGCTCGCTTCAGTGCCGGACCGGGAGATTCATGCCCCAAGTGTAAGCGATGCTGGACAGCGCACAAGCGAACCTGCGTCACAGGCAGGGGGAGGCAAAGTTGCTAGGCTGGCGGGGGTTTCTCAAGTGGATGCTTGCCCGTGAACGAATCAATCTATGCACCGCCCCAGGCGGATATCGAGGTCCGGGAATACGCCGATGGCGAGTATTACGTCGTTGCTCCAGGCAAGTTCCTCGCGCTCACGATACTCACGATGGGCCTGTACCTCGTCTACTGGTTCTACCGTCAGTGGCGCACGGTCAAGGACCGGGACCAGAGCGACATCTGGCCGGTCCCTCGCGGCCTGTTCTACATTTTCTTCACGAACTCGCTGTACGCCGACATCAACGAGCGCCTGCGCAGTAACGGGATCAGCTACGAGTGGAGCCCCGGCACCTCGGCAACGATCGTCGTGATCCTGACGCTACTGTCGAACATCCTGAGCCGCCTGTCCGGCGAGAACATCGGGCCACCGATGACGGACATCCTGTCGATCGCCATCGTCCCCGTGCTCGCGTATTTCGCACTGCCGGCGCAGAAGGCGGCTAATGCGGCATCCGGCGATGCCAATGGCTCGAGCAATGCGAACTTCACGGGCGCAAACTGGGTGTGGATGATACTCGGCGGCCTGATCTGGGCGCTGTCGCTGTTCGGCCTGTACTTCATCATCACGCAGCCCGAGCTGTTCGCGGATCTCTAGTTATCTCTAGCCAGAATCGGCCTGGATCCGGACGACGGTCCGTCCCGTGACGGCGCCGTCGAGGTAGGCCTGGAACGCGTCGGGCAGGGCGTCGAAAGCGATCTCGGTGTGGCCGATGCGCGCGAGTCGCGCCGGCATCAGGTCGCCGGCAAGCCGCCCCCACACCGCGAGTCTCAGGTCGCGCGGCGTATCGACCGAGTTGATACCGAGCAGGCAGACCGCGCGCAGGATGAAGGGAATCACGGTCGTATTCAGCGCCGGACTGGCCGCGAGCCCGATGCTCGCGATGTTGCCGCCATAGTCCACGGTACGCGTCAGCCAGGTCAGCAGGTCGCCACCGAGGTTATCGATCGCACCGGCCCACAGGGCTTTCTCGAGCGGTCGCTTGCCCAGGTCGATCTCGCTTCGCACGAGGATGCGGCGCGCGCCGATCGATTCGAGATACTCCGCCTGCTCGGCCTTGCCGGTCACGGCGACGACTTCGTAGCCGCGGCCCTCCAGCATGTCGATCGCGAGGCTACCGACACCCCCGGTCGCGCCAGTGACGACAATGGGCCCGTTTTCGGGCCGCTGGCTGTTCTGCTCCATCCGGTGGATGGCGAGCGCGGCGGTAAACCCTGCAGTGCCGATCTGCATCGCTTCGGCGTTACTGATCGTATCGGGCAAGGGTACGCAGGCCCTGGCCGGCACGCGGGCGAACTCCGCATAGCCGCCGTCAATGGTTTCCGACAGACCGCAGCCATTGACCACCACGCGTGTCCCCGGCTCGAGATCGGGATCGCCGGAAGTCACGATGGTGCCCGCGAGGTCTATGCCACCGTTCAACGGTGACTTCCGCAATATGCGTCCCGCGCCCGTGGCGGCGAGCGCGTCCTTGTAATTGATCGTCGAGTGACTGACCCGGATGACCACGTCACCCGGTGTCAGGTCCTCGATTCGAAGCTCGACGAATTTTGCCGATACCTTGCCGTCGGAATCCGTGATCCGGTAGGCGCGAAACGTGTCCGTATTGCTCATTCTGTTGCCTCTTCGCGTGTCAGCCAGACGACGAGCCCCTGCGCATTGAGCTTCATGTCGGCGTTGATGATAGC
>JAAUYE010123387.1_pt1 | contig 12262 bp, 10 predicted proteins | sample 7278081 | NCBI WGS metagenome assembly JAAUYE01 (sample SAMN14350131, study PRJNA611818) | marine sediment metagenome | isolation source: surface marine sediment (0.6m) | place: French Polynesia: Moorea | collected 2018-08
CGCCCAGCTTACGGACTTCGTCCTTGAACAGCTCACGCAAGGGCTCCAGCAATTTGAGTTTCATGTGCTCCGGCAGGCCACCGACATTATGATGCGACTTGATCAGGTGGGCCTTGCCGGTCTTGGCGCCGGCCGACTCAATCACGTCGGGATATATCGTACCCTGGGCCAACCACTTGGCCCCTCCGGCCATCCCAGGCTCCCGGGGCATTTGTCCATCCCTGGACGTCGCGCTGGTCAGCTTGGCGGCCTCTTCCTCGAAGACTTCGATAAACAGGTTGCCGATAATCTTGCGTTTCTGTTCAGGATCATTCACCCCCGCCAGCGCCTTGATGAAACGGGCTTCGGCATCCACCCGAACCACCCGCACCCCCATATGTTCTTCAAAGGTGGCCATGACCTGGTCGCCTTCATGGTAGCGCAGCAGGCCGTTATCCACGAACACACAGGTGAGTTGATCGCCGATGGCCTTATGCAGCAGCGCGGCCACAACCGAGGAATCCACTCCGCCGGACAACCCCAACAGGACTTCATCCTCACCCACTTGCTCACGGATAGCGTGAATACTGTCATCGATAATGTTGTCGGGTGTCCATAAACGCCCACAACCGGCTATCTCATGCACAAAACGTTCGATAATACGCTGCCCCTGGCGGGTATGGGTCACTTCGGGGTGGAATTGCAGACCGTAAAAATGACGTTCCTCATCTGCCATGCCGGCGATGGGCGCACTCTCCGTAGAGGCCATCAACTTGAAGCCCTTGGGCATGCTGATCACCCGGTCGCCATGGCTCATCCACACATCCAGCAGGCCATAACCTTCCGGACTGGTGTGATCCTCGATATCGCTCAATAAAGCGGTGTGACCCCGTGCTCTGACCTGGGCATAGCCGTATTCATGATGATCGGCATTCTCAACTTTACCGCCCAGTTGGGCCGCCATGGTCTGCATGCCATAGCATATTCCCAGTACCGGCACTCCCAGTTCAAATACGACGGGCGGGACTTCCGGGGCCTCGCTGGCGGTGACCGTTTCCGGACCACCGGAGAGGATGATCGCCCGGGGTGCGAACTCACGGATCTCCGCCTCGTCCAGGTCCCAGCCATACAGCTCACAATAGACCCCGGCTTCGCGCACCCGGCGTGCGATCAACTGGGTGTACTGGGAACCAAAATCGAGGATCAGGACGCGATCTGCATGGATATTCGCGGACATGAAGTCTCTCTCTGCATGTTATAGGCGGTAGAAAAAGAGCAGTGATCATCCGTGAAAACGCTTGATTATTCAAGCATTTTTCATACTGTGGTGGTTCAATCTCCTTATACTTGTGATCATCATTTGCATTGCATATCGCGCTGCACGGGGTCGTGATCTGGTAATTCACTGGCGCCTTACAGGGACAAAATCACCTCACGATTTGCTCAAGATGAAAAGCACGTCACAGACTGTGGAATATTTTTCGTAGACAAATCATTAAAACTAAAATTTTCTACCTATATGGACGATATACCTATTAATATGTCCAAGCGCCTCCCGTCTTGCCGACCGGAGACGCTTGGACATTACTTTTATTATTAAAAATCAATCTAACGGTTACGGATGTAATTCTTGAAGGGTACCCCTGACAGTGTGAAGGATGAGGCAAGCTCGGCCGCAGCCACGGATATCGAGATCCCGGGCTATAAAATCAAACGCCAGCTCGGTCGTGGTGGTATGGCCTTTGTGTTCCTGGCGATCCAGGAAAGTTTCGGTCGCGAAGTTGCCCTCAAGGTGCTTGCTCCCGATCATGCACGGGACAAGGAATTCTCCGAGCGTTTTCTGCGCGAAGCCCGCATCATCAGCCAGCTTGTCCACCCCAATATCGTGACCGTGTATGACGTGGGTATCCATGAGGGTAATCACTACCTGTCGATGGAATACATCCGCGGTCGCGATCTGCAGGAAGCCTGCAGTTCTCTGAGCAAACGCCAGGTGATTGACATCATTCGTGATGTCGCCAAGGCACTGGAATACGCGCACCAGAAAGGTTACGTCCATCGGGATGTGAAACCGGAAAACATCATGCTGCATGAGGACGGGCGAGTGCTGTTGATGGACTTCGGCATTGCCCGTGGCAGCGATAATACCCTTGGTGTGACCAAAACCGGGCGGGCCATCGGCACGCCGTATTACATGAGCCCGGAGCAAACCAAGGGCCAGACAGTCGATCATCGTTCGGACATCTACAGCCTGGGCGTGGTGCTCTATCAAATGCTGACAGGCTATGTTCCCTATGATGCGGATTCCGCCGTCGCCGTCGGTATCAAGCACGTCAGTGAACCTATACCCCAGCTAACGGACAGTCTGCGATTCCTGCAACCTATCATCAATACCTGTCTGTCCAAGGATCCGACGCATCGCTACCAACATGCCAGTGAGTTGATACATGTACTGGAAGCGATCCCGCAAGATATGCTGGAGGCCGCCGAAGCCCGGGCCGCCGCCTTCCGCGAGGCCGGGCGTGACCACACTGCACAAACCCTGGTGGGTGGGGAAGCATTAACCACTTCCGTTCCTGAAGTGCGCATTCCGACCGACGAGCGAAAGGTTTCCACCGGTAATCGAAAAAACGTCTCCACGCCGCGTGTCACGCCGGTAGTCACCGAACCACCCCGGCAACGTCGCGGCCTGTTGTTCCTGTTACTGTTGGCAACCCTCGTCTGGCTCGCTTTCCTGAAACAAGAGCAACTCATGGACTTCTGGTTTACCCAGGCGCGTCCCTACCTGGTACAACATGATCTCCTGCCTTCGCCAGGTATCGACACCGACGCCTCTTCCCCGGCAGCAATTGCGACCTCACCTGAAATGGGTGGGTCTGCACTACCTTCTGAACCCTATGCGGATGCACTGGAAGAACAGGATCCTTCTATCGCAACAACTACAGGGACACCACCCACCCCTGAGCGCATTCGACAGTTACGGGCCGAATTGGACCAGCAACCAGAAAATGCTGTTGAACTGGCCATGGCATATCGCCAGCTGTTACGTCAGCAACCCGGTAGCCCACGGGCCCGGCAGGGTATGGCTGATCTACGCAACTGGTATATGAAAAATATTCGCACTGCCTTTGATAACCAGGACCTGCCGCGGGCACGTCTCCTCGTCAACCAGATACAGGAAAGCTTTCCCCGTATTACCAATAATGAACGCTTTCAACGCATGGAAGAAAGGCTTGTCCAGGCCGAGGCAGTACAGGCTCACCTGCAAAGAGCAAAAGACTTTTTCATGGCCGATGCACTCACACAACCCGAGGGTATCAACGCCCTGGCGGAGTACCGTGCTGTCCAGGCCCTCGCGCCGGATAACATTGAGGCCCAGCTCGGCATTCAAAGCATTGCGGACACCTTGCTGTTAACAGCAAAGGAACACCAGATGAACGGTGAGCTGGAACAGGCCCTGGAGGTCACTGCCGAAGGATTGAAGGTACTACCGGACGATCCGGACTTGTTGGCTTTGCAAAAACAATTACAAGATGACGAGCAAAACCTGAAGGCGCTTACCCGTCAACTCGATAAAGCCGATAAACAATACCGTGCGGGCAATCTGGTGACGCCAAAAGGCAATAGCGCTTACGATCAATACCAGGCTGTGCTGAAACAAGATCCGGACAATACCGCCGCCCAAGCCGGTTTAAGCAATATCGAGCGACAACTCATCAGCAAGGTCAACATCAATATTCGCAATAAAAAATTCGAACAGGCCGGCGCCGCACTGGCAACCGTCCAACAATACTTCGGCAAATCTACCGCCTACCGCAAGGCTGAACGTCAACTGGAAGAGGCCATTGCAGCAAGTCGTCCGAGTGTGGAAAGTATCGTCTTCAGCGGCAGTCAATTGTCATCACTGAATAGCCCGCAGTCTGAAAAACTGCAATTAGGTCGCACTCTCTATATTGGTTTCGATTATCAAAATTTTGAAGCTGAAACGACTTTACTCCAGGCCGTGTTGATGGACGGTACGGGCCGGGTGCAGATCGCCGAAAAGCCGGTAATAATCAGTGGTGAATCCGGAGAACACTATTTTAGTATTGACCTGCCGGTAGAAGGTTTTGCCGATGGCAGCTATAGTTTGCAACTAAAGCATGACAATAAACAATTGAATGCCAACAGCTTCATAGTGGATAATCAGTCACAACCTTAAAAAAAAGAGACCGTCCACATGCGTCTACACTGGTTTTTCATACTTGGTCCCCTGGTACTCACGGCGTGCCAGACGCCACCAAACATGCAGCAGTTGCAAAACGAAAAACAGGCCTTGCAAGTCGAATTGAAAGCAGCCGAGCAAGAAATTTCCAATCTCAAATCTGAGCGAGACACACTCCAGTCCGAACTGGATGAAGCCAACCGGGTCATCGGTGTAATGGGGGGTGAAAAATCTGCGCGTGTCAAGGAATCTTCCACCTTGCGTAACGAGGTACGCCGATTCGTGCAGCGCCAGATCGATGGACTCAAGTCTTTCCTGGTTAAAGGTGATTTACTTGACTATGTCGGTGGCGAACAGGTCGCGCGTAAAAAATATGATAATCGTGCCCTCATGCTGGTTGATCTACAAAATGCGGTACCCCGTCCGGGCGTACTCACCGGTGCCGGTGGTTACTTTGCCAAGCCCACCAGAATGGTGGTTAAGGTCCTGCGCCCGGTTAATGATAACCTGGTTGTCATCTGGGAAAGTCAGCCGATGGCGATTAAAAAGGCGGGGAAAGTCAATGTCACCTTCCCGGTCAGTGTCGGCGTGGAAAAAGGTGACGTCCTCGGCTATTACTTCCCTAATCTGGCAACTGCCACTTTTGACACTGGAACCGCCGATACCCGTTACACCAAGCAAAACCTGCGTCCCGGCAGCAAAATCAAGCCATCATCTCTCAGTGGCAAGAAAGAACGCCGCGCCTATGCCCTGGGCGTGTATGGCCTGTTGAAATAGAGCAACCTCAGATGGCGCCTTAGCCCTGGTGATGTTTCACATAAATCAGTTGCTCAGTATCGAACCCGAGTGATTTCGCCCTGGCAACCAATTTGTCCAAGATGTCCTTATCCAGCTGAGGAGTCCTTGCGAGGATCCATAAATACGACATGTCAGGTCCGCAAACCAGGGAATACTGATAGCCATCCTTGTCCAGTTCGATAATGTTGTAACCGCCATAGAAGGGACCGAAAAAAGACACTTTTAACTGGCCCACATTCGGCTCACCGACGAAATAGGCTTTACCTTCTGCCTCTTTCCACTTTCTCTTGTCCGGCCTAAAACCCCTGTTAATCACTCTGACGCTCCCATCATCCCGCAGGCTGTAATTGGCGGTGACTTGCTCCAGTCCCCTTTCGAAGGAATGATCCAGCCGGGCAATTTCATACCAGGTTCCGAGATATCGATTCAGTTCAAAGCCATCGATGGGTTGAACATGATCCGGTGCAACATCACAAGCCGATAATAATAAAAATCCGAGCCAGTAAAATTTGCGCATTATGCTTTTCCTTGGATTATCGTTTTATCTTAACCAGCCTGGCTTCACACAAAACCTGCAGATCATCGGGCGCAAGTTCTATTTCCAGACCACGACGCCCGGCGCTGACAAACACGGTATCGAAGTTTTTGACCGAATCATCGATAAAGGTAAGCAGGCGTTTCTTCTGACCCAATGGACTGATGCCGCCAACCACATAGCCCGTTACTCTCTCAGCCTGGTGCGGATCGGCCATGCCGGCCTTCTTGGCCCCCGCAGCATGGGCGATAGCTTTCAAATCCAACTGAAACGCAACCGGCACTATACCCACGGCAAGTGTGGCAGTGCCACCCTGTAAACTTACCAGTAATGTCTTAAAAACCCGTGCATCATCAACATTCAGGGCGGCGGCGGCTTCCAGACCGTAGGAATCAACCTGCGGGTCATGCGCATATTCATGCACGCTATATTTGATACCGGCTTGCTTGGCTGTCTGGATCGCAGGGGTCATTGTTTTTAGCGGATATCTTCTACGGTAAAGGTGCCACAGACACGGACATCCAGGTCACGTACTCCTTTCCTGATCTTGAACACATAACAACGCTCATCCATATGCCCACGGTTGATGGCCTTATATGTCGCCATTACTTTACCTTCAGAATAAACAGTCACGATGGCCTTGGTACGAATATCAGCATGATTTAATCCCGGCAGCAGTAAACCGGCACACGCAATCATGATCATGAGTTTCCATTTCAATAACGACGTTATTTTCATACTACCGCCCTCCGGGTTTCTGGCAGATACCTAGCTACATCGTCACATTATTCTCTTTATCACTGAACCTCAGCTGAATGCAGTTACCTGTTTAATACTAGTAAGAAGATTGAGACTGCCCTGTTGTACAGTATGATTGATAACCCTATGATTTATCAGCTATTTGAACCGAAATAACGACCATCCATTTTTCATTTTTTTAACTCTCATCACAACAATTCATACCTTTTTATTAGTCCTTTCTAATATTAACCGTTTATAATATTGCAATGTCTCCGACGTACTTAGTCGGGTAAAAATGCCGTACGTGTGGTAACCACCAAATAACGAAAATATCGTAATCAGGGATCCGATTACGCCTGCAAGCAGCACCCGCGGCGCGTCAACAATCAACTAAAGAGGTATACCTGATGCGATTTACTCTGTTCAGAGCCGCTGCTCTGTCCCTGTTTCTGTTGGTGTTTGCCGGTCAAGCCAATGCCAACCTCAGCACCGACCTGGATAACCTGGTGGCTGATCTCGAACTGATCAGTGCGGATCTCAATGGAATTGCCATCCAGGATGGCACCGCCTGCACCGATCTGGGATCACTTAATACCTCTATTGAGGATTATATTGCCAGCGTGGAAGCCATTACCGCCCTTCTCGCTGCACCACTGAGCCTGACCACGGAAGACCTGACTTCGCTCGATGTACTGAGTAACCTGGCCCTTGGAATGGCCGATCGAAGTACCACCCTCTCCTGGGACCTACGCAACATTGAAGGCGTCTACGAACTGGTCGAATACCGCGCCGCACTCACTGCCATGCTGCGCCTGTCCGATGATATCGGCACCATGGCGGATCGGATTCTGGAAATGGCAGATCGCATCCTGGTCATGGCTGATAACATCGGCCTCATGGCGGATCGCATCCTGATTACCCAGCAACTGCAAAACAGTAATGTCGCTTTGACCCAGGCCGCCATCCTGGTCAGCCAGCAAAATATGGTCGCCCTGAGCGATAGCCTCTCCAGCATTGGCTACAACCTCAGCCTCGGGTTACTCAACGAGGAGACGCAACTGCTTGCTACCAGCATGGCCAACACGGTACTCAGCGAGACAAACATGGCGAGTGAACTCACCGCGCTAGAATTGCATACCACTTCCGTACTCAACCAGACTGTTGATCTCTACACGCTGGCAATGCAGAACAGCCAGGGTGCCAGCCACTATATCAATGGCGACACCCTGACCCTGCTGGGTGACCTGACCATCATCCATAAGGCCCTGGCTGCTTCATTGGAAACGTACGCCGATACCATCAATAGCCTGTCGCCACTAACGGACAACGTCATTCTTGCTGATGCCACCGCGACGATGTTGCGCCTCGCCCAGGACATCGCCTTGATGTCGGATCGCATCGTCGAAATGAGCGACAACATCATTGTCATGGCTGACAACATCGGTGCCATGTCAGGCAATATTGTGACGACGCAAAACCTTCAGCAGACCAATACTGAGCTGACCCAAAGCTCCATACTGACTGCACAGAATGTCACTATCACCGTCATCAAGAACATGGGCCTGTAATGGTTCGTGTTGGATTAGGAGAATCAACCATGTTGTTCAATATTCGTTTTCTTGCCGCCCCCTTGCTTCTGGTGGCAACACTCGTATTTTCCCACAATGCCTTCGCGGCGAGGCCCAGCCTGCTGACTGACCTGCAGGACCTGAACACTGAAACCTCGGCCCTGCAAACTCAACTTGCCGGTATTACCCTTTCCGCTGATTCAGTTTGCGGCCCGCTGCTGAATGCTAACCAATCCGCCCGTGATCTGATCAACAGCATTACGGTAATAAACGACAGCCTGGCAGCTCCCTTGTCAGTCGATGCCGATATGCTCACCGCATTGGATGGCTTGTTTGTCACCAGCGCGGGAATTGCAAGTGAAGCGTTGCGCCTCTCCGTCGACTTGAATACTTTGTCTACCACGACCCAGGCCATCACAATCAAGGACGGCATTGTTGCCATGCTGCAGTTGTCAGATGATATCGGCACCATGGCCGATCGTATCGGGGAAATGGCAGATAATATCCTGGTAATGGCCGATAATATCGGTCTGATGGCGGATCGTATCCTGCTGACACAAGAGTTGCAGAACCAGAACGTGGCCCTCACCATCGACTCGATCCTGCAAACCCAGACCAATGCCCTGAGCCTTGTCTCGGTAGTGGAGGATGCGACTTATGATCTGAGTTTTGCCTCCCTGATCACTGAAGGTGGGCTGCTTGCTGCACGGATGGAAGCAGTAGTACTCGCCCCCCGCACCATGGACGATCAACTTGCTGCAGTAGCGGCCGACGTCAAGGCTTTTCTGAATGATGTGAGTCTCACCAATGAAGCTATCTCTTTGGATGCCGCCAGCAATACCATGTATCTCAGTGCCGATGCCTTGATACAACTCAGCAATATGTCGCTGATGCTGACCTCGCTGGCCACTGCCGTTGACGGCTATGTTGTTGCTATCGGAGGGCTAGAGGCACTGACATCCGACCGGAACTTGACGGCTTCCCTGCAGAGTATGCTGCAGTTGTCCGCCGACATCGGTGTCATGGCCAACCGTATCCTGGAAATGGCGGATCTCATCCTGGTAATGGCCGACAACATCGGTCTGCAAGCGGACCAGATCCTGCTTACCCAGCAAGCCATGAATGTCAACGTCGCCACCACCCAGACGGCCATCCTCGCTGCGCAGGAAATGAGCATCGGACTGATAGCCGCCCGTTCGCTATAAGCGTTAAGCAAGCTTCAGTTAAATGATAAGGGCCAGTTAGCTGGCCCTTTTTTTATGCGCTGAATACATCAGTGCCTGGCTTTTCTCAGTGGCATGAGGGAGTGACATCTGACTTGAGCGAGCCGTGCCGGGACAGAATCAATTGCAGGAATGCAATACCGGTAAGCGCCGCAAAAATATGCTTCAGGGTATGTCCGCTTATGAAAAACACATTCATGATTGCTGCGTCATAATGTTCAGATATTTTTGCCAATACATACAAGCCGATGATATACCAGAGATATTTCTTCTGATAATTCCGCGAAGGAAACAGTATCAGGATGAGCGGAATCAACAGCACAGGCAGGAATTGCACCAGCGCGTAGAGTCTCAGATCGCCTGCGCCATGACTTTCCGTGTATATCCAGTACAGTACTGATATTATGCCAACAGCCAACAGCGGCCAGAGAAGTCCTGATCCCGCCCGGGTGCTGATGTGTTCGGACAGGAAAAAGGAAAACAGCGACATAAAAGCAATGGCCATCGGCAACCTGTCCCACACCAGGCTCTGATTTGTCGGTGACAAATGATAATAGCCGGACCCAAACCCGGTCAGGATCAGGCCAATGAAAAATATATAACAAGCGGTTGCGACAGCATGTCCAACACTAGCATGCGAATATATAACCAGCCTGTACAGGCAATACATCCCGACAATGATGAATGCAAGATTTGAGGTTACGTTGAAAAAATTTGGTATTCCAAGTATTTTCCGTTGATCGATAAATTGATGGTAGGCAGGATCCTGCGGTATTGGTTCAACCAAATAAAAAACCGCAGCAATCGAAACAGTTGTAACACCAAGCAAAATAATCAATCTAGACGTATGACTCAAATCCTCAACTGCCTCTCTTTTTATTCGTGCCTCTTAATTTTTTTAAGAATCTTCTCATTAAATAGTAATAACTTGATCCGGCATATTTTCTTCCAACGCACTATACAGGTCTGGAAAACAGCCTACGGTTGCTCCATCAACAAGTTTTTCCGCTATCAATCGCTCATAGCAACACTGATCACAACCCATGAGCATAATCCCTTTCTCTTTCGCAACTTTAGCCAGTCTCTCACCAAAAGGATCCCCTTTTACCAGAATATAGTTATTATCTTCAAAGAAAAACATGCCGACAACATCGACACCATGCACATCATCTTCCAACTGGGGAAGAATCATTCGCCCCAGCTTGTAGGAGACAGTATGACCCTGGCTTGAAAAAATATACGCGACTTTCATATTTATCCTCCCTGATTAAATAATACTTTATAAAAATAATCTCCTGACAAACAACCAGATGACCGGGCTAATTGTCACACACAGCAGGATAAGTGGCCATAATAATCCCTGCTGCGTACGGTATGCATGCACTACCCTGGTAAAGAACATCAGCCCCAGGAAAAAGCCGGCAACGCCCGGGAGTAGTAACAATGGGGCGGCTGCCCAAGCGCCCCAACCGTCAAAGCGACTTACGTATAATTCTATCCCAAATAATATGGCTGGCGGAATAAACGCAACAAAAGTATATACGATTTTTTGTTCTTGAAATGAATTTAAATTCATTGTCAATTTTACTGATACTTATTTACTATCAGAGGTAGCAAATCGTAACATGAAATTATTAGCTTCGACCGTATTCAATCACGCTTTGTGATTTTTCTAAAACCAAAATAGTGATCTAGAAATGTGTGGATACCAGTATGTTTGAAGTATTCAGGATCCCATTTCCGCTCGGAGAGAATATGATGAAATTCCGGCTTTACTAGATAAAAAACTGTGGTGATCATCACATTCTCTGGTAAGACCAATCGGCCAGTTTCCCGCCTATAATATTCACCTTCAAATTCGTCCAGGCTCAGAAGATCCTTGAGACTAACACCTTGATAGACAATCCCTGCTACACTCGAATCTGGTTTACCTTTTACCAATGCAGGATAGACTTCGTCCTTTACAGTTTTCCGGTCATACCCCAGAAGGGTTGCATTTGTTTTCTCATAGTTGCCACTAACCACTCTTTGCCACACCTCGGCAAACATCAACGTCCCATAGGTAAAAACATTATGCATTTTTATTCCTGTCAGACGAACTTAAAGCTAACAAATTGTTAAATCGGTCTATTTTGTACCCTGGTTAGCATTATCTATCCACTGCAAGCTGCGGCTTTCAAGATAGTCATAGAACGGGTTGTACCTCAGCCGTAGCATCCAGTCGAAAGGTATCTGCAACAAACCACGTTCACCCTGTATGGCCATTTGACCAAGAAACAGAAAATCCTTATTATCCGGCGCCCGCTGGCCATAGAGGGGATCAGCGGGAGAGAACGGCAATGACACGTGGGACTGGGAAATTACCCCAGGTGGCCAGCTTTGCTTTAATACCCTGTTGGTAGATACATCTGCACTAAATGGTTTTTTATATTTACTGACGACTTGAGTTGTTTTGAAATTCTTGTTGGTAACCAGGGTAACAGTAAATGGTAGAGTTTCATCATTCATGACCCGACCAGTCAAGGGTGCCGGATCATCGATTAAAAGCCCGGATTTTACTGCTGCAAATCGATTGATATCAAACAGTACCAATTCATGACGATAGGGATACAAGTGATTGAGTAAATTGTCCACTACCGCTTCAGTCGTTACCGTGGCATCAACTGTCGACTTGAACACCAGCACCGGCGGTAATACCACTTGCGGGTTGGTGCCCGCACGCCCCCGAATACGGCTGGCAACCGAGCGAGTGATTTGATGCACAACCGTACTGGCATTGGTTGCGAATGAATTGTATTTATACGGATCAAATTCCGGTTGTACCGATAAGAAAGCCAGACCGCCCAGACCGGGCAGGTTGGCCAACCAGTTCTTAAGGCCGGCCATGGCAGCGGCGGGATGAATACCGATAGCGGGTGATATCAGCACCAGGCTGGCCGGTACGGGGTTGCTTTTGCCTTCCAGGGCATCAAGCGAAAACTCCAGTGCCAGCGAGGCTCCGGTGGAGTAACCAATGATATGTACCGGCTTATCCTTAACTTTACTCTGAAGATGCCGCATACCCAAACGAACCGCAGCAGCCATATCTTCACGATGAATATGGCGAAGGCCTGAGGGCGCCGTACCGTGTCCGGGCATTCGCAGGCCGATGACCCAGTAGTCGTTTTGATTCAGGGTCTTAGCAAGCGCATGGAGTGAATACGGTGAATCAGAC
>JAAUYE010032500.1_pt1 | contig 12236 bp, 12 predicted proteins | sample 7278081 | NCBI WGS metagenome assembly JAAUYE01 (sample SAMN14350131, study PRJNA611818) | marine sediment metagenome | isolation source: surface marine sediment (0.6m) | place: French Polynesia: Moorea | collected 2018-08
ACCCGACCGGTTCATTGTGGCAGCGCATGCGCGACGGCGTTTCACTATGGTTTGAGTAGATATGAACGAAGAAACCCTTCTCGAGTTTCCCTGCGACTTCCCGATCAAGATGATGGGGCGGGACGAAGACGGCTTCCGCGATCTGGCGCGGCAGCTCGTCGAAAAGCACACGGGGCCACTCGATGACAGCGCCGTGCAGACCTCGCTGAGCGCGAAGGGCAACTTCGTTTCGGTCACGGTAACGGTCACGGCGACCAGCCGGGAGCAGCTGGACGATATCTATCGCGAGGTCTCGGCCAACGAAGCCGTCCTGATGGCACTCTGATCGGGCACTCTAGTCGTATGTCGCCGCCACTCATCGTTCGCCAGCTCGGCAGGCAGGATTACGAGCCGCTGTGGCGGCGCATGCAGGCCTTTACCGACGATCGCGACGCAGCGACCCGTGACGAACTCTGGTTTACGGAGCACCCCCCCGTCTTCACGCTGGGCGTCAATGCTGCCAGAGAACATATCCTTGCGCCGGGCGACATTCCCGTCGTGCAGATCGATCGCGGTGGCCAGGTGACCTACCACGGACCCGGCCAGCTCATGGTCTATCCGCTCATCGATCTCCGCCGGCGCGGCCTCGGCGTCCGCGATCTCGTTACCGCGCTCGAAGAGAGTGTCGTCGACCTGCTCGCTGACGCCGACATCGAGGCACGGGCGAAGAAAGACGCGCCGGGCGTCTACGTGGGCGACGTCAAGGTCGCGAGCGTGGGCCTGAGAATACGGCGCGGCTGCAGCTTCCACGGCATGGCCGTGAACGTGGACGTCGATCTCGAACCGTTCTCGCGTATCAACCCCTGCGGTTTCGAGAATCTCGAGGTGACTGATCTGAGGCGCCTCGGCGCCGGCGACGATCTCGTGGATGTCAGCGAAAGACTCCTGGCGCATTTCGCCGGACGCATAGGCGCCGACGCGGCGGCCATCGAAGCCGCCTAGCCTCACTCGTTGAGTGCAGCGAGGCGCTCCGGCGACCCGACGTCAGTCCACTTGCCTGCGTAGAGGCTTGCACCGATACGGCCAGCGTCGGCAGCGTCTCTCAAGAGGGGCGCGAGCGGCCGCCGGCCGTCCTCGAGATGCTCGAAGAATGCTGGCCGATAGGTCGCCACGCCGCTGAACGTATAGCGCGGCTCGTCGGCATTCCTGAGCTTGCCCGCCTCGATGTCGAAGTCACCCGACGCCTTGAACCCGGGCGTCGGCACGAGCGCGAGATGCGCGTCCTCGGAGTCGAGCGGCCATGCGCATGGCAATGGCATATCAGTGTAGATATCGGCATTGACGACGAGGAAGGGCTCGCCGCCGAGGAGCGGCAGTGCGCGTCGGATTCCGCCGGCGGTCTCGAGGATGTTGTCACGCTCGTCGCTGTAGACGACCTGCACACCGTAACGTTCGCCGGAACCGATGCGCTGAACGATTTGCTCGCCCAGCCAGCCGAGGTTGATGACGACGGTCGTTGCACCCGCCCGGGCCAGCGCTTGCAGGTGGCGCTCGATCAGGCTCGTACCCCGCACTTCGACGAGCGGTTTCGGCAGGCGGTCGGTGATGGGTCGCAGGCGTTCACCGCGGCCGGCTGCGAGCAGCATGGCGATCACGGCGTGGTTTCCAGCCCGGGCAGGACGACGTCCTCGATGAGCTCACACAGGAAACCGAGGCCAGGCAATTCCTCACCGACCGCGAGCACGTACGCGAGCGTTCGCGGGATATCCTGCATGTAGCCGGGTTTTCCGTCACGGTGATTGAGGCGCGCGAAAATGCCGGCGGCCTTCAGGTGCCGCTGTACGCCCATCATCGCGAAGTCGCGATGAAAAGCCTCGCGGCCGAGCTCGGAACGCATGGTCTCGTCGAGGCGATCGTAGAAGGAATCGGCCCACCGACTGACCTGCCCCGCGGGCCAGGTGACGTAGCAATCCTTGAGCAGCGACACGAGGTCGTAGGTCAGCGGCCCGGCGACCGCGTCCTGGAAATCCAGGATGCCGGGGTTGTTGTCCGTCGTGACCATGAGATTGCGCGAGTGGTAATCGCGGTGCACAAAAACGACGGGCTGGTTCAGTGCGCTGTTGATGAGGAGGTTGGACAGCGCCTCCCATTGCTTCTCGCTCGTCGCTGGCCACTCGTAGCCGAGGTGCGTCCCGCAAAGCCAGTCGTGGAAGAGCGTGAGTTCACGGCGAATGAACGGCGCGTCGAATGGCGGCAATTGATCCTGGTATGACACGCCGCCCCGTTGCATGATCGCGAGCGCATCCAGCGCATCGGTATACAGCGCGTCGGCGCGTTCCGGACTCGTGATCAGCGTATCGAGGTAAAGCTCCGAGCCGAGGTCGGAGAGCAGCAGGAAGCCGAGGTCGAGATCGGACGCGAGGAGTCGCGGTACGTTGAGTTCGAGTGCCTCGAGCCAGCTCAAAACGCGTACGAAGGGCAGGCAGTCCTCGCGCTCGGGCGGCGCGTCCATCGCGATGAAGGAGTCACTACCGGTACTGACCCGGAAATAGCGCCTGAAGCTCGCGTCGCCGGATGCCGGCTCGATCTCGTAAGGGCCGAGAGACGGCAGCTTCCCGAGCCATGCCTCGAGCGCCTCCAGACGGGCGTCGCCCACGGGTGTATCGCTCTTGATTCCGTACCTCCCCTGCCGCCGGTCGCGTTCGACGCGGACTGAAGGTATCACTTCCGAATGCCTGATAACATCCCGCTATTCTTGCCGTGGGCGGAGTAGCGGTTACCCACCGTAGCTGTCGAACGTTGATCTTCCGAACCGAGAAATTCCTGGGCGTACTGTCGTGCGCAGCCTTGCTGTGGATGCCGATGGTCGCGAACGCCCAGGATCGCCCGCTGGCCTGCGACACCTCCCTCGGAACCGATCTCGACCTCGAAGCACTCGTCAGCATGGACCCGGTCGAGGACGACGCCGTCATCGAATTCCTGACCGGCTCTTTCGAGGCGCGGCTCGGCGAAAAGGATGCGGGCGCCGAGCTCCGCGGCGGCGTCGTGCTGCGCCAGGGCAGCCGGCTCGCCGGGGCGGACGAGGCCGATATCGATCCGCTGACCCGATCGCTGTATCTGCGCGGCAATGTGCGCTACGAAGATCCTGGCACGCAGATTCGCGGCAACACCGCCGAATTCAGCTACGACGCAGGGGTCGTGCGTTTCACGGGCGCAGAGTTTTCGCTCGGTGGCAGTAGCGCGCGCGGCGGCGCGCAGGACCTCCTCATCAGCCAGGACGGCCGCCTCGAACTCGACGAAGTGACTTACACGACCTGTCCGCCCGGTTCGCCGGACTGGCTCCTGATCGCGAAATCGATCGACCTCGATACCGACAGCGGCATCGGGACGGCCCGCGGCATCAAGATGCGCTTCAAGGGTGTGCCGATACTGTACGCACCGCGTATCTCGTTCCCGCTCGGCGATGCACGCAAGACCGGCATACTGACGCCCGAGATCGGCAACTCGGCGCGGAGCGGCAACGAGGTTCGAGTGCCCTTCTACTGGAACATAGCGCCGAACTACGACGCAACGATCACACCGCGCCTGCTTACGCAACGCGGCTTGCTGCTGGGCACCCAGTTCCGCTACCTGACCCGGCGCAACTCCGGGACGCTGTACGGAGAGTACCTGCCGGACGACGACCAGACCGGCGGCAACCGTTACCAGGTACGTGTCAACCACCGGACGGAATTCAACGAGGCGTGGCTCAATCGGCTCGACTTCATCCAGGTATCGGACAGCCAGTACTTCGAGGACCTGGGCGGCAGCTTGAGCGTAACGGCTATCACCCACCTGAACCGCGCCCTGCGCTTCGACTACTTCGGCCGGAACCTTCGTTTCTACGGGCAGGTTCAGGACTTCCAGACAATTGACGATGCCATCGTCCCTACCGACGAGCCCTACCGGCGCGTGCCGCAGCTCGTCGTCGACGGGCGCTGGCCACTGACGAAGAACGGCTTCAACGTCGGGCTCGATGCGGAGCTGGTCAACTTCGATCGCGACGTGGGCGTGACGGGGTGGCGCGTCAATGCAGTCCCTGAATTGTCGTGGTCGCTGGAACAACCGGGCTGGTTCATCACACCCGCCGTCGCCTACGATCTCGCCCGCTACGAACTCAGCAACACGGAGCCGGGTGAGGCAGCCTCGCGTGAACGCGACGTGCCGATTGGCAGTCTCGATATGGGCATGATCTTCGAACGTGGCGTTCGTGACGACAGCTGGGTCGCGACGGTCGAGCCGCGGCTGCTCTACGTGTACATCCCGTTTCGGGACCAGGAAGCACTGCCGGTGTTCGACACGATCATACCGGACCTGAACCTCGTGCAGCTGTTCCGGAAGGACCGGTTCCTGGGACCCGACCGGGTCGGCGATACCAACCAGATCAGCTTCGGTATCACGTCGCGGATCCTGGCGCTCGACTCCGGCCGCGAGATCATGTCGGCGACCGTCGGCCAGACGCGCTACCTGCGCGATCGCAACGTCGTGCTGCCCGGCTTCGCCGAGGATACCGAAGAGAATTCCGACTACATCGCCGAGATTCGCTTCTCGGCCTTCGAGAAGATCAACTTCGACATCGCCCAGCAGTGGGGCACGGGCGGCCGCGGCACCACGCGGTCGCAGGCAAGGCTGCAATACCTGCCGGGGCCGAACAAGATTCTCAACTTCGCCTACCGCTTCCGCCGCGATGCACTCGAGCAGGGTGACATCTCCTTCTCCTGGCCCGTTTCCCGTCGCTGGAACGTCGTCGGCCGGTATAATTACTCGTTCCGCGACCAGGAGCCGCTCGAGCAGTTCTTCGGCGTCGAGTACGAATCCTGCTGCTGGGGCCTGCGCCTCGTGGGGCGGCGCTTCATCTCGCGACGCGACGGAACTCGCGATACGTCCGTTGGTCTGCAGCTCATATTCAAGGGAATGGCGAGCGTCGGTACGGGCGCGGACCGCCTGCTCGAACGTGGTATTCTTGGCTACGAATCTCGAATTCAGTAAGAAAATATGTTGAAAATCAGATACTTGATGAGCATCTCGCTCGCTGTCGCCACACCGTCGCTGGCCCTGGCGGATTTGTCCGAATCCGGCGTTTTCCTAGACGGCGTCGCCGCGATCGTGAACGAGGGCGTGGTGATGCGCAGCGAACTCACGGAGCAAACCGCCAACATCATTCGAACCGCCCAGACCCAGAACATCCCGCTGCCGCCGGCCGACATCCTTCGCGAGCAGGTGCTCGAGCGGCTGATCGTCAAGGAGATCCAGCTCCAGCGCGCGGAGCGCATCGGGCTCAACATCTCCGACCAGGTTCTCAACAACGTCATCTCGGATATCGCGCGCGAACAGGGCCTTGCGTTCGCCGACATGCCGCAATTTCTGGCAGAACAGGGTCTGAGCTACCAGGCGTTCCGCAACAGTCTTCGCGACGACGTCACACTCGAGCAGCTGCGCCGGATAGACGTCATCCAGCGCATTAACGTATCGCGCCGCGAAGTCGAGCAGTGCCTTATTGACCTCGAGACCAACGTCGTCGCGAACTCGGAGTACAGCCTGTCGCACATACTCGTGCCACTCCCGAATGCCGCCACGGCGGCCCAGATCGAGGACGTTCGCATTGCGGTCGAGGCGATCTACGAGCGCATCCAGGAGGGCTCCGACTTTCGCGAGATGGCCATCCAGTACTCGCGCGGACAGACAGCGCTGCAGGGCGGTTCGCTGGGCTGGATGCCCGGCGAACAGGTGCCGAGCATCTTCACGGACGTTCTTGCGCCGCTGCGCAAGGGCGATGTCTCGGAGCCGTTCCGAACGACGGGCGCCTATCACATCATCAAGGTCGACGACATGAAGAGCGTCGTGGAGCGCAGTACGGTCGACCAGGTGCTCACGCGGCACATCCTCGTTACGCCGAACGAGATCATCGACGACCAGACAGCGCGCCAGAAGGTGACGGACGCACTCGAGGAGATTCGGGAAGGCGCCGATTTCGGCGAGGTCGCCCGCCTGAACTCGGATGATCCAACGACGGCGCCGCTCGGCGGCGACCTCGGCTGGACGGGCCCCGGCACCTTCGTACCGGAATTCGAGCAGATCGTGGACAACCTGGAGATCGGCGAGATCTCCGAACCCTTCAAGAGTCCGTTCGGCTGGCACGTCGTGCAGCTCATGGAAAAGCGCGTCTACGACAACACCGAAGACCTGAAGGAACAGAACTGCCAGATTCGCATTCGTAACGGCACGCTCGAGGACGAGACCCAGCTCTGGATCCGCCGGCTCCGCGACGAGGCGTTTGTCGATCTCAAGATCTGACCGGTGGAAAAGGTGACGACGCGGGCCCCGATCGTAGTGACGGCCGGCGAAGCTGCCGGTGTCGGCCCGGAACTCTGCCTCGAGCTCGCGGCGGCGCGACCCGATGCGGCGTTCGCCGTCGTGGCGGATCCCGGGCAACTCGAGTCACTGGCGCGCGACCTGGACACCGCCCTGACGATCCGGAGCGTCAGCGACCAGCCGGCTCAGTGGCCCCGCCGGCAAAGGGGCGAGCTTTTCGTCATGCCACTCAGCTACCCGGCCCCCGTCCGGGCAGGTCACCCCGATCCGGCCAATGCCAGGGCCATGCTCGACGGCCTGGCTGCCGCGATCGACGGCTGCCTCGACAGCCGCTTCGCCGCGCTGGTCACCGCGCCGCTGCAGAAGAGCACGGTCATCGAAGCCGGCGTACCGTTCTCCGGCCACACCGAGTTCCTGGCCGAGCGCACTGGCTCCGCTCAGCCCGTCATGCTGCTTGTGGCCGATACGCTGCGGGTTGCGCTCGCTACCACGCACCTGCCGCTGCGCGACGTTCCGGATGCGCTGACCGCAGATGGCCTGACGGCAATCCTGCGCATCCTCGACACCGATCTGCGTTCGATGTTCGGCATCGGGCGGCCACGCATCCTTGTCTGTGGACTCAATCCGCATGCGGGCGAAGGCGGACACCTCGGCCACGAAGACGACGCGATCATCCGTCCGGTGATCGACGCGCTCAATGCCGAGGGGCTCGATCTCGTCGGGCCAGTGCCTGCCGACACGGCTTTCACACCCGCCGCCGGGCATGCCGACGCTATCCTCGCGATGTACCACGACCAGGGCTTGCCGGTCCTGAAGCACGCGGGCTTCGGCCACGCCGTCAACGTCACGCTGGGTCTGCCCATCGTACGGACTTCGGTCGACCACGGCACAGCGCTGGACATCGCCGGAACGGGCAAAGCAGACCCTGGCAGCCTGCTCGCCGCGTTCGACCTTGCTCTCGAGCTCGCGCAGGCATGAGCACGCATCGGGCACGCAAGCGCTTCGGCCAGCACTTCCTCGTCGATCCAGGCGTCGTCGACGCGATTCTGCGGGCCATTGCTGCGGCCAATACCGACACTATCGTCGAGATTGGTCCAGGGCTGGGGGCGCTGACGGAATCACTCGCCGCCTCTGCCGGCCAGCTGCACCTGGTCGAGCTCGATCGCGACCTCGCGGCCGCGCTCAGGACGCGCTGGCAGGACATCGACCACGTGACGGTGCACGAAGCCGACGCGCTGAAATTCGACTATGCGGCGCTCGGCGACTCGCTCCGGGTGGTCGGCAACCTGCCCTACAACATCTCTACACCGCTCCTGTTCCATTTGCTCGGGCAACGCAGTGCCATTACCGATATGCACTTCATGCTGCAGAAGGAAGTCGTCGACCGTATCGCTGCCCTGCCCGGCAGCAAGACCTATGGCCGGCTCAGCGTCATGCTGCAGGCGCACCTCGTCGCCGAAGCGCTGTTCGACGTACCGCCGGACGCGTTCGATCCGCCGCCCGCCGTGACCTCCGCCGTGCTGCGACTGTACGCCCGGCCGCCCGGGGACGAACGCCCGGCGGACGATGCACGCTTGAGCGCACTCCTCGCGAAAGCCTTCGGGCAGCGACGCAAGACGCTCCGGAATTCATTACGGGGTGAAGCGGACGCAGACGACCTGGCTGCCTGCGGCATCGACCCGGCGGACCGTGCCGAAGCGGTACCCGTCGACGCCTGGATCCGGCTCGCCGCTCGAATAGGCGCGCGCGGGTGACTCCGCAGAGGGCGCTTGGGCTAGAATAGGCGCCCACCTGAAGGATACCTGGCATGGATGACCTCGGCTCAGACATCTTGATCGACGTAGCGACCACCTACGTCGACGAACAGTCGGAACCCGACGCCGGCCGCTACGTGTTCGCCTACACGATCACGATCCGTAACGACGGCGAGATCGCCGCACGTCTCAAGAGCCGACACTGGATCATCACCGACGCCAACGGCAAGGTGCAGGAGGTGAACGGCGACGGCGTGGTGGGGGAGCAGCCGCACCTGAAGCCGGGAGAGCAATTCCGCTACTCGAGCGGCGCCGTGCTCGAGACACCCGTCGGCGCCATGCAGGGCCTGTACAGGATGGAGGCCGATGACGGGGCACGCTTCGATGCGCCGATACCCCCATTCACGCTCGCCGTCCCGGGCATGCTGCACTAGTTCGAACGGGGAAGCCTCGCATGGCGGTTTACGCGATCGGCGACATACAGGGTTGCTATGACCCGTTCCGGCACCTCCTCGATCGCCTTGCGTTCGACCCGGACAAGGACGTGCTCTGGCTAACGGGCGATCTCGTCAATCGGGGGCCGAAGTCACTCAAGACACTGCGCTTCGTCCGCTCGCTCGGGGACGCTGCCGTCACGGTTCTCGGCAACCATGATCTGCACCTGCTGGCGCTGGCGTCCGGCAGCATTGAATACACCAAGCGCTTCGCGACGCTCGAGAAGACGCTCGGCGCAGCGGATCTCGACGAACTCGTCCAGTGGCTGCGGTCCCGGCCCCTGGCGCACTATGACGCGGATCTCGATACGCTGATGGTCCACGCAGGTATTTACCCGACGTGGAGCGTATCCAGGACACTCGCTCGCGCCGCTGAAGTCGAGACGGCATTACGCGGCAAGAGCTACACGAAATTCCTCGCGAGCATGTACGGCAACACGCCGTGGCAGTGGTCGAGCGGGCTAAAAGGCGCCCGGCGCCTGCGCTTCATCGTCAACACGCTGACCCGCATGCGCATGATTACGGCAACCGGGCGGCTCAACTTCGCGCACTCGGGCTCGCCTTACACCGCTCGCAAGGGACTGATCCCGTGGTTCGACTTTGCCAATCCGGGCTGGGGCGAGACGCGTATCGTGTTCGGCCACTGGTCGGCACTCGGCCTGGTTGCGCTGCCCGATCTCCTGTGTCTCGATACGGGCTGCGTCTGGGGCCGCCAGCTGACCGCGGCGCGCCTCGATCGCAAGACGCTCAGGATTTACCAGGTCGATGGCCAGGAGCCGACCAGCAACAGCGGCAAGAAATGAGCATGGGCGAAGCGTCACTCAGAGCATTCAATTTCCAGGCGTGGATCGACGCGCACCGCGAGCAGCTGAAGCCGCCGGTCTGCAATCAGCAGGTCTTCGAAGACAACGACTTCATCGTCATGGTGGTCGGCGGGCCGAACGAGCGTGATGACTACCATCTCGACGAAGGGCCCGAGTTCTTCTACCAGCTCGAGGGTGAAATGGTTCTGAAGACGATCCAGGATGGCGAACGCGTCGATATCCCGATCCGTGCTGGCGAAGTGCTGATGCTGCCGCCGCGAGTACCACACTCGCCACAGCGCGGTCCCGATTCGATCGGACTCGTCGTCGAACGCAAGCGTCTCGAGAGCGAGCTGGACGGCTTCATGTGGTTCTGCGACAACTGCAATCACACGTTGTATGAAGAATTCCTTTACGTCGACGACATCGTTGGCCAGCTACCGCCCGTGTTCGATCGTTTCTACGCCAGCGAAAAGAATCGGACCTGCAAGCGCTGCGGCACGATCAAGCCTGAGCGCTGACGGGCAGCAGGGGATCAAGCCATGGGACTGACATTCGAAGACAGCCGCGAATTCGCGGCCGGCAAAGACGGCAGCGAAGCCTTTGCCGCCTACCGCGAACGTTTCAACTTTCCGGCGGTAAGGAACGGCTACGACCCGGTCTACTTCTGCGGCAACTCGCTCGGCCTGCAGCCGAAGCTCGCGCGCGAGATGGTCGAGCAGGAACTCGATAACTGGGCCGAACTCGGCGTCGACGGACACTTCCATTCAGAACGACCGTGGACCCGCTATCACGAGGGCTGCATCGACGGCTTCGTGGCGCTGACGGGAGCGAAGCCGCAGGAAGTCTCAGCCATGAATACGCTCACCGTGAACCTGCACATCCTCATGGCGAGCTTTTACAGGCCCGAGCCCGAGCGCTACAAGATCGTCATCGAGTCCAAGGCATTCCCGTCGGATCGCTACGCGGCAGCCAGCCAGGTGCGCATGCACGGCTTCGACCCGGAAGACGGCGTGGTCGACTGGCGACCCCGGGACGATGAACGGCTCTACCTCGAGGACCTCGAGGCCCTGCTCGACGAACACGGTGACAGCGTAGCGCTGCTGCTCCTGCCCGGCGTCCAGTACTACAGCGGACAGGTGCTCGACATGGCCGCGATCTGCGAGATTGGCCGCCGGCGCGGCATCACGGTCGGGCTCGATCTCGCGCACGCCATCGGCAACGTCGAGATGCAGCTCAGCGACTGGGCACCCGACTTCGCGACCTGGTGTACCTACAAATACCTCAACGCAGGTCCCGGTGCGATCTCGGGCATATTCGTAGCCGAGCGGCACCTGTCCCCGGATCGCCTCGACCAGCTGCACGGCTGGTGGGGAAATCACCCGGACACGCGCTTCCGCATGGCAAGGGAATTCGATCCAGCCCCGGGCGCCGACGTCTTCCAGATGAGCAACCCGCCCATCCTCTCGCTTGCGCCCGTCATCGCGTCACTCGAACTGTTCATGGAAGCGCGCCTGTCCAGGCTGCGACAGAAGTCTGTCGAGTTGACCAGCTATCTCGAATTCCTGCTCGAGAAGCGCTTTGCCGGCCGCATCCGGAGCATCACGCCGCCGGATGCCCGGGGCGCGCAGCTGTCCCTCGTCGTCATGTCCGACGGCATCGATCCACGCGCCGTCTTCGACGGGCTCGTCCAGCGCAACGTCACGGGCGACTGGCGTGAGCCCGACGTCATCCGGGTGGCTCCCGTGCCGATGTACAACAGCTTCAGCGACGTCTTCGAGTTCGCCGAACGCCTCGAGGACGTCTTCCGGGAACTCGGTGCATGAGCGAGTCTGTCAGCATTGTCGGCGCCGGGCAGTGCGGCACGCTGCTCGCGATCATGCTGGCACGGCAGGGATTCCACCCGACGGTTTACGAGCGGTTCCAGGACCCGCGCGTATTCGACGCCGAGGCCGGCCGGTCGATCAACCTGGCGCTTGCCGCCCGTGGTATCAATGCGCTGCAGCAAGCGGGCATCTTCGATCTCGTCGAGCCCCTGCTCGTGCCGATGCGCGGGCGCATGGTTCATCACCTGGATGGCAAGAGCGAATTCCTGCGCTATGGATCAGGCGCCGGGGAGGAGATCTACTCGGTCACTCGCATCGGCCTGAACCAGCTGCTGCTCGACGTCGCCCAGGACACGCCGAACGTCAGCTTGCGATTCGAGCAGCGCGCGATCGGTTACGACGCACTCGATCGCACCGTGCACATGCGCGACGTCACGAACGACAGTCTCTACGAGGTACCGGCCACGCCGCTGTTCGCGGCGGATGGCGCAGGCTCGATCATCCGCCGCTCCTTTGACGGCTCCGATACCTTCGGCGGCGTCGAGACCCTCCTGCGCCATGGCTACAAGGAACTCGAGATTCCGGCGGCAGCGGATGGCAGCCACCAGCTGCGTCCCGACGCGCTCCACATCTGGCCACGGGGCGGCTTCATGCTGATCGCCCTGCCGAACCCGGGCGGCGACTTCACGCTGACGCTGTTCCTGCCGAACGACGGCGACAACAGCTTCGCCGAGCTCGACAACAAGGCGGCGGTCGAGCGCTTCTTCGAGACACAGTTCCCGGACGCGGCAGCGCTGATCGATAATCTGGCGGACGACTTCCTGGAACGGCCGCTCGGCATACTGGGCACCGTTCGCTGCCGCCACTGGCACGAACGCGGCAACGTCCTCCTGATCGGCGACGCGGCACACGCTGTGGTCCCGTTTCACGGCCAGGGCATGAACCTCGCCTTCGAGGACTGTGTTCTGTTGACCAAGATCGTTCGCGAACGGGGTCCGGACTGGGCCACGGTGTTTTCGCTCTACGAAG
>JAAUYE010025278.1_pt1 | contig 12211 bp, 10 predicted proteins | sample 7278081 | NCBI WGS metagenome assembly JAAUYE01 (sample SAMN14350131, study PRJNA611818) | marine sediment metagenome | isolation source: surface marine sediment (0.6m) | place: French Polynesia: Moorea | collected 2018-08
AGGTGGTCGCCGCGCTCGGTGGAGGGCTTCCCCGGCGGGTGGAGCGGGAAGCCCAGGAAGACGAGCCCCTTCACCCCGGGCAGCGGCGCCTCGGAGGCGGCGAGCGAGGTCATGCGGCCGCCCATCGACTTGCCCCCCGCCAGCAGCGGCAGCCCGCCCGCCTCCTTGCCCGCCGCCGCCACCGCCGAGCGCACGGTGGCCACCAGGACCTCGCGCCGGTCGGGGCTGCGCCGTCCCTTTTCGGTGTAGGGGAACTGGAAGCGGAAGGTGGCGACGCCGCGCGAGGCGAGCCCCTCGCTCACCTCCTCCATGAAGCGGTGGCGCATGTCCGCCCCGGCCCCGTGGGCGAGCACGGCGAGCCAGCGCGCGTCGCGAGGCCTCCGGAGCAGGGCCGTCACCTCGCCGGCCTGCTCCGTCGCCACGAAGCGCAGCTCGGTGGGCGCGGCCACGCTCAGCCGTCGAGGCCGAGCACCGCGAGAGCGTTCTCCCGCAGGAACTTCGGCCAGACGTGGTCGCGGAAGGGAACCTCGGGCAGCTCGCGGAAGATCCGCTCGAGGCTCAGGCCCATGGGGAAGTAGCCGGCGTAGAGGATCTTGTGCGCGCCCCGCGTGTTCGCGTAGTCGACGATGGCCTTCGGGTAGTACTTCGGGGCGAAGGCGCTCGTCGAGTAGTAGAGGCCGGGCCACTTGAGCATGAGCTTCACGGCCAGCTCGGTCCAGGGCTCGGCGCCGTGGCGCATCACGAACTTGAGCTCGGGGAAGAACCACATCACCTCGTCGATGCGCTCCACCTTCTGGGGCGACATCGGGATGCGAGGCCCCGGGACGCCCGCGCACACGAAGATCGGCACGTCGAGCTCCACGCACTTGGCGTAGACGGGGTAGAAGCGCTTGTCGTCGATCGGCACCTGCGGGAAGCAGCCGGCCGGGAAGGCGCTCACCGCGCGGATGCCGAACTCCTCGTGCATGCGCACGATGTCGCGCAGCCCCTCCACGCCGCGGTTCGGATCGGCGCCGCACGACGCGATGAAGCGGTCGGGGTGACGGCGCAGCGCCTCCTGGGCGGTCTTCTCCTCGGGCGAGACGCCGATCAGCGCGCGCTCGATGCCGTAGCGGTCCATCTCCTGGAGCGTGTAGGCAATGTAGTCGTCGCGCGTTCCGGCCTTCGGCACGTCCTTGAACATGTACTCGACGGGGAAGTCGAAGGCGTCGAGGCTCTCGCGGTCCCGGTAGAGCGGCCGCATGAAGTCGTAGCCGGGCTTCGGGTCCCGGCTCGGGATCCCCATCATGCAGTCGATCACCTTCACGTCGGTCGGCATGCCCATGGTCGCTCTCCCTGCTCGACACCCGCCCCGTCGCGGCGGCCCGGCCCTCCCGTCCCGGCGATCACCCCGGTCACGCGCGTGAGTACCCCCCACACGCCGTCACCACGCTCACGCGCGTCCGCACCGAGTTGGCGATGAAGCAGTGCTCGTGGGCCTGCTCGTGGAGCCGCGCGAGCGCGTCCGCGTGGGGAGGGTCGCCCTCGAAGTCGATCCGGGGACGGAGCTCGACGCGCGTCACCGCGAGGCGGCCCTGCTCGTTCTTCTCCATGAACCCCACCGCGTCGTCGCGGTAGCGGTCGACCACGATCCGCTTGCGGGCCGCCAGCGCGAGGAAGGTCAGCATGTGGCAGCTCGAGAGGGCCGCCACGAAGGCCTGCTCGGGGTCCACGCGGCTCGCGTCGCCCAGGTACTCGGGGGCGGCGGAGGCCGCCACCTCGGCCGCTCCCTCGAAGCTCCAGCGGTGGTTGCGCGAGTAGTCGTCGTAGCGGAAGCGGACGTCACCGCGCTGCCAGTCGATGCGAACCCGGTGCTCGGACACGGCCTCCTCCGGAACGGGGGTCAGAACGCCTTGCGGATGCGCGCCACCGCCTCCTCGGCGTTCTCCCGCGAGTTGAAGGCCGAGATGCGGAAGTAGCCCTCGCCAGCGGAGCCGAAGCCCGAGCCCGGGGTGGTGACCACGTGGGCGTCGGCGAGGATGCGGTCGAAGCAGTCCCACGACGAGAGCCCCTCGGGCGTCCTCGCCCACACGTAGGGGGCGTGCTCGCCTCCGAAGCAGGTGAAGCCCGCCGCGCCGAGGCCCTCGCGGATCAGCCGGGCGTTGGCCATGTAGTGGGCCACCTGCTCGCCGGTCTGCTTGCGCCCCTCCGGCGAGAAGACGGCCGCGGCGGCGCGCTGCACGACGTAGGGGACGCCGTTGAACTTGGTCGAGTGGCGCCGCAGCCAGAGGGCGTTGAGCGACACCCGCTCGCCGTTCGCGGCCGCGCCGGTGAGCGCCTTGGGGACCACGGTGTAGGCGCAGCGCACGCCGGTGAAGCCGGCGCGCTTCGAGAAGCTCCGCATCTCGATCGCGCAGCGGTCCGCGCCGTCGATCTCGTAGATGCTGCGGGGCAGCGCCGGGTCCTGGATGAAGGCGTCGTAGGCGGCGTCGAAGATGAGCACCGCGTCGTGCTCGAGCGCCCAGGCCACCCATGCCGCCAGACCCTCCCGCGTGGCGACGGCGCCCGTGGGATTGTTGGGCGAGCACAGGTAGGCCAGGTCGACCGGCTCCTCGGGCGGGCCCGGGACGAAGCCGTTCGACTCGTCGGCGCGGAGGTAGAGGATCCCCCCGTAGCGGCCCTGCTGGTCGGCCGTGCCCGTGCGGCCGGCCATGACGTTCGTGTCGACGTAGACGGGGTACACCGGATCGGTGACGGCCACGCGACAATCCTGGCCGAAGATCTCCTGGATGTTCCCGCTGTCCTGCTTGCTGCCGTCGGAGACGAAGATCTCGTCGCTCGAGAGCTCCACGCCGCGCGAGCGGAAGTCGTGCTCGAGGATCCCGTCCACGAGGAAGGCCTCGGCGCCGAGCTCCGGGCCGTAGCCGCGGAAGCCCTCGGGCGTTCCCATCTCGTCGGCGGCCCCCTTCATGGCGTCGACGACGGCGGGGGCCAGCGGCAGCGTGACGTCGCCGATGCCGAGGCGGATCACCCTGGCGTCCGGGTTCCGTTCCTGGAAGGCCCGCACGCGCCGCCCGATCTCGGGGAAGAGGTAGCCGGCCTGGAGCTTCTGGTAGTGGTCGTTGATGCGCGCCATGGCGGCAGCATAGCAACGCGCCCCGCTCCCCCGGCCTCTGCGAACTTCGCTCAGTCGAGGTAGCCCAGCGCGCGCAGCTGCTCGATGCGCTCGTCGCGCCCGAGGTCTCCGGCCGGCAGGTTGCGGTGCGCCTCGAGCCACTCCGCGCTCTCGTGGCTCGCCACCCGGCGCACGGGGCTCCGGGCCAGGAAGGCCGGGTCGAGCCAGGCCTGGAGTGGTCGGCCCACCATGTCGTCTCCCACGGGCACGCCCATCAGGGCGAGCAGCGTGGGCGTCAGGTCGAAGACGCTGGCTCCGTCGGCGAGCGCGTCGCGCGTGAGCCCGGCCACCGGCGTCTCGCCGGGAACGAGGTCGGGCCCCGCGGCGACGATCATCCCGGGAAGGGCCCGGCGGTGGTGCCCGGAGGAGAGGTCGGCGGGCGGATCCTCGGGGTCGAAGCGCGCGCCGCGCCGCACGGCCTCCATGCCGTGGTCCGACACCACCCACACGCGCGCCTCCGGTCCGGCGGCCTCCACGAGCGTCCCGATCCAGCGGTCGACGAGCGCGTAGGTGGCCTCGATCACGCGCCCGAAGCGCTCGAGCTCGCCGGGATCGGGCGGATGGGCGTAGGCCTCGGGGTGCCGGTGGCGCCAGAAGCGGTGACCCACGACGTCGGGCGCGCCGACGTAGACGGCCAGCAGGTCGAAGCCCTCGCTCCCGGCGACCCGTTCGAAGGCCTCGCTCCCGGTGAGCAGCTGCGCGGCGAGCGCCACGTAGACGGCGTCCGCGCGGAAGGACCAGAGGGTGCCCTGCCAGAGCCGCTCCTCGAGCGGCGTCCGAGGCTGCGGAAGGCCGCCGAAGGTCTCGGTCAGCAGCCCGGGGAGCGCGGCCTCGGCCTCCTCCAGCCGTTCCATGACCTCGTCCTGGAGCTCGGGCGGGTGGACCTGATGGCTGGCGCCCGGCACGAGGCCGCCCTTGCGCGGGACCTTGCCCCGCAGCGTGACGATCTGCTCGACCGTGTTCGTCTGCGCCACCATCACGCCGTTCACGGGCTCCACCGGGTAGGTCATCCACCAGCCGATCACCGCCACCCGCCGGCCGTGCTCGCTCGCGATGTTCCAGATGGCCTTCACGCGCCGATCGCGGTTCGTGTAGAGCGCTCGGTTGCCCGGCTGCTTCGCGAAGTGGGCGATGCCGTGGAGCCTCGGCGGCTTGCTGGTGGCCACGGTCGTCCAGATCACCGGCGAGAGGGTCGGCTCGATCGTCTCGAGGAGTCCGAAGCGGCCCCGCTCCATGAGCGCGCGCAGCGCCGGCAGGCCGCCCCGCTCCAGCATCGGGAGCACGACGTTCCACTCGAGGCCGTCGACCGCGATCAGCACGTTGCGCGTCGGCGACGCGGGCGGGGCCTCGCCGCAGGCGGCGATCGTGAGCAGCGCGAGGCCGAGCCCTCCGAGCCCGCGGAGGCGCCGAACGCGGCCGGCGCCCACGTCAGTCGAACAGCACGCCGGGGTTGCAGATGCCCGCCGGGTCGAGCTCGCGGCGAGCCGCGCCGAAGGCGCGCGCGAAGAGATCCGGGCGCTGCCGGTCGTACCACGGCCGGTGGTCGCGACCCACCGCGTGGTGGTGCGTGATGGTGCCGCCGGCCCGGATCAGGGCCTCGCTCGCCGCCGCCTTGATCTCCGCCCACTGCTCGAGCTCGCTGCCGCGCCGGCCCGGCGCCAGCACGGTGTAGTAGGGCGCCGGGCCGTCGGGGTAGACGTGGGTGAAGCGGCAGGCCACGCTGCCGGCCCCGCAGACGCGCTTCACGGCGTCCTGCGTGGCGGCCTGGACGTCGGCGTGGAACTCCTCGAAGCGGTCCCAGGTGATCGCCGTCTCGAAGGTCTCGGAGACGAAGGCGGCGCGCACGAGCACGTCGCGGACGTAGGGAGCCTGGAGGAAGGCCCGACGCCAGGCGCCTGCGGCCTCGTCGCGCTGCGACCCACCGGAGTCCGCCTCGCTGCGGGTGCGGCCCGCTCCTTCGGGAACCTCGCCGCCGGCGTCCCGGCAGGCCTCCAGGGCCGGCCCCATCCAGCCGTCGAGGGGCTGGTCGGCCGACTCGAAGCCCAGGACGAGCACGGCGGCGTCGCCGGCCCCGGCGCCCGAGGTCCGGGCCTCCACCGGGTCGAGCAGCCGGCAGTTGGTCGGGAAGAGACGCGACTGCGACAGCACCCGCACCGCCTCGGCGCCGCGCAGGAAGCCGCTCTCTCCGGGGAAGCGCACCGACGCGGAGGCCCGGAAGACCGGGCGCCGCTGGAGGCGCATCCAGGCCTCGACGATGATGCCGAGCGTCCCCTCGGAGCCGATGAACAGGCGATCGGGGCTCGGGCCGGCGCCCGAGGCCGGCAGGCGCCGCGTCTCGACCGTGCCGCGGGGGGTCACCACGCGCATGCCCTCGACGAAGTCGTCGATGTGCGTGTGGAGCGTCGCGTAGTGCCCGCCCGAACGCGTCGCGATCCAGCCCCCGAGCGACGAGTACTCGAAGGACTGCGGGAAGTGCCGGAGCGTGAGGCCCTCGGGACGCAGGGCGTCTTCCAGCGCCGGGCCGAGCACGCCCGCCTGGATGCGCGCGGCGCGCGAGCGCGTGTCGATCTCGAGGACGCGGTCGAGCCGCGAGAGGTCGATCGACACGGCGCCCGCGAGGCCGTCGTCCGGCGGGGGCTCGACGCCGCCGCACACGCTCGAGCCGCCGCCGTAGGGAACGGCCGCGACGCGCGCGTCGCTGCACCAGTCGAGCAGGGCGACCACGTCGGCTTCGTCGCGCGGCCAGGCCACGAAGTCGGGCGGGCGCGCGAAGTCGCCGCGGGCCCCGCGCACCACGTCGCGGTACGACTTGCCGTAGGTGTGGCCGGCGCGTGCGAAGGGCTCGCTGCTGCAGCGGTCCGCCAGCGCGGCGGGCGGCTCCACGCGCGGCTGCGGGAGCTCGAGGTCGTCGAGGCGTGGCTCGGGCGCGAGCTCCACCTCGCCGAGGCCGAAGCGCTCCGCCAGGGTGCGGACGATGGCGGCGGACTGCTCCGGGTCGGGCCCTTCGCCCTCGCAGCCCCAGCCCCAGAAGCTGCGCTTCCCCACGGCGCTAGGAGCGGCCCGGGGCCAGCGCCTCGAGAACGCGCTCGTCGGCGCCCGGGCTCCCGTCGGGCGGGATCGCCTGGATGCACACGTGATCGGCACCGGCGTCGTGATGGGCCTTGATCCGCTCGGCCAGAGCCTTCTCGTCCCCCCAGGCGACCAGCGCGTCGATCAGCCGGTCGGAGCCTCCGTCGGCCAGGTCGGCGTCGTCGAAGCCGAGCCACTTCCAGTTGTTCCGGTAGTTCGGCAGGTCCATGTAGAAGCGGAGCGCGGTGCGCGCCGTCGCGCGCGCGGTGGAGGGATCGGTCTCGAGCAGCACCTTCTGCTCGGGGCAGAGCCAGGCGTCGGGCCCCAGGATCTCGCGCGCACGGGCCGTGTGCTCGGGGGTCACGTTGTAGGGATGGGCGCCCCGGGTGCTCTCGGACGAGAGTGCGAGCATCTTGGGCCGCAGGGCGGCGAGCACCACGGGCGCGGGCTCCGGCGGCGCGGGACCCGTGTAGACGCACTTCTCCATGGCCTCGAGGTAGGCGCGCATGGTCGAGACGGGCTTGCCGTACTCGTGGCCGCGGAGCCCCGAGACCATCGGCGCGTGGGAGACCCCGAGCCCCAGCAGGAAGCGGCCACCGGAGAGCGCCGCCAGGGTGTCGCGAGCCGCTCGCATCGCCATGGCGTCGCGGGCGTAGATGCTGGCGATCCCGGTCGCCAGCACGAGGCGCTCGGTGTGGGCGGCGAGCCAGCCGTGCACGGCGAAGGGGTTGGCACCCACGGCCTCGGGAATCCACAGGGCGGAGTAGCCCCAGTCCTCGAGCCGGCGGGCGAAGGCGGCCGCCTCCTCGGGTGCCATGCCGTCGACCCAGGTCCAGACCCCGAGCCGTCCGATCCCCTCGCTTCCGATGCCCATGCCGCTTCCTCGCTTCGAGATTGCGCTCTCGCGCAGAGTACCCTACCTGATCGAGCGCATGCGAAGGCAGCGCGGCCTGCGCGTCCTGTTGGCGGCCGTCGTCGCGGGAGCGGTCGCGGCTCCGGGGGGGTGGGTGATCACGGATCGCCTCGAGCGCGACAACGACTTCTGCAACGCGTGCCACCTGAGCCCCGGGGTGCCCCTTCACGTGGACGTCCGGCGCGACTTCGACGCCCCCCGAGCCGCGTCGCTGGCCGCGGCCCACGCGGGCGCGGGAAATCAGGCCCACGCGGACGAGGCCTTCCGCTGCATCGACTGCCACGGGGGCGTGAGCTTCGCGGGTCGGCTCCGGGTCAAGGCGCTGGCCGCGAAGGACGCCTTCTGGTGGGTGGTGGGCTCCTTCGAGGAGCCCGACGGCATGCGCTGGCCGCTCTGGGACGAGGACTGCGCCCAGTGCCACGACGCCTTCGACGAGAGCGAGGTGGAGGCCTGGGAGAGCCCGCGCTTCCACCAGCTCCCGGTGCACAACGTCGACCTCGGCGTGTCCTGCGTGGAGTGCCACCTGTCGCACGAGACTGCCGCCGCCCCCGCCCCCTACCATCTGCACGCCGCTCCTGTGCGCGCGCAGTGCGCACGCTGCCACCCCGAGTTCGAGGAGGGAGAAGGATGAGTCAAGGATTCTCGGTCGCCTTCGCGGTGCTCTGGCTTCCGTCCCTGGCCCTGGCCTACCCGGGAGGAACGCCGAGCTATCAGACGAACGCGGCTCCCTTCTGCGCGGGCTGTCACTCCTCGCGGAACGTCGCGATGCTGGACGGGGCCGGGGAGCGGGCCGAGAAGGAGGTGGCGGAGCGGAAGCACGTCGCCGTCATCCTGTCGGGCCAGAAGGGCTACGCGAGCCTCACCGAGAGCGACCGCCAGACGCTGGCCGACCAGGTGCGGGCCCTCGACGAGGCCTCCACGGTGAAGGTCGCGGCGCCGGCCTCGGTTCGTGCCGGGGGCACGCTCCAGGTGCGCGTCGACGTCACCGGCGGGGCGGGGCCGGTGGTGGGCATCGCCCTCGTCGACCGCGCCCACCGCTGGTACGCGTCGGCGGCCTCGGCGGCGGGCTGGGAGGTCGCGGCGCCGCCGGTCGTGACCGGCCCGGACGGCAAGCCGCAGGAGGGCTGGCTCGCGAAGCGCCCCGAGACCGCGGGCCGCAACCTGTCCTACGTGAACGTCGAGGGCGTCGAGTCGAACTCGGCCATCGGCAAGTGGAGCAGCGCCAGCGTGACCTTCACCCTGCGCGCGCCCATGCGGCCCGGCTCCTATCCGCTGGCCGCCGCCTACTTCTACGGCACCGAGAAGTCGACCGTCCTCGGCTACACCACCGACCCCCTGGGCCGGAAGAAGGTGCGTGGCGGGCTCGGCGGAGGATCGGGCCGGGTGCTCTTCTCGGAGGTGCTCCAGATCGCGGTGCAGGCGGCCGCGGCACCGCCGGAGCCCCCGGCGCCGGCCGCGCCGGCTCAGTAGGTGGGGAACTCGCCCGCCCGTAGCCTGCGCCAGTAGGCGTCGAGGTCCGCCCTCACCCGGCGCGAGAGCAGGACCACGCCGAGCAGGTTGGGGAAGGCCATGCCCAGGATCATGGCGTCGCCGAAGCTCACCACGGCGGTGGCCTGGAAGATCGCGCCCCCCCAGGTGAAGAGCAGGAAGACGGCCTGGTAGACGAGAATGGAGCGCAGGCCGAAGAGCTGCGCCCAGCACTGCTCCCCGTAGTAGCTCCACGAGATCATCGTGCTGAACGCGAAGAGCACCGCGATCAGCGAGAGCACGACCGGGAACCAGGGGAACACCGTCTCGAAGGCCGCCGAGGTCATGCGGATCCCGGGCAGGTCGCTCTCGTGTACGCCGGTCACGACCAGCACGAGCCCCGTCATGGTGCAGACGACGACCGTGTCCACGAAGGGCTCGAGCAGCGCCACCATGCCCTCGCGAACCGGCTCCCGGGTGCGAGCGGCGGCGTGGGCGATGGCCGCGGAGCCGCAGCCGGCCTCGTTGCTGAAGGCGGCCCGGCGGAAGCCCTGGATCAGCGCACCCAGCGCCCCGCCGGCGACGGCCTTCCCGGAGAACGCGCTCTCGACGATGGTCGCGAGCCCGCTGCCGAGCGCGCCCGCGTGGAGCAGCAGGATCCAGGCGCCGCAGAGCACGTAGGTGCCGCACATGAAGGGCACGATGGCCGACGCCACCTCGCCGATGCGCTTGATGCCCCCGATGATCACGAGCCCGACGAGGATGGCGAGCACGAGGCCGAAGCCGATGGCGCCGAGCTTGCTGTCGAGGAAGGGCGCCACCGAGGCGAGCTGGGTGTAGGCCTGGTTCGACTGGTACATGTTGCCGCCGCCGAAGCTTCCGCCGATGCACATGAGGGCGAAGAGCGGCGCGAGGAAGGCGCCGAGCCGCCCGAGCCCGAGCTCGCCGAGCCCTGCCCTCAGGTAGTGCATCGGCCCGCCGGAGACGTGGCCGTCCTCGCGGACCACCTTGTAGCGCTGCGCCAGGGTGCACTCGGCGAACTTCGAGCTCATGCCGAGCAGGCCGGCCAGCACCATCCAGAACACGGCGCCGGGCCCGCCCGCTCCCACGGCGAAGGCGACCCCCGCGATGTTGCCGAGGCCCACGGTGGCGGACAGGGCGGCTGAGAGCGCCTGGAAGTGGGAGATCTCGCCCGGCTCGTCGGGGGCCGTGTAGCGCCCGCGGACGCAGTCGATGGCGTGGCGGAACCCGCGGAAGTTGATGAACTGGAAGCGGAGCGTGAAGAAGGTGGCCCCGACGATCAGCCACAGCACGACCAGCGGGATCTCGACCTTCGGGCTCCAGAACGCGACGTCCCAGAAGATCACGGCCTCGACGCCGGCCACCACCCAGCGCGCGAAGGCCTGCTCGAGCAGGCTGACGAAGCCGTCCGTCGAATCCACGGGCACCCCTCCGGCGGGTCTTCGGCGGGCCGGGGGGTGGGCCTGAGCGCGCCACGGGGTAGGATACGCGCTTCCCGGGCGAGCCCCACACCGGCGGTGAGCGCCGCGGTGGCGAGGCAGCCCCGAACCAGCCGGGAGCTTTCATGCGCGAAGCCGTCATCGTCGCCAGTGCGCGAACCCCCCTCGCCAAGTCGAACCGCGGGTCCTTCAACATGACCCGACCCGACGACCTGGCCTCCCACGCCATCCGGGGCGCCCTCGCCCAGGTGCCGAAGCTCGACCCGGGCGAGATCGAGGACGTGATCATGGGCTGCGGCCTGCCCGAGGGGCCCTCGGGACACAACGTGGGCCGCGTGGCGGCGCTGGGCGCCGGGCTGTCCGACACGATCCCCGGCGTCACCGTGAACCGCTACTGCTCCTCGGGTCTCCAGGCGATCGCGATGGCGGCGCACCGCGTGATGACGGGCGAGTGCGACGTCGTGATCGGCGGCGGCACGGAGTCGATCACCCTGGTCCAGAACGACAAGATGCGCTTCGCCGACATGGTGAACCCCGTCCTCAACGAGAAGGTGCCCGGTCTCTACATGGGCATGGGCAACACCGCCGAGGTGGTGGCCGAGCGCTACTCGATCTCGCGGGAGGACCAGGACGCCTACGCGCTGCTGTCGCAGCAGCGCGTAGGGAAGGCCCAGAAGGAGGGCTGGCTGGACGAGTGCATCGTGCCGATGACCGTGAACCGGATGGCGAAGCAGCCCGACGGCGAGTTCAAGCTCGAGGAGGGCGTGGTCGCCGACCGCGACGAGTGCAACCGGCCCGACACCACCCTCGAGGGGCTGGCCAAGCTGAAGCCCGCCTTCAAGCCCGAGGGCGGCACGGTCACCGCCGGCAACGCCTCGCAGCTCTCCGACGGCGCCTCGGCCACGGTGGTGATGTCGGCCGAGCGCGCGGGGCAGCTCGGCCTCGAGCCGCTCGGCGCCTTCCGGGGCTTCCAGGTGGCGGGCTGCAAGCCCGACGAGATGGGCATCGGCCCGGTCTTCGCCGTGCCGAAGCTGCTCGAGAAGGCCGGCCTCTCGCTCGACGACATCGACGTGGTCGAGCTCAACGAGGCCTTCGCCTCGCAGCTGCTCTACTGCCAGCGCAAGCTCGACATCCCCGACGAGAAGCTGAACCCGCTGGGGGGCTCGATCTCGATCGGCCACCCCTACGGGATGACCGGCTCCCGCATGACCGGCCAGCTGCTGCGCCACCTCCGCCGCACCGGCGGCAAGCGCGGGATCGTGACCATGTGCGTGGGCGGAGGCATGGGCGCGGCGGGTCTCTTCGAGACCCTCTAGCCGCGTGGCCGAGTCGACGCTCTCGGAGCACGAGTCCAAGCGGCTGCTCCGCTCCTTCGGCGTGCCCACCGCGCGGGAGTCGCTCGCGGAGGGCCCGGAGGAGGCGGCCCGGGCGGCGGCGGCCATCGGCTTCCCCGTGGCGCTCAAGCTGTGCGGCGCAGGCATCGCCCACAAGACCGAGCGCGACCTCGTGCGGCTCGGGCTCGCGGGCGAGGGCGCGGTGCGCGACGCGTCACGCGAGCTGCTGGGCCGGGCACGGCCCGAGGACGGCGACGTGGCGCTGCTCGTGGCCGAGATGGTGCGCGGGCGGCGGGAGCTGATCGCGGGCCTGGTGCGGGATCCGCAGTTCGGGCCCTGCGTGATGCTGGGCCTCGGCGGCATCCTCACCGAGGCGCTCGGCGACGTGGTCTTCGCCCGCGCGCCGCTCTCCGAGGCCGAGGCCCGCGAGCTGCCGGGGCGGCTCCAGGCCGGGCACCTGCTCACGCGTCCATTCCGGGGTGAGCCGGCCGTGGACGGTGACGCGCTCGCGAGGCTGCTCGTGGCGCTCGGTCGCCTGGCCGTGGAGCGGCCCGACGTGAAGAGCGTCGACCTGAACCCGCTGATCGTGCGGGGCGACGAGCCGGTGGCCGTGGACGCCCTGGTCGAGCTCGGCCCACCCGAGGCGGCGGCCGCGAGCCCGGCGCCCCCTTCCGACGAGGCCGTGCTGGAGCGCTTCCGCCCGCTCTTCCACCCGCGCGGCATCGTGGTGGCAGGGGCCTCCACGCACCCGGGCAAGTTCGGCTTCGTGACGCTCCACAACCTGCTGCGCTTCGGCTACCGGGGCGAGGTCTTC
>JAAUYE010013665.1_pt1 | contig 12200 bp, 9 predicted proteins | sample 7278081 | NCBI WGS metagenome assembly JAAUYE01 (sample SAMN14350131, study PRJNA611818) | marine sediment metagenome | isolation source: surface marine sediment (0.6m) | place: French Polynesia: Moorea | collected 2018-08
ATGCATCGGATTATTTCGAATACCTCTATGACTGTGCCGTAAGACTGATAAAAAAGGGCAAGGCATATGTGGACGATCTCAGCCCCGAACAGATCCGCGCTTACCGCGGCACATTAACCCAGCCCGGAAAAAACAGCCCATATCGCGATCGCCCGGTGGATGAGAACCTCGATTTGTTCTCCCGGATGCGAGCCGGTGAGTTTGAAGACGGCGCCAGGGTGCTGCGGGCCAAGATCGATATGGCCGCCCCCAATATACTGATGCGAGATCCGACCCTGTATCGCATCAAGAAGGTGGCCCATTATCGGACGGCAGACCAGTGGTGCATTTATCCGATGTACGATTTCACCCACTGCCTGTCCGACTCCACGGAGAAAATCACCCATTCACTCTGCACACTGGAGTTTGAGATCAACCGCGAACTGTACGATTGGGTCCTGGACGCCCTCGGGGTCTATCACCCGCAGCAGATCGAGTTTGCCCGGTTGAACCTGTCCTATACCGTCTTGAGCAAGCGCAAACTCATAGAACTGGTGGAAGCGAGTGTGGTCGATGGGTGGGACGATCCACGCATGCCGACCATTTCCGGTATCCGGCGCCGGGGGTATACACCGGTCGCTATCCGCAACTTCTGCGAACGTATCGGTGTGGCAAAAGCCAACAGCACCGTAGACATCGCCCTGTTGGAGCACAGTGTGCGCGAAGACCTGAACCGAAGTGCCCTGCGCGTGATGGCGGTGCTCCACCCGTTGAAGGTGGTCATCACCAATTATCCTGAAGGGAAAGAGGAAGAGCTGGAAGCGGAAAATAATCCCGAGGACCCGTCTGCCGGAACACGGCGCATCCCTTTCTCCCGTGTGTTGTACGTTGAAAGAGACGATTTCCGGGAGGAAGCCCCCCGGAAATGGTTTCGGCTCTCCCCAGGCCGGGAAGTCCGGTTGAAACACGCCTACTACATTACCTGCAACGAGGTGGTAAAGGACGAGGAAACCGGTGAAGTGACCGAGCTCCACTGCACCTACGATCCGCAAACCCGCGGTGGCTGGTCCCAGGACGGCCGCAAGGTAAAGGGGACCCTGCACTGGGTCTCTGCCGCCCACGCAGCCGAGGTCGAGGTCCGACTCTACGATCATCTGTTTGACAAAGAAAATCCCGGTGATGTCCCGGATGGAGGCGATTTCAAGGAGGGCATCAATCAGAACTCTCTGCAAATCTTATCGGGTTGCCAGGTAGAGCCGGGCCTGGCGGAAGCGAAACCGGGCAGCCGATATCAGTTCCTGCGATTGGGTTATTTCTGCGCCGACTCGAAGCATTCCACATCCGGCAAACCGGTTTTCAACCGAACGGTGACGTTACGGGACTCCTGGGCGAAAATCGAGAAAAAACAGCAGCGATAGTGCCGACTACCCCTGCCATGCCCCGGATGGTCGGAGCGAGCCGTTGTTTTCCTTGGGAATCACATTCAAGACGCCGCCGATGGCCATCATTCAAATAAGACCCCGACATATCCGACAAAACTGTCGCCCGGACTTTTATCGTAACTGGTAGCGTAGGCCATCTTCTCGGCGCGTACGGCCCCCAGTTTGCGTGCCGAGACAATGGCAGTGGCGGCCGCCCCGGCGCAGCAGGCATTTTGGCTGACCCTGGCCTCGTTGATGACCGCCTCCGGATCCATGGCCAGCATCGCATCGATCACACGGCGATCGTTTTCGCCCTTGACCCACTCCAGCGCCTTCTCTCCGGTGCCATGGGAAGTAAACCCGTAGTTGAATCCGTAGTGGGTCAAATCGGTCGATCCGATGACCTTGATCCGTATACCCAGTTCGGCGGCAATCTCCACTACAGCTGTACCAATCTCCAGAGAGTCGTTATCCGGCGGCACCCCCATAGAAACGAGTCGGGCATCTGGAAAGAAATATTTAACAAAGGGAAGCTGGAGCTCGATGGTATTGTCCTGTGTGAAATTGCGCGGAGTTTCGATCTCGAATGTAAACCGATCCGCCAACCGGTCAGCCAAAGCCCTGTCGACTTCAATGCTGCCGAATGGCGTTTCCCAGGCACCTGTAGCCATGATGTAGCGGGGTGAGCCCGGATGCAGGTGCATCCCGTAAACGACGATTGCATCGACGGCCGAACCGGCCTGCAGGGCGCGTATGACGTTGCAGGCGATACTTCCCGAGAAGTACCAGCCGGCGTGGGGTACGATACCGGCCAGATACTCTTTCTCCAAGTTGTCGGCGGATTCTGCAGAAATATATTCCCGGATCTGGCGCTCGCATTCCGTTCGGCTGGAAGGATACCAGCTTCCGGCAAAAACGGCCTGTCTGGTTTCCATCGGTTTTACCTCCTTTCCTGCCTGAAATCTATCGCATCCCCGACCGATTGACAATCTGAAAAACCACAAAACACACTGGCTCTTTTTTTTTAACAAAAGGTGCTTAGGTTTACCATGTTGATGTGCAACTGAACAACTATCCATCTGGAGGAAACATGTGGGAATACACCGACAAAGTGAAAGATCATTTTCTGAATCCCCGCAACGTAGGCGTCATAGATGACGCCGACGGCATCGGAGAGGTTGGCTCTTTGGCATGTGGGGACGCCCTCAAACTCACCTTCAAACTCGATGATCACCAGCGAATCCAGGATGCGAAATTCCAGACTTTCGGCTGTGCCAGTGCGATTGCCTCATCCTCCGCACTCACGGAGATGATCAAGGGGCTATCTCTGGAAGATGCTGAAAAGATATCCAATGAGGACATTGCCGACTATCTGGGTGATCTGCCCAAGGAAAAAATGCACTGTTCGGTCATGGGGCGTGATGCGCTGGAAAAGGCGATCGCTCACTATCGCGGTGAGGCAGAAAAAAAGATAGAAGGCGAGATCGTCTGTGAGTGTTTTGGGGTAACCGATCGTGAGATCGAGCGGGCCGTTCGCGAAAACAGTCTGCGTGCCATCGAAGATGTCACCAACTTCGTCAAAGCCGGTGGTGCCTGCGGCAACTGTCACGAGAAAATTCAGGCCATTATCGACACGATCCTCGGAACCGAACGACCGGTGGACAAAAAGCCGGCCCGGTTGACCAATATTCAAAAAATCAAGCTGGTGGAAGAAACGCTGGAACGTGAGATCAAACCGGCCCTGCAAAAAGACGGCGGTGACATAGAACTCGTGGATGTGGAAGGAAACACGGTTTTTCTGCGTCTGTGCGGCAACTGTGCATCTTGCAGCGCTTCCCAGATTACCCTCAAGCACTACGTGGAAGCCAAGATCCAGGAATTTGTCATGCCCGAAATGGTTGTCGAGGAGGTGACCGGATGAAAACCATCTATGTAGACAACAACGCCACCACAATGGTTGCACCGGAAGTGTTGGAGACCATGTTGCCGTTTCTAAAAGACCAGTACGGCAATCCTTCCAGCATGCACACATTCGGGGGGCAGGTCGGTTTTGCCGTCAAGGAAGCGCGGGCAAAGGTGGCGGACCTGATCGGCGCATCTCCCGAAGAGATCGTGTTTACCGGCTGCGGCACCGAAAGCGACAACACGGCCATCCTGGCAGCCCTTGAATCTCAACCCGGCAAGCGTCATCTGGTAACCACGCGTGTCGAGCACCCGGCGGTAAAAAGCCTGGCGGAAAGTCTGGCCAAAAGAGGCTACCGGGTTACCTTTGTGCCGGTCGACGGGCAGGGCCTCCTCGATCTGGACTACCTGTATGAGAACCTGAGCGAAGAAACCGCCGTGGTCAGCATCATGTGGGCCAACAATGAAACCGGCGTCCTTTTTCCCATCGAAGAAATTGCCCGGCGTGTCAGAGAACACGGGATCGTTTTTCACACCGATGCGGTTCAGGCCGTGGGCAAAGTCCCGGTTGACGTGCGCAAGTCGGCGGTGGATATGCTTTCTTTGTCCGGGCACAAGATCCATGCCCCCAAGGGTGTTGGTGCCCTGTACGTGAAAAAAGGAACGCGGTTTGCACCCCATCAGATCGGCGGGCACCAGGAAGGTGGACGCCGGGGGGGCACGGAAAACACCGCTTCCATTGTCGGATTGGGCAAAGCAGCTGAACTGGCACGGTCAACCGGACTCAGCGATATGGATCGCGTCCGACAACTGAGAGACAAGCTGGAACACAGCCTGCTGGATCGGATTCCAAATGCGCTGGTCAACGGGGACCGGTCAAACAGACTCCCCAATACCACCAGCATTGCTTTTGAATATGTGGAGGGAGAGTCGATCCTGCTCATGATGGATCAATACGGCATCTGTGCTTCCTCCGGTTCGGCATGCACTTCGGGTTCCCTGGAGCCTTCCCACGTGCTGCGTGCCATGGGGGTGCCGTTCACCGCCGCCCACGGCAGCATCCGGTTCAGCCTGGGCAACTACACCAACGAAGAGGAAATCGACTTCATCATAGAAAAGCTTCCTCCCATCATCACACGACTGCGTGACATGTCGCCGTTCTGGCATGAAGCCAAGGCTGCAGCCGGATCGGTCGCATGATGCAAACCGACACATCGACCGTTGATTCTCCTTCTCCCGGTCCACCAGATGAAGCTCCGGGGCTGAACCCGGGGAATAGAGCACGACAGGTGTCTTCACCACCCTGTTGCGATCGCACATCGCGGCAGCTCAGAATCTTCATTTCTTCTTGTCTGGCCCTAGTTTTGGGTGTATGACATACCCCTTCCGGATTGCATACAGGTTCATCAGGCTACAGATCTTCAAGAAACGGACGGCGGGCATTCAACCGATGTTTGGTTTCCGGCCACATTGCAAGCAACCTTTTCAAACCCCTTATCATACGATGGAGTGTGAGCCATGTACCGTGTCATGATCCGTGACAATATGGCCTCTCTGGCCAAAGACATTCTAGAAGCCACCGGCCAGATCGAGGTAGTGGTCGACAATCAAAAGGATACCAGTTCCCCGGAAAAACTGATCGAGTTCATTGGCGAATTCGACGGCGTGGCCATCCGAAGCGGAACACGGCTGCCGGCAGAGGTGCTTGCACATGCCGGCCGTCTGAAGATCATCGGCAGGGCTGGAATCGGCGTGGATAATATCGATCTGAATGCCGCAACCGAAAAAGGCATCGTGGTCATGAACGCACCGGGCGGCAATACCGTAACCACCGCGGAGCACGCCATTTCCATGATGCTCTCCCTGGCCCGCAACATTCCCCAGGCAACTGCCAGTATGCGGGAAGGCAAATGGGATAAGAAAAAGCTGACCGGTATCGAGATTACCGGAAAAACGTTGGGTGTAGTCGGCCTCGGTCACATCGGTCGCGTGGTTGCGGAACGTGCCCAGGGGTTGAAAATGAACGTGATCGCTGCCGATCCTTTTGTCAGTGAGGCGGCGGCCAAAGACCTGGGGGTGGATCTTCTGCCACTCGATGGACTGCTGGAACAATCCGATTTCATCTCTCTGCATGTTCCCCGACTGAAAGAAACCATGAACATGATCAACGAGGAAGCCCTGGGGAAAGTGAAGCCGGGGGTCAGGCTAATCAACTGCTCCCGGGGAGAAATAGTAGATCTGAATGCGCTGCTTCAGGCTCTCCAAAGCGGGCAAGTGGGCGGTGCTGCACTGGATGTGCTGCCCCAGGAGCCACCGGATCCTTCCCTGCCGATTCTCCAGCACCCAAATGTGATATTCACGCCCCACCTGGGTGCTGCCACCGGCGAAGCCCAGACCAAGGTAGCCGATATGATCGCCAAGCAGATGGCCGCTTACCTGTGCAACGGTGTCATCATCAATGCGGTGAACTTTCCGTCTATTTCCCGTGAGTTAATGGATCAGATCCGACCGCACCTGGGTCTGGCTGAAAAAATGGGAGCCCTGATGGGTCAACTCATTCGCCAACCCCACGACATCACCGTCACCTATAGCGGTGACCTCACCCGTTTTGACACCCGTCCGCTCACTCGCGCCCTGCTGAAAGGCCTGCTGGGTGTTTTCACCGACAAGCCCGTCAATTATGTGAGTGCCCCGGCCATGGCACGTGACAAGGGTATACACGTCCGCGAGACCACGAGTCAGGCCAGAGGAGATTTCTCTAATCTCATTCGGGTGAAATTAGAGGGTCACGAAGAAGAAACCAATGAGATCTGGGGAACGATATTCGGCAAGAAGTATCAACGGATTGTAAGACTTGGCAGGATTTACATGGACGCAATTCCGGAAGGCTCCATGATCGTCATTCAGAACATCGACAGACCCGGTGTCATCGGCAATGTCGGCACCACGCTGGGCCGTCACAATATCAATATCGGTCGCTTTCAACTCGGCCGACTGAAGGACCGGGCCCTGTGCATGGTCAATATCGATTCACCGGCTGACGACAGTGTCCTGCAGGACTTGCTGGCCCTGCCCAACATCATTTCCGCCCAGCAAGTGCATTTTGATTAACCTGGCAGGTTCGAACGTGAGGGTCAGTTTTTCTGCCGTGCAGGGGCGCCGCCGGCAGTTGTGGTTTGCTTCAGTCGGCGATTTTCGACCAGCAGTTCTGCTTCTTTCTTTGCCAGGGCGAGCAGGGCCTGGTTCTTTTCACTGATTTCCGTGTAGACGGCAAAACTGCCGCGGGCCACCCCGCTGGAATCCAGCAGTGGTGAAGGGGCAACCAACAAGGTGACCGGCTTGCCATCTTTGCGCAGGAAATCGAGCTCGAAACGCTGCCAGATTCCCTGCTCGAAGCCAGTCCTGGCCTGCTCCAGTATGGTGCGTCCTTCTTCGTCCAGAAATTCTTCCCACCGGTGACCCACCAACTCACCCTTGGTATAACCGATAAGCCCCTGCAGCTTCCTGTTGATGTAAAGTATTTTCCCCTCTTCATCCAGTATTCCGAAACCTTCATTCATCGTTTCCACCAGGTGACGGAATTTTCTTTCACTGCGTTGCAGGTCGTTCTTCGATTTTGTTAACCCGCTAACGTCTCGCAGGATCACAATGCTGCCCTCCGGTCGACCGTCGCGGTCGTAGAAGAGAGATGCGCTCAATTCGATATCCAGCACTCGCCCGTCCTTGGTGGTGCGCCGGGTGCTGAAGGCCACGATTCTTTCTCCCTTCAGCATGCGGTCGATGGCAGCGGCGGTGCTTGGCCAGTTTTCATCCGGGACGAAATCGATTCGCTTGCCGACAAGCTCGTCTGACCGCCAACCGAACACCTGACCGAAAGGTTCATTGACGTAAAGGATACGCCCTTCCAGATCATAGGCGGCAACCGGGTCCGGTTGGGCCTCCAAAACGGACAGATGGCTGTCGTACAATCCGGCACCCGGCTTATCCACATCCTGTTGATCGGGCTTCCAGTCGGCAGATCCCTCCGCTTTCAGCGAAGATCCGTCCGGGCGTGCGACCGGTGGTGCCGGCCGGCCTGTTTCTGACTTCATTGCCTCATCTCCGACCTGATCCCGATCGGAAGGTCCACGGATGATCAGCAGTTCGGCGGGCTTGCCGGCCTCGTCGATACGAGATACGGAGATGTCGCATGGAAGGAGATTGCCGCTGCGGGTGGTAAGATCGGTGCGATAATCCACAGACCATTTGTCCCGGTGCCTGTTCAGCTCAAACTGGCGCAGCACCGCCTCGCGGTCGAAATCCTGAATCAGATCGAAAAAATTCAGCTCGTTATCGATATCGTCGCTGGTGTATTCCAAAAGGCGGGTAAATGCTGCATTGATGAATCGGATCTTCCCATTGCTGACAATGGCGATGGCATCCGGACCGGCCTCTACGATTACCCGGTATCTTTTTACGCTCTCCCAGAGCAGCTGCTGGGTTCGGGTCAGTTCCTCGATGCGTCTTTGCTGGTCGGCAACTCTTTTTTCCAGTTCTTTGGTCGATGGTTTTTTCGGCATGGTCCCATCACGTCATTGATGCGAGTTCGGAACACTCTGCTAACAACCAGCGGCGACGTCCCGGACGAAGGGGATATCGAACATCAGCCGTACGTTGGTAGCCTTCATCTGCCGAGTTTTTGCCGGATCGCAGCGGACAGCCAGGCGAGCCAGGCATCGAAGCCCTCCTCTGTTTTGGCCGACAACTCAAACACCGGCATGCCCGGGTGAACCTGTTGAATAAAATCGACAGCCGCCTGTCGATCATAATCCAGGTAGGGAAGCAGATCAATCTTGTTGAGCAGGGCGGCATCACACTGGCGAAACATCAATGGATATTTGGCCGGCTTGTCTTCACCTTCGGTCACGCTTAACACGACGACCCGTGCGTCTTCGCCGATGTCGAATTCCGCCGGACATACCAGATTGCCGATGTTCTCCACGATCAGCAAATCGAGTTCCTCGAGACGGATGCCTGCTGCGGCCTTTTCGATCATTTGCGCGCTCAAATGACAGTCACCGCCAAAGGCGTCCGTGTTTACCTGTACGACAGGAGCGCCGCTTCTGGCAAGTCGATCGGCATCGTGAGTGGTACAGATGTCGCCGACGATGACCGCACTGCGGATTCCTGGCATGATGCGTTTCAGGGTTTTTTCCAGGGTGGTGGTTTTACCGGAGCCCGGGCTGCTCATCATGTTGAGCACGAAAAGACCGTGTGCGGCAAATGCCTGGCGGTTACGGCGGGCCATTTCCTCGTTTGCATCGAGCACTCTTCGGGCAACCGGAATTTCCCGCGAGCCTTTCCCACCGGTACCGGAACCACCGGTTGGCCGAAAATCATGATGTGTGTGTGGTTCTTTTTGCGAATGGTGGTGATGAGGGTGTTTTGGAGATGACATATCAAACAACTCAGACATGTGCTTCTTCCTGCCAGTCGTCCGTTAATAACCTGCTCGCCCGCAAGTCGGATGGGTTTCCCGCGGCGGGTGGCCTTTGCCGTTTTCTGCTTGTACTTGTGCCCGCAGCCGACCGTTTTCAGCTGTCTTCTTCTGCAATCTCGATTGATTCGATGTCCAGTTCTCTTCCGGACAGCAATTCCACGGCACCACTGTTGCACCGGCTGCAGGAGAAAACGGGGGTCTCGATCGTCCATTCGAGCCGGCAGTCGTTGCAGCGGGCCGTAACCGGAATTTCCTGTACAGCCAATTCCGCACCTTCCAGCGGTGTTTCGCGGGTCACCACTTCAAAGCAGAAGCGCAAACTGTCCGTAACCACTGCGGATAGTTTGCCTACTTTCAGATTTATCCGCTCCACCCGGGAATTCTGCAACTCTTCAGGGATCGATGCTACGGCAATTTCGGCAATCTGCATGGCAATCCCCATTTCGTGCATATCAAACCTATCGCCCAGCCCTTCGGTACCGGTAGCAGGCCACCTGTGGACACCCCGCGCACCGGCACCGGATGAAACGCGCGGAGTTCATTATTCCCCTGAATCCGAAGCTAGGCGAACACCTCTGCACACAGCTTTCCGAACGTCCCCAGATCCTCGCAGACATGAATGCCGGCTTCCTTCATTACGGTAATCTTGCTCTGGGCCGTTCCGCTCTTGCCGCTGATAATCGCCCCGGCATGGCCCATACGCCTTCCCGGGGGGGCTGTCAGGCCTGCGATAAAACCCACAACCGGCTTACTGACATGTTGGGTGATATAGGCCGCGGCGTCCTCCTCGGCACTGCCGCCAATCTCCCCCACCATTACGACCCCCTTGGTCTCCGGATCATTTTCGAACGCTTCCAGACAATCGATGAAGTTCGTTCCATTCACCGGATCACCACCGATCCCCAGGCAGGTGGTCTGTCCGATGCCTTCCTGGGTTAACTGGTGGACCACTTCGTAGGTGAGTGTACCACTTCGTGATACCACCCCGATCGGCCCGCCCGGTTTGTGGATCGGCCCCGGCATAATACCGACCTTACACGCTCCGGGGGTAATGATTCCGGGACAGTTCGGTCCAATCAATCGGGAGGGTTTACCCAGCATGGTATTTTTCACCTTCATCATGTCCAGCACGGGTATGCCCTCTGTAATGGTGACGATGAGGGGAATGCCGGCATCTACGGATTCCATAACCGCATCGGCTGCAAATGCCGGTGGCACGAATATCAGGCTGCAGTCGGCTCCGGTATTTGACACCGCTTCTTTGACGGTGTTGAACACCGGCACCTCATCCATTTTCTGACCGCCTTTTCCCGGTGTGACGCCTGCTACGACCTGGGTTCCGTAGTCAATGCATTGCCGGGTATGAAACATCCCTTCCCGACCGGTTATGCCCTGAACCAGAACTCGCGTCTCCTTGTTGACGAAAATGCTCATGATCCCTCTCTTGTGTTTCGATCAGCGGTGAGTGGTTCTGCACGATCCCTGCAACCCGAAAATAACCCATCACTGCCATGCATCACCTTCCACTCGGTCGGTCGGGTTGCTGCACTCAATGTTCATTAATTTACGATTTCGGCGACCTTTCCAGCAGCATCCTTTAAATCCACTGCCGTGATCAACTGAAGACCTGATTCAGCCAGGATCCGGCGACCTTCCTCCACGTTGGTACCTTCCATCCGCACCACCACCGGCACGCTGATATTGGTCTTCTTGGCTGCTTCCACGACTCCCTGGGCCAGTACGTCGCAGCGCAGAATCCCACCAAAAATATTGATCAGGATTCCCTTGACGTTTTTATCGCTGAGGATAATGCGGAAACCGTTTTCCACCATTTCCGCGCTGGCACCGCCGCCAACGTCCAGAAAATTGGCCGGTTCCGCTCCGGCCAGTTTGATAATGTCCATGGTGGCCATGGCCAGACCGGCTCCATTGACCATGTTCCCTACATTGCCGTCCAGGTTGATATAATTTAGATTGTATTTCGACGCCTCGATCTCCAGGGGATCTTCCTCGTCCAGATCGCGGTATTCGAGGAGTTGTTTGTGACGGAATAATCCGTTGCCATCGAAGTTGACTTTGGCATCCAGGGCAATAACGGTTTCCTCGGCCGTCAACACCAGCGGATTGATCTCCACCAAAGAAGCATCCGTCTCCAGGAACATCCGGTAGAGATTGATCAGCATGGCAGTCAACATTTTCATTGCTGCCGGCGGCAGGTGTAAACCGAATGCCACTTCCCGGCAGTGAAAGGGCTGGATACCGGTCAGCGGATCGATATAGACCCGGATGATTTTCTCCGGGGTTTGCTCCGCCACCTCCTCGATATCCATTCCCCCGGCTTCGCTGGCCATGATGACGATCTTGGCCGTGGATCGATCCGGGAGGATGCTCAGGTACAGCTCTTTATGGATGTTCAGCCCCTGTTCAACCAGAACTTTCTGCACCAGCCGTCCTTCGGGTCCGGTCTGGTGGGTGATGAGAGTCATCCCCAGGATGCTACCGGCGATAGCGTCGACTTCTTCCATTGAATGCGCCAGCTTGACGCCTCCACCCTTGCCCCGGCCGCCGGCGTGAATCTGGGCTTTTACTACCACCGGGAATCCACCCAGCCGGTCCGCAACGGCTCTGGCCTCTTCGGGTGAAAACGCAACGCCGCCTTCCGGTACCGGGATATTGTATTGTCTGAACAGCTCCTTTGCCTGATATTCGTGAATTTTCATTATCTCCCCCGATCGGTTTACTGCCAGCCGGAACCCGTATCCTTGCGTCAATCGGCAGGGTTGAGATTCCTGAAAAAACAAGAGCACAGAGCATCGGGCCTGTTGCACCCCGTGCACCGTGCTCATGCGGTACAAACCAAAAATATCTCTGTTTATTCGACCTTGTCTGCCTCGGTGAAATTTCAAACGTCGATTTTGGCTTCAGGTCGAGTAATTATCCGTCAGGTCAAGGAAAACAAGAAATTGTGCGGAGGCATACTCAGTCGTATGCCGCCCAAGCAATTTCGCGGTTTGACGCCGAGATGGCGGAAATGGACCGCCCATGAAGCCAAAATTTAGCCGATAACGGCCAGCACGTCATCCTTCTGCACCGAATCCCCGCTGGCGAAGTTGATCGCCTTGACCGTGCCACTGGCCGGTGCGGGCAGAGCGTTCTCCATTTTCATGGCTTCGAGGATGACGATGGTTTCGCCCTCGTTGACCGCGTCTCCTTCTTTTTTCAGATAATTGACGATCATGCCCGGCATGGGGGCGGTCAGCGGTGTCCCTTCTACGGCTGCGGCCGCCGGGGCAGGGGCAGGCGCCGGTGCCTCTTTTTTGGCTGGTTCGGCAGCCGGTGCAGCCGCTGCTGGTGGTGCAGCCGCCGGTGCCGGTGCGGCCGGCATTACCGGGGCAGCGGCGGGGGCTGCAGGTGCGGGC
>JAAUYE010049101.1_pt1 | contig 12194 bp, 13 predicted proteins | sample 7278081 | NCBI WGS metagenome assembly JAAUYE01 (sample SAMN14350131, study PRJNA611818) | marine sediment metagenome | isolation source: surface marine sediment (0.6m) | place: French Polynesia: Moorea | collected 2018-08
CGGCATAAGCGATACCGATTACAACTTGCAACCGACTTGGGCAGGTACAGAGTATTTGCTGTTGACCGGGTTACGTGTCAACACATTAGGCGAAGCCGAGACCAGCATCCGGATTCCTAAGACCGATGAGACGACAGAGGAAGTTTTGACCGGCGAGCTGATTGTCGTCGGTTCGTCTCCCGGAAAATACGAAGATAATGAAGAGCTGTGGATCGCTAACCCGGGTCATGTTTTTGGACAGATTCTCTACCCAGCAAGGCAGCAGTGGAACAGGACGCGCATCGGCGTAGCTCGGGGCGGTCTGGATAAAAACGGTGAACCCAATGCCGCGCTGGATGAGGCGTACAAGACCGCTGCAGCGAGCTTTGCCACGGTCGTAAATCCCGATGGTGTGGTAGCTCCGTTGATAAGCCCGCTGGCTATGGGATCTGGCCCGATTCGCGGTGTCTGGCTGCATCGTGGCGTCGGCTATGCTGTACGGGACTCAGCGGATGGTATCGGATCTGTCCTGTATCAGGCATCAGGCATGGGCTGGCGTCAGGTCGGGCATTACCTGATGATCGGTTTCGACGCCGGCACCGGCGCCGAGCCCACTATTGGTGATAGCGTTAGGGACGCGACCACGCTTGCGCAGGCCGTGGTCGAGCGCGTGTTCACGCTGTCCGGTACGTGGGGCGTGGACGCCGCCGGCATCATCTTCTGCAAGCCATTTCAGTCCGATGTCAGTTTGAAGTTCACGGACGGCAATACGTTCTACAACGCCACGACCACTGCCAATTTCGCGACGATCGACGGTGATGGCGTTTTGCCGTCGCTAAAGGCTGACGGCCGCTACGAGTTCCGCAACGCCAATTTGTACGGGGCGACCAATCAAGGGCGCATGTACTTCGTCAACGGCAAGGATACGGCTTATGAGTTCGACGGCCTGACCGACACGATGCGTCCGGTGGCGACCGGGATGCCTGTTGACACGCCGAACCATCTGGCGGTCCACAACTATCACCTGTTTCTGAGTTTCCCGGGCGGCAGCATCCAGCTCAGCGGCGATGGCGACCCGCATAGCTGGACACCGATCCTCGGCGCCACCGAGATCGCGGTAGGCGACGAGTGCAGCGGTTTCCTCGAAGAGATCTCGAACAGCCTGCTGATTTTCACTCGCGACAAGACTTTCGTGCTCAACGGCAACACCCGGGCGAATTTCGATCTTGATGACTTCAACATCAACGCGGGCGCCCACGAGTGGAGCATCGAGCGCATCGGTCTGGCGACTTATTTCGATGATCGCGGCTTCACCAGTCTGCGGCAGACCAGCCGCGGCGACTCGGTGAACTATCAGGAGAACGCCCAGTCCGAGTTGATCCAGCCGCTGATCGAAGATCTCATTGTTAATTCTGAGGTCACGGCCAGCCATCTGATTCGCAACCGCAACATTTATCGCTGCTATTTCGATGATGGCCGGATCATCAGTATCGGTTTCGATGGCCACGAGGTTGCTGGCCACATGACGCTGCAATACCCCTTCATTGCAAGCTGCGCCTGCAGCGAAGAGGATGGCTTCGGCGCCGAGCGGATCCTTGTAGGCACGATGGACGGCGAGGTATTCGAGCTGGAGCGTGGTAATAACTTTGACGGCGACCCACTGACAGCCTTCATACGTACCGTGCTGTACGACTCCAGTAACCCCGGAAACTTCCGCAAGTACGATCGGATCCGTCTTGATGGCGTATTCGGGAGCGCGCTGACGATGAACGGACAAGTCGAGTACGACTACGACGATCCCGACTTCAATCTTGCGGAAACCCTCGACTTCTCGAACGACGAGGCCGGCGGGTACTGGGACGATTTTGTCTGGGACTCGTTTGTCTGGGATTCGGAGAAAGCCGGCAACCCGCAGCGGAAACTTGAAGGTGAGGGCACGAATGTCGCGATCTATTTGCATCAGACATCTGCAGTAGATCAACCGCACACGCTTCGTGGCGTCACGCTTCAGTGGCATGAGCGCCGGCAGGACCGTAGGAGCACGTAATGGCAGACCCGCTATACACGCCATCAGGCAAGCCGACGCAGGGAGCCCCGGGCGCATCGAAGGATGTGCGCGACGAATTTGCGCTGATCGAGGCCGGCATCGACGCGCTGAACCTGTATCCGATCTCGATACCGTTCGCTGACTTCAACACGGCCGGCAGTCTATATGTCGCGGTGCCGTGGTCCTGTCTTTTTGTCAAGGCGGTTGCAATAAACCTTGCTGCCAACGGCACGGCCGATACGACTATTACCTTCGAGATCGGAGGCACTGCGGTCACGATGGACGCCAACGGTAATATCGTTTTTGCGGCTGCCGACAACGCGAACCAGTTAAAGAACGCTGTACCAGCAAGCGGCAATGCGCTGGTTACTGACGGCGCGCTCGAAATTGTCACTGATGGTGGCGGCAGCACGTCAATGCCGGGAACGGTCTCGATGTTTTTCCAGAGGACGTAATGAGCAGGCCAGCTTACCAACAAAGCGGAAATCCGGTAGGTCGCGAAACCGGCTTTTCGCAGCAAATCAGGGATGAGTTTGACCTGATTCAGGCTGGCCTCGAAGAGCTGCGAAATATCTGGGTCATCTATCACGTTCCGGACCCACACAAGGGAGCAGGCTACGAAGAGTTGTTTGCGCTGCCAAGACATCCGAATGGATTGCGACCCGTTCTCGAAAAAGCAACGGCTGTCAATTCGGCGGCAAACGGCGCCAGCTCGATGCCTACGTTTCTTTATACGTCTGGAGGGTTACTGCAAGCCAAATCGTTTCTTCCATCAGACCCAGCCGAAACGGTTTTAGTATGGGATCTGAGGGATTTCGATGAGACGTATCGGCGGCTTTTGCAAGTGATTGGCCCGCCGCCGGCGAATGATGGAGATTACATCAGGCTTCAGATTCAGGGCGACTTGGTGACAACGATGCCAGTGACCTATTCGTTCTTGATTAAGTGGATTCAGGAGTGAGATGAATGTTCTGTATCAATGGAGAAACCAGCTACTACGGGACATTGCGGCCGAAAAACAAAAAAGGGGAAAAGATTCCCAAAAGGAAGGTCCGGTGAGCGACCCGGTTACGCATCAAGGTCTCAACGATTGGCTGGTCTACGTCATCGGCAGTCTGGTGACGGCAGTGGTGGTGCTCTGGAACACTCACATCAGCTCGCGAATCAAGAAGCAGGAAGATACGAGCGACAACCAGTGGAGCGCCATACACGCCAGCGAACTTCGCATTGTCGAGAAATTCATCGAGCACGAGAAGGAGGAACGCACCCGCGACGCCGAACACGACGCCGCGGTAGCTGCAGAGTTCAAGGAGCTGCGAAAAGACGTGAATGAAGGCCACAAGGCGATTCTCAAAGAGGTCAATCATCTGGCCCGCGAGATTCGTCGTAACGGGAACGGCAATGGCAGAACGTGAGTACACCGACCTGCTGGTAGTCCACTGCGCGGACACGAAGCCGAGCATGGATCATGTGAACGAGGAAGAGATCCGGCGGTGGCACGTCGAGGAAAGGGGCTGGGTAGATGCAGGGTACAACATCGTCATTCCGCGCAAGGCGTCCAACGCCAATACGGGACTTATTGAAATCGCTCGGCCTCTCGATCATCGGGGCGCTCATGTGGCTGGATACAATCATCGCGCTGTGGGAGTTTGTCTTGTCGGTGGTATGAGCGAGGACGGCGAGCCCGAGAACAACTTCCTGCCCGAGCAGTTCGCCGCACTGGTGACAACCGTTTTCTTCCTGCACGAGGTCTACCCGCAGATCCGGATCGTCGGCCACCGTGATCTCAATCACGGCAAGACCTGCCCGAATTTTGACGCTCAGGCATGGGCGCAGGCAGAGGGGTTCCCGGTGCCATGATTGACCTTACGAAAGCGGCAGCATACGTGGCAGCAACCGGGACGATCGGTGGTGGCGCGCTGGCGCTGGATCACCTTCACGTCCCGGCGAGCTGGGCTGAGAAACACGAGGCCGAACACCGGGTCAGGACGATCTTCGATCTGGCCGATCGCGCAGAAGGTGCCGACGCCCCAGACTGGCTGTGCGATGCCATCGAGCAGGAGTTCATCGCGCTATGTACTGAGAATCCCGACCACTATCTCTGCGAGGATCCGGAGCCAAAGCAGGATATTATGGAAGGTGCTGGCTGTGAGTAAATTCGACTGGAGAAAGCAATGAGTGAAGAGATGGTCATGGTTATCAAGCCCCACTTCGGGAGCGTCCGTCAGGCCAGACAGACGCGGATGCGCATACCGATGAAGGACTACGAGGCCGAGGTCGCCGCCGCCGAGAAGGAAGAGCGGCCGTGCATGTTCAAGCTGGACGAGCAGCAGGAAGATCCGCCTTGCTTCGACGGCCTGAGCGCTGACGACCAGAAGAAGGTCCGGGATCGCCAGAAGAAGCGAGCCGAAGAGATCGCGGCGCTCGAAGAGGCCGATGCCGAATAAGATCGTCATTGGCGCCGGGATCGCCGCGGTGCTGGCGATCATCGTCTTGTCGAAGCTGCTGCTTGCTGCGCAGGAAGAAAAGGGCCGGATCTCGGCCGAGCTGGATGAGGCCGTGGTCGCGAACGAGAGCCAGACGGAGCTGGTCAACCGGCTGGAGCAGGAGAAGCAGGAAGCGCAGGAGCGGTTCGAGGCCGAACGAAAACGAGCCGACGAGTTTGTTGTCCGCATTGCCGAAGGCGAGCGGAAACTGGAGGCGCAGAAGCGTGAGTTCAACCAACAGATTGCGGATGTCCGGAAGCAGCTCACTGTCGAAGAGCTGGTATGTGCTGATGAGCGCATTCCTCTTGCTTATTTCGATGGCGGGTTGCGGCCAGACGAAGGTAGTAACCCAGACTGAGTACATCGACCGGGAGATCCCGGTCAGGGTTCAGGTTCCCGAGGCAATGCTTCAGCCGTGCCCGGTGGCGCCGCTCCCGCAGCCCGGGGATACTTGGCAAGACGCTTGGATAGCCGCGAACGAGAAGGACAAGGAACAGCATAGCTGCAACGATCGGTTCGACCAGATCCGAGACTGGCAGAAGGAAGGAAACGATGGCGACACCTGACTACGATCCTGACTCGATCATCACTCCGCCTCCGGGGAAAGGTGGTGGCATTAACGATCTGACCGGGGATCCGATCAACACCAGTGGTGGCGGATCCAGCGGCGGCAGCACCAGTGTTCCCACGCCTTCTGGCACGGACACCTACGGAAGCACCTACCAGAACACGCCGTACAGCCCGCCGACACAGGGCGGCGGTGCGCTGCCCGAGCTGGATCTTGGCAACATCCCGGCGCCTTACGTGCCGAGAGACGTGCCGATCCCCTACGTGCCTGACTTCGATCTGAAGGAAGTCCCGTACAAGCCGCCGCCACTGCCGTCAATGCCGGAAGTTGACAAGACGCTGACGCCGGCACCGGAGAAAGATCTGGAGCCAATGCAAGACCTGATCCCGGGCGGCGATACGCAGTCGATCAACGAGGACTGGGAGGCCATCGCAGCCAAGGCGCCGGGGGTAACGCCCGAGCAGACAGTGCAGGGCCAGCTGCAGCAGCTGTTTGCCGAGGGCTCGCCGCTGCTCGAATACGCGCGGGGGATCGGCCTGCAGTACGCCAACAGCCGCGGGCTCATCAACTCCGACATTGCCGCCGAGTCTGGCGCGATGGCGCTGTTCAATCAGGCCGTGCCTATCGCAACGTCCGATGCACAGATCTTCGCCCGCCGGGCCGAGATGGAAGCAGCGTTCTGGCAGAACGCCGGGCTACAGGCGCAGGCGGCGAATTTCCAGAGCCGGCTTCAGGCGCAGGCACACGTCGAGGCCATGCGCGAGATGGCGCTGCAGGGCGACATCAACGCCCGGCTGCAGCTGCAACAGTTTGGCTACAACTGGGATCTGAACGAGCAACAGAACATTCATCGCTTGGAGCTGGCCGCGTTCGAGGGCAAGGTACAGGCGAGGCTCAATTTGCAGCAGCTCGGCCTTGATGTCGAGCGTCTGCGCGTGGACTGGGGCTACCGGGTACAGGCCAACGATCAGGAGCTGCGCAACGCGCTGATAATGTCGAAGTTCGAGGACGATCAGCTGGTCCAGCGCATCACTCAGGATCACATGAACACGCTGCGAGAAATCGGGTACTCGGGCTATCAGGACCGGATGCGCGACTACTACAACAACGAAGCGGCGCGGCGACGACAGGCCGAGGCCGATCGTCAGGCATGGCTCAGGCAGCAGGACGATCAGGAGTGGCGTTCTGGCGAGAACGCAGCCGATCGGCAGTTCGAGTCTGACCAGAGAGCGCGGGATCGTCAGGAAGCCGATCGTCAGCGCCAGTGGGAAGCCGACCAGCGCGAGCGGGATCGGCAGCAGCGTGATGACGAGCAGGATCGACAGAACCGCGTCAACTGGCAGGTTCAGTACGCGAATGCCGTGGACAATCTCGGCGTCAACCTGACGAACGAGATCATGAACATCATGAACAATCCCAACATGACGCCGCAGCAGCAGGAGAACGCGGCGCGTCGGGCGTGGGATCGTTACGTCACTCGGTTCAACAACACCACCGAGTTCTACCGCAGCAGCCCGCTGTGGGATCCGAGCTGGCAGATGCGGCCGATGTCTTTCGGTGACGTTTACACGGCACCGCCGCCGGCGCCGACAACGGAGCCGCCGGTTCATACACTGCCGCCCCCGGGCTCTGGAGGGGGTGGTGGTTCTGGTGATTGGGACTACACCGGCGGCACCGCTGGCGGTGGGGATGCCGGTCAGAACTACACGCCGCCGAAGCGTGTCACGCCGACTTATGTGCCGCCTTCTACAACGTATCCGATTGCGACGCAGCAGCAGGCGCCGAGCGCCGGTGACAGTCTCTCGTTCATGGAACCGAGCGCGCCGCTGTTCAACGCAAACACGCTCGATAACCCGCTTTACAGCAGGAACTCACTGACCAGAAACTCACTGTTCAATTTCAGATGATTAGGAAAGCGACAACGGGAGATCTGCCGAAGATCTTGGAGCTGGGCCGGCGGCTCATCAAGAACACGCCGTACCGCGATCAGAAGCTCGACATCATGGTCTGCGGCAACACGCTGGGCAACTGCATCAGCAGTGCGCTGGGCTTTGCCGAGGTCGCTGTCCACAAGGGCGAGCTGACCGGCATGTTTCTCGGCTGTGCGATCCCGCTGTTTTACTCGAAGGCGCGCATGGCATCCGACATCATCATCTACAGCGAGCGCGCGGGTGACGGTGTTCGCATGACCCGGCACTTCATCGACTGGGCGTGGAAGATCCCGAACGTAGTCGAGGTAACGCTGAGCCAGAGTTCAGGAATCAACATCGAGCGCACAGGCAAGATCTACGCTCGTCTCGGCCTGCAGAAGGCCGGCGAGATATGGACGATGCAACGACCGGCCGTTGCAGCGGAGGAAGCAGCATGAGCAAAGCAGTGAAGAAGGTGGGCAAAGCCTTCAAGAAAGTCGTGAAGGCGGTCTGGAAGGTCGCGAAACCTATCGCGATCGCCGTGGCCGCGTACTTCACGGCCGGCGTAGCCCTGTCGTTCATCCCTGCCACGGCGGGGTTTGCAGCCAGTCTCCCGGGGTTCGCGGGCGGGGGGATAGCCGGCACCGGGGTCGGAGCCGGTGCCACGGCAGGCACCGGCATCTTCTCGAAGGTAGCGAGCACGATCGGTCTCGGCGGCGGTCTGGCCAAGGGTGCGTTTACCGGCAGCAGCCTGTGGGCGACGCCGGCCACGATGTCCGAGGTCGCTTCGGTCTACGGCCCGACCAAAGCCGCGGCGGCGTCAATGGCGACGACCGCAGGTTCTGTCGGTGGCGGTGCTGGTGCTGGCGTGTCGATCGCCGGCGGCGGCGGTGCCAGTGGCGCGATGAGTATGGGCGACAAGTTGTTGCTGGCGAAGGTCGGCACCGATGTCGCGACGGCCGCATTCGGTCCCAGTGAGGCCGATATGATGGAGCTGGAGTACCAGTACGCGCAGAAGGCCAGACAGGGAACGTACTACGGTATGGCGCCTGACGGCACGACAGCGCAGCCTCAGACCGACTTCGATCTGTTCTCGCGTGGCTCGCCGCCACCGCCGGCCGAGGCGCCGGTGCAACAAGAGATGGTGCCCACCGGCGATCAGTCCTCGACCGTGCAGACACCGCAGACGCCGATGCCGGGCGCCTCGCCTTCGCCCTCGATGCCGGGAACGAATCAGGGCGCCGGCGAGGACCAGACGCGGATCCAAGCCGGCCGGCAGAAAGCCGGCCAGCTGTTCCAGACGCCGGTCTCTCAGCAGATGCCGTTCGAGGAAGATGAGGATACGGGGATGCCCGGGCTGTTCGGCAAGGGCCAGATGAAGCAGCAGTACGATGTGCCCGAGGGGATCTTCGCCCCGGCACCGGGCGTGAGGTACGTGTAATGGCAGATCCACTGTTCAAACCGCAGGAAGTCAACAAATCACCGATGGCCGCGCCGGATACCGCGTCGAAGCGCGCTCAGACCACGCAGGATCTCATGCGCTCGCGTGGTCTGTCTGGCGTCCCGGGCGAGCATTACCCGGTGCCTGTCGGTGGAGAGAAGGAGCCGGCGCGTGTCGAGGCCGAGGTAGACGAGTACGGGCAGCGCCCGGCCACCGAGGAAGAGCAGGCCGTGCTGAACCAGATGGTTTACCGGGCGCGCGACTACATGACGCGCGACGCCGGATCTCTGGTTCAGCAGCTCAGCGATCGCGAGCGCCCGGTCTACCAGAATGTCGGTGAGCTGGCGTTGCAGATCACCGAGATGGTGACGAGCCTCGCGGAGAACGGCGGTCAGGAGATCGACCAAGACACGATGCTCGCCGCCGGCGAAGAGGTCGTTGAGCAGCTGATGGAGCTGGGCAACGCCGCGAAGATCTGGCCGTTCGAGGGCGGATCCGACGAGTACATGGAGTCGATGTCGATGGCGCTGATGTTCGGCGCTGAGCAGAAGGCAAGGAAGCTGATCGAGGAAGGCGACCCCGAGGTCCGGGCGAGCTACGAGGACAAGCTGGCCACCGAGATCGCTCGCGAAGTCGATCGCGGTCAGGGCCCGCCTGACGAGTTCTTCCAAGGCATCGAGGAATCAAAGCGCGAGGTCTCGCGCAGGCCGATGTATGGGGTGAAGTGATGGCCGACAAATTCCGGATCGGACAAATCGGGCGCGCACTGTCGAGCGGTTTCGGACTGTTCGCTGAGCGCAAGTACAAGGAAGAGCAGGATCGCATCGACCGGGCGTGGCAGATGCAGCTGCAGAACATTGCCAACGCCCGCGCCGATGCCCGGGACGAGCAGGACTTCCAGCGCCGGCTGGCGATCTCGACCCGGGACAATGCGCTTGCCGACCAGCGCGCCGAGGCCGATCGCCAAGCCCGGGCCGAAGAGAAGCGGCTGGACCGTGAAGCGCGCGCCGGCGAGTTCGATCGACTGGAAGATCGCCGCACTCAGGAGCGCCACGACGATATGGTCATGGCCCGCCGGGAAGCGCTGGCTGAAACGCTGGACCGCATCGAAGAGCGCTACCAGAAGCAGCGCGAGAACCCCATGATCTCGATGAACCCGGAGAAGATGGCTGAGATCGAGCTGGCGTACAGGAACGAGCGCGATCAGGCAATCGGATCCTTCGGCCAGTCGATGATGCTACGCGCGCAGGAGTACCCGGAGATGGAGGCTTACATGCAATTCCGGGGCAACACTCGCGATGAGGTCGCGGCGATGATGGAAGGGCTGGGCGCGAGCTACGAAGGCGCGAACACGATCGCGGACAGATTCATGAAGTGGTCGAAGGATCCGGGCGCGGTAGATGCCGGCGCCGGCGGTGCGCCGTGGCAGCCGAGCGGCAACATCATGACCCCGGACGGCGGCGATACCTACGTCAGGCCGGGCACGAGCGCTCCGCGCATGGATCCAAGCCCGCTTACTCCGATGCCTGAACCGCCGGCGCAGCAGCCGGGCGCAATGTCTCGCGGAGCATCGAGGTTGTTCGAGCAAAGCGGTTTTGCTCAGGGAATCAGCAGAAGGATGGAGGACGTACCCCTGTACGACTATCGCCGGCATGGGTCGCAGCAGTAAATGAGCACACCGGCCGACAGGCTCAACTTCGATCGCCTGCGGACTTTCCGCTGGAACGAGCCTATTCATACGGCCAGCCCGTATCGTGCGATGGACATTGCCGGCTCTGGCTACCAAGAGGACGAGGGCACGGAGTTTAGCGACTACGCCAAGCTCATCATGAGCGGTGGCGCCGGCCTCGCCCAATCGGCCGGCTGGCTGCTGCGAACGATGGGCGCCGAGTCCGTAGGATCCTCGATCGAGGAACTGGGCTCGAACGCCGTCGATTACTGGCACGACAGCCTGACGCCCGCCATGAAGAACGAGATCTCGAAAGAGGTCATCCGCAAGAACGATCAGGGCGAATACGAGTGGGGCGACCCGAGCTGGCAGACGATCGCCGGCATGGGCGCTGAGAGCCTGCTGGGCACCGCCGCCGGCATGGGCGTCGGCGCCGGCCTGACTAAGGTGCTGCAGGTATTCGCCAACCCCTATGGTCGTAGGGTTCTCACCGAAACAATCGAGGCTGGCCTGAAGCCCGGCGCCACTTCCGCTGCCATGAAGGCCGGTAATCAGGCGCTGAAGAAGCGCAAGCTGGTGGATTCGGTTCTCGGTGCCGGCGGCTTCGGCGCCGGCGAGGGCTTTGTCGGCGGCATCAGTGCCGGCGCCAGCGTCTACGACAACATCATGAGGTTGCCAGTTGAACAACTCATGCAAAACCCGCGCTATCGGCAGGTTTACGAGAGCACGGATACGAGCATCAGTGAGCTGGAACGCCATCAATACGCGGCTGATACGGTGGCTAAGGAAGCGTCCAGCGCAGCCGGATGGCAGTCTGGATTGACCACGGCTTTGCTCGGCGCCCCGATGGGTGCCTACTTCGGCCGAATACTTGGCGGCGCCCGCCTGTCGAGCACCCTCCCTCGTGCTGTGGCAACGGGTGCCGGCGGCGAAGCTGCGCAAGAATTTGCCCAGAGCGGCGTCGAGCAACTTATCTCGAACATCCAGACCATGCCGTTCGATCCGGATCTGGATATGTTCGAGGGTGTCATCAATGCAGCCGTGAGCGGGATGCTCGCCGGCGCCGCCCTCGGTGGTGCCTTTGGCCCGGCCAACATCCGGGGCGCCCGCTTCGAGCTGGCTCAGGAAGAGCGCGAGAAGGCGCTGGAGAACCTGAGCGAGGAAGATCGCGTCGGCGGCGAGCTGCTGGCGCAGACCGTTCGCACGATGGAGGCCGCATCGCACAGCGCACGGAATGCCGGGGTTACTGGTAAGGCGATCACGGCGATCGTCGGGGAAGCATTCGCCGGCAGGCTGGATCCGAACGAGGCTACACTTCAGATCAAGGCTCTTGAGAACGAAGCCCGCACCGGACAGCCTGCCGCGGATTTCCTCAACCAGCAATCCGAGGAAGAACAGACCGAAGCCTACAAGGCCGGGTCGATGCGCAACCTGCGCACGATGTCGCGGACCCTGCAGGGCGTCGTGGACGACGCCGGATCCCCGCTCAAAGGCGAGGCACTGGAAGCCAGCGGCGACGAGGCCGCGCAGCTCGCCGCGAGCAATGTCAGCGAGGCACTGGACTTCGCGCTGTCGAACCGGGAGACCGAGTTCAAGACGGCAGAGGATCTGCTGGGGTTCTTCGACACCATAGCCACGACTGTCAACAAGGGCATCGTGAAGCAGGGCAAGCTGGAGCGCGAGCACGATGTCGAGGGCCGGTACATCCCGGCGACCGAGATCCCGGCGGCAAGGAAGGAGTTCGCAGACAAGCTGCTGGGGATGCTTGATACGGCCGACCCGACCGAGATCGGAGCCTTCATCAAGTACGAACTCGACCACAACATCCATCCGTGGACCGATGGCGTCGGCAAGGCGACCCAGATCATCACGGACTGGGCGATGGCCCGCCGCGGCGGCGAGCTGGCGGTCATGCCTGAGCGCGGCGAGTACTTCGAGAATCTGGAAGCGGTCAAGCCCGGGGGGCTGGCCGAGTACACGAAGTACTTCAGATCGCTTGTACCGGGCTCTGAGGCGCCCGCTGCCGAAGTAGAGGCAGAGTCAAGCTCCCCCGAAGAAATCGCCGCAGCGGCTGCTGAGAGCCCTGCCAGCCCC
>JAAUYE010121971.1_pt1 | contig 12192 bp, 10 predicted proteins | sample 7278081 | NCBI WGS metagenome assembly JAAUYE01 (sample SAMN14350131, study PRJNA611818) | marine sediment metagenome | isolation source: surface marine sediment (0.6m) | place: French Polynesia: Moorea | collected 2018-08
GCCGATGCAAGTACGGCGGCTACGGCTATCGTCAGTGAGTGTCTTGTCTTGTTCATGTCCTTTTCCCCAAAACGCTTATTCGCCGCGGCGCGGGATGTCTTCGTCGAGCATCAGGGCGCGCACGAAGCGCACCGGCGGGGAGCCGTATGACAGCACCTGGTCGTGGTAGCGGCGCAGCGTGAACTCGTCGCCCCAGAGCTGTTCGATCTCGTTGCGCAGGTCCCGGTGCTCCTGGTAGCCGACGAAATACGTGGATAACTGCGCCGAAGTGAGCTGCGCGCGCACCCATTTGCCGGCGGCCTCGCGCTCTTCCTGGAAGCCGCCTTCGACCATTAGCCGCATGGCGGCGTCTCGTGTCATGCCGTCGACATGGACGGCAGAGTCGACGATCGCGTTGGTAACTACGCGGAGGTACCACTTGAGCGTGATCAGCCTTTGCAGGGGATCGCCGTCCTGGTAGCCGGCGTCGATCATCATCTGTTCGGCGTAAACAGCCCAGCCCTCAACGAACGGACCCGACCAGAGCACGCTGCGCAACACCGACGGATAGCGGTTCGACAGCGCGAGCTGCAGGTAGTGGCCCGGCACGCCCTCGTGGATCGTCAGGTCCTGGATCGAGTACAGGTTGTACTCGCGCAGGAACGACTCGACCTGCTCGTCCGTCCAGTCCTCGGGAAGCGGCGCAACGGCATAGAACGCGGGCTGCTCCTTGTCGAGCGGTCCGGGTGGGCTCAGGTAGGCCAGCGCAACCCCTCGCTGGAACTCCGGCATGATGATGATCTCGACGGGTTCCTCGGGCATCGTCACGATGTTGTTCTCGATGACGAAATCGGTCGCCTCCTGCAACTGCTGCTTCGCGACGTCGACGATGCCGTCCCGTGCGGGCAGGGCACGATACGCTTCCTCGAGCGCTGCCCGGATGATCGACTGTTTGTACGCCTCGTCCGGATCGTCCGGGAACACGGTCATCGGGTATTTCCCGAGATACACAGTCCTGGCAACCTCGTACATCTGGTTGCGCACGTTTTCGTACTCGCGCTCCGCGCGCGCCCGGATTTCCTTGCGCGTAAGCGGCGAATTCAGCGCGAAGGCGAGCTTGGTGTCATAGAGCTCCGCGCCGATGCGAAAGTCGCCGGCCGCCCGCGGCAGCAGGTCCTCTTCCAGCCACGTTTGGTGATCGGCGAGCGCGTTCTTCGCCAGTTCTATTGCAGCTTCGAGCCGTTGCCGTTGCTCCGGTGCGAGCACGTCCATCTGCGGGACGATCATGTTGTCGATGATCGAGTTCAGTCCCGGGTTCTGGCTTATCGCTGTCTCGGCATGAATCTTCGGCACGCGGGTTGGATCGATCGAACCGCGTGCCTGCTCGAGAAACCGCGGAACCTGCTCGAGCCGGGAGGCGGCCGAGACGAGGCGCTGCTCGATCGGAGCATAGTCGCGGGACACGAGGCCGTAGATGCCGTTACCGGAGATCCTGATGTAATAGAGCGGGTTCCAGGCCCATTCCTGCAGGGTCTCGATTTCCCAGATGCTCGATTCGAGCTCGTGCATGAGCAGCTCGGCATCGATCTGGTTCCCGCGCGACAGCTCGTCGCGATCCAGCGCGGCAAGGGCCGACCGGTACTCGTTGAGCAGGGCAAGCGTCTCCTCGCGCGCCGCCGCATCGACCTCGTCCAGCCTGTCATCGACGCTGTGATCGCCGACGAACGTCGCGGTTACCGGGGAAAAGTTGCCGAGGTCGGCAATGTACTCATCGGCGAGGTTGAGAAACGCCTCGTCAGTGGCACTGCCGGCGTTCGCGACCGCGGCGAACAGCCAGAGGAGCAGTGCCCGGGCGATATGTTTCACCGACTAGCGGACGCCTTCGCGTGCGAGGAGCTCATCGACGACGTTCAGGGTCTCACGCGTGTTCGGTACGTGGTACTTGCCGTTGACGACAACCGCGGGCACAGCATTGATGCCGTAGCGACGCGTGAGGTCCTGTGCGACCCGCATCTTCTGGTTGACCTCGAAGGAGTTCCACGCCTTGTCGAACTCTTCCGCCGGAACGCCGAAGCGCTCGAAGAGCTTCTGGATCACGCTCTCCGACGTCAGCCGATTGCCGCGACGGTGAAATTCGGCGAACACCGCCATGTGGAACGCATCGGGCTCGGCCAGCACGCCATTACGCCCGAGCACCTCATGCGTGTAGTAGATCTGTGCGTGCAGCTGCGCGAGCCGGTTGAACATCGCGTGGATACGGACGAAGCGAATATCCGGCCCGGCATTCTCGACCCAGCGGGCCATTTTCGGCTCGAGGTCGTAGCAGTGCGGGCAGCTGTAATTGAATACCTCGGCAACCTCGATTTTGTCGGCGCTGCCGACCGTCGGTTGCGTCGGCACCATGCGCGAGTAGTCGCGGCCTTCCTGGTACTGCCACTCGCGCAGCGGGGCCTCGGTTGTATCGGCTACGGCGAGAACGATGGGCTCGTCGGCGCTATCTTCCTCGACGGCCGCCGATTCCTCGACGACCTCGAGCGCTTCCTCGGCTTCGTCGGCCACCGCTTCGCCGGCCTCTTCCGCGGCAACCTCCGGCGCCTGCTCCGTGGCTACGGCGGGTTCTTCGGCGGCGGGTTGCGCCTCCTCACTCTGGCCGCACGCGGAAACCAGGCACAGCAGTGCGGCAATCCAGATCAAATGCTTCATATGAACTAATCCAATATCCCGAGATGCTTATCTCAGACCCTGAACGTACGAGGAAAGTGCCGCGATATCTTCCTTGCTCAGGGTCGCAGCGATATCGCGCATCATGCGTACCTTGCCGTCGGTTTCGCGCGTGCCTGCCGCATAATCGCTCAGCTGCTTCGCCGTGTAGTCAGCGTGCTGGCCCTGCAGCGACGGGTACTTCGCGGTCGGGTTGCCGCGGCCCGTCGGACCGTGGCAGGCAATGCAGGCGGCCGTGCCGTTCGCAGTGTCGCCGCCGCGGTACAGCGCTTCGCCGCGATCGACCGTGCCGGGGTCCTTAACGGCCTGCGCCGCTGCGGGCAGGCTTTCGAAATAGACCGCGAGGTCGGCCATGTCCTGCTCGGACAGCATCATTGCCTGGCTGCTCATCAGCGGATCCTGGCGCGTGCCGTCCTTGAACGCCTTGAGCTGGGACAGCAGGTACGGCGCGTTCTGACCGGCGATGTTGGGCCACAGCGCAGTGCTGCTGTTGCCTTCGGGACCGTGACAGGCCGTGCAGGTCAGGGACTTGGCCTTCCCTGCTTCGGCGGAGCCGTCGACGAGGCTCTCGGCCTGTACCTGTGATGCAATGAGCAGGAAACCTGCTGTCGCAAATGCGAGCTTGATATTCATATGTTCTAACCGTTACTTTCCTGCGCTGACCGGAGCCATCGCCTTGATAGTGTTTGCTCTGAGTCGCACCTGGACGATGCTGGGTTGGAAGTCGGTCGTACTCAGCAAGCGCGGATTATACACGGATTCAACGGGGCGCACCCATGTCGCAGTACCCACAAGCGAGGTTCCTGAAGAGCGCAAATGCGCCAGCACAGTTCGTCGCTGACGACGGCGCCGAGCTTGCATTTGCCGGCCGCTCGAACGCCGGAAAGTCGAGCGCCATCAACGTGATAGTCGGGCGCCGGCAGTTCGCCCGGACGAGCAAGACGCCGGGAAGAACGCAGCTCGTCAATTTCTTCGAACTGCGTGACAACGAGCGGCTCGTGGACCTCCCCGGTTACGGCTACGCGAAGGTCTCGGACAGGATGCGGGAGCACTGGGCCGACCTGATGGCCGATTACTTCGAGACACGCGCGAGTCTCCGCGGCATGTTCCTGATCGTCGATATCCGGCGCCGGCTGACCGACTTCGACCGCCAGATGCTGAATTTTGCCGACGCCGTCGGACTGCCCGTGCACGTGCTCCTGACCAAGGCGGACAAGCTGAAAAAGGGACAGGCGGCGACGGCACTGCTCGAGGTGCGCCGCGAACTCGGCGACGCGGTGACGGTACAGCTGTTTTCTGCCCTGAACCGGCAGGGTGAGGCCGAAGCTCGCAACAAACTCGAGGCGCTCCTGGCGGCCGGAGACCGGCAATAAAAAACCCCGAAGCACTGGCGTGCCCCGGGGCCAGAAGAAGCAACAGGCTTGGGGTAACCGTGTTGCACGCCCGTTTAGGGAGGTAAACAGGCGAGTGACTTACGCACTCGGTTATTTAGAGGCCAAAGGCCCCGGGGAGTTCCCTCGTGGCATAAGTCGCTGACAACTATAGCAAATTAGAATGGACTGAGTCTAAGTCCGGGCTCAGTGCGCCTCGTCCCAGTCGGCGCCGATGCCGGCGTCAACCTTGAGGGCCACGGTCAGCTGTGCGGCCGCGCACATCAGGTCCTTCACCTTTGCGGTGACGGCGTCGACCTCGTGCTTCGCAACCTCGAAGACCAGTTCGTCGTGTACCTGCATGATCATGCGGGCATCGGGCTGCTGTCCCTGCAGCCAGGCGTCCACGGCAATCATCGCACGCTTGATGATGTCGGCTGCCGTCCCCTGCATCGGCGCGTTGATGGCGCTGCGCTCGGCGTACTGGCGCCGCTGTGCGTTGCGGGCGTTGATCTCCGGAAGGTACAGGCGCCGCCCGAAGACCGTCTCGACGAACCCCTTTTCCCTGGCCGTATCGCGGATGTCGTCCATGTACCTTTTCACGCCGGGATACCGATCGAAGTACAGGTCGACATACTCCTGGGCCTCGCCGCGCGAGATGCCGAGCTGCTTGCCCAGCCCGAACGCCGACATGCCGTACATCAGGCCGAAGTTGATCGCCTTGGCCGAGCGTCGCTGGTCGTCGGTGACGTCGTCGAGCGCCGTTTCGAATACTTCGGCGGCTGTTGCACGATGCACGTCCTGTTCTTTCTCGAAGGCGCCGAGCAGCCCCTTGTCGGCGGACAGGTGCGCCATGATCCTTAGTTCGATCTGCGAGTAATCGGCGGCCATCAGGACGTAGCCTTCGGGTGCCACGAAGGCCTGGCGTATGCGTCGCCCTTCTTCGGTGCGGATCGGGATGTTCTGCAGGTTCGGGTCGGTCGACGACAGACGTCCCGTCGCGGCGACGGCCTGGTGGTAAGACGTGTGAATCCTGCCCGTGCGCTCATTGATCATGAGCGGCAACTTGTCGGTGTAGGTGCTCTTCAGCTTGCTCACGCCGCGATAGTCGATGATGACGGCGGGGAGTTCATAGTCGTTCGCGAGTTCGACCAGGACGTCTTCGGCCGTCGACGGCTGCCCCTTGGGCGTTTTGCGGATGACGGGCAGCTCCTGCTTTTCAAACAGGATTTCCTGCAGCTGCTTCGGCGAACCGAGATTGAACGGGCCGCCGGCGAGCTCGTGCGCCTTCTTCTCGAGTTCCGCCATCTTCTTGCCGAGTTCGCCGCTTTGCTTCGCCAGCATCGCGCGATCAACCAGTACGCCCGTTTCTTCCATGCCGAGCAGTACGGGCACGAGCGGCTGCTCGATTTCCTCGTAGACCTTTCTAAGCGACGGCACATCGCCCAGTTTCTTCCACAAGGCGTCGTGCAATTGCAGTGTGATGTCGGCGTCCTCGGCTGCATACGGCGCCGCCGTCTCGAGGTCGACCTGGTTGAACGTCAGCTGCTTCGCGCCCTTGCCGGCAACGTCCTCGTAATGGATGGTCTCCTTGCCGAGGTACTGGCGCGCCACCGAATCCATGTCGTGCCGCGTCGCGACGCTGTTGAGCACATAGGATTCGAGCATCGAGTCGAACGCCATGCCGCGCAGTTCGATGTCGTACCGCGCGAGGATGTGAGCGTCGTATTTGAGATGGTGCCCGACTTTCTTCTGCTCACCGTCTTCCAGCCAGGACCTGAGTTTCTCCAGCACCTCGTCGAGCGGCAGCTGGTCGGGCGCGCCCGGGTAGTCGTGGGCAACGGGAACGTAGCAGGCATCGCCCTCACCGACAGACAGCGACAGCCCGACGAGCTGCGCGCTCATGTAGTCGAGGCTATCGGTCTCGGTGTCGAAGGCGACGAGCGCTGCCTTGTTGATCTTCTTCAGCCAGGCATCGAAGGACTTCCAGTCGAGTACGGTTTCATATTCGGCCTTCTCCTCTTCGGCAGCGGGCTCAGGCGCGGCGCCGGCTTCTTCGTCGAGCTGTCGCAGCAGGGAGCGCAATTCGAAGTGGTTGTACAGGCTACGCAGCGCGTCGAGGTCGCCCGCGCCTGCATTGAGATCGTCAATCGTGACATCGAGATCGACATCCGTCCTGATCGTCGCCAACTCCTGCGACAGGCGCAGCGACTCGACGTTGTCCCGCAGGCTCTCGCCGACCTTGCCCTTGATCTCTTCGCCGTGCTCGACAATGCCGTCGGCGCTCTCGTATTCGTTGAGCCATTTCGCGGCCGTCTTCGGACCGACCTTCGGTACGCCCGGGATGTTGTCGGAGCTGTCGCCCACGAGGGCGAGGTAGTCGACGATCTGCTCGGGCCAGACCTCGAACTTCTTCTTGACGCCGTCGCGGTCGGTGCGCGTGTCGTTCATCGTGTTGATCAGCGTGACCCTGTCCGTGACGAGCTGGGCCAGATCCTTGTCGCCGGTCGACACGAGCACCTTCAGGCCGGCTTCTTCGCCGGCGGCGCACAGCGTCCCGATCACGTCGTCGGCTTCGACCCCCGGGACCCGCAGCAGCGGCAGGCCCATCGCCTCGACGGCATCGAGGATCGGCTGAACCTGCGAGCGCAGATCGTCCGGCATCGGTGGCCGCGTGGCCTTGTATTCCGCGTACAGCTCGTCGCGGAAGGTCTTTCCGGGCGCATCGAACACGACGGCGACGTGCGCGGGCTGTTCGTCGCGCAGCAGTTTGAGGATCATCGTCAGGACGCCGTGTATCGCGCCGGTCGGCTCACCCTGCGAGTTGGTCAGGGGCGGGAGCGCGTGGAAGGCGCGGTACAGGTACGATGACCCGTCGATCAGGACGAGGTCGGTCATGAGCGCGCCGCGTTACTGCTTCTCTTCTTCGCCGTTTTCTTCCGATTCTTCTTCAGCCGTTGACTCCGCTTGCGGCGGAGGTTGCTGAATCTTGCTCGGATTGTCTGCGATATAGAGCGGTCCGGTCTGGCCGCAACCGAATGCGACGAACAGGAAGGAGCAGGTAAGAAGTGCAGTAAGAAGACGTTTCATTGCATCGGCCCGGTGGAAAGACGTCACCGATTGTAGCGTTTGGCGACTTTCCTGTAAGCCTCCCGGAACGGCATGCCTTCTTCGCGAACGAGCCGGTATGCCTCCGCTGTAGCGAAGATGCCTTCGTCGAGTTCGATATTGCCCGGCAGAAACTCGAGCCCCTCGAGCAGGTAAGCCATGATGTCGACGCTGTCGATCGCGAGATCGATCGAGCGGAACAGGGGCACTTTCAGTCGCTGCAGGTCGCGGTGATAGCCGGACGGTAGCTTGGCCGTGATCATGAGTGCCTCGTCGAGGCAGGCCTGCGTCGTGGCCGAAGACGCCCGCAGCAGCTCCAGCACATCCGGGTTGCGTTTCTGCGGCATGATGGACGAGCCAGTCGTGACCTCGGCCGCGAGGGAGATGTAAGCGAATTCCTGCGTGTAGAACAGCAGCAGGTCGCTCGCCATGCGCGAGAGATCCTGGGTCAGAAGCGCAATCTCGAACAGGAGCGCGCTTTCCGCCTTGCCGCGTGACAGCTGCGCCGCGGTAACCGGCGACTGCGTGACGTCGAAGCCGAGCCGCCGCGTCGTGAAGTCGCGATCGAGGGGCAGGCCCGGCGTTCCGTAGCCGGCCGCGCTGCCGAGCGGGTTCTTGTTGATGCGCCGGTGCACGGCCCGGAGGCCGTCGACGGCATCGGCGAATCCCTCGTCGAAGCCGCCGCACCAGAGCGCGACCGACGACGGCATCGCATGCTGCATGTGCGTGTAACCGGGCAATTCGATCTCGCCCTGGTTGTCTGCAAGGTGTGAGATTGCGGAGCGCAGGTGTTCGACGCGTCCGGCGAGATCGAGCGCGGCATCGCGCAGGTAGAGACGCAATGCCGTGAGTACCTGGTCGTTGCGCGATCGCCCGAGGTGCAGGCGGCCCCCGGCTTCACCGATGTCATCGGTCAGCCGCGACTCGAGCGCTGTATGCACGTCCTCGTCGTCGAGGCTGATCTCCCATTCGCCCCGGTCGAAGCTTGCCTCGAGTTTGCGGAGGCCGTCGCAGATCGCCGTGCAGTCGGCGTCTGTAATAAGGTCCTGCGCGGCGAGCATCTCGGCATGCGCGATGGAACCGCGCACGTCGTAGGGAACGAGCCGGGCATCGAGCAAATGATCCTCGCCGGCGGTATAGCGCAGCACGCGTTCGTCGAGCGGCAGGCCCTTTTCCCAGAGGCGGCTCATGACTCCGCCGCCTGCTCTTCGGGCGACAGCGCGGCAATGTCGTCGACGACCAGCGTGCCCGTGCCCTCATTGGTGAACACCTCGAGCAGGATGCTGTCGGGCAACTTGTATGAAATGACGTGGACGCGCCGCACACCGTTCTTGATGGCGGACTCGATGGCGGCGGCCTTGGGCAGCATGCCGTCGGCGAGTACCCCATCTTCCTTGAGCTCGTGGAGGTGCCGGCGGTCGATGTAGCTGATCAACGTGCCGGGGTCTTCGACGTCTTCGAGGATGCCGGTTGCGCCGGTGACGAGAATCAGCTTTTCCGCATTCAGCTCGGCGGCAATCGCCGCCGCTACGGTGTCGGCATTGATATTGAGCAGGGTGCCGGATTCGTCGCACGAGAGTGGGCTGACGACAGGCATCAGGCCGTTGTCCAGCTGCTTCTGCAGGATGTCGGCTTCGACGGAGTCGATGTCGCCGACGAAGCCGTAGTCGATTTCCTGGCCGTCCTTGCTCTCGACGGGCGGTCGTTTGTGGGCACGGATCAGGCCGGCATCCACGCCGCTGATGCCGACCGCCGGGATCTGCAGGTCGCGGCATGCGGCCAGGATGCGCGTATTGATCTGGCCGTTGAGGATCATCGTTGCGACGTTGAGCGAATCGCTGTCCGTGACGCGGCGTCCCTCGACGAACTGCGTGTCGAGACCGAGGTCGGTCGCCAGCTTGGTCGATTGCGGTCCGCCGCCGTGGATGAGCACGGTGCGGATGCCGACCTGGTGCAGGATGCCGACCTGCTCGACCAACGCACTCGTGAGCGCCGGGTCGGCGAACACTTCGCCGCCGGCCTTGATGACGAATACTTTGCCCTTGAACAGGCGGATGTACGGCGCAGCGTGTTTGAGCGCCGACACGACGATGGCGCGATCGCGCGTCGAGGTCACGAGCTGCCTCCCAGCATCCGGTGGAGCACGGCCATCTGCGCAAGCATGCGATTGCGCGCTTCCGGTATGACGATGCTGCGCGGACCGTCGAGAATCTCGTCGGCGACGACGACGCCGCGGCGAACGGGCAGGCAGTGCATGAAGCGGCAGTCGTCGCGTGCATTGTCGAACCACCCATCGTCGACGCACCAGTCGAGGTGTTCCTCGCGCAGCTTCTGGTCGGCCAGCCTGTCGCCATAGTGGCGCGTCGACGACCACGACTTGGCGTAGATCACATGCGCACCTTCCATGGCCTCCTTGCGGTCGGTCGTCTCCGTGACCGAGCCGCCCGAATCCTCGGCCGCAAAAATGGCCTTCTGCATGACGGGCGCGGGCAGCTCGAAACCTTCGGGGCGCAGCACGGTCACGTCCATGCCGCGCATCGCGGCCATGTGCAGCGTTGCAGCCGGCACTGCCAGTGGCAAAGCTTTCGGGTGATAGGCCCAGCTGAGGACGAACTTGCCGCCGTTCGTCGGCATGTCGAAGTCGTCGAGCGTCTTCCAGTCGGCGAGACTCTGGCAGGGGTGGTTCAGCGCCGATTCCATGTTGATGTACGGCGTGTCGGTCAGCTCCGTCAGCGAATTGAACCGGGTTTCCGCCAGGTCGTCCTCGAGGCTGCGCCGGTCGGCGAATGCGCGAATGCCGATTGCGTCGCCGTAGGAGGCAATGACCGGCACGGCCTCGCGAATGTGTTCGGCGGCGACGCCGTCCATGACGATGCCGTCGCGCACCTCGAGGCCGTGAATCGACATGTCCGGCGAGATGACGAATGCACCGCCGCCAAGCCGAACCATCGCAGCCTGGAACGACGCGAGCGTTCTGAGCGACGGGCTCATGAACAGCAGGGACAGCACCTTGCCTTTCAGCGCTTCGGGCTCGGGGTGCTGGTCGAGGCGGCCAGCCAGCTCGATGAGTGCCTTGATTTCTTCCGTGGAAAAGTCGGCCAGGTCGTTAAACGCTTTCATTCGGGAATTCCTTTTTTAGTTCCTTATACGGTGACTGGCACCAAATTGGAAAGGGCGAGGGCGAGGTGCCCGACGTGTTTGTCCTGCAGGACGAGCGGCGCGAGGATGCGCAGTACATCCGGGTCGCTGCTGGTGCCCGTGAGAATGTCGTGCTCGAGCAGCGCATCGCGGACTTCGACGGCGGGCCGGTCGCAGACGAGACCGAGCAGCAGGCCCATGCCCTGGATCTTCCGCACGGGGCCGACTACGCACTCCTCGCGTATTTGCGCCTCCCGTGCACGTACGTTCGGGAGCAGTTTCTCGTCCGAGATCGCCTGGATGGTCGCGGCGATCGCCGCTGCGGCCATCGGGCCGCCGCCGAACGTCGTGCCCAGGTCGCCCGACCCGAACTGGCCGGACATCTCGTGTGAGCACAGGACGGCGCCGCAGGGCACGCCTCCGCCGAGCCCCTTCGCGCTCGTGATGATGTCGGGGCTGATGCAATGCGCCTGCACCGCGAAAAAGTGGCCGCAGCGGCCGATACCGGACTGCACTTCATCGGCGATCAGGACGGCGCCGTGTCGCTGCGTTGCCGACTGCAAGGTCTCGATGAACTCGGTCGAGAGGTCGAAGGCCCCCGCGACGCCCTGCACAGGTTCGAAGATCACGGCCGCAACAGTAGCGTCGATCATCGCCTCGGCAGCCCCGACGTCGTTGCGTGGAATGAAATCGACGTCAAACGGTTTCGACGGGAAGCCGTACCACTTGTCCGAATTCCAGGTCACGGCGCCGGCCGCGGCCGTCCGGCCGTGGAAGCCTTGTGTGATCGCGAGGACGCGCTTGCGCCCGGTCGCCCTTATCGCCATGCGCAATGCATTCTCGTTCGCTTCGGCGCCCGAGTTGACGAAGAACGCGCGATCGAGGCCGTTCGGCGCAACACGCGTCAGGTGTTCGGCGGCGTCGGCGCGGATGTCGAGCGCGACGGCGTTACTCTGGAACAGCAGCTTGCTGCTCTGCTCCCTGATCGCCTCGACGAGCCGCGGGTGGCCGTAGCCGAGCGCGGCAACGGCGTGTCCGCCGTAGAGGTCGAGGATGCGGCGGCCGTCACGCGTGAAGATGTCACAGCCACTCGCGCGCTCGGGCACGAAGGGCAGCTGGCCATAGACAGGGATCGTCAGCGCTGCTTCGCGTTCGCGCGGATCACGTGTTCTCTTGCCGATCATCGCGATCAGGTCCAGCCCGGGGCCGGCATGTCGAGCCCGGTCGTTTCGGGCAGCTGCCACAGGCGGTTCATCCATTGTACGGCGCCGCCGGCTGCGCCTTTGACGAGGTTATCGATCGCGGCCATGACGACGGCGGTGTCTCCGTTCGTGGCGACACCGATGTGGCAAAGGTTACTTGCGACGACATCCTTGACTCGCGGCGTCCCGGCGACGACCTGCACGAATGGAGCGTCCGCGTAGGCGTCTTCGTAGACTGCGCGCAGTTGTTCTTCGGTAATTCCGGCTTTCGCTTTCGCCTGCAGCGTCACGTGAATGCCGCGCGCAAAGGGCCCGGAATGCGGCACGAAGTTCACGTTCGTTTCGCGACCACTGGCGGCTTTGGCAAGTGTCTCGACTTCCGGTGCGTGGCGGTGCGCCAGTGGCTTGTAGGCATACAGGTTGCTGTTGCGTTCGGGGTGATGCGTGCCGGTAACCGGCGTCTTGCCCGAGCCCGTGCTCCCGGTGATCCCGGAGATGAACACCTCGGCTTCCGTCAAGCCGGACCGTATTAGCGGTACGGTCGCAAGCGTTGCCGCCGTTGCAAAACAGCCCGGGTGGCCGATGTGCGCGACGCCCACGTCGCCGACGTGTTCGGGCAGGGCGCACAAAAAGTCGTCGAGGAGTTCGGGAGCGCCGTGCGACGCGCCGTAGAC
>JAAUYE010040269.1_pt1 | contig 12181 bp, 9 predicted proteins | sample 7278081 | NCBI WGS metagenome assembly JAAUYE01 (sample SAMN14350131, study PRJNA611818) | marine sediment metagenome | isolation source: surface marine sediment (0.6m) | place: French Polynesia: Moorea | collected 2018-08
CGTTCTTGGAGGCAGCGGGTTGGTCGCACCGGTAACGGCGATGCTTGCCAGCATTGCCAAGGCGCGGGGTGTGATCTTCGTACACGGTCTGGACCTGGTTGTCGAAAACCGGGTCTATCAGCATTTATTCGTGCCGTTCCTGAGACGACACGATCTCGTCATCGCCAACAGCCAGAACACACGAAGGATCGCAGTCGACAAAGGCTGCCAGGCGAGCCGCATTGGCGTAGTGAACCCGGGTTCGACAATCCCGCCAGAATCCCTGTTGCGCGACGCCGCATCGACTCGCGCAAAGCTGGGCCTGGAACATAAGAAGATTGTCTTGTTCGTTGGTCGAATGGTGAAGCGAAAAGGGCTGGCCGAGTTCCTGGAAAAGTCATGGCCCGGCGTCATCGCGCAGCAGCCGAACGCAATGTTGCTGGTCGTCGGCGATTCACCGGACAACGCTCTGCTTCACGACCCGGACGATGCGAAGGTCCTGGTAGATGTTCTCGAGCGTCGAGGTAATGATACGGTCCGCTTCCTGGGGGCAGTTGAGGACGATTTACTGTGGGACTGCTACGTGGCGGCCGACGTTCTCGTGTTTCCGCTAATTCGCGTCAGAGGCGACGTGGAAGGATTCGGCATGGTGGCTATAGAAGCCGCCGCCTGCGGCACTCCGACGGTCGCGTTTCCCGTGGGCGGCGTCGTTGACGCGGTCGCGGATGGTATCAGCGGGACACTGGTGTCAGAAGGAGACTATAAGGCTTTTGCTGACGCCGTGGTGTCGATTTGTAACGGAGGACCGCCGAGCTCGTCCGACTGCAGACATCATGCTGAAAAGTTCAGTTGGGACGCTCATGGCCGAAAGCTACTGTCATTCCTGGACGCGAGCTGACACCGATTCCATTAACCCTTCCAGCAATTGCGCCCGGTCGCGCCACGTTGGGATATCCAGATCCGGCATCTCGCGATGAGCGAGTTGCCGTTTGGCCGCCAGTACAAAGCTCTCGACGTCTCCGTCCTTGTACAACAGCTGCGGAGAGTCCTTTAGCAGAAGACTCATTTCCCCGACGTCTGCCGCGATGATGGGTATGCGGCATGCCAGTATTTCGTAAAGCTTCTGCGGGAAGCAGAAATCGCCGAACGCGGACTTTCGGTTGTAGACGACGGCCAGGTCGAGCGCGTTCAACAGCACCGGCACGTCTTCATACGGTATTTGCCCAAGATCATGGAGGTTGTCAGTCTCCGGAATAGGCGTGCCCGCGGGCCGAGGGCCGGCAATCGCAAAATGCACGCCGTCCAGCTCGCCGGCATGCCCTTCATTTGCCCGAAACATCATGTCGGCACCGCGATGCGAATGCATGGCTCCGGCCGATCCAACCAGCGTGACATCCTGTGGCAGCTTTGTCCTGCTGCGACAGTCGACTTTATCCATCGGCCGAAAGACGTTCGTATCGACAGCGTTTGTAATGACTGACGTCGGTTTTTGTCGCCCGTAGGTGGTAACTACATGACTGCGCAGACACTCGCTTACGCAGCTCACGCCGTCAGATTCGCGGATAGCCTTGCGGAAGAGCGTGCGCAAGACGGGAATTCGATAGGAAACGAAGCTTTCGAAATTGTCGTAAAGATCAGCTACCGAACGACTCCGGTACCACCTGGAAAAGTAGTAACCGACGACGTTGTATATCGTATCGGAACATGACCAGATAACGCCCGGCCTTTCCTCTCTAATTACTCTGTTCGATACATACAGGTACTTGAGAAATCCGAATACTTTGAACGTGCCCAGATTGACACTGATCCAGCGAACTTCGTGACCCTGGTCATCTTCATAGATCTGCGGGCCCGCGTCTTTCTTACTGTAGCTGAGACAGACGCAGGTAACACGATGCCCCTGACGTGCAAGTTCGAGAGGGATCTCCCACAGCCGGCCAAAGCGATCGTCGATTGCGTCTCTATTGGTGTATTGCCTTTTTGTCAGAACTACAATGCGCATGCTCAATACACCAGGAAACTCAGTGGTCTGGAACTCGGCGCGGATTCGACTGGTGCGAGGCCACTGCAAATCGACCCGTCCGTTTCCGCGAGCCAACGATATCAGATGTTGAGCGTACCGAACCTGAAAAGTTGGGAGACGGGCTCTTCGATCCGACAGGAAGCCTGAGGCCGGTCCCCGGCGCGGTCGGATCAACATATGCCTGGCTCTGCCGCCGGGACCACGAGCGCCCGTTTTGTGTAATTATGGCACTGCGGCAGTTGCGAAGAAGACCATTGGCGGGAGCGGCCAGATGTCCAACAATAACAACACAAGCAGTAACAGGTCGTCGCCGTGGCCGGAGATTGAAAGCGGCTCAGTCGCGTTCCTGCTCGATGCGCGCGACGATTTCGAGGCCGGGCTGCTGCGCGACTGGGTGGAAACGCAGAAGCCCGAATCCGAGGCGCGCCCCAAGCACTGGTTCATCGAGCTTTCGAATGGCCGCGCAGACAACCTGATGGCCGCGTTGCCGGAGCGAGGCAATGGCGTCTGGATGCAACCACTGCGCATCGCCTGGCTACCGTCAGAAGGCACATCCAGTCGCCGCTCCTTGCAGGACTTTTTTTATGGACGTATTGCTGAACCGGGCAAAGTCCGGCGGCGATGGCTTGCAAAACACCAGCCGGAGAGAGTCGCTTACGTTGTCGGCGACGGCGCTTACCTGGACGAGGTGCGCAACCGGCTGCCCGGAGAAAAGGCCAATAAGGCGGAACTCTCGGAGTTCATCGCCAACCAGGCGCTGATCGCCCTGGAGCGCTCGGAGCGAGCGGTGCGTGGTGCCCGCTACAAGGTGCCGCGTATCCGGCACAGCGATGTATTCGCGAACAAGGCATTTCGGGACCTTATTGCGAACGTTGCGCAGCAACGCGATCGTTCGGTCAGGGACGTCGTCGATCAGGCAGCGCGCTACCTGCGTGAAATGGCAGCGACACAAACGCCGTTCACGCTTGACGTGGTTAACGCGGCCTACCGGTCCGCCTGCCGAAGTCATCACGACGCGGAAATCGGTATAGACCAGGCGCAGCTGGACCGGGTTGCAGAGACACTGGCGACGCGCCCGGTGGTATTTCTCATCAGCCACAAGTCGATGCTCGACACGGCGGCGCTGTCGCTCGTGCTGTACGATGCGAACCTGCCGTTACCGCTGACTTTCGGCGGTATTAACCTCAACACGCCGGGCCTCGGCGCCCTCGCGCGCCGCAGCGGCATCATATTCCTGCGGCGATCGTTCCAGGACAACGAAATCTACAAGGCGACGTTCCGCCGCTACATCGACTACCTGATTGAGAAGCGATTCTCGCTGCTCTGGGCACTGGAAGGCACGCGATCGCGCACCGGCAAGCTGATGCCGCCGCGATTCGGCCTGTTCAACTACGTGCTCGAGTCGATACTCCGGACCAAGCTGTACGACGTGACGTTCATCCCCGTCAGTGTTGCCTACGACCAGATTACCGAGGTCGAGGACTACTCGATCGAACAGCGCGGGCAGAAGAAGAAGCCGGAGGGAATTACCTGGCCGTTGCGCTTCCTCAGGCGGGGAAGGTCGCGTGGACAGATACACCTGCGCTTCGGCGAGGGCCTTACGATCCGGGAGCTGGTCGACCCGGCTGAACTGGAAGGCGGCATCGACGATCGGAGAAAGCAAACCCTCGTGCCCACGCTGGCGTTCGAGGTCGCCGTTCGTATGAACGCGGCGACGCCAATTACGGCCACGGCGATCGTCACGCTGATCATGCTTGCCAGCGGCAATCGAGCGCAGAGCCTGGCCGAGATCCAGTCGATCGCTCGAGCTGGCGCGGCCCTGATCCGGCGGCGCAAGCTGGAGATCGTCGGTCGCTCGAATTTCCGCGACGAAGACGCCGTGCTCGCAACGCTGGCCGAACTCCACGAGACCGGTATCGTCAGCTATCTCGACGAGGGTACCGAGAGACTCTATACGATCAGCGCGGAACAGCATCTCAATGCGGCTTACTACCGCAACACGGCGATCCACTACTTCATTCTCGACGCCTTTGTCGAGATCGCGTTGCTGGATGCCGCTTCGGCGTCCGGCAATCGGTGCGACGTGTTTTTTTCGCGGACCGCCGAACTCCGCGAGCTCTTCAAGTTCGAGTTCTACCTGCCACGACGGGCGGATTACCGGTCGGAGATCGAAGGGCGTGTACGTGATCGTTTCGAAGACTGGGAAGATGCCCTTCGAGAGGGAGACGCAGGCATTCGCGACGCTCTCAACGCCATTCAGCCGCTGGTCGCTCACGGCGTGCTTCGCTCGTTCGTCGACGCCTATCGGGTAGTCGCCAACGTGCTCGCCGCCGCGGGCGCGGACGCCGTCGACGATGAGAGCAGCTTCCTGTCGAGGTGCCTCAAGACCGGCAAACAGCAGTTGCTCCAGGAGCGCGTGTTCTCGGCCGAGTCGATCTCGAAGTCGCTTTATGAGAATGGCCTCAAACTCGCGAAGTACAGGGAACTGCTGACGGCCAACGAGGCAGAGGCACGCCACGATTTCCACCAGGAATTCCGTCAGATTACCGGGCGGCTCGACGAGATACTCGGCATTACGCTCGCCAGGGCGGAGGACTAGAAGACCCGATAGGCTCTTGCGAGCTCGGCTCCACATTGCGTGTAGAATGAGCCGGTGACCAGCAATTCACTTGCCGATGTACTGAACCGCGGCTGTCACTGCATTAACGTCAATCAGGATGTATTGCAGGAATCCCTGGAGAGCCGGCTTGCGGACGCCTGGCCGCGCCTGCGTGAATCCCACCCTCACCTGCTCGCCGATTCACCGGTGTTCATCTCTCGCGAGCATATCGAGAGCATGAAGGCAGTCATCGCGGCGATCGGCCGGGTGGCTGCGCTGGAAAGCTATCAGCAGCACGTATTGCGGTGGGTTCCCGACATTGCGGCGACCGATTACGGTCCGCACGGTGTCTTTTTCGGTTATGACTTTCACCTGACCAACGACGGTCCGAAGCTGATCGAGGTCAACACCAACGCCGGTGGCGCTCTACTGCTACTGCACGTCGCCAGCGCTCAGCAGGCCTGCTGTCCCGAGGTTGAGAATTTCGTTGTTGGCCGCCTGCAGATTGCGGATCTGGAGCGCGAGTTCGTCGATATGTTCCGCAGGGAAGTGGACGTGCAATCGCCGGGCAAGGCGCTGCGACGCGTCGCAATCGTCGACGAGAGTCCGGCGCAGCAATACCTGAGCCCCGAATTCACGCTTTTCCGGCAGATGTTCGTGCAGCATGGCATCGACGCCATCATTGCCGGACCGGAGCAGTTCGATCTGCACGGCGCCGCGTTGCGCGTTGATGACCAGCCGGTCGACCTGGTCTATAACCGCCTGACCGACTTTTACCTGCAGTCGGAATCCTGTGCGGTACTCAGAAAAGCCTACGGGAACGGCGCAGCCATCTTCACACCGAGCCCGCGTACCCATGCGCTGTTTGCCAACAAAAGAAATCTCACGGTGCTCTCGGATGAACGCTTGTTGCAGGAGATGGGTGTAGATCCGGATTCTGTCGCGGCGCTTGTAGCGAGCGTGCCGAAAACCGAGATCGTGACGCGCGACAATGAGGCCGACCTCTGGGCCAGGCGCAAGAAGCTCTTCTTCAAACCCAACTGGGGATTCGGCAGTCGCGGCACCTACAAAGGCGCCAAGCTGACGAAAAAGACCTGGGCTTCGATACTCGATGCCGACTACATCGCCCAGGAACTCGTGCCACCCAGCGAACGCCTGCTGGTGGTGGACGGCGACCAACAGTCGATGAAGCTCGACGTGCGGTGCTACGTATACGACGGTGAGATCCAGTTGTTGGGCGCGCGCCTGTACCGTGGCCAAACCACGAATTTCCGTACCGATGGCGGCGGGCTTGCTGCCGTGTTTACAACGCCGCGGCCGCCGGCGGATATCAGCCTTTAATGCATACAACCGGTTCGAGCCGTGCGACCTTGCGAGCCAGCCCGACGCGATCGGCGATCTCGACAACCCGGTCCACATCTTTGTAAGCGAGCGGCGCCTCCTCGGCCACGCCGCGCAACGAGGGACTGCGAATGACGATGCCGCGCTCCGCGAGTTGATCAACGACCTGCCTGCCGCGATACTGCCGCCGCGCCTTGCGGCGACTCATGGCCCGGCCTGCGCCGTGGCAAGCGGAGCTCAGCGACATTTCTTCCCCTTCCGCGGTGCCGGCAAGCACGTACGAAGCGGTACCCATCGAGCCGCCGATCAGGACCGGCTGGCCTGCATTCTTCAGGTCCTCGTCGAGATCCGGATTGCCCGGACCAAACGCTCTCGTTGCTCCTTTGCGGTGCACGTACAGTTCACGACTCTTGCCATCGATGTCGTGCGACTCGACCTTGCAGATGTTGTGCGACACGTCATAGAGCAACTCGAGTCGAGCCTGCGGCAGGATCGGTCTCACAATCTCGCGAGTCAGGTGCGTGAGGATCTGGCGATTGGCCAAAGCGCAGTTCATGCCGGCGCGCATTGCGCCGAGGTAGCGTTGGCCCAGTTTCGATTTGATCGGTGCGCACGCCAGCTCCCGGTCCGGAAGGTCGATGCCGTAGTCCGGCGCAGCAATGAGCATCTCTCGCAAGTAGTCGGTGCCGATCTGGTGGCCAAGGCCTCGCGAGCCACAGTGGATGCTGATGACGATGTCACCCGCGGCCAGTGCGAACTGGCTGCTTATCTCTCGCTCGTAGACCACAGCGACGCGCTGTACCTCGAGGTAGTGATTGCCCGAACCGAGCGTACCCATCTCGCGGCGCTGCCTGTGCTTTGCGTGATCCGAGACATCCGCAGGATTCGCGCCGGCGATGCAGCCACGGTCCTCGGTTCGTTCGAGGTCTTCGGCTTTGCCGTAGCCCTCGTCGACAGCCCAGCGCGCGCCGCCTTCGAGCATTGCGTCCATCTGCCGGTCATCGAGGCGAATCGAACCCTGGCTGCCCACGCCCGCCGGGATGCCGGCAAACAAGGCGTCCGCAAGCTCAGTCTTGACGGCCTCGAGGTCGGCGGCTTTCAAGCCGGTGTGCAGTGTGCGCACGCCGCAGGAGATATCGAAGCCGACCCCGCCGGCGGAGACTACGCCACCTGCGTCGGCGTCGAACGCGGCGACGCCACCGATCGGAAATCCGTAACCCCAGTGGGCGTCCGGCATCGCGTAGGCGGGCCCGACCAGCCCTGGCAACAGGGTAACGTTACGAAGCTGCGTATAGACCTTGTCGTCCATCTGCAGGATCTGCTCGCGGTCGCCGTACAGGATGCCGGGACCTTGCATCGGTTCCTCTAGCGGAATCCGCCAGCGATATTCGCCGTCCTGTTGCAGGCGGTTAAGATCCATCGTTCATACGTCCACGACGCATTGACCGTGCCAGGTGCCGTCATCGTCCTGTTCGACCACCAGCTCCGTATACGTCGCGCCCTTGGCCTCGACGGCGGGCTGGTGCCGCTCGCGATCGACAAGCTCGCCGCTGATCCGCGCGTCCAGTCTGTTGCCGTTCAGCTCGACATCCCAAGCGCCGAAGATCATGCGGCGCGTCGCCATCTCGAAGATCAGTGCATTGAGCCAGTCCACGAGCAGTAGCGCGTTGTCCGGAGCCTCGCAGGAAATTTCAACGACGTCGATGCACCGGACGCTCTGCGGCTCGGTGATGATCGCGGTGAGCGCCGCGCCCATGAGCTCGAACAGTGTCTCTCGCGTTGGTGCAGCGGCGCGCAGGCCGATGTCGGCCTCGTGCTCGAAGTGCTCCCAGGTTCCTTCACGCATCCTTTCGACCAATGTGTCGGAAAAGCATCGTCGGGTCTATACGAGCAATCGCCTAGGCGACCGAGCGGCTGAAGTCCTGGCGGTCTTCTCATAAAATGCTATATCTTTTTAAATAACTATATTTTATTAAAGTAAAAATGACCCCGAGCAGCATGCCGCAGGCGCCGTCTCCTCTAAAGTTATCGCTGCAGCCGCCGACACCCGTATTAAGTCCAATTGCATGAGCGGTGCCGGGCCTGCGCCTCGCGCACCGACACAAGGAAGGCGGCGATGTTCAGGCGATTACCCCTATTTTTCCTTCTAATTCCCACTTTGGCGATGTTTTTCGCGCAAGAAGAGGCCGTCAGCGCCACTTCGGGCGTCGAATTTACGCTGAACGGCGTCCTGATCTCTCCGACGAGCCGGTCCGCACTGGTCAATGGCAAGGTCGTCCGCGAAGGAGAGCACGTCGATGGCGTCGAGATCCTGGCCATCGATGAAGACGCGGTACACGTATTAACGGGTTCCGAGGAGTACGCCGTGCCCGTTGGATCGGGTGCCTGGCTGCAGCCTTCGCTGGCCAGCGCCGTGCACACTCCTCCGACCGAGTATCGATCGGGTTCATCCGTTCGCCGCGTCAATAGCGGCGATACGCTGTCCGCAATCGCCGAGGACTATGCGGGCAACGGACTCAGCCTTTACCAGGTCATGATCGCGCTGTTCGACGCCAACCCGCAGGCTTTCGACGGCAATATCAACCGTCTTAATGCCGGCGCCGAACTGCGTATTCCCCAAATGCTCGACATGCGCCACCTGGAACACGGTATTGCCGTGGCCGAGGTCTTGCGCCAGACCGAAAGTTGGCAGGCCGGGCGAGATCGCCCGAGCCTCGTTGCCCAGGCGCCGGAGTCGATCTTGGCCGACCCGGTAAATGTGATAGTGGCCCACGACACGTCCGAATACGGCCCGGTCCGCTTCGGCGAAACGCTGTCTGAGATCGCCCTCCAGGTTTCCGGCGACAATGTCTCGATGGGCCAGATGATGACCGCGTTGTTCGAAGCCAACCCGCACGCCTTCGGCGACAGCATTGATCTGTTGCACGAGGGCGCCGTCCTGCGTGTACCGGGAATCGACGAGATAAACCAGCCGCCAACGATGGCTGCCAATAACTTCAGATAGCTCTTGTCCTCGTCGCGCCAGGAATGCCCATCCTTTAAGATGGGCCGATGTCGGAGCGCAGAAAACAAGACCTCAAGGATATGCCGGTCAAGAACGGCTTCCGGCTGCGTGGCATGGAAATGACGCGCACCGAGACCTTCACCGACGCGGCATTCGCCTTTGCGCTGACGCTGCTCGTCGTATCGATTGACTCGGTGCCTTCATCGTATGACGAACTGTGGCTCGCTATACAGGGCATCCCGGCTTTCGGCCTGGCCTGCGCTTTGCTGTTCCTGTTCTGGTACGGCCACTGGAACTGGAGCCGGCGCTACGGTCTCGAAGACTTTCCATCGATCGTCCTGAGTTTCTTGCTGGTGTTCGTGATGCTCTGTTACGTGTACCCGATGAAGTACGTTTCCTCGATTTTCGTCGCCTGGATCACCGACAGAAAACTGGAAGTGGGGGCCAGCATCAACTCTATCGATGAACTGTACGGGATCTTTACGATGTACAGCATTGGCTTTGTCGCGCTCAGCCTCGTCGTGTTGTTGCTCTACCTGCGCGCCTGGGCGGTGCGGGACGATCTCGAACTCGATGTCGTCGAGCGGCACCAGACAAGATCGGAGATCGGCAGCTGGATCATTTTCTCGTTTGTCGGTGTCGTCGCCATCCTGATGGGACTGTTCGCGCCACGCCACCCGATGACCGTGCCCGGTTGGGCATACATGCTGCTCGGGATACTGATGCCCGCCTGGGGAATCTACCGCGATAGACAGCTGGCGAGACTCAAGCGGAACGAATAGGGTCCTGAGTCTGCATCAATAGAGGCGGTAGATCTTCTTCATGGGCCTCGTTTGAAACAGCAATGCCGAGCAAAAGGCAACAGCCGCGACGACGCCGAGGATGACAATCATGCGCGTAGCCGGCTGGCCCATTGCCGCCCGCGCCTGCGCCAGCGTATACAGGGTCCATACCCACTCGACGGCACCGAGGACTAGCGCCACCTGCACCACTCGCGCAACCCAGGCCCGGCGAACGAATAACAGACCGACAAGCAACAGCGACACCGCAACGCCAATGTAGCTCTGGTAGCGCAGGAAATGCGCGCCCAGGACAAACAAGCTCAGTACGATCGGCAGATAAAACAGAAAGGTCATAGGGCGGTCGCCCGTGACGCCGAGTGGAGATTCTGCAGACAGAGCTCTGCCGCAGCGAGGTCTTGCAGCCCGGTGCCAACCGACTTGAACAGCGTGATCTCATTCGGCCCGCGCCGCAGGCTCGCGTCTCCGGACGACATGCGATACAGGTCGCCAGCGAGTTCCTCGAACGAGAACACGCCCGCGCGCTCAGCCTGGATAAGGTCGCCGGCCTCGTCTCTTGCGCCGTCCACCGTATCGACAAACACCTGGTTGGCTTTTGCGACGAGTTCGGTGTCCGCCTCGCACATCGTTGGCTTGTAAGCGCCCACGAGATCCACGTGCGTGCCGGGACCTACCCAGGCACCGCGCAACAAGGGCTCTTCGGCCGGCGTTGCGGAGCTGATGATGTCGGCTCCGGCCGCACCCGCCTCGACGTCCGGCACGCGAACGCAGCGGACGCCCAGTTTCCGGCCGGCCTGTTCGGCGGCCTCCTCAGCGTTCGCCGCGTTCCGGCCCCAGATCCGAACCTCTTCGACGGGGCGTACTGAGCAATGCGCCGCAATCAGTTGTCGGGCCACGCGCCCTGTACCGATCACGAGCAGCGTGCTCGATTCCGGTCGTGACAAGTACCGCGACGACAGCGCGGACGCCGCGGCAGTGCGCCTGGCCGTTAAAGCACCGGCATCGAATACGGCCCGTGGTACTCCCGTGGACCCCGAAAACAGGACGTACAGGCCGTGCAATGTCGGAAGCCCATATGCGACGTTCGAAGGCGCGATCGTGGCAAGCTTGACACCGAAGTCGCGGTCCTCGTTCCAGGCCGGCATGAGCAGCAAGGTAAGGTCTTCCCGCTCTTTGCCCGGAATCAAGTGGTGCTGCCGAACCGGCGATACGCCGCCGCGGCAAAAGGCATCGCGGATTGCATCGACCAGGTCCGGCCACGGCGTCAGGGCCCTTACCCGTTCGTCGTCGAGGATTGCCAGGTCCATCAGTTCGCGTAGACCGCTACGGCTTTGCCAAGTACATCCCTGTCCGGTTCGATGCCGAGGCCCGGCTCCCCGGACGCGCGCATCTGGCCTTCGACTCGCTGCGGCGCGCCCGTCGCGGTGCGAACGCTGACATAGCTGTTGAAGTCGGTCGCAGAAAATCTCAGGTGCTCCGGCGTCGAGTGTGCAAGGTGGGCGATCGCAGCAGTGATGATATCGCCACCCCAGCTGTCCTCGATGGTCATCGGCAGGTTCAATGTCACGCAGAGATCGCGAATCTGGCGCGCCCGGGTCAGGCCACCGACCTTGGAGATCTTGAGGTTAATGACGTCCATCGCGCCGTCGTTGTGGCCTCGCAGCAGCGCCTCGATGCCCGTGATGTTCTCGTCGAGAATAAATGGCAGCGAGGTTTTCCGTCTCACGATCAGGCAGTGCTCATAGGAACGGCAGGGCTGCTCGACATAAACGTCCCGGTCGCGAACGGCATTGGCGACGCGCAGCGCGTCATCGACGCGCCAGCCCGTGTTGGCGTCGGCAACGAGTACCTCACCACGGGTCAGTACGTCAGCCACAGCGTGAATCCGCTCTATATCGTCCGCCGGGACGCCGCCGACCTTGAGTTGGAACTTGGTGTAGCCTTCCGCGCGATAGCCGGCAACGTTTTCCGCCATCTCGTCGGCGGGCCGCTGACTGATGGCGCGATAGAGCGCAATACTCTCGCCGAACCTCCCGCCCATGAGTTCGCAGACCGCTTTCCCGCAGACCTTGCCGAGCAGGTCCCAACACGCCATGTCGATGGCCGATTTGACGTACGGATGCCCGAGCAGCGCCCGATCCATGAGCTGGTTGATCGGGCCGATGGCGGTCGGATCTTGTCCGACAAGGCTGGCGGACAGTTCACCGATCCCGGCCCTGGCACCAGGCCCGAACGCCGGCAGGTAGAACGGCCCGAGGGGACAGACTTCGCCGAAGCCCGACCGGCCATCGTTGGTGACGATTTCGACGACCGTGCTATCGAACACCTCCACGTACTTGCCCTCCGACCACGAATACCGGCCCTCGACGAGCGGCAGGTCCACCTGGTACACCCGGATTTCAGAGATCTTCACGTCGCCATCCTTTTGTCCGTCC
>JAAUYE010095639.1_pt1 | contig 12177 bp, 15 predicted proteins | sample 7278081 | NCBI WGS metagenome assembly JAAUYE01 (sample SAMN14350131, study PRJNA611818) | marine sediment metagenome | isolation source: surface marine sediment (0.6m) | place: French Polynesia: Moorea | collected 2018-08
CAGGGTCGACTGGTGCGCCCGCTCGAGGCAACCTTGACGACTGATTTCGGCTACTACCTGCTGCGTCGCGACAACCTGCCGCAAGACGAAATCGTCGATCGGTTTTGCGACTGGCTGCCGCGACAGTTCGTTAAAGCCGGATATTAAGGCCGACTGTTCCCACCCTCATGGCAACCATCCAACGATTCAGGATTTAACCGAAGCGCCCGATTTTGACCTGGTAAACGCCGGTTTTTTGGATCGATTCCATGCTCACAACGCGTTTTCGATTACATTTATTAATCGGAATGCGGCCCGATCATCGGACTTCCCGACGGAAACGCCCGAAAACAAGGCCGGCGACGTCAAACCGGGGCCTTTTCATAGCGCCCGCCATAGGAAATTACAATTAGTGTTAACCATGCCGGCTACTAATATAGTCCACCTGGAATGGAAGAAGTAAGCCATTTTATGCGGGTTAACCAATTTAAAGATCGAGTTGATTCCATGCTGGCACAGGCGTTACTCGATTTATCGATGACCCTGGCGGTGCTGGCCCGAATCGACAACAACAACTTCGAGATCTTCGCGGTACAGTCCAACTCGGGCGCCTATGTCCCCGGCGAAAAATTCGAACTCGGCGACAGCTATAGCCGCGAAGTATTCGAGCAGCAGAAAATCATCGCCGAAACCGATATCGAAAAATCCGCGCGTACGCTGCACCATCCGCTTTATCGGGCGCTGCCGCTGGAGAGCTATATCGGCGCGCCCATCATGGTTGATGGCGAGCCCTGGGGATGCCTGGATTTCAGCAGCATGGCGCAAAACGATAAAACCTTCACCGAACGGGATCTGAAACTGGTCGAGACGCTGGCCAGCGAGATCTCGCAGCTCTTGAGCTATACGGAACCCCGCGCGGCAGCGCTATAGCCCGTAGTAATGCCCGATTATGCCGCCAAATATCGCGGCGCCTACCCAGTGATTGTTCAAAAACGCGATGAAGCAGTGAGCCTCTACGCGGTCCGCGATCAGAAACTGCTGAAACGCGAGTAACAGCGCGGCAAGCGCAAGCCCGCAATAATAAAAGGCGCTAAAACCCAGGTCGAGCCCGATTAAAATCATGGCCGCCAGGAACATGAGCTGAAACAGCGCAACCATGAATCGGTCGTAATCTCCAAACAGGATCGCGGTCGACTTGATACCCAGTTTCAGATCGTCCTCGCGATCCACCATGCTGTACATGGTGTCGTAGGCGACCGCCCACAGCAGTGTCGCCAGGTACAGCAGCCAGGCCTGCTTGGGCAAGGTGCCGATCTGCGCCGCGAACGCCATCGGTACCGCCCAGCCGAAAGCCGCGCCAAGATGAACCTGCGGCAGATAGTGAAAACGCTTCATGTAGGGGTAGGTCGCCGCCAGCAGTATCCCGACGAAGGACAGCATAATCGTGAAGCGGTTAAGGCTCAGCACCAGCAGAAAAGCCAACAGGGCCAGCACCGCGAACACCGCCAGGGCTTCTCGCGAGCTTATCTTGCCGCTGGTCAGCGGCCGTTCGCGCGTGCGGGCAACGTTCAGGTCGATGTCGCGATCGGCGTAATCGTTTATCGCACAGCCCGCCGAGCGCATCAGGAAAGTGCCGGTAACGAACACCAACAACAGCCAGCCGTCGGGCGCACCGCGCGCGGCAATTGCCAGCGCCCACAATGTCGGCCATAGCAACAGGTAGAATCCGATCGGCTTCTCGAATCGTATCAATTGCCCGTAAAGCATCAGTTTGTCGCCCACCCGGGGCGGCAAACCGGGAATTTTCAAGCGCTCGGTTTTCACCAAATTTCGATGCGTGTCGCGAAAAAATCGTTACTATACGCGTTTCTTAAGACAGGGCGAAACAATGATTCGCAATTACCAGGATATATCGCCGTCGATCGGCGCGGGCAGCTACATCGACGAGACCGCCGTCGTCATCGGCGATGTCGAAATCGGCGAAAACTGCTCGGTGTGGCCACTCACCGTGATTCGCGGCGACATCAATAAAATCCGGATCGGAGACAACACCAATATCCAGGACGGTAGCGTGCTGCACGTTACCCATCGCGGTGACTACAGTCCCGAGGGCGCCGAACTGTATATCGGCAGCGAGGTTACGGTCGGCCACAAAGCGCTGCTGCACGGTTGCCGAATCGGCAACCAGTGCCTGATCGGTATGGGTTCGATCATCGCCGACAATGCCGTGGTCGAAGACCGGGTCATCGTCGGCTCCGGCTCGCTGGTCCCGCCGGGCAAGACGCTCGAATCAGGTTATCTCTATTTCGGCAACCCGGCAGAGCAAAAACGTCCGTTGAGCGAACGCGAGCTCGAGTACCTGGCCTATGTCGCCGAGCACTACGTCCTGTTAAAGCAAAACTACTGAGGTCTTATATGAAACGCTGGGAGTGCATCGTTTGTGGATTTATTTATGACGAAGCCGAGGGCTGGCCGGAGGACGGCATCCCTCCGGGAACGCGCTGGGAAGACGTGCCCGACGACTGGCAATGCCCCGACTGCGGCATGGGCAAAGAAGATTTCGAAATGATCGAAGCCTAGTTTCCCTGATAATCTTACTAGCGCTGTTCCCACTGGCTGGCGATATCGCGCAGGCCACCGAGGGCCAGCTCCAGCGTGTCCTGGTTGCGCGCAATTTCGGGGTAGACCATATAGGCCGGGCGCAGCATTTCGGGCCCGCCCTCAACCAGGAACAGTTTTCCGGTATCGAGGTAAGGCTGCACGACTCGCAAGGGAAAGTACCCCGAGCCCCCATTTTGCAGAATGTACTCGAGGCCGAGCGAACCGAGGCCAACCGAAATCGCCGGGGTATCCATATCGGGGAAGGCTTCGCCATGCCGGCGGCGAAACTCCTCGCCCCAGTCGACGAAGACATAATCCTCGACCCAACCCTCGCGCACCTCGCGCTGATCGGTCGCCACCAGCACCAGGGTTTCCTCGAGCAGGTCCTCGATCACCAATCCCGGCGTCTGTCGCGGGTTATACATCACTCCGATATCGAGCAAGCCGTCGGAGAGCTGCCGCATCAGGCTCGGCGAGTAGTCCGCTTCGACGTGAATCGCAACCGTCTCGGCATTTTTTCGCATCCACGGAATCCACTTCAGGATCAGGCTGTCCCACAGGCTGACCTGCGACCCGAGGCCGATTCCCTGGCTAAAACTCTCCGGCAGGGATATGCGCTGCTGGGCCTGCTGCCACAACCGCTGGATATTGAGCGCATACTGGCGAAAGTGCTGACCCGCCGAAGTCAGTTCGACGCCGGAGTGACCGCGCTTGAACAATACTCTGCCGAAGCGGTCCTCCATCGCCTTGATACGCGCGCTGACGGTGGATTGGGTAACATTGAGGTTTTCCGCCGCGCGGTTGAAATTGCCACAGTTGGAGATTTCGAGAAAGGTGCGAATATGATCGATTTTCATGCGCGTGCCCCGCCAGCAGAGTTAATCGGATTTCTCGATAATACTAACCGTAAAAATTCACTTTTCAAATAGACTGCGCGCACTAGAATCCTGCCGTAATTCTCAAGGACTTCGATTGATGCGGGCTAGAACGGCCATTACCACCCTCGATGCAGCGAACGGTGCGATAATCCTGGTTTTCGGATTATTCCTGTTCTCGATCCAGGACATCATTATCAAGTATTTCAGCAGCCACTACTCGGTGTTGCAGATCGTTTTCACGCGCGGCCTGATCGCACTTGGCCTGTTCATGATGTATTTTCAGTTCACGCGCGAAACGATCGCGCTGAAATCGCGGCGGCCGCTGACCATGATTGCCCGGGGGTTGCTCGGATTCTGTTCCTATACCACCTATTACCTCGCCGTGGCGGCGATGCCGCTGGCCGAGGTGGTTTCGATTACCTTCACCATGCCGCTATTCGTGACCGCGATGTCCGCCCTGATATTGCGGGAAAAAGTGGGGATTCGACGCTGGAGCGCCGTCGTGATCGGCTTTCTCGGGGTTCTGATTATTTTGTCGCCGAAAGGTGAATTCAATCCGCTGGCGGTGTTATTCGCTTTCATCGCGGCGATCACCTACGCCTCGCAAACGATATTGACCCGGTTCCTCGGCGACCACGACCACCCAATGACCATCGCCTTCAACGCGATCCTGATCTTCACCATTGCCAGCGGCATCCTGAGCCTGTTGCTATTCAGCGGATTCATCGCCGTGTCGTCGGACCACCCGTCGCTGGAATTCTTCGGCCGTGCCTGGCAACCGCCAACCGATATCGATTTCGTCCTGATGCTGGTGATCGGCCTGATCGCGGCAATCGGCTTCTACTGCCTGTCACGGGCTTACTGCTCGTCCGAAGCCAGCGCGATCGCGCCGTTCGAATTTACCTATATCGTCTGGGCGGTGGTATTCGGCTACCTGTTCTGGAACGAGGTTCCTGGCCCTACTACCATTGCCGGCATCGCAATACTGGTGTCAAGCAGCCTGTACATCTGGTACCGCGAGCGCCAGGTCCAGCACCGCGAAACCGCGCTGGTGCCGGCGCAGGCGGCCGAAATAGCGCAGCAGGATACCTATTAGCTCCACTGGTAGGCACTGGCGATGAAACGCGCGACCGGCTCCTGGAACACGGTGCTGGCCGGGCCCTGTGCAATACCGTAACAAACCTGCAGCGGCAGCAAATGCTCTTCGCGCGGATGGCAGTAGCGCGCATGCGGCGCCTGCTCCCATTCTATCAACCGTTTCTCCCGCTCCGCCTCCGCGAGGCCGGGGTCACTGCAGGTTTGCTTCAGCCAGGTTTCGAATTCCTGGTTGCGCGGGTCGATCGAGTCATCCCGCTTGCTCATCAGCGCCTGCATGTTGTGAAACGAAAAACCGGAACCGAGGATTAGCAGGTTGTCGCTTTTGAGCGCGGCCAGTGCCTGGCCGATGCGCACATGCTCGCCGGCGTCGAGGCTGGCCGCGAGCGAGATCTGGATGCAGGGTATATCGGCTTCGGGATACATCAGCATCAGCGGCACGAACAGGCCGTGATCGAAACCGCGACGCGCGTCGAGGTTGGCCTCGATGCCGGCCTGTCGCAGCAGGTCCTGTACGCGGGTTGCCAGCGCGGGGTTACCCGGCGCGGGGTATCGATACTCGTAGGTCTCGGCTGGAAAGCCGTAATAGTCGAATAACAGCGCCGGCGCCGCGGCCGCGGTAATCGATACCACGGGTTCCTCCCAGTGCGCGCTGATGACGATAATCGCGTCCGGTTTCGCGATCGTGGCCGGCCAGTCCTGCAGGAAGCGGTTCATGCCGGCGTGACCCGGTTCACCGAGCAGCGGTAACGGTCCGCCGCCATGCGGGATAAAAAGCACCGTGGCGCGATTATTCATGATGCAAAGAGCTTGTTAACCGCGGCCTCGACCTGGCTCGCGAACTCCGGATTGCTGATCTTGCCCGCAGCGGTATCGAAGTTCTCCGGGAACGACGGCAGCGAGACGCTGGCCATGACCTGCCCGCCGAAACGCGGAATCTGGCTCAAGGCCAGCTCGAGCACTGACCTGCCGCCGCGCCCGCCCGGCGAGGTCGATAGCAGCACCATCGGCTTGTCCTGGTAGACCTTGGGCCGGATGCGCGAGATCCAGTCGTAAAGATTCTTGTAGGCGACGCTGTAGGCACCGTTGTGCTCGGCAAAGGATATGACGATACCGTCGGCATCGGTGAGCTTTTGCAGGAATGCCCGCGCCGCCTCGGGCTGCCCCAGCTCTTCCTCGCGGTCGACGCTGAACAGCGGCAACTCGTAGTCGTTGAGATCGAGAATCTCGACGCGCGCATCCTCGAGCAATCCACAGGCATAGGTTACCAGCTGCTTGTTGATCGAACGGCCGCTATTGCTGGCCGCGAATGCGATAACCTGTTTCGTCATAACTCAAGCCCCCATCAGGATAAGATTTTCACGATTGATTAGCTCCGGATCATCCTGGTAGCCGAGAATTTCCGGGATTTGCCGGCTGTCCTTACCAATGATCTGCTTGCATTCGTCGGAGGGGTAGTTGACCAGGCCACGCGCGACCTCGGTGCCGTCCGGCGCCAGGCAGGCGACGACTTCACCGCGGTTGAACACGCCACTGACCGCCTTGACCCCGATCGGCAGCAACGAAGCATTGCGATTCAGCAACACGTCGACCGCGCCGTCATCGAGCGTCAACTCGCCGCCACAGCGCATATGCCCGGCCAGCCATTGCTTGCGCGCCGCCAGGTGCCCCTCGCTCGCTTCCAGAAAACTGCCGAGCGCCTCACCCTGAACCACACGCGCGATCACGTTCTGCAGCGTGCCGGAAGCGATCACCGTATGGGTGCCCGAACGCGCCGCGAGCTGCGCCGCGCTGACCTTGGTCTGCATCCCGCCGCGGCCCAGCGCACCGCTGCTGGGACCGGCATAGTCCATTAGCTTCGGGTCGAGCGCGTCGGCACGGGCGATCAGCTTCGCGTCGGGATTGTCGGCCGGGTTGGAATCGTAAAGGCCCTGCTGGTCGGTCAAGATGATCAGCAGGTCGGCCTCGATCAGGTTGGCGACCAGCGCGCCGAGGGTGTCGTTGTCACCGAAACGAATTTCCTCGTTGGACACGCTGTCGTTTTCGTTGACTACCGGCACCGTACCAAACTCGAGCAGCGTGCGCAGCGTGGAGCGCGCGTTCAGGTAGCGTCGGCGGTTGGACAGGTCGGCATGGGTCAGCAGGATTTGCGCGCTATGAATGCCGTGCGCCTGGAAACAGGCCTCGTAGGCCTGCACCAGTCCCATCTGGCCGACCGCCGCGGTAGCCTGCAGTTCGGTAATGACGCGCGGGCGCGATTTCAGTCCTAGCCGGGTGATACCCTCGGCGATCGAGCCCGACGACACCAGTACCACATCGACGCCGTCGGCGCGCAGCCGCGCCATCTGTTCCGCCCACGCGGTAATCGCGGCGCGATCGAGTCCTTTGCCGCCCGCGGTGATCAGCGCCGAGCCGATCTTGACGACGACTTTTTTATAGCGATTCATCGTTTTCCAGGAACTTCATAATATCATGGCATAGTGGTTCGACGCCCTCGCGGTTAAGCGCGCTGATCGCGTGCACCGGCCCCGACCAGTCGAGCCCGCCGGTAATCTCGTCGATCACCGATTGACGCTCGTCTGGCGGCACCAGGTCGAGTTTATTCAACACCAGCCAGCGCGGCTTTAAAAAAAGCGACTCATCGTAGCGCTCCAGCTCGCGCAGTATCTTGCGCGCCGAAACGACCGCCGAATCGGCGCTCGCATCCGGCATGACGTCGATTATATGCAGCAGCAGGCGAGTGCGCTGCAAATGTTTCAGGAACTGGATACCGAGACCGACGCCGTCTGCGGCGCCTTCGATTAACCCCGGGATATCGGCGATCACGAAGCTGCGGTGCCTGGCGACGCTGACCACGCCGAGGTTTGGGTGCAGCGTGGTAAACGGGTAATCGGCCACCTTGGGGCGCGCCGCCGATACCGAGCGGATGAAAGTCGACTTGCCGGCGTTGGGCATACCGAGCAGGCCGACATCGGCGATCACCTTGAGCTCGAGCTTGAGATCGAACTGCTCGCCCTTGCTGCCCTCGCTGCATTGTCGCGGAGCGCGATTGGTCGAGCTCTTGTAACGCGTATTACCGAGCCCGTGGAAACCACCGCGGGCAATCAGGGTCGGCTCGGATTCGGACGCCACGTCGGCCAGCATTTCGCCCTGTTCCAGCGTCGTGATCACGGTACCCAGGGGCACCTCGATGACGATGTCCTCACCCTTGGCGCCGGTTTTGTTCTTGCCCTGCCCGTTGGCACCGCGCTGCGCGACGAAACGGCGCGTATGGCGAAAATCGGAGAGGGTATTCAAATCCTTCGAGCCGACCACGTATACCGAGCCGCCGTCACCGCCATCCCCCCCGTCGGGGCCACCCATGGGGATGTACTTTTCGCGCCGGAAACTGACGATGCCGTTACCGCCATCGCCGGCCTTTACGAAAATATTGGCTTCATCGATAAATTTCATCGCGGGATCATACCATCGGCAAACAAAAAAGCCTCGCGGGGCGAGGCTTTTGGAGTTCGGTGCTGGTACCTGCTGGCGCTAGCTCACCACGCTGACGAAGGTGCGGTTGTGACGCCCCTTGACCTTGAATTCGACCTTGCCCTGCGCCTTGGCGTAGAGGGTGTGATCCTTGCCGCAGCCGACATTATCTCCGGGGTGGAACTTGGTGCCGCGCTGCCGCACCAGGATATTGCCCGGGATGACCGCTTCGCCGCCAAATTTCTTGACGCCCAAACGTTTGGATTCTGAATCGCGACCGTTGCGGGTACTGCCCGCCGCTTTCTTATGTGCCATTGTCTAACAACCTATGCCTTGATCTCGGTTACTTCGATTTCAGTATAGCTCTGCCGGTGGCCCATTTGCTTGCGCGAATGCTTGCGGCGGCGGAACTTGACGATTTCCACCTTGTCACCACGGCCCTGCGACTTGATGGTCGCGGTTACGCTGGCCTTGTCGAGCACGGGAGTTCCCACGGAAACCTTGTCGCCGTCGGCAACCATCAATACGTTGTCGAGCTTGACGGTCGCGCCTTCGTCGCCGGCGAGCTTTTCTACGCGCAGGGTTTCACCCTTGGTTACCTTGTACTGTTTTCCGCCGGTGGCGATGACAGCGTACATGTGTGACTCCGATGCAATACTGAAAAAGGTGGCGAATTCTAGCGGCTGTTGGGGTGGGCGTCAATGCCTTTAACCGGTTGATTCTCTAATTAAATCCAGATTTCCGGCGGATTCCAGACGCGGGCGAGCACCGGGGCCGATTGTGGCTGTCCGGAGTGACTTCGAGAGATCCCGTCGCCTACGGATGACGGCCCGGAGGCAAGCTCCGGTTCGAACCTTGCGATCGAGGGCCGGTTGCCCTGGTGTTTGGCTTAAAAGCTGAAGAAGCCGTTGACGAAGGCGCCGTCGTATTCGAGGTCGCTGTCGAGGTCATCGGCGTCGTCGAGTTCGACCGAGAAGGTCTTGATGCCGCCTTCGATACCGAATCCGATTTTCGATTCGTAGCCCAGTTTCAGCGTGGTGTCGTCGACGCTGCTATCGTCGACGCTGAGCGTGCTGATATCCGCCCCTACGTAGAAGCCGCTGAACGGCAGGTCGAACCTGGCGGACAGGTAGAGCAGTGGAATGGTTTCGTCGATGTCGATGCTGCTGGTAGTGGTATTGGTGCTGCCGACGATCGATACCTCGCCGTCAAAACTCTTTATGTCGAGACCGATATCGAGGTTTACCCAGTTATCAAGCACCTCGTAATACAAAACGAGGTCGTCATGCGATAAATCGAGCGTGCTGCGGACGGTTTCACCGCCAGCATAGGTTTCGCCATCGAAGGTAATGCCGCCAGTCAGGGTTTCTCGGCCGTCGCTGTCGAGCTCGATGCCCTCGTACCTCAGGTTGGGCAAAAACGGCACCGGGTGTTCCAGCACCAGCACCAGCGATGATTCGGACGGATCGTCGAGGCCGAGATCGTCGGAAAGATCTATGTCAGGGTCGCCAGTACTGCTGATGTCGCCGGACAGCTCGGGCTCCCAGTACGAAGCCCCAATCCTGAATCCAACAAAATCCGCCTGGACCGGGAACGAAAATAAGAGTGCCAATGCCACGACGGGCAATATCTTGAAGTTTGGTGCCATCTGCTAACTCGCCGCTCAACTGAAAATGTGACTATCGTCACAAGTATAGATTAAAAATATCGGGGCGGACCCTTCACGAGGGAAAAAAAGGTTATGAAATACTCGAGCATGCGGTCATCGAAAGCGCGATTGCGACTTTTCGAAGCACGTTAGCTCGGATCGCGGGCAGACGCTAAATGACCCGTCGGCCGTATTTTTCGACGGTGTCCGGACGCAGCGTCAAACCGAGGCCAGCTGCGCTCTTGAGATAGAGCGTGCCGTCACGGATCTCGGGGGGATCCTCGAACAGCTCGGCCTGCAGCGGATCGCGTTCCGGGTCGGTGAAAGATTCCACGATCAATCCCGCTGGGCTGCCCGCTACAAGGTGCGCATGCAGAAAGCAGTCGTGGTGCGGCGCGACCTCGACGTGGTTGAGCTCGGCCAGGGCCGCCAGCTTCCGTCCCATGGTGAATCCGCCCATGCGCGTGCAGTCGAACTGCAGGATCTGGATCGCCTGCTCCTCGAGCAGGGCGCGGCAGCCCTGCGCGCTCAGTTCGCTCTCGCCGGCAGATAGCGGGATATCGGTTTTTTGCGCCAGCAGTTTGAGCAGGCGCCGATCGTCATACCAGTGCAGCGGTTCCTCCAGCCAGCGCGGATTAACCTCGGGCAGGCGTTTTACCGCCGCCAACGCGGTGGTCAGATCCCAGCCGCAGTTAACGTCGATCATCAACTCGGCCTCGTCCCCGATGACATCGCGAATAACCCGCAGGCGCTGCATATCCTGCGCCAGGTCGAGCGCGCCGATCTTGGCCTTGAAGGCTCGATGCCCCTGGGATTTCAGCATTTGCATTTCTTCTCGCAATTCGTCGAGATCCTTGCCGTCGCGGTAGTAACCGCAGGTGACGTAACAGGGTACGGCGTCGCGGTGGCCGCCAAACAGCCGGTAGAGCGGCAGGCCGGCGTGTTTTCCGAGTATATCCCACATCGCGATATCCACCGCCGCCGAGGCCAGCACCAGTTCGGACTTGCTCCATCCTTTTTCGGCGGCAATTTTTTGCCAGGTCACGGAAAACAGTTTTTCGTAGAGTCGTTCCGGCGACAGCGCGTCGCTGCCGACGACGATGTCCTGCAGTCCGTCGACGAACAGCCGCGCCGTTTTCTCGAGCGGGCCGTTACTGCTGCCGAGTCCGAATCCCGAGAGACCGCTATCGGTGCGTAAAACAACCAGCAACTCGTTCGCCGCGGGCACTGGAAAATGACTGACCCAGTGCGGCCGTTGTTCCGTGGGACCGCCTAGTATATGGACTTCGATTTCGGTAATTTTCATACTGGAATCCGGTTTTTTATCGGGGCTGGTTTTTTAGCAGGCGCGACAGCGCGAGGGTCGCAAGCAGCAGCGCACTGGCGCTAACGACGATAGCGGGCCCGGTCTGCCAGTCAAAATGATAGGAGCCGGTCATGCCACCGGCGAGCGCGCCTAGCCCGTAGAGCGCACTGACTGCGACCATTTGCTCAGGACCGCGGCTCAGCAGGCGGGCACTGGTGGTCGGGATCACCAGCATTGCGGCGATCAGCAGCACGCCCATAATCTGCATCATGACCGCCACCAACAGCGCGATCATGGCGTACATCAGGAACTGCAGCTTGCGCACCTCGACGCCCTCGGCCTGGGCGATCTCGCGGCTCACCGATAGCGCGACGAAGGCTCGCCAGTGGTGGACGAGCAGGATCAGCAATACCACCGTGGTAACCAGCATATGCAACAGGTCCGTAGCCGTGGTCGCCAGCAGGTCACCGAACAGGATCGACTCGAGATTGACCGCTTGCGCCGGCAACAGGCCGACCAGGATGATGCCGCCGGCAAGCCCGGTGTGAGAAATAATCGCGAGCGTCGTCTCCGACAGCGCGCTATTGAAATTGCTGACCCGGCTCAGCGAGAAAACGATCAACAGCGCTACCGCGAGCACACCGAAGATCGGCACCACTTGCAGCATCAGGCCGACACCCACGCCGAACACGGCGGCGTGCCCCAGGGTATCGCTCAGGAATGCCAGCCGCTGCCATACCATCAGGCAACCCATCGGCGCGGCAATAGTGACCATGATAAGTCCCGCCAGCACGCTGCGCAGCAGGAAATCGTCGAGCCATTCAGTCATGCCGATGCCCGGCGGGTTCTCCGGAAACGTCGTGCAGGTGATCGTGATGGTGGGTGTAAATCGCGATCGAGTCGGCCGCTTGTTGTCCAAACAGTGCCAGGTATTCCGGATGCTTGCTCACCGATTCGGGTAACCCCGAGCAGCACAGGTGCTGATTCAGACACAGTACCTGGTCGGTTTGCGACATCACCAGGTGCAGATCGTGCGACACCAGCAGCACCGCGCACTGCAGCTGCGAGCGCAACTCGCCGATCAGCTCGTACATCCTGATTTCACCGGTGACGTCGACGCCCGAGGTCGGTTCGTCGAGCACTATCAGGTCGGGATTACCGAGCGTGGTGCGCGCCAGCAGCACCCGCTTGAGTTCGCC
>JAAUYE010224757.1_pt1 | contig 12166 bp, 10 predicted proteins | sample 7278081 | NCBI WGS metagenome assembly JAAUYE01 (sample SAMN14350131, study PRJNA611818) | marine sediment metagenome | isolation source: surface marine sediment (0.6m) | place: French Polynesia: Moorea | collected 2018-08
TCATCGCCTGGCAACGTGTGCGCCCGCGGGAGGCCGCGGGGCACAGGGAGTTGCCGGACGGGATGCCGGCGCGCCTCGCCGCCCTGTCTTGTGAGCAGCGCGAGCGGCTTGCGCGGGCCCCGTTCCTCCTGCTGTCGCTCGCCGAGGACGACGAGCCGCGCTGGCAGTCGCTGTTCGCCGAGCAGCAAACGCGCGACCTGTTGCAGTGCGTGCAGCCTCGCGACGACGCCGCATCAACGCTCATCGCCGGCGCGCTCGGCTTCCTGTGGCAGCTGTCGCGGCGCAATCCCTATGCGGCGCGGCTGCTGTCGGGCGCCAGCCTGGCCTGGTGCGAGCAGCTGGCGAACTGCACGCTGATGGAGTTGTTCGCGCGCACACTCGAGGACCCCACGCTGCTCGGCCCCAGGATGGCGGGCAACGCCGAACTCTGGCACAAGCTGCTGACGGCGGGGGTCAGCAACCGGCGGCACCTGCGCCGGGCGGCTCGAGTCGCCGCACTGCAGACCGTGCTGACAGAGCGGCCTGTTCGCCCCGGCAGGCCGCTGGCTGCCGCGGCCTGCAGGATGCCGCCGGTGCAGGTCCGGCGGTCTGTCAAACCGCGGAAGTGACCCGAAGACGTCGGGCTGTGTCGATGGCGCGGCGGCATGGTTACAATACGCCGCCTGATGGACGCCCTATCGATCAGAAACCTGCGCAAGACTTACGCCAACGGCAAGGAGGCGCTGAAAGGCATCAACTTCAATGTCGCGGAGGGGGATTTCTACGCGCTCCTCGGGCCGAACGGCGCGGGCAAGACGACGGCGATCGGGATCATCTCCTCCCTGGTCAACAAGACGGCGGGCGACGTCGAGATCTTCGGCCACAGCATCGACCGCGAACTCGAAGCGGCCAAGGAGTGCATCGGGCTGGTGCCCCAGGAACTGAATATCAACCAGTGGGAGAAGGTCGGCAACATCGTGCTGAACCAGGCGGGCTACTACGGGCTGCACAGCCGCCTCGCCCGGCAGCGGGCCGAGAAATACCTGCGCGCCCTGCGTCTCTGGGACCGGCGCGACGACATCTCGCGCAGCCTGTCGGGCGGCATGAAGCGGCGGCTGATGATTGCACGGGCGCTGGTTCACGAACCCCGGCTGCTGATCCTGGATGAGCCCACGGCCGGCGTCGATATCGAGATCCGCCGCTCAATGTGGGAGTTCCTGCGCGAGATCAATGCCGCCGGCACCACCATCATCCTGACGACGCACTATCTCGAGGAGGCGGAATCGCTGTGCCGCCATGTCGCCATCATCGACGAGGGCGAGATCATCGAGGATGCGCCGATGAGCCGGGTGCTACGCAAGCTGCAGCGCGAGGTATTCGTACTCAGCCTTGCCGACGAGCTGGAGCAGCCGCCCGAGCTGGCCGGTTTCCGCACCGAGCTCCTCGACGACGGCGAACTCGAGGTGGAGATGGGGCCGTCACGGAATCTCAATGACCTGTTCCATGCGCTGGACGGTCTCGGGATCAAGGTCGTGAGCCTGCGCAACAAGGCGAATCGCCTGGAAGAGCTGTTCATGCGTCTCGTCGAGAGCAAACAGCGCGACGAGCGGGAGGTTGAATCGGCGTGAACATCACGCTCAACGCCATCGCCATCAAGACGCTCGTGCGCAAGGAGATGATCCGCGTGATGCGCATCTGGGTGCAGACGATCGTGCCGCCCGCGATCACGATGACGCTGTACTTCATCATCTTCGGCAATCTCATCGGGCGCCGCATCGGGACGATGGACGGTTTCGACTATATGCAGTACATCGCGCCGGGGTTGATCATGATGTCGGTGATCACAAACTCCTACGGCAACGTCGTCTCCTCGTTTTTCGGCGCCAAGTTCGGCCGCCACCTCGAGGAGATGCTGGTGTCGCCGATGTCCAACGCGGCGATCATCATCGGGCACGTTGCAGGCGGTGTCCTGCGCGGCCTGCTGGTCGGCATCCTTGTCACCGTGATCGCTTTGTTCTTCACGCGACTGCAGCTGCAGCATCCGCTCCTGACAATCTCTATCGTACTGCTATCGTCGACGGTCTTCGCGCTCGCAGGTTTCATCAACGCGATATTCGCGAAGAAGTTCGACGATATTTCCATCATCCCGACGTTCGTTCTTACGCCGCTCACCTACCTCGGCGGTGTTTTCTACTCGATCTCGCTGTTGCCCGAATTCTGGCAGGCGGCATCCAAGGCGAACCCGATCCTCTACATGGTCAATGCCTTTCGCTACGGCGTACTCGGGACCTCCGACATCAGCATCGTGCATGCCTACGTCATCCTCATCGGTTTTGTGCTGCTGTTGTTCTCGGCGTGCCTGTTCCTCATGAACCGCGGCGTGGGGATCCGCGAGTAGCCATGTGCGGCCGTTTCGCGTTCTACTCCCCGACCGAGGCGACGGCCGCGCTGTTCGGCGCGACCGGATCGCTCGATATCGGCCCTCGTTACAACATTGCGCCGACGCAGGAAATCGCCGCGGTGCGCGAGGCCGAAGGTGAAGGCCGTGAGCTGGTGGCACTGCGCTGGGGCCTGGTGCCGTTCTGGGCCAAGGATCCGGCGATCGGCAACCGCATGATCAATGCACGCGCCGAGACCGTTGCCGAGAAGCCGGCGTTTCGTGCCGCGTACCGGCGCCGGCGCTGCCTCGTGCTGGCCGACGGTTTCTACGAATGGCACCGCGAGGGCACCGTCAAGATCCCGTATTTCATCTCGCTGGCGAGCGAAGAGCCGTTCGCGTTTGCCGGGCTCTGGGAACAGTGGCGCAGCAAGGAAACCGACGAGTCCTTGCAGACGGCAACGCTGATTACGACACAGGCAAACGAGTTCCTCGCGCCTCTGCATCATCGCATGCCGGTGATCCTCGATGCGGACCGCGCTGAACGCTGGCTCGGTGGCGATGACGAGCTTATCGGGTCGGCGAACCGGGACTGCCCGCGCCTCCGGGCATGGCCCGTCAATCGTCGCGTCAACAATGCGCGCAACGAGGGCGACGAACTGATCGAGCCGGACGGCGAGGTACTGGAAGGCTAGGCGTCGGCCGGCCGCGAGTACGGCTGGGTCGCCACGATCAGCGTGCCGGGCCCGCCGTGGACCCCAAGCGCCGCGCCGATATCCGTGATCGTGGTGCGGTGGATGTTGTCGAACTGGCGGCGAAGCTCCTGCTCGAGCGCCTCGGCATCCTCCCGGCAGACCGCGTGCCCGATGGCGACGTCGAGCGACGTCGCGGAGGGCGTGCGCCGGGCGACGTAACGCGCGAAGCGCCGAATCAGGTTCTTCCTGCCGAACAGGAACGTGCCCGAGGCGACCCGGCCGTCCGGAACGGTGCGGATGACGGCGGTTGCGCGCAGCAGGCCGGCGATCGTCTTCACCCAGCCCGGCACGCGGCCGCCACGAACCGCGAAGCGCAGGTCTTTCAACATGCCGTAGGTGCGGGTGTCCGGGATCAGCTTTTCGACGGCGTCGATCGCATCCTGCACGCCCAGGCCCGCTTTCGCATACTCGGCGGCGGCGGCGACGAGGAGACCCTGGCCCAGCGATGCGTTGCGCGAGTTGATGACGTGGACACGGCCGTGCGCGTTGACGCGCTCGGCGGCAGAACGTGCGGCCTCGAGCGTGCCGCTGGCCTTGCCCGTGAGATTGATCGACAGCACGTCGGCGAAGTGGCTGGCGAGAAACTGGTACTGGCGTCGGAAATCGCCGGGCGCCGGCTGCGATGTCGTCGGGTGGCTGGGGTTCGAGCGCAGCTCCTCGAAGAACTCGCTGGCGGTGATGCTGACCTTGTCCAGGTATCCACGGTCGCCGAACTGGATCCGGCACGGGACCATGTGAATGTCCAGCCGCTCCATGTCCTCGTCCGGAATATCGGCGGCCGAATCGGTGATCACGGCGAAGCGGCGACTCGCGTCGTGGCTGCTCGTCTGCTGGCGGCGCATGTCATCCGCCTTTTCCGCACTGACGTGCCCGTATTTACGGGCCAGGTCAAAGACCCGGTCCGGCTCGTCCACGTGGATGTGTATCTTGGCCTTGCGCTTGGTGCCCGCGAGCACCAGCGAGTCGCCGAGTTCCGCCAGCGCCTCGCGCAGTTTGCGACGATCGATATTCGCGCCGGTTACGAGGCACTCCGTGCAGAATCGGTAGCCGGACTCCAGTGAACTCCCGGCCGTTACCACGGGCGCTTCGATGCTGAGCAATGAGAGGTCGGGCTCGGGGACGATGTTCCCGGTGCTGAGGTACTCGCTGATGCCGTCGATCAGTTCGACAAAACCCTTGGCGCCGGCATCCACGACGCCGGCCTTGCGCAGCACCTCCAGTTGTTCCTGGGTTTCGGCGAGGGCGCGTTGCGATTCCCCGAGCGCGTTTCGAATCAGCTGCGGGAAGTCGTCATTGCCGCCGGGTCTGACCTGGTCCGAGATGCTGGCCGCGAAGACGGCGATTACGGACAGAATGGTGCCCTCGCGCGGCTTCGACATCGCATCGTGCGCATAGTCGTTGGCCATCGTGACCGCTCTGGCAAACGTGTAGGGCGTGAACTTGCTGAGGTCGCCCGCCGAATCGCTCATGCCCTGGAAGAACTGCGCCATGATCGCGCCGGAATTGCCGCGGGCGCCGTCCAGCAGGGCATCGGCGACCGCCGCGAGGAGTGTCCCGAGGTGTTTCTCGTTCTCCTGCTGGAGCACGGGGAGCGCGGCGCCCAGCGACAGGCTCAGGTTGGTGCCCGTGTCGCCGTCCGGCACCGGGAACACGTTGATCTGGTTGAGAAACTCCTGCCCGTCAATGACCCGGTGGATGCCCGACACAAGCGCGCTGGCCAGGCTGTCGCCGGACAGTCTTGTCGATACGGGTGAGTTCAAGCGGCGCGGTCCTAGTCGCGCGGCAGCAGGAAGCGGGTTCCGCTGTAGTCCAGGATTACGCCCTCCGGGGTGATCTCGTGGACGACCGGTCCTTCGGCAAGACGCGACTTCTCGCGGTGCTTGACCATGTTGATGAAGACGAATCGTTCTTCCGGTTGTTCGCTGTACACGTGGATGTCGAGATGCAGGTCGGCCATCTGCAGCATGCCGTTCGCCTGCAGTTCGCCGGCTGTCGGCAGCGCCGCGAGCGTGAACTCGGGTTCCGGACGGGCTTGCGGTACCGGGGCGGGAGGCGCTTCGACAACGGCGCTGGCGGCCGGCTCGGAAGCGGTCTCGGCGCTCGTCCTGACGGCCGGCTCGGGATTGCGCGCCGCGCTCGTCCTCGCGGCCGATTCCCGCTGCCGCGCCTCGCGGATTCGCGCCGAGAAGGGCGCCTCTTCCGCCGCGGCGGGCTCTGCACGCGATGCCTGCGCGGGCGGCTCGCCCGGTTCCGCTGCGTCGTCGCTCAACAGGACGCCGAGCAACACGGCCAGGTTCACGGCGAGCAGCAGGCCGAGCACCCAGAGCCAGCGAGGCGCGCCCGCCGACTCGGTGGTCGACGGGACGTTCGCAAAATCCGAGGGACCTTGTTGCTGTCGCTCGGTCTCCGATTTCTTCAGTGCATCAAGAATGAACGACATTGATCAATCCCGGGCCAGTCTCGACGTCGTCAGCCGGGGCGAGTCGTCCGACCCGAGCAGCGAGTTGATGATGATCTGCGTCTGCTGGCCCGCCAGCCCGTCGACGGTGAGGCGGTGGTCGCGCTGGAAGTCGATCACGCGCTGCTCCAGTTCCTCGTCGTAGACGTTGGAATCGACGGGCTCGGCGCGGTAGCGGTCGTCGATGGCCGCAAGGCTCCTGCGTAACCAGACGACATTGTCGCCGCGTGAGCCGCGACCGAGCGGCAGCGCCTCGCCGTTCGGTGGCTTCCATAGCAGGATGTAATCCCCGAACCACATGTCCGTGACGTCGAGGAACAGGTGCGTGACGCTGACGCCGGCAATCGACAGCTGCGCCCTGTCGCCCTGCAACCCTTCGAGCACCACGTGGTGCTTCTTGCCGCGGCTGTCGGTGAGCGTCAGGATCGCCGGCCGGTCGAGCTGTCGGAGGCTGCTCCAGGACCCGCGCTGCATCAGGCAGGCGTACCCGGCGCTCTGCGCCATATCGCAGCCTTGCGTGATCGGGGCGCTGAATTCGATGCCCCAGAGTCCGAAGAGGACCTCGAAGGCTGGGCCGAGCCGTGTCAGTTCGCCCGCCAGCAACAGCTGGTCGTCCAGGGTCGCGTCGGCTTCGCGCTCGGGCCGCGAATCGGGAGCCGGATCGGGATCAGGCTCGGCTTCCGCCTCGGTCTCGGACCCCAGTGCCGGTTCGGCAGCCGTCTCGGGCCGCTGTTCCATGACCGGTGCAGCGATTGTCTCGCCGGCCACGGCCGCGCTTGCCTGCGGCGGCGACTCACCGCTCTGCTCCAGCAGTGGCCAGAGGCTGGCCGCGATCACGGCCACGGCGACGCCGCCGATAACCGGGACCGCCCAGCGAAGCAGCGGCGAAGCATAGGGCAGGCCCTTGATTTCGGCCGCGGCGCGCCGCACCAGTCGCCGGTTCACGCGCCGCGTCTCCTTGCTGTACGCGCCCAGCAACGCGCGGTCGCAGATGACGTTGATGAGTCGCGGTACGCCGTCCGTCAGCCGGTAGACCTCGCGCTTCGCCGCGCTGTCGAATACCTCACCGAGCGCGCCGGCAACGCGCAGGCGATGCTCGATGTACTGCTCGGTCTCGTCGCGGGACAGCGGCTCGAGGTGATAGCGGCCGGTGATGCGCTGGGCCAGTTGCCGCAGGTCCTCCCTTGCCAGCAGGTCGCGCAGTTCGGGCTGGCCAATCAGGATAATCTGCAGGAGCTTCTGTTTTGACGTCTCGAGGTTGGTCAGCAACCGAACCTGTTCCAGGACGTCGCGCGACAGGTTCTGCGCCTCGTCGACGACGAGAATGACGCGCCGGCCCTCGGCGTGGGCCTTGAGCAGCTGACCGTTGAGGCTGTCCACCAGCGCCTTGACGCTGCCGCGGTTTTCCGGCGCCAGGATGCCGAGCTCCTCGCAGATCGTCTCGAGAAATTCGAGGACCGACAGGCGCGGGTTCAGGACCACGGCGACGTCGGCGTTGTTCGGTAGCTTGTTCTGCAGCAGCGTGCGCACCAGCGTGGTCTTGCCCGTTCCGACCTCGCCGGTCAGCTGCATGAAACCGCCGCTCTCTGTCACGCCATAGACGAGGTGCGCGAGCGCCTCGCCGTGGCGTTCGCTCATGAACAGGTAACGCGGGTCGGGCGTTATCGCGAATGGCTTTTCAGTGAGCCCGAAGAAACTCGTATACATGGTCAGGGTAAAACGTGCTGAATTGGGCCCGATTCTACCCTATTCACGGCCGATCCAAGGTCCTGGCGCGGGACACCGCGTCGCCACCGAAGCGGTCGCGGATCTCGTCGACGGCGCGGTCGAAATCCGTTGCCCGGCCGGCGTCTTCGTCGCCGAACAGGTCGCGTTGCTCGGCGGGCGTCAGCTTGCTGCAGCCTACGCCGAGCAAGCGTACCCGCGCGTCGGGATTACCGCGCAGCCAGTCCGACAGCAGCTCGCGGGCAACCGCGTAGACCTGGTCGGTGCCGTTGCCGGGCGGCCGCAGGCGCCGCTGGCGCGTAAAGGTCCTGAAGTCGGAGCGTCGGATCTTGACCTGCACGGTGCCGGCGCACAGCGCCGCCTTGCGCAGGCGGCCCGACGTGCGCTCCGCCAGCCGCAGCAGTTGCTGCTCCATGGCCAGCCTGTCGCCCAGGTCGGTGTCGTAGGTCTGCTCGTTGCTGATGGACTTCTCCGCCCGCGACGCCACGACCGGGCGATGGTCGACCCCGGCGGCGCGTTCACGGGTCTTCTGCGTAAACCGCCCGAAGACCGCTTCCAGGTCGTGGTCAGATGCGCCGCGCAGGTCCGCGATCGAGCGCACGCCGATTGCGTGCAGGCGAGCGAGAGTGCGCTTGCCGATGCCCGGAATGACGGCAACGGGCAGGGGATCCAGCATCGCACGCACCTTGTCTGCGGTGACGATGACGAGCCCGTCCGGTTTGTCGAGATCCGACGCGATCTTCGCGACCAGCTTGTTCGGGGCGACGCCGACGGACGCCGTCAATCCGGTGTGGGAGCGAATCCTGTCCTTGATGGCTGTCGCGATCTTCTGGCCGCTGCCGAACAGGCGGCGGCTCGAGGTCACGTCCAGGAACGCCTCATCCAGCGACAAGCCTTCCACGAGCGGCGTGAATTCGTTGAACACGCCGAAGATCTCCCGCGATACCGACTGGTAATGGGCCATGCGCGGCGCGACCCGGACGAGGTCCGGGCAGCGCCGGCGGGCTTCGGCCATCGGCATCGCGGAACGGATGCCGAACTCGCGCGACTCGTAGCTCGCAGCCGCGACCACGCCGCGGTTGCCGCCGCCGACGACCACGGGTTTGCCGCGAAGTTCCGGATTGTCGCGCTGCTCGACGGAGGCGTAGAACGCATCCATGTCGACGTGCAGGATGACGCGGTTCTCCATCGGGTCACTTACCCCTGTCGACGATGAAGCGAGCCAGCCAGCTCAGTGCCCCGGCCTCCGGCAATGCCTCGAGACAGGCCAGGCTTCCCGCGAGCAACTCGTCGCAGCGGCGCCGGGATGCGTCGATGCCGAGCAGGGCCGGATAGGTTGCCTTGTTCATGCGCTGGTCGGAGCCCGCGGTCTTGCCGATGTCCTCGGTTTTGCCTTCGACGTCCAGCAGGTCGTCCCGTATCTGGAACGCGAGGCCGATCGTGCGTCCGAAGCCGTCGAGCGCCGCCGCCTGCGCGGGCGGCACCGGGTCCGCGAGCACGCATGCGGACATCACCGAGGCATGAATCAGGGCACCGGTCTTGAGCGCGAACATGTGCTCGAGTTCCGCCGCGTCCAGCGACCGGCCCTCCGCGCCGAGATCGATCGATTGCCCCCCGGTCATTCCCGTGGACCCGCAGGCATCGGCAACCAGCTTCACGAGTCTCGCGCGCACGTCGCCGGTAACGCCGTCGAGGTCGGCGAGGACTGCGAACGCGAGCGGCTGCATCGCATCCGCGGCAAGTATGGCCGTCGCCTCGTCGAACTTGCGATGCAGTGTGGGTTTGCCGCGGCGCAGGTCGTCGTCGTCCATCGCGGGCAGGTCGTCGTGCACCAGGGAGAACGCGTGGATCAGCTCGATCGCTGCCGCCGGCGCATCGAGCAGCGATTCCGCGACGCCGAGGCATTCGCCGGTCGCATAGACGAGCAGGGGGCGAACCCGCTTGCCGCCGTTGAAGATCGCGTAGCGCATCGCCTCGTGCAGGCGGCTCGGTGGGACCTCGCTGCCCGGCAGCGCAGCGTCGAGCCGCGCTTCGACGCGCCGCGTGTAATGGGGGATACGTTGTTCGAAGTTGTCTGCCACCGGCTTCGCAGGCCGCCCGTCGGCCCTGTAGCGTACACTGTTTCCGGCCGCGGAGCGCCCTCCGGTCTGGGCTATAATCCGCCGTCCTGTCTGCTTCGATCACGCCGGAATTCCACACATGAGGGCAACAGCGAGAGCCCAACCGAACATCGCGCTCGTCAAGTACTGGGGCAAGCGTGACATCGAACGCAACCTGCCGGCCGTGGGCTCGATTTCAGTCACGCTCGACGAGCTGTTCACGACGATGGCGGTCGATCTCGATGGCGCGCTGGAGCGGGATGAACTCGACGTCAACGGGCGTGCGGCGCCGTCGATGTTGCCGCGGGTCTCGCAATGCCTCGACGCCGTGCTGGGTGCCGACCGCCCCCGCGCGCAGGTCACCAGTGAGAGTAACTTCCCGATCGCGGCAGGTCTCGCCTCGTCCGCCTCGTCGTTCGCCGCCCTCGTGGTGGCCGCGGCCGCTGCCGGTGGACGGGGAGCGAATACGGACGAACTCGCCAGCCTGGCCGGCCGCGCGTCGGGGTCGGCTGCGCGCTCCCTGTACGGCGGTTTCGTCGAACTTCGCAACCAGGGCGGCGGCATCGAAGTGGGTACGATCCTCGACGCCGGCGCATGGCCGCTGCGGGTAATCGCCGCTGTCACGTCGAAAGCGCCGAAGCCCGTCAGCTCGGGCGAGGCCATGGAGCTCAGCCGCAAGACCTCGCCGTTCTATTCACGCTGGGTCGAGGAACAGGACATGGACCTCGCGACCGCGCGAGACGCGATAACGGTTCGCGATTTCGGCAAGCTGGCCAGCGTTGCCGAGCACAACTGCCTGAAAATGCATTCGGTCATGTGGGCGTCGCGGCCTCCGGTGGTCTACTGGAACGCGGCGACGCTCGCGTGTCTAGAGCGTGTGCGCGATCTGCAGGCGCAGGGCGCTGCCGCGTTCTTCACGATCGATGCAGGGCCGCAGGTCAAGGTGATCTGCCCGCCGGAGGACGAGGCTCGGGTGGTGGACGCGCTGTCGAGCACTGATGGTGTCGAGGCCGTCCTGAGCAGCGGAATCGGCGCGGGTGCGCTGCGAGTGAACGGGGACTGATGCGGATCACGGCAAGCGCGCCCGGCAAGTTCGTCCTGTCCGGAGAATACGCTGTGCTGGACGGTGCACCCGCGGTCTGCGTGGCCGTCGACCGCCGTGCGCGTGTAGCGATCGAGCCACTTGACGGCGATCACTGCGTCGTGCGGGCGCCCGGCTTCTCCGGGGAGACCGGGCAATTCAGCGTCGATTCGGACGGACTGAAATGGTCTGCCGGGGGGGAGGACTACGGGCTGTTCGAGGCGGTCTGGGCCGTATCGCAACCGGCGATCACGAACGGTGCGGTCGCCATTTCCCTTGATACCGCGGCGTTCCGCGACCTCGCGAGCGGCAGCAAGATCGGTCTCGGATCGAGCGCGGCCCTGGCGGCCGCGCTCGCTACTGCGCTGCATGCGCTCGGCGGCGCCAACGCTACCGGGGCCGCGCATGCCGGTCATCGCCGCTTCCAGGGCGGCGCCGGCAGCGGGGTCGATGTGGCCTGCAGTCTTGCGGGCGGAGTCATCGAATATCGCATGGCGAATCGGCAGGCCGCGCCACTTGCGTGGCCCGCGGGCCTCCATTGCAGCGTCCTGTGGAGCGGCGTTGCGGCCGGAACCCGGGACCGCCTCGCGCGCTTCGGTTCGCAGCCGGACAGTCGCTCGCGCCGCGACCTGGGAGAGGCATCGAACGCGGTTGCGAGGGAATTCGAACGCGGCGACGCAACAGCCGTCTTCGAGGCGATTGCCGACTACACGCGCATGTTGCGGCGGTTCGACGACGCCCACGGGCTGGGAATATTCGATGCCGGCCATGCACAGCTTGCAGATAGTGCGACGGGCGCGGACGTCGTCTACAAACCCTGCGGCGCCGGCGGCGGCGACATCGGCGTGGTGCTGGCGACGAGCGGGGCATCGCTGGCATCATTCGAGCAAATGGCGGCGCGCGCCGGATTTGCGAGGCTCGGACTGAGCGTCGATCCCCGCGGCGCAGAGCTGCACGATAAAGACGAATTGTGAACGACTCCCCGATATCCGGCTTCTACCGGCTGAACATCCGGCAGCGCATCGAGCGGCTCGAAGAGGGCGGCTGGCTGTCGTCCGATGACGCGTCCGCGCTGCGCGAGGGTCGCCACGTCCTGTTGCCGGCCGCCGCCGACAAGATCATCGAGAACGTCATCGGCGTGTTCGGCCTGCCGTTCGCGATCGCGCCCAACTTCCTCGTCAACGATGTCGGCCGCCTGGCGCCGATGGTCGTCGAGGAACCGTCGATCGTAGCGGGACTGAGTTTCGCCGCCGCGCTCGCCCGGCACACGGGCGGCTTCCAGGCGCGCTGCGATGAATCGCTGCTGGCCGGGCAGATTCACGCGACGAACATCGCCGACATCGATCGCGCGTTGGCAGCCCTCGAGGCCGCATCCCGCGAACTGCTCGAGGCGGCGAACGCGGTGCACCCACGCCTCGGTAAGCGAGGCGGTGGCGTTCGCGAGATCGAGGTGCGCCCCCTCGCGCTTGGCGGCGGCGAGGCCGCGATCGCCGTGCACTTGCTCGTGGATACCCGGGACGCGATGGGTGCCAATCTCGTCAACACGATCTGCGAAGCCGTTGCACCCCGCGTCGCGGAGGTCAGCGGCGGCAATGTGGCGATGCGCATCCTGTCGAACCTGGCTGATCGCTCGCTGGTTACTGCCCGCGTCGGTTACGCGGTCGAACGGCTGGCCGTCGGAGATCTCGATGG
>JAAUYE010072533.1_pt1 | contig 12160 bp, 9 predicted proteins | sample 7278081 | NCBI WGS metagenome assembly JAAUYE01 (sample SAMN14350131, study PRJNA611818) | marine sediment metagenome | isolation source: surface marine sediment (0.6m) | place: French Polynesia: Moorea | collected 2018-08
CGACCGTGCGTGCGCTGGTGATGCTGATCGTCATGACGCTGGCATTATTGCTCGGCAATCGGATCAACCTGCTGCAATCACTGACCCTCGCGGTGGCGATCATACTCTTGCTGGATCCCCGCTCGGTGGGTTCGGCTTCGTTCTGGCTGAGTACCTGCGCCCTGCTGGTCATCGCGTTCGTGCAGTTCAGATTACCGCGGCGAATGCACGGCTGGCAGCAGTTACTGCTGCTGCAATGCGGCTTTTCATTGCTGTTTGCACCGCTTGGGCTATTGATTTTCGAGCAGGTCAATCCTGCTGGATTGCCGGCGAATGTCGTCGCGATACCGGTGATCAGCTTTGTCGTGCTGCCCGCAGTGCTGCTGGGCGGCCTGCTGGCGTTAGCCGATGTCGACCTGGCTCGAGTGCTGTTCAGACTGGCGGACTGGGCATTACAGGTCCTGCTCGATTATCTCGAGTTCCTGCTGGTGAGCGGCATGGATTCGGTGACTGCGGCACTGCCCGCGCCGCTGGTGTTGCTGACGTTGGCGATGCTAGCGTGGTTGTTGATGCCGGCCGGACTCGCGGCGCGTGCGGTCATGCTGCTGGGATTGTCGATATTGTTGATCTGGCAGCCAGCAAGGCCGCGGCAAGGCGACTTCGAGCTGATCGTGTTCGATGTCGGCATGGGTACATCGATTCTGTTACGTACCCGTCATCACAGCCTGGTTTACGATTTTGGGCCGGGTAAGGCCGCTGCTTTCAGCGCCGCCGACTGGGGCTTGCTGCCGGCCATGCGCGCGCGGGCAATCGCCTGGCCCGACCTGGCGATTGTCAGCCATGTCGATCAGGACCATAGTGGTGGCCTGCACGGTCTAATCGGCGACCTGCCGACAGCGCGCCTGATCTCGGGCACGCCGCATGAACTGCAGCCTCGATTCGGGCTCGAGCAGCGGGTACGCTCTTGTCATGGCTACCCGGACTGGCGCTGGGACGGAGTCGATTTTAGTTTTCTGCCGAGCGCGGGCCACTGGCGCAGCACCAATAATCGATCCTGTGTGTTGCTGGTCAATGGCAGGCACCGATTACTGTTGCCTGGCGATATCGAAATTTCGCGTGAAGCGAGACTGGTGGCGGAGCATGGTTCCAGGCTCGAGGCCGACGTGCTGGTGGTGCCGCATCACGGCAGCGCCACCTCTTCCAGCGCCGTTTTTGTCGAGCGCGTCGCGCCGCGACATGTCGTCTATACGCTGGCCCGGGGGAACCGCTGGGGCTTTCCGTCCCCCGCGGTTGTCGCGCGCTACCGGGCGCAAGCGGCAAGCCAGCTGCGCAGCGATCGCGATGGTGCGATTACGATTGACAGCAGGGCCGATGGCCTGACGATCAGGGCCGAACGTAGCCGGCGCGAACGCATCTGGCGGCGATGGTAAAAAGCGGCCTGTCACAGTATGATGTGCGGCATTTAATCCTGAGGAAATAGCGTGTTTGAACTGGTTCAGGCAGGTGGCTGGCTGATGCTCCCGATATTGCTGTGCTCGATCGTCGCGGCAGCCATTATTATCGAGCGAACGTGGACCCTGCGCCAAAAAAAGGTTATCCCGGAAAAGTTGTTAACCGGTATCTGGAATCTACTCAGTAGCGATGCGTTGACCGACCAGCACATTGCAGAAATCGAGAGTGGTTCGCCGCTGGGCAAGGTGCTTGCCGCCGGCCTTATCAATCGTCACCTGTCGCGCGACATGATACGCGAAAGCATAGAGGAGACGGGTCGGCACGTGGTGCACGAAATGGAACGCTTCATGAATGCGCTGGGTACGATATCGACGATAACGCCGCTGCTAGGCCTGCTTGGCACGGTCATCGGCATGATTCGCGTGTTCACCGCGATCACGGTCGTCGGCGTGGGTGATCCGGGGCAACTGGCGGGCGGTATTTCAGAAGCCCTGATTACCACCGCAGCCGGGCTGACCATTGCCATACCCAGCCTCATTTTCTATCGTCACTTGAAGCGCAAAATCGATGACCTGGTAGTGGTCATGGAGCAGGAGGCGATGAAGCTTGTCGAATTTCTGCACGGCGATCGCAAGAAGCTAGGATAGACCGATGAATTTTTATCACGGCAAACCCGAAGAGGACGTTAGCATCAACCTGACGCCGTTGATCGATGTCGTTTTCCTGTTGCTGATTTTTTTCATGGTATCGACCACTTTTGATACCACCTCCCAGCTTAAGATCAGGTTACCCGAAGCCAGCCAGGCGCAAACCCAGGATCCACCGCGAAAACTTAACCTGCTGATCGACGCCAAAGGCCGCTTCTTTCTGAACTCGCGTGAACTAACCAATAGCAAGAGTGCAACGCTGCGAGCAGCGCTCGAGCGTGCCATGGATGGCAACCGGTTGCCGATCGTAATCCAGTCAGATGCAGATTCACCGGTGCAATCCCTGGTTACCGCGATGGACGTGGTCAGCCAATTGGGCCTGAAGCAGGTATCGATTGCCACCACGCGCCCGATCGAGTAGGCGAGTCAGCATAGTGAAACCGATCGAAGGTAATTTGACGGGCTTCAAGGCTTATCGCGCCTTACTCGCCCTGGCGTTCGAACATAAGCTCTATTTCCTGCTGGCGTTTATCGGTATGGTTATCTTTGCCGCCTCGGACGCGGCTTTCGCCTACATGATGAAGCCGCTGATGGACGAAGGCTTTATCGATCGCGACCCCACTATCATCAAGCTGATACCGTTCGCAATCGTGGCCCTGTTCATGGTTCGCATGGTCGCGGTATTTATGCGCGGTTATTGCATGAGTTATATCGGGCGCCATGTAATCAACACCCTTCGAGGCATGATGTTCGAGAAGCTGCTGACCATGACCAGCGATGAATACGACCAGTCTTCGAGCGCCTCGATCGTGGCGCGGTTTTCCTATGATGTGGAGCAGGTTTCGAAGGCCGTTTCGTCGTCACTGACAGCTTTCATCCAGGATAGCCTGCGTATCATCGTGTTGCTTGGTTACATGATCTGGCTGAACTGGCAATTGACCGCGATTTTCCTGGTAGCCGGTCCGGCGGTATTTTTGATCGTGGTCAAAATTTCGGGCCGTTTCCGTGTTATCAGTCGAAATATCCAGCAGTCGATGGGCGGGGTGACCCAGGTCGCCCAGGAAGTAATCGACGGTAACCGTATCGTCAAGATTTTCGGCGGCGCCGATTTCGAGCGCGACAAGTTCGAGCGCAAGAACCGGAACAATCTGAAACTGCATCTGAAAATGTCGATTGCTCAGGCGGTTAGCATGCCGCTGATCCAGCTGGTGGTGGCGATTGCGTTCGCCGCGATTGTTGCTTTTGCGACCTCTGAATCGATGCGCGACGTCGTTACCACCGGTGACTTCGTGTCGTTTCTGTTTGCAATGACGATGCTGCTGGCGCCGATGCGAGTGCTGTCCTCGATTAACGCCAACATCCAGAAAGGTATTGCTGCCGGTGAAAGCGTGTTTGAACTGACCTCGCGAGACAGCGAGCACAACGAGGGTCAGCTCGAGCTCGAGCGTGCCGAAGGCAGCCTGCAATTCGACAAGGTGGTATTGCACTATCGACGCAGCGAGCAGCGCGTGCTCGATCAGATAAGCTTCAAGGTCAAACCGAAGCAGACGGTCGCGATCGTCGGTCGTTCCGGCAGCGGTAAATCAAGCCTGGTAAACCTGATACCCCGGCTGTACGAGGTCGACAGCGGCAAAATACTGCTGGACGGTAAACCCATCACCGAATACAACATTGTCGATCTGCGTCGCCAGATCGCCTATGTTGGCCAGGATGCGCGCCTGTTCAACGATACCATACGCAATAATATTGCCTACGGCGTGGTAAACCAGGTCGACGAATCGCAGATTATCGAGGCCGCCAGGCAGGCCCATGCCTGGGAGTTTATCGAAGATTTGCCGGACCAGCTCGATACCGAGGTCGGCGAAAGCGGCGTCCTGCTATCCGGCGGTCAACGCCAGCGTATCTCAATTGCCCGGGCACTGCTGAAAGATGCTCCGATACTGATTCTGGACGAGGCGACCTCGGCACTGGACACCGAGTCGGAACGCTTCATCCAGCATGCGATGGAACACTTTATGGAAAATCGTACCACCCTGGTTATTGCGCATCGCCTGTCGACGATCGAACATGCCGACCATATCCTGGTCATGGATAGTGGCAAAATCGTCGAACAGGGCACCCATGCCGAATTGCTGGAAGACGACGGTATCTATGCCAAGCTCCACTCGATGCAGTTCCGCGATGGCAAGGAAGGCGATGTAAAAGCCGGCGACGCCAGGCCAAGGATTATTCGCTCGTCGGTGCTCAACAAATCCCTGATGCAAAACTGGGTCAGCCTGTCGTCGCAAAAACGGCAGGGCTGGTGGCTATGGTCGATGAATCCGCTATCGATTCTGCTGATGCCGCTGTCGCTGATTTATTACCTGCTGAGCAGCCTGCGGCGACTGGCTTACCGGCTCGGTTTAAAGCGCTCGCGGCGGCTCCCGGTGACGACCATCGTGGTTGGCAACATTACCCTCGGCGGCAATGGCAAAACCCCGATCGTGGTGGCGCTGTACCAGCTATTGCGCGACCGGGGTTATCAGCCGGCGATCATAACGCGCGGCTACAAAAGTGGAAACGAGCACAGGGTGCAGATCCTGCACGATGGTCTCACCGACAATGCGGCCGGTGATGAAGCCAACATGATGTCCGAGATCTGTCGCTGCCCGATCGGGGTCGGTTCGAACCGGATCGCTTCCGCCACGCAGATTCTCGAGCAGTACCCGGCTACCGATATCATCCTTTCGGATGATGGCCTGCAGCACTATGCGCTCAAGCGCGACATCGAGATTGCGGTATGTCGCTACCTGTCGCTGGGCAACGGTTTGATGCTGCCTGCAGGACCCCTGCGCGAGCCGCGCGCCCGCCTGCAGCAGGTCGACATTACCATCGATCGCGACAGTGACCAGGTGATCGAGGCGCTGGGCGAGGTCTGGAACCTGTCGGATCCGGACCGGCGACGTCATATCAGCGAGTTCCAGGGGCGCCAGGTGCATGCCCTGGCCGGGATTGGTTTTCCCGAAATCTTTTTTGCCAGCCTGATGCAGATGGGTATCGACGTCATCGAGCACGAATTCCCGGATCATCACGAATTCAGCGCCCAGGACCTGAATCTGAAACCGGAATTGCCGATTCTGGTAACCCACAAGGATGCGGTAAAATTGAGGGGCCTGGCCCGTGAAAGTATCTGGGTGGTGCCGCTTAGTATCGAGTTGAGCGATAACCTGACCGGCGAGCTAATGCAACTACTGGAGAGTCGACACCGTGGATAAACATTTACTGGACATACTGGTCGACCCGGTGACCAAGGGGCCGCTGATTTACGACAAGCAGCAGCAGGAGCTGATCTCACGCGCGTCGCGCCTGGCCTACCCGATTCGGGACGGTATTCCGGTCATGCTGCCGGAGGAGGCCAGGGAACTGACCAGCGAAGAGGTCGAGGCGTTGGATTGAGCCGATGAATTCCGAATTTCGCATCGTTATTCCGGCGCGTTACGCCTCGGTACGGCTACCCGGCAAGCCATTGCGAAAGATTTGCGGCAAGCCGATGATCGAATGGGTTTACCTGGCTGCGCGCGAGGCCGAGGCCACTGAAGTGGTGGTTGCGACCGACGACCAGGGTATCGCCGATGCCGTGACGGCGTTCGGCGGGTCTGCCTGTCTTACCGATAGCGAGCATCGCAGCGGTACCGATCGGATACTCGAGGTCACGCAAAAACTGGGCTGGAGCAGGGACAGCATAGTGGTGAATCTGCAGGGAGACGAACCGCTGATGCCGGCGACCAACATCTTCCAGGTGGCACATAATCTCGCCAGTCACGACTGCGCCATGGCAACCCTGCATAAGCGCATCGATGCCGCCACGGCCCGCGATCCTAACCAGGTCAAGCTGGTGCAGGACAAGAACGGCCACGCCCTGTACTTCAGCCGCTCGATGATTCCGTTCGATCGCGGCGGGGCAGTCGACGAGTACCTCGGGCATATCGGTATCTACGCTTACCGGGTCGGCTTTCTCGAGACCTTCAGCAGCCTGCCACCCTGCGAGCTCGAGCTTGCCGAATCGCTGGAGCAGTTGCGCGCCCTGTGCAACGGTTACGCGATTCACAGCGCCGAGGCAAACGCCAGCCCGGGCCCCGGGATCGACACCGAGGAGGACCTGCTGCGAGTGACCGCGATCATGGAGTCGAAACTGGCATGAAATACCGCTGGAAGCTCGAGAGCCACCGTACCCTGTTCGAAAAATATTTCAGGCTGGACGAATACAGTATCACGCATGAATTGTTCGCCGGCGGTAACAGCCCGGTGTTCACCCGCGAGATTTTCGAGCGTGGCGTAGTGGTGGCGGTGCTGCCCTACGATCCCCGGCGCGGCAAGGTGGTCTTGATCGAGCAGTTCAGGATCGGTGCCATAGAGGATGCCGACGGACCCTGGCTGGTGGAATGCGTCGCCGGGGTTATCGATGCCGGAGAATCCGAGCAGCAGGTAGCGTTACGCGAGTGCGTCGAGGAGGCCGGATGCAACATCGAACGGCTGGAAACGATCAGCAATTATTATGTCAGTCCCGGAGGAACCAGCGAGCACTGCAGCCTGTTCTGCGGCATCGTCGACAGCGAGGGTGTTGGGGGGATTCACGGTTTGCCGCATGAGCACGAGGATATCCGCGTAATGGTAATCGATGCCGAGCAGGCCTATGCCTGGGTGCGCGAGGGCAGGGTCAGGTCGTCGGCGACCATCATCGCGCTGCTGTGGCTGGAATTAAACGAAGCCCGGCTGCGCGCCGAGTCAGCTTAAAGTCGATTTCGCAGACCGGCTCGCGATTGTCTTAATATCGCGTGACTGCGGGTGTGCCGGATTCTATGGGTGTCTGCTAAACCAGCTTGCGATAAATACCGCCGCGCTTAATATCAACAGCGCCGCGGATAAAACAAGCAATACCTCCGCCATGCTAATGTCGAACGCGATGAGCGGGGTGTAGCCACAGGAAGTCTGCACCTCGAACAGCCACGGGAACCATTGGTCCAGCGCGAACCAGGACGGCATGCCGAGATCCATCTCGCAATCGCCGAAGATCCATCCCCGCTCCACCGCGAGCACGCGCCATGAGCGCTCCAGCAGGCCTAGCATGATAACGACGTTAACCCCGTGAAACAGGCGCCTCGCCGGGGCCGAAGCGTTGAAAACCAGGGCCAGTAAGCCCAGCAGGATGAACGCCACCACCCAGATGCGCACGTGGATGCAAAGTACACAGGGCCATTCGTCGAGCGCGTACTGGTAATAGAGCGCGACAGCCTCGAGAAAAATACCGAGACCTACCAGGGCGAGCCAGTAACGACGTTGCTGACTTAGATTGATTAAAAATTGACTCATAGCTGGAATTAGACCCGGTCGACGATCGGCAGTTCGGCGGCAGCGCGCTTGCTCAGAAGCTGCGCGCCCGATTCGGTGATCACGATGTTTTCCTCGTGCACCATCATCTTGTTCTCGCCGCAGTCCATGCCGGGTTCGAGCGTTATCACCATGCCGGGTTCCAGCGGGTTGTTATCGCTGGCGGTAATCGAAGGCCACTCGGTAAGCTGTGCGCCCAGTCCGTGACCCATGCGGCCGACCTCGTTGCTGGTTGCGCCGCCGGCTTCCAGCACCGACCACATCGCCCGCCAGACATCGGTCGTGGTGGCACCCGGCCGGGCTGCTGCCAGCCCGGCATCGGTGCTGCGGTAAACGGTTTCGTATGCCTGCCGGGCGTTATCGGACGCGTGCCCAAAAGCATAGTTGCGATCGAAATCGCAGTAATAGCCGTCGAACACGCTGCCGGTATCGATAATCAGGATATCTCCGTCTTCGAGTTTGCGATCGCCGGGGCCCATGATGATATCGCCGTATCCGCCGTTACCCGAGGCCGAGACAATATACGGCACATGGTCGGCGCCACGCTGCAGCAGGTCGATGCGCAATGCCTGCACGATTTCGCGTTCACTCTGGCCCCGCCGTGCGAAACCGGGCAAGGCATTGAAACCGTCCGACGCGAGTTCGCAGATGTATCTTATTTTTTCGATTTCGGCCGCCGACTTGACGCTGCAGAGCTTCAGCATCAGCGCGGCGCAGTCTACCAGTTCCAGCGTCGACAATGCGTCCTCCAGCTGCCGGTAATCCTGCGCCGGCATGCGCAAATGGCTCTCGGCGCCCAGCGTCAGGCCGATGCGTCCAAAGCGCAGCGGAAGTTCCCTGATGGTCGACATCAGCAGTGAAACACCATCGTCCTCGGGCCGGGGTGAGGCCCAGCTGCGGATATCCTCGATCCAGGTTTGACGCATGCCGGCCACGCCGATGGTCGGAATTATCGCTATCGGTTTGCCGGACGCGGGCAGCAGCAAAAACCAGGGCCGGGTCGGGCTTTGCCAGAACTGGGTCAGGAAGCCGCTGAAATACCGTACATGCGGCTCGGTGGTCAGCAGCATGGCGTCGAGTTGCCGTTCGCGCATCATGCGCTGTGCGTTTTCGGTCCTGGTTTCATACTCGCGCTGCGAAAATCCGCGCTCGGGCTGCTGCGTTGGCATTAGTTCTCCACCAGTTGCTGATACAGCTCCGGATCGGTCGCCCCCTCGGTACCGATTACGAAGATCAGGCTGGACTCGTCCAGTCCGAGCGTGGCCGCCATTTGCGGGTCCTCGCGAGCGGCGATCGCCGCCCCCAGGCCGGCGACCGCGGATTCTCCGGCCTCGATGGCAGGGTCGTTAGTGGCGAGCAAACGCATGCAGGGTGCGACCGCGTCCTCGCTCATCGTCATGAAATCATCGGCCCCGGTATGCAGAACTTGCCACGCCAGCAGCGAAACCTCGCCGCAGGAAAGGCCCGCCATCAGGGTTTCGAGGTCGCCCTCGACCGCCACCGGCTTGCCCGAAACGGCCGACTGCTGCAGGCAATTTGCCCGCTCCGGCTCGACCACGATAAAACGCGGCCGGCGCTCGCCCCAGAGTTCCCAGAAATAGGCGCAAACCGCTGCGGCCAGCCCGCCGACGCCCGCCTGGATGAAAACATGCGTCGGAATCTCGCCCTGCATTTGCTCGACCGCCTCGGCCAGCATCACGGTATAGCCAATCGCGACATCGCGCGGAATATCCATGTACCCGGGGTAGCTGGTATCGGAGACGATGATGCGGCCATGGGCCTGCGCATCGGCATCGGCCTGCTTGACCGAGGCGTCGTAGTTACCATCGATGCGAATCACCTCGGCGCCGAACGCCTCCATCGCCTGCTTGCGGCCCTCCGACACGTCGCGGTGGATATAAATAATGCAGCCGCAGCCGAACAGCTGGCAACCCCAGGCGACCGAGCGCCCGTGATTGCCATCGGTGGCGCAACTGATAACGATATTTTCGACGATTGCCGGGTAACGACGCTGCAGCAAATCCTCGATCGAGGCCGAGTTACCCGTTTCCTGCCGAATTCGCTGCTGCAGCTGGCGCGCAACGGCGAAGGCACCGCCGAGCGCCTTGAAACTCTTCAAATGAAACCGTTGTGATTCGTCCTTGTAAAAGATTCCCCTGACTCCAATTTGCCGGGCGATACCGTCGAGCCGATAAAGCGGGGTCGCGCGGTAGTCCGGCCAGCGTGAAATCTCGTTACGGGCCGTGGCGGCCTGTTCGAGGCTGGCAATTTCGAGCAGTTCGTCGGGGTAGGGCGAATGCCGGCTAACCATGGGATTGCCGATATGGCTCAACTGGGCAGAGAGTGTTGTCATACTGGTAGAAAGGCCTGAAAACCCGCAGTCTACCGATTTAAACGCGGGAGTGAAACGTAAAATAATCATGCTGGTGCAGCGTCATTTAGCGTAAGATCCGGCTGGACTTATCTCCCGGAAAACCTAGACTTAGGATCAGGATCAGAAGTACATAATAAGCGACAGTAACCAAAAACAAATATGAAAAGCCAATCGGCAACCAGGCAGGGCGCGCTGCAGCTAGAATCTAGTCAAGACGTTTCCCTCGGTGCGACCAGCGCTCAGCGAAGCTCCGATAGCGAGCAGGTGCTGGGGCGTTTCAGCGACGTTGCGATTCTGGCCGCTGACTGGTTCTGGGAGATGGATGCCGATCTGCGCTTCACTTACCAGTCCAGCAGATTCGAGAAGATAACCGGCATCGCGGTTGCCGACGTCATCGGCAAGACCCGTGAAGAGGCGTTTGCGGGACGCATCGACGACCTCGACAAGTGGAGCAGCCTGGGCGAAGCGCTGCTGCAGCGCGACGAGTATTCGATGGTTTGGTCCCTGCGCCGCCCCGATGGTGAAGTTCGGGTATTACGCACTCGCGGCAGGCCGTTTTTTGACGCTAGCGGCGCTTTCATGGGATATCGTGGCGTCGGCAGCGACATATCGGAAGCGGTTACCACCCGGCAGCAACTGCTCGAAAGCGAAAACCGGTTTCGCAATGTCGTCGAGCATGTCACTGACATCGTTTGCATCGTTAGCGCCGAGGGTGAGATCGAGTTTATGAATAACGCGGTCGAGAAGCTGCTGGGGTATCGCGTCGACGAGCTGCAACCGGGGCAGGCCGGCGAGCATGCGGTCCCGGAAGACCGGGTTCGCATCCAGCAGGCCATGGCCGAGGTGCTGAAACATCCTGATCGCGTGGTATCCGGGGTTTATCGTTACCAGCACAAGAACGGTTCGATCAAGGTGCTGGAAGTGACGCGTCAGCAAATTCGGCATTACGATCCGACGCGGGATTCGAGCGTCATCGTGCACGCGCGGGACATTACCGATCAAAGCCTGGCCGAACGGGCGCTCAAGGAAAGCGAGGAACGGTTGCGCGACTTTGCCGAAATGGGGGCAGACTGGTTCTGGGAGCAGGACGCGGAACTGCGTTTCACCTACCTGTCTGGGAATTACCCGGGATCCGATTCCCTGGCGGTCGACAGTGTCATCGGCAAGACCCGCGAGGAAATCGCCAAGAACAATAATTTTAAATCCGAGAAATGGAAGCGCCTGGCTGCCAGGCTGGAAAACCGTGAGCCATTCTGCAATTTCGAATACACCTATACGCGGCCCGATGGTTACGAAGTGGTAGTACGTATCAGCGGAAAACCGCTGTTCGACGGTGACGGCAATTTTACCGGTTATCGCGGCACGGGAATCGATATAACCGAGTCTTACCGTCTGTCGCAACAGCTCAATTACCAGGCATCTCACGACCCGTTGACGGGATTAGTGAATCGTCGCGAGTTCGAGCTGCGCCTGTCGCGCGTGATCAAGGATTGCCGCAGTGACGATAGCGAGCATGCCCTGTGTTATATCGATCTCGACCAGTTCAAGGTGGTCAACGACACCTGCGGACACGACGCCGGGGACGAGCTGCTGCGCCAGATAGGCGCGCTGCTGGAGGACAAGGTTAGAAAGCGCGATACCATCGCGCGCCTCGGCGGCGACGAATTCGGGCTGTTACTCGAGCGTTGCAGCATGAACCAGGCGAACCGGGTAGCCGAGACTGTGCGCGAAGCAATCGACAATTTTCGATTCATGTGGGCCGGCCGAAATTTCCGCCTGGGCGCGAGTATCGGCGTGATTCCCATTAATTTCAGCAGCGGCAATATCGCCAAGGTTATGCGCTCCGCCGATGCCGCCTGTTATACCGCCAAGGATGCGGGTCGCAACCGCATCCACGTCTACAGCGAAGATAGCTTCGAGGTGGCCCAGCGACACCAGGAAATGCAGCGTATCGTCGAACTCAACCACGCTTTCGACGAGGACCGCTTCGTGCTGTACCAGCAACCGATCCAGTCGCTGAACCCGGAAAAGAACGGCCATGAACACTTCTGCGAAGTGCTGGTGCGCATGCTGGACGAAGACGGTTTTCCGGTGCTGCCCGCTAATTTTCTCCCGACCGCGGAACGCTACAACCTGGCCACCCAGCTCGATACCTGGGTCGTCAACAATACGCTCGACTGGATGGCCTCGGACCCGGAAGTGCGCTGCACCATCAACCTTTCTGGCATGTCGATCGCCGACGAGGCCTTTCTACGTTTCATGCTTCACGTGATTGATGAAAAGAGGGTCGACCCGAGCCGAATTTGTCTCGAAATTACCGAAACCGCCGCGATCCAGAACC
>JAAUYE010032227.1_pt1 | contig 12158 bp, 10 predicted proteins | sample 7278081 | NCBI WGS metagenome assembly JAAUYE01 (sample SAMN14350131, study PRJNA611818) | marine sediment metagenome | isolation source: surface marine sediment (0.6m) | place: French Polynesia: Moorea | collected 2018-08
CACAAATCGATGCTGAAAATTCCGTTCCTGATTCCGCTGCCGGCGCAGTGCACCGATTTCGAGCCTTGCCGCTCGCTCTATGCGGAGCTGCAAGAATTCGGCTCGAGATCCGGTGTCGCCAGTGTCGATTTCGCCGCCGGGTTCCCGCCGTCGGATATCGCCGAGTGCGGCGCCGCGGTGGTCGCCTACGGCGAGGACGCGGCCGCGGTGGAAACCGCGGCGGAGGATTTGTACCTGCGTATCGTCGACGCCGAGGCTTCGTTCAAAACCGAACTGTTCGAGCCCGATGCCGCGGTCGTCCGCGCGCTGCAAAACGCCGGCGATAAACCGGTCGTGCTCGCCGACGCGCAGGACAACCCGGGCGCGGGCGCGACCTCGGATACGACCGGCATGCTCGATGCGCTGGTGCGTAACGGCGCCCGCGGGGCGGTAGTCGCAATCATGTTCGATCCCGAGGTCGCGGCGCAGGCGCATGCCGCGGGTATCGGCGCCAGGTTCGAAACCGCGCTCGGCGGCAAGATGGGCTTTCCCGGGGTCGAGCCGTATCGCGGCGAGTTCGAGGTCGAGGCGCTCGGCGACGGCCGTTTCGTCTTTACCGGCGACATGAATAAAAATTCGCAGGCCGAGCTCGGCAGCATGGCGCTGCTGCGGGTGGTCGATGATAACTCGGACGTGCGCGTCGTCGTCGGCAGCTCGCGCGCGCAATGCCTCGACCAGGCGATGATCCGCCATCTCGGTATCGAGCCCGCCGCGCAAAAAATTCTCGTGGTCAAAAGCACGGTGCATTTCCGCGCCGACTTCGACCCGATCGCGGCCGAGACGCTGGTGGCGCTCGCGCCCGGCGCGAATTCCTGCAGGCTTACCGAGCTGGCTTTCGAAAACCTGCGCGCCGGCGTGCGTCTCGAACCGCTGGGGCCGGAGCACCGTTCCTGAACGCAGAGGCTCGAGCCAGGGAAAATAATACGCTTGCGGATGTCATGCGCATCCTGTGAGAATACCCTGCGCCCGGTAACCGGTTAGTCTCTGTACAGCGCAATTCCGAGAAATGAAATATTACGACCTGAACTGGCAACACGATAACGACGACGACCCGATTCGTTTTGTCAGCGAGATCGGCGCCGCCGGCTACGAAAAACGCAAGCTCGAATTTTTCCGCGACGGCAGCGTCGGTTACGCCTCCGAAATCGAAAGCTCGGGTACGACGATGCTCGGGGTCAACCGGTTTCCCCGGCTCGAAGACATCCTCGCGCAGCCCGATTTTTCCGGCACCGAAATTTCCGCGGCGCAATTCGACGACCTGTGGCGCGAACACGTGCTGGAGCGCAGGTGAAGTTTTCGTTCACCGAGCCCGCTGAACAGAAAATTTTCGAGGTCAGGAGCGCGGTGCCTATCCGCGCCGATTTCGATCCGATCGCGTCCGAAACGCGCTCGGCGCTAATTCACGCAGGCCGGCCGAGCCGGAATTCACGAGCCTGCACGGTTAATACAGATCGAATTTTTCCAGGTTGGCGCGGAATCGATTTCGGATATCCGGGTCTATCGATTGCGACCTGACGAATCCACGGCCTGCCACATCCCGGTCCAGCGATCGGATTTCATCCGCGTATTGCCGCGCCCCGGCTTCGTCGCCCGATTCCATCAGGATATCAACCAGGTAAAAACGACATAACGGCGAATCCGGCTCGACGTCGATACCCTGGCGCAGGGTTTGCACCGCCTGGTCGAGGTTGCCGGTGTAATATTCGACCTGGCTCGCGATCGAGTAGTACCAGTTGGGCAACACCGGGCAAAGCTTTTCCGTCTGCTTTATATGCTCGCGCGCCTGTTCGTATTCGCCGTTGAAAATATAGGCATGTGCCATCAGCGCCTGGGTTTCGGCATTGCCGGGTTCGAGCTTTACCGCCTTGCGGCAACACTCGAGCGCTTGCTCCGCCTCGTGATTCATCGTGTGAATCGCGCCGGCCTGGGACCATACCTCGGAATACTCCGGATTGAGCTCCTGTGAGCGCTGGTTCGCCCGCGTAGCCTCCGCCATCGACTCGTCGAAAGATTCGCTCCATCCGGAATAAACCTCCTGCCAGAAGGTCCAGGCCAGGCAAATCCAGGCATAGGCATAGTCCGGGTCGAGTTCGATGGCCTGTTGCGCCATGGCACGCGCTTCCAGGATTTTCTTGCGGATGTAGGTGTCCTGCAGGTCGATCGCGGTCAGTACCAGTTCCCAGGCCTTGATGTTGGTGGTGCCGGAGCGGTGCAGCGCCATTTCGCCATCGTCCAGTTGTACCTTCAGCGCCAGGACGATTTGCTGCGTTATCTCGTCCTGCACCGCGAACAGGTCGTCGATTTCGCGGTCGAAGCGCTCGCTCCAGCAGATGGCCTCGGATGTCGCATCGATCAGTTCGGCGTTGACGCGCACCCGGTTGCCGCTTTTGCGTACGTTACCCTCGAGGACATAACCCACCTTCTGCTGTTCGGCGATCGTTACGATCGGCGGTTTGTCGAATTTGTAGGCCATGGTCGAGTAGCGCGACACGGTGCGCATGTGCTTGAACTTCGACAGCGTGTCGATGATATCGGCGGTGATGCCGTCACTGAAATGCTCCTGCTCGGGGTCACCGCTCATGTTTTCGAACGGCAGCACCGCGATCGAGGGTGTCTCGTCCGCCAGTTTTTCTTTGGCTAGTTCTTCCTCGAGGCCCGCCTGCACAAGGCAATCCATCAGGCTTTCGTTGAGTCCGGGGTCCTTGAATACGTAATTGTCTCGAATGTAAGTCGTCCATTCCGCGACGGTCTGCGGCATCGACTTCATGTTTTCCCGGCATTCTGCGAGAAAAGTCCGCAACGCCTGCCGTGCCGCTTCCGGGCGGCCGAGCTTGAGGTTAGAGGCAACGCTGAAGATGCGGGTGAAACTGGGCGACGTACGTGAATTATCGACGGCCTGGATAGCGGTCTCGTAATTCCCGCAGTAATAATTGCAGACCGCCAGTTCCCATTCGGCCCAGGGGTGATAGGGATCGAGCTGCAGACTGCGGTCTATCAGCTTCAGCGCCGCTTCGAATTCACCGATATTTTCCAGCAGGAACGCCTTGACCGTTAAGGCATCGGTATCGTTGGGATTGATCTGCAGCGCCTTGTCGAGATGGACGCGGGCCCTGTTGGCTTCATCGTTGAAAATCAGGTATTCCGCGTAGTAAGCCTGGACCAGCGCCGATTCCGGATTCAGCGCCAGCGCGCGCTTGATGTGCTCGGCCGCCCGGGCGAACGAGGCGCGGTAATCCTCTACCCAGCGTTCGAGGTAACTCATCGAGTGGCAGCTGTAGAGATAGACGTGCGCGCGCACGTTGTCCGGATCCTGCGCCAGGCACTGTTGCAGCTTATCGATCGCGATCAGGGAATCCTTCGGAGTGTAGCGCAGCGCATGGTAAAGGCCGCTCAGCAACAGGTCATAGGATTCCCGCCCGGCCGCGCCCTTGGCCACAGCGATGCGCTGCAGGTCGGACTCGATCTGCCCGGTGACCGTCGCGGCGATGCTGCGGCTCAGGTCTTCCTCGAGATCGAACAGGTTGTCGAGTTCGGCGTCGTAACGTTTGCCCCAGACCTGGTTGCCGGAGACGGCTTCGATCAACTGTACCGTGATCCGGATTCGATCCCCGGATTTGCGGATGCTGCCCTCGACGACGTAGTCGACGTCGAGCTCGCGGGAAATTTCACCCAGGCTTTTGATCTGCTGCTTGCAGGCGAAACTCGAATTGCGTGATTTAACGTTGAGACCGGGGAACAGCGAAAGGTTCAGGATGATGCTGTCGGTAATGCCGTCGCTGAAGTATTCCTGTTCCGGGTCGCCGGATAAATTATCGAACGGCAGCACCACGATGCTGTGGTCAGTTGAGGTGACCGGTCGCGCGCGCGGTTTCTCGTTGGCCGCCACCGGTTTTGGCGTGGTCTGGCCGCCGGCAATCCGGTCGCGCAGCTCGAGCGTTGCCGTGTCGGGCTCGACCTCGAGTTCGTCACGTAAAGTCTGCTGGCAGCGCTTGAATGCCTGCAGCGCGTGGTTGCGGTCGCCATGGTCGGCGTAACTGCGCATCAGCAGGCGCCAGCCGGCTTCGTTGAGCGGGTCCTGCCTGACCAGGCGTTCAGCCGAGTGAATCGCGTGGTTGTAATCGTGGCTGAACAACTGGGTCTCGGTCAGGTTGGTCAGGATTTCGATCAGCTGGCGTTTGAAGCGGGTGCGCTCGCCGTCCAGCCATTCCTGGCAGGCCGGATCGCGGATCGAAACGCCTTCGAGAAACTCGCCCTGGTAGAGGTCGGCCGCGGTCGCCAGCGATTCGTAATCACCCTCGAGCGCGAGGCGCTCGAATTCATGCACGTCGATCTCGATCAGCTCGGGCTTGAGCGAAACAGTGGTGCGATCGATCTGCAGGATCAGGTCGGCGCTGTCGCCGAGCGCCTTGCGCAGCGTCGACAGCGCCTGGCGCAGCGAGTTGCGCGCCTGCTCCTCGCCGCGGTCGCTCCAGAGTAAATTGATCAGGCGTTCGCGCGGATGACGCAGCCCCGGGACCAGCGCCAGATAGGCCAACAACACTTCGATCTTGCGCGTCGGCAGCGCTAAACGCTCGTCGTCACCCAGCGAACAATCGAATTGCCCCAGCAAGTTGAGTTGTAGCGGCCGCATAAATCCTTATAAATCAACTGTTTAAAGAATTTAATGATTTTTTAATGATCATTTTGTGCTTTTTAACGCAATTCGGCAAGGGATTTAACGCCGGCTCACGACAATGCGCAGCGTCGAAACCAGTAAAAACCAAGAGGAGTCCGAAATGCGCAGAGTCAAGAACAACCTTCAAATGGAAAACCCGGCCGTTTTATTCGCCCGCGGTGTCGAAAGCCTGATCGGCGATCCACTGTACAGCCCGTCGCAACGCGACGACGAGGAAATCGCCGTGCGGCGCCGCGCCGCGCACAAGCAGAAATCCCGCGGTAACCTGTTCAACGTTTTGCTGCGTCAATTCTCGAACCTGTAGCCGCTCCAGGTACCGCGAACAGTTATCGTCCCCGTGCATTTTCTTGTATCGTATGCCTCCTGAGGCAAAAACCAGGAGGCATGCGTGGGCGTTTTAAACGAATTTGACCAGAAGAGTCATAACATCCTGCTCGACGGCGAGTTTCGCCGCAGCGAATCCGGCGAAACCCTGAACGTTATCGATCCGGCGACCGAGGACGTCATCGCCGAAATCGCCGAGACCAGCGCGGCCGAGGTCGATGCCGCGGTCGACGCCGGGCACGCGGCGTCCAGGAAATGGTGGCGCATCAGCGCGCTCGAGCGCTCCGAAATCATGCATGAAATCGCCAACGACCTGCTCGCGATGAAGCACGAGCTGGCCGAGGCGCTGACCCGTGAAATGGGCAAACCCTACAAGGAATCCGCCGACGAGGTGCTGTGGTCGGTGTCGGCGATTCGCTATTACGCCGAAACCGGGCGCACCGATATCGGCCGCATCATGGGCCCCGCGACCGAGGGCCACATGAACTACACGCTGAAACTGCCGCTCGGCGTGGTGGTGTCGATTCAGCCGTTCAACTACCCGATGACGCTACTCGCCTGGGAGGGCGCGGCCGCGCTTGCCGCCGGTAACGCGGTCATCGCCAAGCCGTCGGAGTACACCACGATTACGACGCTGATGTTCGCCGAGGCTTTCAACAAGCACCTGCCGCCCGGCCTGTTTCAGGTACTCACCGGCGCCGGCGACACCGGGCGGCGCCTGGTCGAGCATCCGCGCAGCAACATGATTGCGTTTACCGGCAGCGTGCCCACCGGCAAGGCGATCGCGGCCAAATGCGGCGAAATGATGAAACCGTCGCTGATCGAAACCTCGGGCAACGACCCGTTCATCGTGATGCCGTCGGCGCCGCTGGACGTGGTCGCGCGCGGCGCGGCGTTTGCCGCGTACATGAATTGCGGGCAGATCTGCGTCTCCGCCGAGCGCTTTTTCGTGCACCGGGATATCCATGACGAGTTCGTCGCGCGCCTCACCGAGGAGGCGAAAAAGATTCGCATCGGCAACGGCCTCGAGCGGGTCGAAATGGGGCCGATGGTGGCGGAGAAGGAACGCTCGCGTTACGAGGCTGTGCTCGCGCGCGCGCAGGAGCAGGGCGCCAGCCTCGCTCTCGGCGGCGGCCGCCCGGCGGGACAGGACAAGGGCTGGTTCGTCGAACCGACGATCCTGACCGACTGCAATACCGACATGGATATCTTCAACAGCGAAAGCTTCGGCCCGGTGGCGCCGATCTGCAAGGTCGACAGTTTCGACGAGGCGCTCGCGCGCGCCAACGATTCGAACTACGGTCTCGGCGCCTGCCTGTACACGACCGACATGCGCGAGAGCATGCGCGCGGCGGAAGAGCTCGATGGCGGCATGGTCTGGATCAACGCGCCGCTGCTGGACAACGATGCCGGCCCCTTCGGCGGCACCAAGATGAGCGGCATGGGGCGCCAGCTCGGGCCCGAGGGCCTCGAAACCTTCCGCAAGACCAAGCTCGTCTGGCTCGATCCGAACTGCGGCACCCAGGATTTCTGGTGGTTCCCGTACGCCGACGACGAGTCTTACCCGGGTGCGGAATAGAATCGCGATTGCGCCACGCGAGGCCGGGCGCGCGTCGATCGGGTAAGCAGGAATCGTGGGTAGTCTGAGACCGGCGCTCTTCCTCTGCGCCGGTTTGTGTCTCGGTGCCGCGCCGGGCGCGGTCGAGGCCGCCGCCGCCGATAGCGTCGCGCAAATGTCGATCGGGGTGCTCGCGTTCCGCGGCGAGGAAGATGCGATAGCTCGCTGGACGCCGACCGCGGAATACCTTGGCGAGCGGCTCGCGGATTACCGCTTCGAGGTGCTGCCGCTGACCCTGGATGGCATGCAAAAGGCGGTGGAGCAGGATCGGCTCGACTTTATCCTGACCAATACCGGCAACTACGTGGTGCTCGAAAATGCTTTCGGCATATCGCGCCTGGCGACATTGAAAGTGCGCCATCTCGGCGAGCAATTCACCCAGTTCGGCGCGGTGATCTTCACCCGCGCCGGCCATCCGGATTTGCACGAGCTTCGGGATATCGCCGGGCACTCGATGATGGCGGTCAGTAAAAACGCGTTCGGCGGTTTCCAGATGGCCTGGCGCGAACTGGTCGACGTGGGGGTCGACCCGTTTTCCGATTTGAGCCTGCTGCGCTTTATCGGCTTTCCGCAGGACGACATCGTTTACTCGGTCATCGACGGCCGCGTCGACGCCGGCACCGTGCGCAGCGGCACGATCGAGCGCATGGCGGCGGACGGTTTGATCAGCCTCGACCAGCTGCGCGTGCTCGGCGCCCGCGAAAGCCCCGCGTTTCCGTTTTTGCACAGTACCCGCCTGTATCCCGAATGGCCCTTCGCCAAGGCGCGCAAAACCCCGGAGCGGCTGGCGCAGCGGGTTGCGGTTGCGCTGCTCGAAATGCAGCCGGAGAGCGAGGCCGCGCGCAGCGCTTTCGCCGCCGGCTGGACCATACCGCTGGACTACGGCCCGGTTCACGCGCTGTTTCGCGAACTCGAAATCGGTCCTTACGCCTACCTCGGAAAACCGCAGCTCGCATCGGTCTGGCGCGAGTACAAGGGCTGGATCGTGTTCAGCCTGCTGCTGGTATCGTTGCTGCTGTTGTTGCTGTACCTGATTATCCGCGCCGAAATCAATCGGCGCGAGCAGGAGCACCAGACCCAGCTCGCGCACATCGCCAGGGTCAACAGCATGGGGGAAATGGCGGCCGGTATCGCCCATGAGCTGAACCAGCCGCTGACCGCGATCCTGAACTACAGCAACGGCTGCCTGCGCCTGCTGCAAAAGAAAAACGGCGATCCGCAGGCGCTGCGGGATGCGATTACCCGGGTCGGGAACGATGCGCGCCGCGCCGCCGACATCATCAAGAGCCTGCGCGCGTTCATTCAGCGTGAAGATCTGCAGCAGAAAGATATAACGATACAGGACTGTATCGAACCCGCGATCGAATTACTGCGCTCGCGCCTGAAGCAATACCAGATAACGGTCGACGTCAATTATGCCGAGTCGCTGTCCGCGATCCATGCCGACCGAATCCAGATCGAGCAGGTCGTGGTCAACCTGTTGCTGAATGCGATCGACGCGCTGCAGGCCGCTGCCCGTATCACCGAAGAAAAGCAGATATTCATCGATGTTTACCCGCTCGAAGGACGTTACCTTGCGGTCGCGATCAGCGACAACGGGCCGGCGCTGCCGGAGGCGGTCGTCGAGCGCCTGTTCGATCCGTTTTTTACCACCAAACCCGAGGGTATGGGCATGGGCCTGTCGATCAGCCGCTCGATTATCGAATCGCATGGCGGCAGGATCGAGTACCTGCTCAATCAACGCCAGCTGCCGACGATCCGCTTTACCCTGCCGCAGACATGAATAACAGCGCCGAAACCCGCTCACAGGTGCAAAAGGTCTACGTGGTCGACGACGATCGGTCCGCGCGCGACTCGCTGTGCTGGCTGCTCAACACCGAAGGCATCGAGACCGAGGCCTTCGACTCCGCGGAAAGCTTTCTCGAGGGCTGGTGCAGCGAATGGGTCGGCTGCATCACCATCGATATCCGCATGCCGGGCAAAAGCGGGCTGCAGCTGCAGCAGGCGCTGAATGCCAGGGGCAACTTGATGCCGATCATCGTGCTGACCGGCCACGCCGACGTGCCGATCGCGATCCGTGCGATGAAACAGGGCGCGCACGACTTTCTGCAGAAACCCTATTCCGACGGCGAGCTGCTCGCAAGCGTGCGCAGCGCCCTGCAGCTCGGGCTCGAGATCGACGCCGCCGCGCACGAACGGTCCGAGGCCCTGCAGGCGCTCGAAAACCTGACCGAGCGGGAGCGCGAAGTCATGCATCTCGTGGTCGAGGGATCCACCAACAAGGCGGTTGCCGCCGAGCTCGGCATATCGGAAAAGACCGTCGAAGTTCACCGCGCCCGCGTCATGGAAAAGTCGGGCGCAAAGTCTCTCTCCGACCTGGTGCGCATCAGCCTGATGCTGAAACAGCAGCCCGATAGTTAGGGATTTCCCTAATGTTGCCGGCAAGCCGTCTGGCTTATAGTTCCGCGTTACAACAACTATGGAGGAGCAACATGAAAGCTATTGCAAAACTCGTGGTAACCGCGCTGCTTATCTCGGGCTTCATCGCCGGGGGACAGGCCCTGGCGGAAGGTTACGCCAAGCAGAAGGTGGTTTACCACATCAACTACGACAATCCCAAAAAGCAGGCGGGCGCTCTGCGTAACATTCAGAATCATATCAACGCGGTGGGTGCCGAGAATCTCGACCTGAAGGTCGTTCTGCACGGCAACGGGCTGGCGCTGCTGCTGGAACCCGAGTCGCTGGACAAGCTGAAGAAATTCAAGCACGCCAACGCGGACGAGAAAATGACGGCCAAGGTTACGGACCTCAAGGGCCAGGGCGTGAGCTTCCACGTCTGCGCCAACACGGTTCGCGGGCGCAAGGTCGACGTCGAGGGCGATCTGTACGACGTGAGCAAGGACGACATCGTGCCCAGCGGCGTGGCCGAGGTTGCCAAGCTGCAGCAAGAGGGATACGCGTACATCAAGCCCTAGCCGTTCCAGCGGATAATTTTCTCCAACTGCCGGCGGGTCGATTCGATACGGCTCGTCGGCAGTTCTTTTTAATTCTCGTGTCATGCGTGGTCTGCGCTACCTGAAAACCATTTTGCCGGGCATTCTGCTCGGGCTGGCAACTTTCCTGCAGCCCGCGCTCGCGAACTCGCCGCTGCTGCAGAATCTGGCGACCGATTCTTTCGAGACTCTCGACGATCACCGGCGGGAAGGCCAGTGGCTGGTCGTGATGATCTGGGCGCACGATTGCGAAGTCTGCGAACGCGAAGTTGGAGATTATCAGGACTTTCACCGCCGCCATGCCGATACCGATGCGCGCGTGCTCGGAATTTCGCTGGACGGCGAGCAGTACCGGGAAAATGCGCGGCAGTTTGTCGACCGCCACGGACTCGAGTACGCAAACCTGGTCGGCGAACCAGAGACCGTGGTCGGATATTACCAGGTCGTTACCGGCAGCCGCTGGATCGGTACGCCGAGTTTCCTGATATTCGACCCCGACGGAGAACTCAGGGCCAAGCAGGCCGGAGCCGTCGAGGTCGAGATCGTGGAAAATTTTATTGCGGACGGTAAGCAGTGAGCGCGAAGCATCTCATTATGGCTTTATGCGGAATCTTCGGGATGCCTGCGCTCGCGGCGGCCGATAGTCATGTCCCGCCGCTGGAAATGACGCCGGTCCAGGTATCGGAACATACCTATTACGTGCCGGGTGCGACCGGGATCGCCACGGACAATTACGGTTTTGTGTCGAACTCGGCCTTCGTCGTCACCGACGAGGGCGTCGTCGTTTTCGATACGCTGGGCACGCCGGCGCTCGGTGCCGCGCTGCTGCACGCAATCCGCGGTATTACCGACGCGCCGATCCGGCGCATTTACATCAGTCACTACCACGCCGATCACATGTACGGTACCCAGGCTTTCGAAGGCTCCGGCGCCGAGGTTGTCGCCTCCGGCGGCGCCAGGCGTTACCTCGAGGGCGAGGTTGCGCAGCAGCGGCTGTTCGAGCGGCGCGTGAGCCTGGCGCCCTGGGTCAACCAAGATACCCGGATCGTGACCCCGGATCGATTCGTCGAGACCGAGGAGCGCTTTCGCCTGGGCGAGGTCGATATGCGCGTGGTCGACGTCGGCAGCGCGCATTCCGAGGGCGATCTCGTGCTCTTCGTCGAAACCGATTCGGTGCTGTTTTCCGGAGATATCATTTTCGAAAACCGGATTCCCTTCCTGGGAAGCGCCAATTCGGATCACTGGCTCGACGTACTGATCGAGATGGAAAACTCCGGGGTCGAGGCGATCATACCCGGGCATGGCAGGGCCGCGCAGAATCCGAAACAAATTGTCCGCCTGACCCGTGATTACCTGTCATACGTGCGCGAAACAATGGGCCGGGCGGTGTCGGACTGGGTGCCGTTCGATGAAGCCTACGACGAGACCGACTGGGGTGATTTCATCGAGTACCCGGCCTTCCTCGAGGCCAATCGGCGTAACGCCTACAGTATCTACCTGTCGCTGGAGCAGGAAGCGCTCAAATAGCAGACTAATTTTGGGTCAGAGTAAAAATTATCTAGCTGAACTATCAACTCGGCTCAAAAACGGTTCGGATAATTTTTACTCTGACCCAAAATTACTTGGCGCTGCGTCCGCGGGGATGGCGGCTACGCTGCCATTTCCCGGATGACGGGCAGGATCGACGCGACCAGCAGCAGCGCCATCGCGATATTGAACAGGCGCAGGTGTTTCGGATCGCGCAGGAAACGCTGCAGCCCGGCGCCGAAGACGAGCCAGATGCCGGCGCAGGGGACCGTGATGATCATGAAGGTCAGGCAAATGATCGCGACCTGCACGAAAAAATTGCCGTCGAGCGTGGTGTAGGCGGCGAGCGCGCTGCTGCCCATGATCCAGGCCTTGGCATTGACCCATTGAAACGCGGCGGCCTGCCAGAAATTGATCGGTTTCGACTGTTCCTGCTGGCTGGCGCCGCCCCGCGTGGTTGCGATTTTCCAGGCCAGGTAGAACAGGTAAACGACACCGACGATCTTGATAATATCGTGCAGTAGCGGGTACAGCTGGAACAGGGTGCCGAAACCGAGTCCGATCAGCGCCAGCATCACCGGAAAACCGATACAGATGCCGGCGAGATGCGGCAGGCCGCGGCGAATGCCGAAGTTCAGCCCGGTCGTGGTCAGCATGACGTTGTTGGGCCCGGGCGTTATCGCCGCGATAACGCCGAACACGACAAACGAAACGAAAAGTTCCGGCTCGATGATCGACTCCTGTTGGTTTCAGTCTTTTCTGAATGTCATCCAGCGGCGTGGATTGTTGCGCTCACGATAGAGGATTCGCAGGCTGGAGTAAAATTCGTCGAGATCGACGTGGCAGCTGCGAATATGGCGCTTCGACTCGCCGGGATCGAAACCGCGGCGGCCGTGCATCAGGCGCTGGTTATTGAAAACCAGCATTTCGCCGGCGGCGAGTTTGAACTCGATTAATCCTTCGCCGCGGTAACCGAGCTCCA
>JAAUYE010075043.1_pt1 | contig 12155 bp, 14 predicted proteins | sample 7278081 | NCBI WGS metagenome assembly JAAUYE01 (sample SAMN14350131, study PRJNA611818) | marine sediment metagenome | isolation source: surface marine sediment (0.6m) | place: French Polynesia: Moorea | collected 2018-08
AGCTGGTGCCGAAGTAGCGGTCGGTCAGCAGCATGGTCACGGCGCCGGCCAGTACCGGCATCACCATGATCAGCAGGAAGGCGGTGATCAGCCAGGTCCAGACGAACAGGGGCATCTTCATCAGCGTCATGCCCGGCGCCCTCAGGTTGAGGATGGTGGCAATGACGTTGATCGCTCCCATGATCGACGAGATACCCATCAGGTGCACCGCGAAAATGAAAAAGTCGGTGCTATCCGGGGCATAGGTCGTCGACAGCGGCGCGTAGAAGGTCCAGCCGAAGGCCGGGCCGCCGCCCTCCATGAAAGCCGTCGACGCGAGCATCGCGAAGGCGAACGGCAGAATCCAGAAGCTCCAGTTATTCATCCGCGGCAGCGCCATGTCGGGCGCGCCGATCATCATCGGTATCAGCCAGTTGGCGAGGCCGACGAAGGCCGGCATGATTGCGCCGAACACCATTACCAGGCCGTGCATCGTGGTCATCTGGTTGAAGAAATGCGGTTCGACCCACTGCAGACCGGGCTGGAACAGCTCGAGGCGAATCACCATCGCCATCGCGCCGCCGTAAAGCAGCATGATGAAGGACAGCCACAGGTACAGCGTGCCGATATCCTTGTGGTTGGTCGTCGTTACCCAACGCATGAGGCCCTTGGCCGGGCCATGGTCGTGATGCTCGTCGTGAGCCGCGTCATGTGTAATTTCGGTAGACATGTAAAACTCCCCGTGTTTTTTATCTTGCTGCTGCAATCGTGGACGGCTGGATCGTGTCGCCCACGCTGTTACCCAGTGCGTTGCGCTGGAAGGTCAGGGCGGCGGCGATATCGATATCGTTCAGCTGGCCCTTGAACGACGCCATCGCGGTGCCGGCCTTGCCGTTGACAACGATGTCGATGTGCGCGGCCGGATCCGTATCGAGCACGATCGCGCTGCCGGTAATCGCCGGGAACGCACCCGGGATACCCGCCCCGGTAGGACCGTGACAGGCCGAGCAGTTGGCCTGGTACACGCCCTCACCGCGCGCGACCAGATCTTCCAGCGACCACTCCTGGGCGGCGGCGGAGGCGGCAGCGGCGGCGGCTTCCTTCTTCATCGCGACCCACTCGCGGTACTTTTCTTCGCTGACGGCCTCGACCACGATCGGCATGAAGCCGTGGTCCTTGCCGCAAAGCTCGGCGCACTGGCCGCGGTAGGTACCTTCTTCCTCGATGTAGGCCCAGGTGTCGTTGATGAATCCCGGGATCGTGTCCTGCTTGACCGCAAGCTCCGGCACCCACCACGAGTGAATAACGTCATTGGCGTGCATCAGGAAACGGATTTTCTTTTTCACCGGCAGCACCAGCGGCTCGTCGACTTCGAGCAGGTAATTTTCGTTGCCGGTCGGATCCTTCATCACGTCGCGGCTGGATTGCGCGAGGTTGGAAACGAAGCTGATGTCTTCGTCTAGATAGGTGTACTGCCATTTCCACTGGATGCCGGTGACCTGCACGGTCATGTCGGCATCGGTCTTGGCGTCCTCGAGCTCGATCAGGGTACCGGTGGCCGGAATCGCGATCGCGATCAGGATCAGCAGCGGCACCACGGTCCAGACGACTTCGACGGTCGTGCTTTCGTGGAAGTTGGCCGCCTCGCCGCCCTTGGACTTGCGATGGTGGATAATCGACCACGCCATGGCGCCGAAAACGACCACGCCGATCACGACACAGATCCAGAAAACCAGCATGTGCAGGCTGTATAGCTGTTTGCCGATGGGCGTTACGCTCTCGGTCATGTTCAGCGTGTAGTCGGCCGTGGCTGCCGTGGATAAAAGCATTGATCCCAACCCTGACAGGATCGCCAAACCGGGTCTGGGCAACTTGTTGAAACTCATTCTAGTTATCTCCCCTGGAACATACTCCCGACGCGTTGCGCGCGGTGAAATATGCCGGCATATAAACACAAAAATGCCACCTGAATTAACAATTCAGGCAGCCCTTGGATTCAGACGCGAATTATACAGTCTTTCAATTGAAACGCTAGCGCATCCTTCTCCGAATCGTCGAGGAAATTCCCTACTTCCACGTAGTTTCCGTGGGAGCCGATGGCCAGCTTGCGGTGGCTGTCGCGGGGCCCCGATTTGTGGTCGATCAAACGCAACCAGGGAGTATCGAACTCCCAGATTTGATCCACCTGTTGCACCCCTTTTTCGATCAGGGTGCGCTCCCGCTCCAGTGTAATGACTTCCTGACGGTACACCTTACGCGACGTCAGGTAGAGACAGAGTCCCAGCGCCAGCATTTCGAGCCCGGAAAAGGGCAATACCAGCCAGAAACCCTGAAATGTGAAAAACAGGCCGATGGCCAGCGCCACCACGCAGGTAATGATGTAAAAAACGACCAGTTCGCGCCAGCTGATAGAACAGTTAGGCGAGAGTACAAAACGGAAGCCGCTGCCGGCTTCGTCCTTGTCCATCCTGACCATGTTTTTTATCGACTACCTACTCGTGATGGGTATTTCCGGCTATGCAGCCGCCTGTCACAATTACTGAATTTAATGATTAATTTCGGGATTGCAAGTCTTGAGTGACCCAGAACAGAATCAGACCGATACCGAACGGGAGTTAAGCTTCGGCGAGCTGGTCAGGAGCACGCTGTCGGCCTTCCTCGGCGTGCAGAGCAACGCCAACCGGGAGCGCGATTTCAAACACGGGAAGATGTCGCATTTTATCTGGATGGGCCTGCTGTTCGGCCTGCTGTTCGTGCTGACGCTGGTCGGCGTGGTGCAGCTGGTACTGCACTTCGCCGCTTAACGATCGACTAGAGGAACCATCCCCGGATGAAGACGCGCGCGTAGTGATCCGCGAGCAGGAACGCAAACAACAGGCTCAGGTAAAAAATCGAGTAACCGAAGGTCTTCATCGCGATCGCGTTAGGCTGCTCGTCACGGTAGAGCTTGATCGCGTAGTACAGGAAACCGACGCCGAGCGCGAGCGCGCCGGAGAGGTAAATCAATCCGCTCATCTGCACGATGAACGGCATCATCGTCACCACGAACAGTAAAATCGTGTACAGCAGGATCTGGATCTTGGTAAACAGCACGCCGTGGGTAACCGGCAGCATCGGGATGTCGGCCCTGGCATATTCCTCGCGCCGGCGAATCGCCAGCGCCCAGAAATGCGGCGGAGTCCAGACGAAAATGATCAGAAACAGCAGCAGCGCCTCGGTATCGACCGTGCCGGTTACCGCGGTCCAGCCGAGCAGCGGCGGTGCCGCGCCGGCGGCGCCGCCGAGCACGATATTCTGCGGCGTCGCGCGCTTGAGATACATCGTGTAGATCAGCGCGTAGCCGACCAGCGAGAAAAAAGTCAGGACCGCGGTCAGCAGGTTGACGAACAGCATCAGCATACCGATGCCGAGCGCGCCGATGCCCAGCGCGAAAATCAGCGCCGACTTCTGATCGAGCTCGCCGCTGACCAGCGGGCGGTTGCGCGTGCGCTCCATGATGCGGTCGATGTGCTCGTCGACGACGTGGTTGATCGCCGCCCCCGAGGCCGCCGCCAGGCCGATGCCGACCAGGCCGAACAGGAAAATATCGATCGGCACCGCGCCCTCGGCCGCCAGCAGCATACCAACCATCGCGGTGAACACGATCAGCAGCACGACCTTGGGTTTGGTCAGGTTGTAGTACTGCGTCCAGGATGTTGCGGTAAGTGCGGTCATTGGCCTCGATTAATCGGCACGCTACGGTCGGCGGCCTTTATACAGGCAAAACCTTTACGGATCAATCGGATAATGACGGCGCCCTCCTCCGCTCGCCACGGCCGCAGCCGTCGATTCAGCCGATCTGGGACAGTTTCATCAGTTTCTTGATGTCCTCGAGCACACGGGTGTAGTCGTTCTCGGCGGGGTAATGCAGCATGAAATGCCGATCCGGGTCGACCAGATACAGTTTCGGCGTCGCGCCGACCCGCGCTTCGCCGTCCTGCTCGAACTGGGCGTAGAGTTCGGCGCCGCGATAATTCTCGAGCACGAGCAAATCGGGGAAATCGCGCAAATATTCCTCGAGCTTCTGATCCAGCGGGCGCCCGAGCACGAGCACGTTTTGCAGGCGCGTCGTATCGCGTCCGAGCAGGGTCCTGATCTGGCGCATGTAAAACAGGTTGTTCAAACAAAGCTCGTCGCAGGCTTCGTCCGCGAACAGCAGGAAAGTCCACTTGCGGCCGAAACCATCGTCGAAGCGGCGGCCGTCGCGCGCTTCCACCACGGGCCAGTCTATTTTCTTCACCGGCTGCACCAGGCTGCCGTAGTTACCGCTCGACGGTCGCAGTTCGAACACGTAAAACGCCAGCCAGCCGCCGATGAACGGCGCCACGAACACCGTAATCAGGGCCAGCAGCTTGACCCGGTGCCAGAACAGGCTCTTGGATTCTTCTTCGGTCATTCGATTTTCCGCAGGTTCAAAACAAAAAACAGGATCGCCGCGATCGCGGCGAAGGCAAACCACTGCACCGCGTAGGCGCGGCTTTTTTCCGGCGGCAGCCAGACCGGATCCCAGGCGCGCAGGTACTCGCCCGGCTGTTCCGGCGCCATCCATAAAATCATCGGCAAGAGCTTCGGTGAGTAGTGCCGCCGCAGGGCGTCGATGTCGACATATGGAATCAGCCGCGGCCAGCTGCCGCCGGCCGGGTACTCACCCAGCGCGAGCGCGGGCTCGCTCGGCACGAAGGCGATACCGGTTACCCACCCGCCCGGCGCCGGCGGGCGCGGATCCGGCAAGGGATCGCGCGCGCCGTTCCACGCGGCCCAGCCGCGGTTGACCAGGATGATACGGTCGCTGTCGGCCAGATACAACGGCGTAATCACCTGGTAACCGGCCCTGCCGTTGTGGGTCTGGTTGTCGAGCAGGAAGTTGTGCCGCGTCTCGAACTCGCCCTCGAGGCGCAGCTTGCGGTACTGCAGGTCGTCGAGATCGTCGGTGTCTCCGAGCGGCGCGTAGGCCTGCGCCAGGCGCTGCTCGAACTTCGCCTCTACCGCGTCCTTGAACGCGGCGCGCTCGAGCTGCCACAATCCGAGCGAGACGAACAGCGCCAGGCCGCAAGCGGTCAGCAGCACCGACCACCAGGCCGGGCGAAAACGGCGATTTCCAAATTTCATGTCGACAAAGGTACCTGATCCAGTACACTGCGGTTCCGCGTATATCTGTGTATAACCATGTTAATCGTCAAGGTCACCATTGTCGTTTTGCTCGCGCTGATCGTTTTAAGCCTCGGCGCCGGCATGTTCAGCCTGGTCAAGGATCGCAACGGTTCCAATCGTACCGTGACCTTTCTGACCATTCGCATTGCGCTGTCGATACTGACCTTTGCCTTCATTGCCCTGTCCTTTTACATGGGCTGGATCCAGCCCCACGGTATCGTACCCCCGCGATCCTGAATCAGGCCGCAGCACCGCGCCAGGCGTGGCCGTAAACCACCTCGTAACTGGCGATAAACTTGCCGTTTTCGAACCCGTGCTCGCGGTAACTCGCTTCGAGTTCGCGCAGGCGCGACGGCGCCATTAGTCCGCGCCGTCGGTTAACGTCCGCGTTGCTCGCGCCGACTTTCTTCAAATCGTCGAGCAGCTTCCGGAAATCGGTATATTCGAGCCGAATCGTTTCGGCATCGACCACCGGCTGCGCGAACCCGCTGGCCTGCATGATATCGCCGACGTCGTGCATGTCGACGAAGGCATGTACGTGCGGACGATCATCGAACGCACGCCAGCTGTTCTCGAGCTCCTGCAGCGTCGCCGGGCCGAAACTCGAGAACATCAACAGGGCACCGGGACGCGCGATCCGCGCGCATTCGCCGAGGCTTGCGCGCAAATCGTTGCTCCACTGCAGCGCCAGCGATGAAAACACCAGGTCGAAGCTGGCGTCGGCGAACGGCAGCTGCTCCATGTCGGCGGCGACGAGGAATTTTTTCGCCAGCCAGCGGTAGCGCGAGCGCGCCTCGAGCAGCATGGCATCGGCAAGATCGGCGGCAACGATGCGCGCCCGCGGATAAAGCTTTTGCAGGCCGCGAATACCCTTGCCGGTGCCGCAACCGATATCGACGATCGTCTCCGGCTGGTGACGAATATACGGAAATCGGCTCAAAAGCCTGTTCAGAACCTCTTCGTGTAAAATAGCCGCATTATCATAGCTTTTGGCTGCACGATTGAAGAAGTTTCTGATAGACCTTTTATCCAGCCTGGGCGGATTGAGTAAATCCAAAACGACCCTCGAAGCGGCAGCGCCCGCCGCCGTGGAGACAAAATTCAAAAACTCCGGCGCCGCTCGGATGATCTTCACCCCAACGGGCCGCGCCGACGGCGCATTTTACCCGAATCCACGGGAGATTTGTCGCCGTTTCTCGCCGCGGGATCAGGCGACCCGGGTGCCAGGCCGAGCGCCCGCGGAACGGCGCATGCGGCTGAACTTCTTATCTGGTACAGTGCGCGAAATCCGCTAACGCCCTGACCCAATGCCCGAAACCATTGCCCTGCTGTGTTTTGCCTATTTGCTCGGGTCGATTTCGGCGGCAATCCTGCTGAGCAAAATCATGGGCTTCCAGGATCCGCGCAGCGAGGGATCGAAAAACCCCGGAGCCACCAATGTACTGCGCATAGCCGGTAAGAAAGCGGCGTTTTTCACCCTCGTCGGAGACTTTCTGAAAGGATTGCTGCCGGTGCTGCTGGCGCGCCTGCTCGAGACCGATAATCTGGTGGCGGCACTCACCGGCTTCGCCGCGTTTTGCGGCCACTGCTTCCCGCTATTTTTCAATTTTCGCGGCGGCAAGGGCGTCGCCACCGCGATCGCGGCGACCCTCGCTTTCAACTGGATCGCGGGCGCGATTCTGATCGCGATCTGGCTGCTGTTCGCCAAGGTATTCAGAATTTCGTCGCTGGCCGCGATCGTATCCTTCCTGGCGCTGCCAGCGATCGTTTACTGGCGCGAACAGGATCTCCAGGTCAGCCTGGTTTTCGTCGCGCTGTCGGCAATCCTGATCTGGCGCCACCGCTCTAATATCGAAAGATTACTGGCCGGTACGGAATCCTCCAGGTCGGCAGAACGCGATAAGCACTCGGAGTAAAAATTAGCTGCGTTAATTTTTACTCCGAGTGCAATTTACCCTCCGCCTCCCCGCGGTGCGGGGAGGCGGAGGGGATTTCCGGACAGGCTTCTAATTCAATTGCGAGAACCCGGGTTATCGAACTAGTTCAGTCGATGGGGTGATTCGAGTCTCGGTTTTAGTCGGCTCCGGGATAAGAGAATGGACTCGGAGTAAAAATTAGCTGCGCTAATTTTTACTCCGAGTCCCGTATCGCCTTCAGGTTAACGAAAGCTTGCGAAACCCGGATTTCGTTAGATGACTGGCAGGGTGTCTAGCGACCAGCGCGGCAGCACTTCGTAGATTTCATTGTCCTGCTGGCCGGCGAGAAAGCGCAGCGCGCCGGCGTAGGCGATCATCGCGCCGTTATCGGTACAGTATTCGAGCGCCGGAAAGTAAACCCGCGCATCGAGCTTGCGCACGGTTTTTTGCAGCTCTTCGCGCAGGCAGCGGTTGGCGCCGACGCCGCCGGCGATGACAAGGCTGCGGTAACCGGTCGCCTCGAGCGCGCGCCGGCACTTGATCCGCAGGGTATCGACCACGGCCTGCTGGAACGCATGCGCGATTTCGGCACGCAGGCCTTCGTCCAGCGGCTCGTTTTCGCGCACGATGTTCAGCGCCGCGGTTTTGAGGCCGCTGAAGCTGAACTCGAGACCGGGACGGTTGGTCATCGGCCGCGGAAACTCGAACCGTGACGATGCCACCGAATCCGCGAGACGCGCCAGCTCGGGCCCGCCCGGATAAGGCAGGCCGAGCAGCTTGGCGGTTTTGTCGAAGGCCTCGCCGACCGCGTCGTCCAGCGTCTCGCCGAGAATGCGATACTCGCCAAGCCGGCGCACGTCGACCAGCAGGCTGTGGCCGCCCGACACCAGCAGCGCGACGAACGGCAGCTCGGGCGTTTCGTCGCCGAGCATCGGCGCGAGCAAGTGCCCTTCCATGTGGTGCACGCCGAGCAGCGGCTTGTTCAGCGCCCAGGCGAGACCGCGCGCGAGATTGGCGCCGACCATCAGCGCGCCGACCAGCCCGGGACCGCGGGTGTAGGCAATCGCGTCGAGCGCGCCGATATCCCCGATTTCGGCGATGATTTCCTCGAGCATCGGCGCCGCCTTGACCACGTGGTCGCGCGACGCGAGTTCGGGCACCACGCCGCCGTATTCGCGGTGTTTCTCGATCTGCGAGTACAGCCGCTGCCAGACCTGGCCATTGTCGCTGTCGTAAACCGCGATTCCGGTCTCGTCGCAAGAGGTTTCGATTCCCAATACTTTCATAAAAAACAGGGCTTTATTTCACCAAGGCGATTGATATTTGGTGCCGCCTCCTTATAATTGGCCGGCTCCTGAAGCCGGGGCCGTGGACGCGGCGCCATTGTTAACCTACTGGAACATCAAATATGCCATCAGTCAAAGTAAAGGACAACGAGCCTTTCGATTTCGCGCTGCGCCGCTTCAAGCGCTCCTGCGAAAAAGCGGGTATCCTGACCGAAACCCGCCGCCGCCAGCATTACGAAAAGCCGACCGCCGTGCGCAAGCGCAAGTCCGCGGCCGCGGTAAAGCGCAATTTCAAGCGCATCGCCAAGGATTTCGGCACCCGCAAGCGTCTTTATTGATTCTCGATGTCGGAGACCCTGAAAACACAGCTGCAGTCCGATATGAAGTCATCGATGAAAAGCGGTGACAAGGACCGGCTCGGCGTCATCCGACTCATCCTCTCCGCGATCAAACAGATCGAGGTCGACGAACGCATCGAACTGGACGACAGCCGTGTCATCGCGGTGCTCGACAAGATGGCCAAGCAGCGCCGCGAATCGATCGCCCAGTTCGATCAGGCCGGACGCGACGATTTAAGCGCGATCGAAGCCGCCGAACTCGACATCATTCAGACTTACCTGCCGCAGGCGCTAAGCGAAGAAGAAATCGACGCCCTGATCGAAACGTCGATCGCGTCGACCGGCGCCGCGAGCATGAAGGACATGGGCAAGGTCATGGGCATGCTGAAGCCGCAGCTGCAGGGCCGCGCCGACATGGGCAAGGTCAGCCAGCTGATCAAATCCCGGCTGTCGGCCTGAGAGGCGCCGCGGTCATGGCCAACGTATTCCAGTTCCTGGAAGTTCAACGCAGCGATCCCGGCAAAAAGCCGGCCTTCGTGCGGGTCAAGGAATTCGGCGAAATCTACGGCGACTACGAGCAGCAGGAAGCGGCCGACCAGGCCGAGCGCTGCATCGAGTGCGGCAACCCCTACTGCGAATGGAAGTGCCCGGTCCACAACTATATTCCCAACTGGCTCAAGCTGATTGCCGAGGGCAACCTGCTCGAGGCGGTGGAAATGTCGCACAAGACCAACAGCCTGCCCGAGGTATGCGGACGCATTTGCCCGCAGGACCGCCTCTGCGAGGGCGCCTGCACGCTTAACACCGGCTTTGGCGCGGTGTCGATCGGTTCGGTCGAAAAGTACATTACCGACAAGGCCATCGAGCAGGGCTGGGCGCCGGACCTGTCGGACGTCGTCGACAGCGGCAAAAGAGTTGCCATCGTCGGCGCCGGGCCCGCCGGAATCGCCTGTGCCGACGTCCTGACCCGCAACGGCGTCAGCTGCGTCGTGTTCGACAAGTACCCCGAGATCGGCGGCCTGCTGACCTTCGGCATCCCCCCGTTCAAGCTCGAAAAGGAAGTCGTGACCAGGCGGCGTAAGATGTTCGAAGACATGGGCATCGAGTTTCGGCTCAACGTCGAGATCGGGCGCGACGTGTTATTCCAGCAATTGCTCGACGACTACGACGCCGTGTTCCTCGGCATGGGTACTTATACCTATATGAAGGGCGGCTTTCCGGGAGAGGACAAAGACGGCGTTTACGAGGCGCTGCCCTACCTGGTTGCCAATATCCATAACCAGATCGACTTCGATGGCGAAAAGCCATCGTTTATCGACTTCAAGGACAAGAAAGTGGTCGTGCTCGGCGGCGGCGACACCGCGATGGACTGCGTGCGCACCGCGATACGCCAGGGCGCCGACAGCGTCATCTGCGCCTACCGCCGCGACGAAGCCAATATGCCGGGATCGCTGCGCGAAGTGCAAAACGCGCGCGAGGAGCTGGTCGAATTCCTGTTCAACCGGCAGCCGGTGGAAATCGTCGGCGACGGCGCGGTCGAGGGCATCAAGCTCGTTACCACCGAGCTCGGCGAAGCCGACGACCAGGGCCGGCGGCGGCCCGAGATCGTACCCGGCTCCGAGGAGGTTCTGCCGGCCGATGTCGTTGTAATCGCCTTCGGCTTCAGGCCGAGCCCGGCCGACTGGTTCGGTGATTTCAGCATCGATACCGATGACGGCGGCCACGTGCTCGCGCCCGAACACGCCGAGTTCGGGTTCCAGACCACCAACCCGAAAGTTTTCGCCGGCGGCGACATGGTGCGCGGTTCGGATCTCGTCGTCACCGCCATTTACGAAGGCCGCCAGGCCGCCGAGGGTATCCTCGATTACCTGGACGTTTGATGACGTTCCCGGCGCTGAAAAATGATCGGTTGATTCGAGCACTGCTGCGCGAACCCACCGACACCACCCCGGTCTGGATCATGCGCCAGGCGGGACGTTACCTGCCCGAGTACCGTGAGACACGCAAGCAGGCCGGCAGTTTTCTCGACCTGTGCAAAAACACCGAGCTCGCCTGCGAGGTTACGCTGCAGCCGCTGCGCCGCTTCGCCCTCGACGCGGCCATCCTGTTTTCCGATATTCTGACGATTCCGGACGCGATGGGACTCGGTCTCTATTTTGCCGAGGGCGAGGGTCCGAAGTTCGAGCGTCCGCTGCGCAGCGCCGCGGCCATCGACGCGCTCGGCGTGCCCGATCCGGCCGAGAGCCTCGGCTACGTCACCGACGCGGTTAGCCTGATTCGCCGCGAACTCGACGGCCAGGTGCCGCTAATCGGTTTCAGCGGCAGCCCGTGGACGCTGTCGACCTACATGGTCGAAGGCGGCGGCTCCAAGGAATACCGGTTCGTCAAGGGCATGCTGTACGAAAACCCGGCGGCGCTGCATCGGCTGCTGGACAAGCTCGCGCAGGCGGTCATCGCCTACCTGAATGCGCAAATCGAAGCCGGCGCGCAGGCGGTCATGGTATTCGATACCTGGGGCGGCGTGCTGACGCCGGCAGCCTACCGCGACTTTTCGCTGAATTACATGCAGCAAATCGTCGACGGACTGAAACGCGAGCACGACGGGCAACGCATCCCGGTCACGCTGTTTACCAAGGGCGGCGCGCAGTGGCTGGAAGCCATCGCCGCCACCGGTTGCAACGCGGTCGGTCTCGACTGGACCATCGACATCGACCAAGCACGCGTGCGCATCGGCGACAGGGTAGCGCTGCAGGGTAACCTGGATCCCTGCGTGCTGTACGCAGACCCCGACACGATCCGCGCCAGCGCGCGCGATATTATTCAACGCTTTGGTAATAACCCGGGCCATGTCTTCAATCTCGGTCACGGCATCCATCAGAGCGTCAATCCCGATCACCTCGGTATATTGATCGACGCCGTCCACGAGTTCGGCTCCGAAATCCGCCAAACCTCAGATTAAAAACAACTTTCGGCCCTCGAAAAACCGCACTACTGCCACCACCGGCACGGCACTCAGAGTAAAAATTGGCGCAGCCAATTTTTAACTCTGAGTGCAATCTACCCCTTGCTCCCCGCAAAGCGGGGAGCAAGGGGGCGAACCGACGAGACCGTAAAAAAACCGGCAAGTGGAATTTTCGAACGCGGAACAGTTCTGCTAATAAGAAATGTTCGGCTTTTGATAATCGCGACTTCGGCGACAAGAGAATGGACTCAGAGCAAAAATTGGCTAACACAAATTTTTGCTCTGAGTCCTTCTGCCTTGCTTTTAATGAAACGGTTGATTGCCTGACCAGATCCAGTAACTAAGGAATGTTCGGCTTTTGATAATCGCGACTTCGGCGACAAGAGAATGGACTCGGAGTAAAAATTTGCTAACACAAATTTTTGGTCTGAGTCCTTCTGCCTTGCTTTTAATGAAACGGTTGATTGCCTGACCAGATCCAGTA
>JAAUYE010012899.1_pt1 | contig 12147 bp, 8 predicted proteins | sample 7278081 | NCBI WGS metagenome assembly JAAUYE01 (sample SAMN14350131, study PRJNA611818) | marine sediment metagenome | isolation source: surface marine sediment (0.6m) | place: French Polynesia: Moorea | collected 2018-08
TCCTCTACACGCTGAAACGGGGCGACGAAGACATCGGCGAGGGCCGCCTGAAGATCAGGTTCGGCAAGGTCGTTGCCTGATCACCCGGTCTGATTACTCGGCTGCCGCCGTGAAAAAGTGCTCTTTGAACGGCAGTGCCGCCGCGCCAATGGCGCTGGCGTCGTCACCCGCTTTCGAAATTAGCAATCTCGGCAGCGCCCTGGGCTTGCCACGGCGCGAGTCGTTATACATGTCGATATAAGGGATTACGCGTCGCGCAAGCGCGGCAGGCAGTCGTCCACCCAGCACAATGGCTTCCGGGTCGAGAATCGCCGCGAGGGCAGAAGTAATCAGCGAAAACGAACTGCGTGTCTTGGTGATCCACTCGTCGATGCCCGGCCAGTTGATGTCGAAGTCGCGGAGCATCTCGGAAATGCTGGAATACTCGACGCCGTATTCGCCGAGCGTCTGCTGCAGCGATGACAGCGACGGATGCTGGTAGAGGTTCTTCGGTAGCAGCAAACCAATCTCACCGCCGTTACCGTTACAGCCTCGCATGAGTTCGTGGTCAATGATGATGCCGCCACCCAGCAGCACATCAATGTAGAGATAGGCAAAGTTGTCGTACAGGCGGCCCACGCCGACGAGGCTCTCGCCTACCGCCGCCGCGTTACCGTCGTTCTCGACCCAGACAGGCATGTCGAACCGCTCCTCGAAGAAACGGTCGATAGCAACCAGGGCCCAGTCATCCAGGGGGCTTGGCGTGTTGTACACGGCGCCGGGTCCCAGGTAACGCCCGGAGATGCTGACGCCCATGCCGAAGATGCGGCTCATTTCGATGCCGTGCGCGGCGATCATGCGCTCGACGATCGACTCGGCCTCATCGAGCACCCCGTTGCGCGTCATTGCCGGCAAGTCGCTATGGCTTTCCTCGATGACAGCGCCGGAAAAATCCATCAGCGCGACGGAAATCGAATCGATCATCAGGGACACGCCAAAGGAGTACGCGAAATCAGGCACGATCCTGACCGAAACACCGGGTTGGCCACGCTTGCCGCTTTTTACCCGGCCTCCTTCGGCCAGAGCGCCAATCTGCACCAGTTCTTTGACGAGCCGCGAGATGCTCTGCTGAGCAAGCCCCGTCGATTTGGCGAGGGCCGACTGGCCGACGGTCCCGCTGCGAACAACCGTGCCCATAATGCGGCGCTCTGACCGGGACGGGGCGCGGATATCGTTAGCGTCAAAGAACCGGGGTTCGGTGGAGCTGGTGTTGTACGTCAACATGACTCTGATCGATTCCTGCAACACTCGGGGAGAGTGGCTTTGCAGCACGATCATGCCAGACCCGGCAAAATAAATCCCTTATTAATACTCATCATAGGTTGTATTGCGGGTAAAATTGTGCCATAAACACTCTCGAAACAGCCGCGACAGACCGGTCAGACCAAAAAAATCGGCGTTCGCGCTGGAAAATCCACGAAAAACAGGGGGATTTGGAATGTCTCTTAGTCAATTAATACTCCGTGTGTTCAGTTTAGCGCTGGCGGTCTCGGCGCCCACTGTCGCGTTCTCGCAATCACAATCCGGTAGTGAAAACGAAGACGCGATCGAGGAGATCGTCGTTACCGGTACCGGCGCCAGCGTGGCTCGTACCCAGTTCGAGACCCCGCAATCGGTGACTCAGTTCTCGGAAGACGATCTTCGGGCGTTCACCTCATCGAGCCAGGCTGACATCCTGACGCAGCTGCCCGGTGTGAGCGCGGAAGGCGGTGGCGGCGAAATCGCCACGAACGTGTTCCATCGCGGTTTGCCGTCTGGCGGCCAGTTCTCGTTTACACCGCTGCTGTACGACGGCATGCCGGCTTTCACGACCTTCGGCCTGAACTCCTCGGCGTTCGACGTGTTCTATCGCAACGACCTCGGCATCGAGCGTTCTGAATTCGTCAGCGGTGGCGTGTCCAACCTGTTCGGTCCAGGTTCCGTCGCGGGCATTATCAACTACATCAGCAAGACCGGCAGCGACGACCCCGAAGGCACCGTGCAGCTTGAGGCTGCCGAGGAAGGCCGTTTCCGTGGTGACTACTACTTCAGCGGGCCGCTCGGTGGCGGCGACACCGACACGTACTACGCGTTGTCGGGTTACTACCGCATGGACGAGGGACCCCTTGAGTCCGGTCTCGACACGCAGGGCTTCCAGCTCCGCGGCAACATCAAGCACAATTTCGATGATGGCAGCGGATCGGTCGCGCTTTACGGGCAGATGATCGACGACTCCGTCCAGTTCTTCCTGCCGCTTCCCGTGAGCGGGCAGAACCGTGAACGCGTCAAAGGCAACGACAACAAGACCGTTTATACGATGAACACGGTCGACGCTATCGGCCTGTCCTACGACACACCCGATGGCCGGTTCGCAACGCCCATTGGCGACGGCGTTGTCACGAAGGGCACGTCGATTGCCGCTGTGCTCGACAAGGACCTGAACGACGACTGGACGCTTAACGCCAAAGTTCGCTACGCGCGTTACGACCATCAGTTCAACCTGTTCCTGGACGGTGACGCGATCGGTCCGAATACCCCGGAAACGCAAGCGGAGTACCTGACGAACCGTGGCATCGATGCGTTTGCAGCCAATGCCGTCTTCACCTATGCGGATAATGACGCCGTACTGGCCGCCAGCGACCTCTTGTTCGGTAACCGGACGCTCGACCGCTGGCGTGATGCAACCGACTTCTCCGCGGAGTTCAGCGTCGGTCGCAACCTGACGGTTGGAAATTCCGAGCACGCTATTACGATCGGTAGCTTCTTCTCCAACTCACAAGCCGACGATATCAACTACATCACGACGTATCTCGGCGACTTCCGCAATGCACCGCGCCTCGTCAACGTTACGCTTCAGGATGTAGAGGACGACGGCGCCGGCAATCTCATAGCTGCACCGGGTTCGAACTACATGTGGACCATGAACGGCCTGGCCAACGCAAACGGTATGGTTGGTAACCGGGATCGCAGCGCCAGGCGTACCGCGTTCTACATCGCCGACCAGATCGAGCTGGATCGCTGGTCGATCGACGTCGGCGCCCGCGTCGAGCGGCTCGACGGCGACGTCAAGCAGTTCAACACCGCGGACTTCACGATGGGCCCCAATGACCCGCTGGTCAACGATCTCATCGAGACGGTGAGCTACACGGACGGCTCGCTGACTGCGGACGACCTGGATGCGACCGAATGGGCATTCTCGGCAGGCGCGTTGTACCGCCTGAACGACGAGATCAACCTGTTCGGTAACGCATCACGGGGCTTCTTCTTCCCGCAGATTCGCAGCGTACCGTTCAACCAGGGTGAGTTGGCGTCATACGAAGGCGAGATCATCGACACCTTCGAGGCCGGCGTGAAGTTCAACTACGAGAACTTCGACGGCTACGCGGCGCTATTCTTCACGACGCTGGATGATCGCCGCAATGTCGATTTCGAGAACGACCCGAACAATCCGGGCAACATCATCGAAGTCGTGTCGCTGCAGTCGACCGAAGCGTACGGCCTGGAAGCCAGCATCACCTACTACCTTGGTGAATACTGGTCGCTGCACGGCAACGTGACCTTGCGCGATCATGAGTTCACGAAGGCGGAAGGGAATCCGGACGTGGTTGGCAAGGAGCTTCGCCGCCAGCCGACCGAATTGGCGAACACGGCCATTCGCTTCAACAATGGCACGTTCGACGCGGCGATTTACCACAACTACCATGGTTCCAACTTCGCGAACGACAATAACTCGGTCAAGCTCGACTCGTACAACCTCGTCAGGCTAGAAGCGGGTTATACGTTCGAATTCGATGGCGGACAGACGATGCGCGTCAGTGCGAACGTCTTTAACGTTACCGATTCGGAAGGCATCACCGAAGGTTCCCCTCGCCAGGGTAATGCCCAGTCTGGTGAGCCGGCGCAGTTCTTCGTCGGCCGCCCGATTCTTCCTCGCAGGGCCATGATCAGGGTCACTTACGACTTCTGAGCACGGATGACCCGGCTGACAGAGTCCCAGTCCCCCGCTGGACTCTGTCGGCCGCGGGTCATGCGTTCCAAAGTGTAGTATTCGGAATCTCTACGTGACTCCGGGAGGTATCCTGTGAACGTCATCGACTACATCGTCGTAGCCGTTTATCTCTTCGCGCTGCTGATGTTCGGCTACTTGCTGCGCAACCAGTCGAGCGAGGGTGACTACTTTCTCGGCGGCCGCAGCATGGGCTGGTTTCCGCTCACGCTCTCGACGATGGCGACCCAGCTGTCGGCTATCAGTTTTGTTTCGGCCCCAGCGTTCGTAGGACTGCGTGAAGGCGGCGGGCTAAAGTGGCTCACCTACGAATTCGCCCTGCCGCTCGCGATGATTCTCGTCATGTTTGTCATCGCTCCGGCGTTGTACAAGGCGGGCGTGGTCAGTATTTACGACTACCTGGAGCGGCGATTCGGCCGCTCGACCCGCATTCTCATCAGCGTGTCATTCCAGATCGTCCGTTCGTTTGCCACCGGCATCATGGTGTACGCGATGGGGCTGATTCTCGAAGCCGTCATCGGCATTCCGCTATGGCAGTCACTCATCGTCGTCGGCGTCATTACGTTGATCTATTCGACGTCGGGCGGCATGAAAGCGGTTGTGTACGGAGACGCCATCCAGATGTTCCTGATCTTTGGTGGTCTGCTCGTCGTCACGGGATACGCGCTCGCGGACATCGGCGGCTTCGGCGCTTTCTGGAGCGCGGTCGACGTGGATCGCCTGGTCGCCGTGGACTTCACGTCCCTGGGCCTGGATGGCGACGAATTCGGTTTCCTGCCGATGCTGTTCGGCGGATTCGTGCTGTACGCCTCGTACTACGGCTGCGACCAGACGCAGGCGCAGCGCATCATCTCCGCCAGGAGCCTCAAGGACACGCGGGTACTGTTGTTCGCCAATGGCGTTTTGCGTTTCCCGCTGGTGCTCCTGTACTGCTTTGCCGGGCTGATCGTGGGCGTGGCATTTTTCAACGACCCGGAGCTCCTTGCCCGAATTCCGGCCGACAAGCCCGACTACATGATGCCGATCTTCATCGTCGAGCACTTGCCACACGGCGTGATCGGCTTGCTGCTGGTCGCCATTATGGCTGCGGCAATGTCGTCCCTGAGCTCCGCCGTCAATTCGCTTGCCGCGGTGACGATGGAGGACCTCTCGGTGCTCGGTCTCAAACCGCAAAGCAGCCGCGCGGAGGTCATGCTCGCGCGCGGCGTCTCGATATTCTGGGGAATAGCGATTCTCATCATGTCCCTGTTTGCCGGGGCGATCGCACCCACTGTCATCGAGGCAATCAACAAGGTCGGTTCGGCGCTGTATGGACCGATACTCGGTGTGTTCCTGCTCGGCATGCTGGTCAAGCGGGTCAACGGTCTCGGTGCGAGCGCCGGACTGCTGGTTGGCATGTTTTTCAACCTCTACCTGTGGAAGTCCCAGCCGCAGATTTTCTGGATGTGGTGGAACTTCATCGGCCTGGTCGTGACCTGCGGTGTAGCGATGCTCGTGAGCCCGTTCTCCAAAGCCGAGGCGGCCGTGCCCGCCGCGGCCGAGGTAACCGCCGAACCGGACGTTTCGCGGCGTGAACGCATGAACTATACGATCGCGCTGGTCCTGATTTTCTTCGTGATCGTTGCGATCAGCACGTACTTGAAGGATGTTCACGCGTGGTTCGTGCAGTAGCAGCCAGCAACGGGGTCCACCGTGACTTTTTGCGCCATCTTTTCGACGTTGGTGTAGCTCGCTCACATCCTCGCGATGTCTTGCCTGGACTGCTGCCCAAGGATGCCCCCGAGGGCCGCAACATAGTCCTCGGTGCCGGCAAGGCGGCCGCGGAGATGGCCGCGGTCGCACACGAGTATCTTGCCGGCGACACCATTGGCCTGGTCGTGACGCGTTACGGGCACGGTGCGCTTTCCTCGACGGGCAATATCGAGGTCATCGAGGCCGGCCACCCGGTGCCGGACGATCAGTCCGTCAGCGCAGCGGCCAGGATGCTCGACCTGGCGGCGTCCGCGACATCGGCAGACCGGGTGCTGTTCATGATGTCGGGTGGCGGATCTGCATTACTCTGCGCGCCGATCGATGGCATATCCGTGGAGCAGAAGCAGGAGATAACTCGTTTCCTGCTGCACAGCGGAGCGCGCATCGACGAAATCAACTGCGTCAGGAAACACCTGTCCAGGATCAAGGGTGGCGGGCTCGCCAGCAATGCCGCGGCGGCTGAATGCCTGACGTACGTAATCTCGGACGTGGTCGGCGACGATCCGGCAGACGTTGCCTCGGGCCCGTCAATGGGCGTTACGAGCGACGCGGAATCCGCCATCAGCATCCTGCAAAGTCATGGCTATCCGGAGCTGCAACCGGTGGCTGATGCCATTCGCAAGAATTCGCGGGAGTCAGTGCCTGCGCACCCGGTTGAAGTCGTCGCCACCGCCAAGGATGCCCTGGCCGCTATCTCGGCGGCAGCCGAAGACGCGGGATGGCAGCCGGTTATTGTCGGTGGCGAGATCGAGGGTATCGCGGAGGAGGTCGGCCGCGAGCACGCTGGGCTGGCCCTGCAGCATCAAGGCAAAGGTGAGCGTTTTGCGCTGATCTCGGGCGGTGAACTCACGGTACGTGTTGGCAATCCCCACGGGCGGGGCGGGCCGAACCTGGAGTACCTGGCGAGCCTCATGATTCACCTGGATGGCGCCGAGGGTATCGAGGCGATCGCCTGCGACAGCGACGGAATCGACGGGTCCGAGGACAACGCCGGTGGCTACATATGCGGGTCATCGCTGCGGCGGGCGGCCGACAAGGGCATTGACCCACGCAGCCTGCTCGCGGCAAACGATACGTATACGTGCTTCGACGTCCTGGGCGACCTCGTGATCACGGGCCCGACGCGCACCAATGTAAATGACCTACGAATAATCCTGGTTGGTTGACATGGCAACAGGGGACGCAGTGCAAAAAGATCTCGATAGTGACGCCAGGGACATCCTACGCACCAACGACAAGGGTGGCTTTACGGTTCCAACCGCCGGCCTGTATCCCTACCAGTGGAACTGGGACTCGGTCTTCGTGGCGCTGGGTTTTGCCACGTTCGACGAGCTGCGCGCCTGCGCGGAGATCGAGACGCTATTCGAGGCGCAGTGGGATGACGGCATGGTGCCGCACATCATTTTCAGGCGCGACGATCCGGACTACTTTCCGGGCCCGAGAATTTGGCAGGCGGGTGACGACGCATTGCCGACGTCGGGGATTACGCAACCCCCGGTCGCGGCAAGCGTCATTAACGATCTGTATGCGAGGGTTGGCGACGAAGCAAAAGAGCGATTGGCGGCGCTGTTTCCAAAGGTGCTCGAATGGCACCGGTGGTTTCACAAGTACCGGGTGCCGGCAGGCATCGACGCCGTCATCATTACGCATCCCTGGGAAAGCGGGCGCGACAACTCGCCGGAGTGGGATGCGCCGTCGGCGAACATCGACGTATCGAACGTAGAACCGTACGAACGCCGCGACCTGCAGCACGCCGACGCCGACATGCGTCCGACCAAGCTCGACTATGATCGCTACATTGCGCTGGTTGAATACGGGCGCAATGCCCGCTGGGATCACCAGAAGATCGCGACGGAAGGCCCGTTTCGCGTTGCGGACGTCAGCATGACGATGATCCTGCTGCGGGCAACCCGGGACCTGATCAGCTTCGGGGAGACGATCGGCCAGAACGACGCTCGCGCGGAACTGGAAGGCTATGTCGAGCAGCTCGAACGGGGTGCCAACTACCTGTGGGACGAGAAGGCCGGCACGTTTTGCTCGCGGGATACGATCACCGGCCTGCACTCAGGCAGCGTGACGAACGCGTCGTTCCTGTGCTTCTACGCGGGCGTCGTCACACCTGAACAAAAGGACAAGATGGCGACGCACTGGGACAGGATTAGCGCGAAGTCACGCTACATGCTGCCGAGTCACGACCCGGATGACAGCAAGTTCGACGCCAAACGCTACTGGCGCGGGCCGATCTGGCAGGTGGTCAACTACATGCTGGCGCGGGGATTCACGGAGTACGGTTATGATGCATGGGCGGAGCGCATCCGTAACGACTCGCGTGAGATGATCGAGCAGCACGGGTTTAACGAGGCGTTCTGCCCGCTGACCGGCGAAGGCAGCGGCGGTCGCGATTTTTCCTGGACGGCTGCGATGTGGCTGGCGTGGTGCGGGCAGAACTAGCCTGATGTAAGGGAATAGGCCGTACGGTGAGACGAGTTGTCTGTTTTGGCGAAGCGCTGATCGACTTTCTCAACACGGGGCAAAGTCAGGAAGGCGACCTGCTGCTGAACACGTTCACCCAGTTTCCGGGCGGGGCGCCGGCCAACGCGGCCGTTGCGGCGGCCAAGCTGGGCGGCAATGCGGCGTTCGTCGGCCAGGTCAGCGCCGACCCGTTCGGACAGTTCCTTGTCGATTCGCTGCAACGGTACGGCGTGGATACGTCGCTCACTCTCGTGCACCCGAACGCGCCGACGGCGCTGGCTTTCGTCTTTCTCGACGACAACGGCGAGCGGAGTTTTGCGTTCCGGCGCGACAGGACGGCCGACGTCGTCATCGAGAAAGAGCAGGTCAGTGCGGCCTGGTTCGACGGTGAGCCCATCTTCCATTTTTGCAGCAACACGCTGACCGATGAGTCGATCGCCGAGGTCACGCTGTACGCCGTCGCCGAAGCCCGGCGCCACAAGGCGGTGGTCAGCTTCGACGTCAACCTGCGCCACAACCTGTGGCAGACGGGCCAGGCGGATCGGGTGCTCGTGAACGAGCTCGTGCACTGCGCGGACGTCGTGAAGTTCTCGCAGGAGGAAATTGACTACCTGAGCGAAGGAGATACGCCGGCGTACCTGGAAAACTGCTTTTCCGCCGGGCTGACGGCGGCCCTGGTAACCGATGGCCCGAATGACATGGCGGTTCATACGGCCGCGAAGCATGAGTCTGTCAGCCCGCCAGCCGTCGATGTGGTCGATACGACCGGTGGCGGGGATGCGTTCATTGGCGCGGTGCTCTACGGACTCAGCCAGCAGCCGGATCCGCTGGCATATCTTGGGGATATCACCGCACTGCAGCGACTTGTCTCGTCGGCGGCGCACTGTGGCGCGTGGGCGGTCGCCCGACGCGGCGCCTTCCCGGCGTTCCCGACCCTGGCCGACGTCGAGAAGACCTGGGACGTCTAGGCATGCAGTTTCAGGATCGCGATTTCCTGCTCGGCCACATCCGGTCGATCCTCGAGTTCTATGAGCCGAACGTCCTCGACCCCAGCGGCGGTTTTTTCCACAACTTTAAGGACGATGGCACCGTCTTCAACGGCGGGCAGCGCCACCTCGTCAGCAGTTGCCGCATGGTCTTCAACTACTGCAAGGCGTTTGAGCTGTTCGGCGAGGAGCAGTACCTTGCGCACGCGCAGCACGGCATCGATTACATTCGCGAACGCCACTGGGATGACGCCAGGCAGGGTTACAACTGGACCTTGCAGGATGGGCACGTTGCCGACGACCAGACCAACCATTGCTACGGGCTGGCTTTCGTCCTGCTGAGCGCCGCGGCGGCTCACGAGGCCGGAATACAGGGCGCGCGAGCCGACATGGACCGCGCCTACGCGATCATGGAGCAGCGTTTCTGGGATGCATCCATCGGCCTGTATGCGGACGAGGCGACACCCGACTGGTCAACCGTCGGCTCGTACCGTGGCCAGAATGCGAACATGCACAGCTGTGAAGCCCTGATCGCGGCTTACGAGGCAACCGGGGAAATCGCTCTCCTGGACCGAGCCTGCGACCTGGCCAAACTGATCACGGTCGATCTGGCGGGCAAGTCCGACGGGCTGATTTGGGAGCACTTCACGAAAGACCTCGATATCGACTGGGACTACAACAAGGACGATCCGCAGAACCTGTATCGCCCGTGGGGCTTCCAGCCCGGCCACCAGACCGAGTGGACCAAGTTGCTGCTGACGCTGCACGCCTACCGGTCCGAGGACTGGATGGTGGAGCGCGCTGTCGAACTGTTCGACCGGGCGCTCGAGGCCTGTTGGGACGAGCAAAACGGCGGCATTTTCTACGGCTTTGCCCCGGACGGGACGATCTGTGACTCAGACAAGTACTTCTGGGTTCAGGCAGAGTCCTTCGCGGCCAGCGCCCGGCTGCTGCAGCAAACCGGTCACGAGGCCTACGCACTCTGGTACGAGAAGATCTGGCAGTACGCCTGGGACCACATGATCGATCACGAGTTTGGAGCCTGGTACCGCGTGCTCACCGCGGACAACCGCAAGTACTCGGACGAGAAGTCGGCCGCGGGGGCGAAATGCGACTACCACACGCTTGGCGCGTGCTGGGACGTACTGCGGTCGGCGTAACTTGTTTCGTCCGGCTAGGAAGACTGGTCGACCACGAGAAACGGGATGTTGGCGTGAGCGACGTGCCGCTGTTCATCGTAAGCGTAAGCGAACAGCCGGTACTTGCCCGGGGCAGGTGCCGTTAGCGTAGTCGCAGCCGCGCTGGAATCGGCAATAAAGCCTTCCAGGTTAGTTAACGGCTCTTCGTAATCGCCGCCACCCGTGGTGGCCGTGCTTTCCGGTTTCAGCTCCCAGCGGTAGGTGACCGCGCCGCCATCCGGGTCGCGGACCTCGAAAACGGCTTCATAGGTCTCACCGGGGGCAAGCGTGACGCTGTCCGTGGCTGTCTTGCCGTCCAAGAGCATGGCCTCGACGCGCGGCGTGCGATTCTCCGGCCACTCTCCGGTCCAGGCATGCTGCATTACGTCCACGGCTTCGGTCAGGTTGCCGTCCTCGGTCAGCATCCCGAACCAGGTGGGCGTGCGTTCCTGCTTCTGCCCCCAGTAAAAGGCGTAGGAGCCGAGCAGCTGGCCGTCGAGCGGCGCCAGGATGTCGCGGTAGCCGCGCCGGAACGTGTCGGCCTTGTCGGAACTGTGCACCTCGACCGACGTACCCCAGTCCGTCTTCGCGGTCTCCCAGTAGCCGATCGTGCCCCACTCGGTGACCATGAAAGGCTTATCGAACCCGGTCTCGGCCAGGCGCTCGGGAAAACGGAACAGGCTGCCGTACATCTGGAAGCTGATGAAGTCGAGGGAGGGCGCGCGTGCGGTGATTTCGGCAATGACGTCCGGCTTGAAGCCCGACATCGGCGTCGTGGTGGGGTGATACGGATCGAGCTCCCGGATCATCTCGGCAACGTCGTTGACGGCGTCGTAGACCCGGGGATTGGAGTAGCTGTGATTGAGCTCATTGCCGATCACCCAGACCAGCACGGCCGGATGATCGCGGTACTTGAGCACCTCTTCGCGCACCCGCGCCAGCTGCTCCGCCACGGCTGCTTCGTCGTCGTAGTCAAAGCCGTGCCGCTCCGCCCACATCGGCAAACCGAGGGCAACCGAGACCCCATTCGCGTGCGCCGCATCCAGCAGCTCCCGCGTGTCCTGCCCGGACTGCAGCGTGCTCCAGTTGCGAATGGAGTTGCCGCCGGCCGCGGCGAAACGCTCGATGTCGTCCCGGACCATGCCCGCGCCCCGCACCGTGTACGGTTCGCCACCGCGCAACAGCCGGTAGCCGTTCTCGGTCTTCTCGATCTCGACCTTGATGGGCGAGAGGGCGTTGTCCGGTTCGCTGGAACAGGCGGTCATGAGGCTCAAAACGGTGATGATGAGTAGCGGGTAGCGCATGTCGGTTCCTGGCAGGGGCCCCATACTACTGAATTCCAATCAGGCGGGCTTGCGCTGCCTTTTGCCGCGCTTCGGCCGGTTGCGCTGGGCACGGCGCTTCTTCGGCGCCTGGTGCTGCCGGCGTCCCTGCGTGATGGGCTCCGCCTTGATGCGCGGGTCCACCTCGTAGCCGGGGACCACTTCCTTCGGGATCTCCGTCTTCAGCAGGCGCTCGATGTCCTTGAGCAGCTTGTGCTCGTCAACGCACACCAGGGAAATGGCCTGGCCGTCGCGTCCTGCGCGGGCGGTGCGGCCGATGCGATGCACATAGTCTTCGGGCACGTGCGGTAATTCGTAGTTCACGACGTGGGGCAGGCCGTCGATGTCGAGTCCACGCGCGGCAATGTCGGTGGCGACGAGGACGCGGGCCTTGCCGGACTTGAACTCCGCCA
>JAAUYE010129448.1_pt1 | contig 12144 bp, 9 predicted proteins | sample 7278081 | NCBI WGS metagenome assembly JAAUYE01 (sample SAMN14350131, study PRJNA611818) | marine sediment metagenome | isolation source: surface marine sediment (0.6m) | place: French Polynesia: Moorea | collected 2018-08
CATTGCCGGTAGTGGCGCCCACTGCCGAGCAGCTGGATCCCGAACTCCTCGAGCTCTTTATCGAGGAAGCAAAAGAAGAGGTTGCGTCGATCAAGCGGAACCTCCCTTCATGGGCCAGCACGCCGGACGACATGGAGACCCTCATCACGGTGCGGCGTTCTTTCCATACCTTGAAAGGCAGCGGCCGAATGGTCGGCGCCGAACGCATCGGCGAATACTGCTGGGCCGTTGAAAACCTGTTGAACCGGCTTATCAACCGGACGCTGGTGCGAACGCCACCGATGGTGGATTTTGTTAACCAGGCGGCCGCCGCGGTTCCCGAGCTGATCGAGCAGCTCGAAGTGGGAACCGAACCGGAGGCCGATATCAGCTTGCTGATCGCGCGCGCCAACGCATTCGCGGACGGTGATCCGAACGCTGCCGTGCTGACCCTGAAGCGGCCCGAGAAAGAGGAGCCCGACAGCGACAAAGCAGCGCTCGAAATGGATCCCGTCCTCTACGATATTTTTGCGAAAGAAACGGCGGGGCATCTCAAGGTTCTGACGGATTACCTGGCGGCTTGCGAGGGATTCGATCCGCCGTTCGAGGTGACGGACAAGTTATACCGCGCATGCCATACGCTGCACGGCAGTGCAAACATGGCGAACGTGCAGCGCGGGGTTGCGGTTGCGTCCACGCTGAACCGATTCGTGCGGCGCGTTTATGATCACAAGGTCGGATTTCAGCGGGAAGGACTTGCCGCTGTCCAGGCCGCGGCGGCGGCAATTGCGACAATCGTCAAGGACATTAATCGCCCGGAACGCGAACGTGCCGACTACACGGCGTTGATTGATCACATTTCCGCGCTTGCAGACGAGGTGCAGGCAACCGAGACGATCGTCGAGCAGCCGGCAGAGGCACCGGAGCCGCCCGCTGAACCGAAACCCGTCGTTGAAGTGGTTAGCGACGAACCCGAGTACGATGCGGAAATCGCGTCGATTTTTACCGAGGAATCCGCGGAACTTCTCGAGTCGGCGGACAAGGCCCTGATCGATTGGCTTCGCGAGCGAACCGCACAGCCAATGGACGAACTGAAGCGCCACCTTCATACGCTGAAGGGCGGCGCGCGTATGGCTGGAATCACCGCGATGGGCGACCTGAGCCATGAACTCGAGACCTTGCTGATCTCGGTTGACGAAGGACGCGTCAAAGCGACACCCGTCGTCGAGGATTTGCTGCAGCACAGCGTCGACGAGCTGCATCGTATGCGCGACCTCGTGATCGCGGGAAAAGCTGTCAGGCCCGCGACGGATCTCGAGGAGCGGATTCAGCAGGCGAACGCAGGCTTTGAGATCGCGGAAGAAACGGCGCTCGAGGTTTCGCCGGACGAAACCGGTGTTGAGCAAGCCCCCGGCGACGCCTTCACCGCCGAGCCGGAGGGCACGGTCAGCATGATCATCGTCGATTCGCGTATCGCTGACGAGCTGGCTGAGATGGGCGAGCCGGAGAAGGAAGAGCCGCCGCTTGTCGAGGCGCCTTCAGCAGAGCGTGAGGCCGAAGCCCTGGCCGAAGACGAGCCCGAACCTCAATTCGAGCCGGAGATCGTGCCGAAACCCGAGCCTGAGATCGAAGCGGCGGAGGTCGACCGGGAGCCGGAGTCCGAGCCTGCGTCCGAGGTCCGGCCCGAACCGGAAATTGTGGTCGAGCCCGATGCGGACGAGACGCTGGCAGCCGAACCGGAAGCCGAAACAGAGCCTGGGCCTCAGCCTGAACCTGAACCCGAACATGAGCCCGAGCCGGAGCCCGAACCAGAACCTGCGCCCGAGCCTATGGTCGCGTCCGGCGGCATGGCCGAAGTCCGTGCACTGCGTACGCCGGAACAGCGGCCGGAATTCGCGCGAGTTGACGCGGACCTGCTTGAAGATCTTCTGAATGCGGCGGGCGAGATCAGCATTTACCATTCCCGCTTGAATCAGCAGGTCAGCTCATTCGAGTTCCACGTCGAGGAGCTCGAGCAGACGGTCGCGCGTCTTCGCGAGCAGCTGCGCAAACTGGAGATCGAGACCGAAGCGCAGATCATGCACGGCCACCAGGACACCGTCGTGGCCCGCGATTTCGACCCGCTGGAACTGGATCGTTACTCGAATATCCAGCAGCTGTCCCGCGCATTGGCGGAATCGGCGAGTGACCTCGGCAGCTTGAAGGACTTGCTGAAATCCGTCACGACCGAAGCCGAGGGACTGTTGGTCCAGCAGTCTCGCGTAACGGCAGAACTCCAGGACGGCCTCATGCGAACGCGCATGGTGCCTTTCGAAAGGCACGTGCCGCGATTGACGAGACTGGTGCGGCAGGCGGCCCAGGAAGTCGACAAACGTGCTGAACTCGCTGTCGAAGGCGCCTCCGGAGAGCTGGACCGGCAGGTACTCGAAAAGATGCTGCCGCCGTTCGAGCACATGCTTCGCAACGCCGTGATTCACGGCATCGAGAACTCGGGCGAGCGCCAGGCGGCGGGCAAGCCGGGTATGGGACGCATTACCATACGACTGCACCGGGAAGGCGCCGAAATGGTCATTGACGTCGCGGATGATGGAAGAGGTCTGGACGTCGATGCCATACGTCGTAAAGCGTATGAACACGATATGCTGAAGGCGGACAGCAAGGTAACCGACGAAGAGATCATGGAGCTCATCCTGACGCCCGGGTTTACGACGGCCGGCGCCATTACGCAGTCGGCCGGCCGCGGAGTCGGCATGGACGTGGTCGCCAATGAGGTGAAGAAGCTCGGCGGCAGTTTACGCATCTCGTCGGTGATCGGGGAGGGAACCAACTTTACGGTCCGTCTGCCATTCACCCTGGCGATAACCCAGGCGCTGATTGTCCGGACCGGCGAGGAAGTTTACGCGCTGCCGTTGCCAACCGTCGAAGGTGTGGCGCGCATACCGCGCGGCGAACTGGAGAACCTGTTGAGCCAGAGCGAACCGAGCTATCAATACGGCGAGCAGGACTACAAGTTCCGCCATCTCGGCATGTACCTTGGCGGCCAGGCAGCGAAGCTGCCGAAGGAAGACACTTCGGTTCCGGTAATCCTGGTTCGTGCGGGCGAATACTCGGCGGCACTCCTCGTGGACGAGATGCTGGCAAGCCGGGAAGTGGTCGTAAAGGCCGTAGGGCCTCAGCTTGCGAGCATACGCGGCATATCCGGCGCGACCATCCTGGGCGATGGACGAATCATCCTGATCCTCGACATCAATGCGCTGGTTCGAACCGGTGCCCCGGTGGTCGAACTCAAGAAGGCTGCCCCGACACCGGCCGATACGCGACCGCTCGCGCTGGTCGTTGATGACTCGATTACCGTGCGCCGGGTAACCGAAAGGTTCTTGCAGCGACACGGTATGCGCGTTGCGACGGCGAAGGACGGGCTTGATGCGATCAGTGTCATGCAAGACCACAGACCCGATGTAATCCTTCTCGATATCGAGATGCCGCGGATGGATGGTTACGAGTTTGCGTCGCATGTGCGTAATGATCCGCGGGTCAGCGACGTGCCGATCATCATGATTACCTCACGTGTTGGTGACAAACACCGTGCCAGGGCGATCGAGCTCGGTGTAAATGACTATCTCGGCAAGCCGTACCAGGACTCGCAGTTACTCGAGGCGATTCGTCGGCAGCTCGAGGACAAGGGCATAGAATTACCGTGAGCGCTGAATCCAACGAGCTTTATAGCCTGCTCGTGCCTTTATCCGGGGACAGGCTGATCGTGCCGCGTGCCTGCGTTGCCGAAGTCGTTCGGTTCAACGAGCCAACGCCGGAAGAGGGATCGCATCACTGGATGCTCGGCAACGTCGACTGGAACGGCCGCCCGCTACCCGTCGTGTCGTTCGAAGGAGCGCTTGGCAGCGAGGTGCCCGTCTCGACCGGTCGTACGCGAATCGTTGTGTTTTACGCAAGTACCGGGCAGCTGAGGAACGGTTTTTTCGGCGTATTGACGCAGGGTTTTCCGCAGCTCGTGCGCGTCAACGAGGAGGTTCTCAAGCTCGAAGCCAAAGAAGGCTGGCCTGCCGACGCGCCGGTGCTTTGTCGAGTGCGCATGATCAACGAGTACCCGCTGATTCCGGACCTGGAAAAACTCGAAACCATGTTGGCCGACGAGTCGATCCAGAGTTAGCCTGGATATCACACCGGTCTGACGCGCCAACCGGCACGACAGCCGGGCTACCTCAAGTCCCCCCACTCGGACTGCAATATTGCGATCGACGCGGTAGCGGCAGTCTCGGTGCGCAACACCCTGGGGCCGAGCGACACGGCCTGGAAACCGGCCACCTCGGCATCCTCGTACTCCGTCCTGCTGAAACCGCCTTCCGGGCCGATCAGAAGGCAGATCTTGGTCGCCGGACTCCCGATGCGTCTCAGCGGCGTCGATGCGCCAGGCTTGAGGATGATGTCCGAGTCAGCCTGCCCTGGTTTACTGCCGAACCACGTTTTCAGTCGAATCGGCGCGTCGATGAGGGGCAACCGAGCCCTGCCACACTGTTCGCAGGCGCTGATCGCTACCCGATGCCAGTGTTCGCGGCGTTTTGCAGCGCGGGCAGCATCGAGTTTGACGACGCCGAACTCGGTCAGTACCGGCGTTATGCGCTTCACGCCCAGCTCTGTTGCCTTCTGCACAATGAAGTCCATGCGCTCACCGCGCGAGATTCCTTGTACAAGGTGAACACGTAGCGGTGATTCTGCCGACGTGTGCGTTTTCTCGCCAACGCGCACTATGACGCCGGTCTTGTCCATCGCGGTGATCGTCGCCTGAAATTCGCTTCCCTCTCCATCAAAGACAAGCAGATCATCGCCAACGCGAAGTCTCAGTACGCCGCCCAGGTAGCGTGCCTGTTCGGATCCGAGTGTTATGTCCGATCCGGCGCCGTACGAGCCGGCCACGTGGAGTCTGGTCTGAGCCATGGTTTACTATGGTTGCTATCTTGTGCTTTCGCAACCGTGGCAAGTGACGCAGCGCTATGCAAACACGATTTAACGTCGACCTGGCTTCCGGGCGCATACATCCGGCAGCCTGGTGCCCCAGCCCGAACCACGACGCGCGGCCGCAGGACGCCGAGCTCTCGATGGTGGTCCTGCACGGCATCAGTCTGCCGCCCGGGCAGTTCGGCGGGACCGAGATCGAAGCGTTCTTTCTTAACGCGCTCGACCACGACGCGCACCCGTACTTCGACGAGATTCGCGGCATGCAGGTGTCCGCGCATCTGCTCATCAGGCGCGACGGCTCGTTAACCCAGTTTGTGCCATTTACCGCGCGCGCCTGGCATGCCGGGGAATCCTGTTTTCGCGGACGCCACCGCTGCAACGATTACTCGATCGGAATCGAACTCGAAGGTGAGGACGAAACGGCGTATGACGATCGACAGTATGAAACCTTGCGGCAGGTCCTGGATGCGATCTTCGAAGCCTACCCCGGCATATCGGCCCGCACGGTTGCAGGTCATTGCGACGTCGCGCCCGGGCGCAAGAGCGATCCGGGGCCTGCTTTCGACTGGCTGCGATTGTATGATGGCCTGGCTAGCGGTTGACGCATCCCATTCGCCTATAATCTGAACTGCAACAAAGGTGAATCCTTATGAACCTGATTGCCCTACTCATAGGACTGGTCGTCGAGCGGCTGGCTACGCAGCTGTTTCACTGGCGGCGCATGCGCTGGCTCGATCGCATCATCGATGCCGGGTTCGAGCAGGCGGAGCGCATTGCCAACTGGCCCTCGCTAATACCGGTGCTGCTGCTGGCGGTGGTACTGGTGCTCCCTGTGTTTCTGGTTATTTTCGCCCTTGGCGATACGCTGGCCGGATTCACCTACCTCTTGCTGGCGATCGTGGTGCTGTTTTTCTCACTGGGGCCCGAGGACATCGGTGAAGAGGTCGATGATTACTGCAGGGCCCTGGAGTCCGAGGACGAAGAGTCGATCCAGAACGCCGCGAAGGCCATCGTCGAAGGTGATGTACCGAGTGACGCGCTGCAGCGTGTCCAGCGCGTGGAGGAATCGGTCTGTGTGCAAGCGAACAACCGTCTGTTTGCCGTCGTGTTCTGGTTCGTTCTGCTTGGCCCGCTTGCCGCGTGGGCTTACCGCGTAACCGATATGATCCGGCGTCGTGCCGTCTTTAACGCATCACGGACCGCCGAGTCCGAGAGCAAGGACAACGCGGGAATGGTCCGGGATGCTGCCTTGATGCTGCACGGCTGGCTCGCCTGGATACCGGCGCGTTTGACCGCCGTCGGCTATGCGACCGCCGGCCATTTCGACGAGGCAATTTCCGCGATGCGAGCGCCCACTGAGCAGCGTGACGCAACACCCTCGGAAAAGAGCGAAAATCTCCTGGCGCGGGTTGGGTCGGCCGCGCTGGCGCTGCAGGACAAACCCGATGAGTCGATTACAGAACGTGGCGTGCGTGGCGGGGTAGCGGCCAAGCAGCTCGTCTTCCGCCAGCTCGTAATATGGGCAGTCATCATCTCGGCCATGACCTTGTATGGCCTGACCCGGTGATCCGGGTCTTCGTGCTCGCCGGACTGGCCGCCTTCTTTTGCGGCTGCCAGGAGGCGGCGCAGACCACGCCGGAACCCCGAATCTATCAGCGCATCGTTACACTGGCGCCGAACCTGACCGAGCTCGTGTTCGCGGTCGGGGCCGGTGATCAGCTGGTCGGGGTTAGCGCATGGTCGGATTTTCCGCCGCCGGCACTCGAACTGCCGCTCGTCGGGGATGCCTTTACCGTCGACCAGGAGCAGCTCGCGCTTCTGGGTCCGGATCTGCTGCTGGTCTGGGAAAGCGGCACGCCGTCGCACACGGTCGATGAACTTCGAAATGCAGGGTATACGGTCGCGACCATTCGCACCCGGAGCCTCGGCGACGTCGGCGACGCGCTGATCCGTATCGGAGAGTTAACGGGGCGAGCGACCGAAGCGCAGCGCGTCGCGGCCGAATTCGAGGCCGGACTTCGGGCTCTCCGCGCAGCCCAGCAGGGTCGGCCATCAATCAGCGTTTTCTACCAGGCGTCCGCCAGGCCGCTTTACACGGTCAGCCGGGAGCACTACGTCAGCGAACTCATCGAGATCTGCGGCGGCCGGAATATCTTCGACGACCTCGACGAGCTTGCTCCGGCGATATCCGTGGAAGCGGTTGTCGACCGTAATCCTGAAGTCATGATCGCGAGCACCGATGCCGGAGACGAGGCGTTTGCAGAATGGCAGCGCTGGCCCACGATGTCCGCGAATCGTTATGGCAACCTGTTCTTGTTGCCCGCCGATGAAATCGGCAGGGCAACACCGAGATTGGTGATCGCCGGCACCGCAATGTGCATCGCGATGCAGAAAGCTCGCTCTAATCGCGAATCCGCAGGCGACGGCTAGGTGGGGCTAGAAATGCCGGTGCGCATCCGCAACGCGACCGCAGGCGACTTGCCCTTCGCAGTGGAGCTGCTCCGCTCGGCGAGATTACCCACCGGCGATCTCGCGCCTGCCCACCTTGCTCTGGTTGCCGAGGTCGACGCCGGATTTGCAGGCGTAATTGGTCTGGAAAAATCTGGCGACGTTGCTCTGCTTCGTTCGCTCGTGGTTTCGCCGCCGGCCCGGGGCACCGGCGTGGGTCGCGCGCTCGTACGGGCGCTTGAATCAACGGCGAAGGGGCAAGGCGTTCGCGAACTGTGGCTCCTGACTATCGATGCCTGCGCATTTTTCTCCGAGCTCGGTTTCGTTGAGCGCGAACGCGCCTCGGCTCCCAACGCTATTCGAGGCAGTGCCGAGTTTTCGAGTCTGTGTCCTGCGGATGCCGTTCTGATGAGCAAAAGACTGTAGGAGCCCGCGCTGGTGCGCCGCGTGCCCCAGGGGTGCGAAGCGAAGCCGCGGCCCTTAAGCCGCTTCCAGTTGTCGTCCGCCGGGGCGGCCTCCCGGGTAACGCAGCTCCAGGGCGTGCCGCTAGGCTGATCGATGACGGTCCCAGAGAACTTCCTGCCCCGACTCCGCCCTGGCGATCACCCGCGCGACGACAAACAGCAGGTCCGACAGGCGGTTCAGGTACTTCACAACCTCCGGCCGCACATCCTCGACATTTGCCAACGTGTAGGTGCGACGCTCGGCGCGGCGAACGATGGTTCGCGCAAGATGACAGGCCGCCGCGGCCTGCCCGCCGCCAGGCAGTATGAATTCTTTGAGACGAGGAAGGTCGTCGTTGAACTGGTCGAGCTGGTTCTCGAGACGCTCGATGAAGGTGTTCGTGATTGCAACGTGGCCGGGTATACAAAGCTCGCCGCCAAGCTCGAACAGGTCGTGCTGTACCTCGGTCAGGCACAGCCGAACGGCATCGGGCACAGTCGCCGCAGCGAGCACCATACCGATGGCGCTGTTCGCCTCGTCGACCGTCCCGTACGCCTCGACGCGCGCACTGTCTTTCGAGGTTCGACTGCCGTCACCGAGACCGGTCGTGCCATCGTCGCCGGTCCGCGTGTAGATATTACTGAGCCGATTTCCCACATTATTCTCCGTTATTACTGCCAGCGGTATCTCAGCTCGAGAAAGCCGCTACGTTCCTGCATTCGGTAACTGGCCGCCGTCTGGTACTCCGTGTCTGCCAGGTTTTCGATGCGTGCGTTGAGTTGCCATTGTTTACCCAGGCTGACCTGGCCAGTCAGATTTGCGATCACGAAGCCCGCGAGCTTGCTGCCACCAAAATCCTCCCGGTCGCCGCTCGCAAGAATGGAAAGCCCGAGACGATGTGCGCCAATGCTCTGAGTATAGCTAAGCGTCGCGCTGTGTTCGGCGCGCCGCAACAAACGCGCGCCGGTCGCCTTATCGTCTGCACGTTGACGCACAAAATCCGCACGCAGCACAAAGGTCTCTCCGCGGTATTCATAGCCAAGCTGAGCCCCGCGTATCTCGGCATCGTCGAGGTTCTGCAGGGTGAAGGTCTCGAAGTCGAATTCGATGAGATCTTCAATGTCGTTTGCATAAAGCTCGACGTTGAAGCTGTGGCGATCGTCCGGCGTGTAACGCAGGCTCACCTGGCGTTCGTCCGCGAGTTCCGGTTCGAGATCGGGTCTGCCGCCGAAGCCGAATCGATCGCTGGCATCCGGCGCCCGAAACGCGTGCCCCAGTCCCACGTTCAGGGTAAGCGAGTCGTTGATCTCGAATGCATACTCTGCGTTCCAGGTCGTATGGCTGCCGAAATCCTCGTGGTTCGTTACCCGCATGGCCAGAAATCCCTTGTGGCGCCCAAGCGAAAGCTGATTCTGCAGAAACGCGGCACGTATCAACGTGTCTTCATCGAAGCCTGTGCCGAACGACAAGCTTTTGGCGTTCTCGTCGACAATATACACTCCCCCCGACACCGTATTGTTTTCGAACGCGTGGCTGTATTGCCAGTCCAGACCCAGCCGTTCGGACCTGACGAAGTCCGGCGCCTGGTTCTGCGCGATTTCGTCCTCCGCCAGCGACAGCACCAGTTTGCTGACGCCCGTGGCAGAGAGCTTGCTTTCGAGTGCAAGCGAAGTGACGGTGTTCTCAAAATCCTGGTCGACCGGCTCGAGGAAAAAATCGAGATATTCGGCGTTGCCCTCGGCGCGCCAGTGGCGGAAGCTGAGCTCATTCGAGCCAAAATGCTTCAGCCCGTAGATATTCGCCGACAGATTTTCATAGCCACGTTCGATGTCGGAATCAATGCGAGGTGCGTAGCCATCGGTATTCTGCGAAGCCACGTTGAATCCGAACTCGCTGTCGACACCACGATTACCGCCGGACAACCGCCAGGACTGCGTCGAAAAACTGCCCGCGCCAACGCCTGCCTCGATGTGCCTCTTGTCAGCACGCCGCGTGATGACGTTGATGACGCCGCCGATCGCATCCGTGCCGAACAGGGCCGAACGTGCTCCTTTGACAATCTCGACCCGTTCGATCATTTCGGGTGCGATGTTCTGCACGGCGGCGCCGCCGATGGTGCTGGGGTTCATGCGCACTCCGTCGATGAGCACCAGCGTGTGATTACTTTCCGTCCCGCGCAGGAAGACAGAGGTTGCCTGTCCCGGGCCGCCATTGCGGCCAATATCAATTCCTGCCTGGAATCGCAGCAGCTCCGCGAGGTCCGTCGATAGTGAAAGTTCGATGTCTTCACGCGTGATCACCGCGACCGGCACGATCGCATCGGACAAGGGTATCGGGGTCCGCGTCGCCGTTACGACAATCGTGTCGCCCGGGCTAATGTCGGCCGCTGCCGCGAGAGACCAGACAGCAAGCACTGCTGGCAGCGTGATGAAACGTATGACCCGCATAGATAGTGTCCCTGCGTGCCGCCCGCACGCGCATCGTCTTCGATTCTTAATGGTGCGACGGGAGAAGGGACGTATTGAGAGTACGCCCGAACGAGCGCCCGCCGCGCCATTCGTGGTTCATCCGGCCGGTCTCCGGGCTGACGAGCGGAAACTCCTGCCATAACGCCTTCCCGCGAAACCTTACCTGTTCGCAGTGGCTCTGCATCGCAAACCATTCCTTGAACGGTCCGTGACCCAGGGGTTACGGCCTTGACTCGATCACCGTTGCGGGGGCAGCGCCGGAATCGTGCGACCGGGCATCTTGTCGATCGCGGCACACCGGCTTCCCGTTCACCCGAAAGAAGCCATTTCGGGTTCACCTGATGAAGGCAGGACCATAGGCAGGTGCCAGCAGGCTGTCAAGCGCTGGCTTGTCAATCACTGCGTATGTCGCCATAGTGGCGCGGTTTTCAAAACATCGCGGGTAACTGATCGTGGCAAGCTATTCGGAAGGCAGCGCGTCAGGGCACCTGGGCGTCGCGCTGGCGGCGGCCCGGGAAGCGGCAGACATCAGCCGGCACTACTACACCGGTAATTTCACCGTGAGCACCAAGGCGGACCTGACGCCGGTAACGCAGGCGGATATCGAATGCGAGCAGGCGATCCGCAGTCGGATTCTGCAGCATTTTCCCGATCACGGCTTCTACGGAGAGGAGACCGGTCGAACTGACGGCGATGCCGAATACCTGTGGCTGGTCGATCCGATCGATGGCACGAAGGGCTTCGTTCGCCAGTATCCGTTCTTTTCGACACAGATCGCGCTGATGCGTAACGGCGAGATCATTCTCGGCGTGTCGAGCGGCACGATGATGGATGAGCTGGCCTGGGCCGAAAAAGGACAGGGCGCCTGGCTCAACGGGCAGCGGCTGTCGATCAGCGGTATTGACGATCCGGATAAGGCGGCGGTCTCGGTGGGTAACCTCAAATCACTCGCGGGCTCTGCTGGTTGGTCATCGCTGGGCCGCATTGTGCAGCGGGCCGATCGAATTCGCGGTTATGGCGATTTCTATCATTACCATTTGCTGGCCGCGGGCAAGATCGAAGCTGTCATCGAGTCGGATGTGAATATCCTGGATATTGCCGCATTGTCGATTATCGTCGCCGAGGCCGGCGGCCTCTTTACCGACCTGAACGGGGACGGGCTAACGCTGGAGACGCGCTCCGTTCTTGCCGCCAATCCGGTCTTGCACGCCAAATATCTCGCACGCTTACGGGGGTACGTTGCCTGAGGCAACGAACAACCGCGTCGACCGCCAGCTGACCGCTTCCATCGGCGTTGCATAGAGTTCGCTCAGACGGCGCACGTCCAGAATGTCGTCGGTAACTCCGGATTCCCAGCGCCCGTCGCCATACAGCAGCAGACAGCGGTCCGCATAACGCACGGCCAGGTTAACGTCATGCAGGCTTGCGAGCACGATAGCGCCCGCATCCGCTTTATCACGGAACAGCCGCATTGCATCCAGCTGATGCTGCGGATCGAGATGGTTGGTCGGTTCATCGAGCAGGTAGACGTGGGGGTCCTGCGTCAGCACCTGGGCGATCGCCAGTCGTCGCCGTTCGCCGCCAGACAGGGTCAGTACGTCGCGTTCCGCGAGACCCGCCAGCCCGACCGCCTTCAGTGCCGCCTTCGCAATGGCGAAGTCTTCGTCCGATTCCCAGTTCAGGCGCCCGATGTGCGGGTGCCTGCCGATCATGGCGGTATCCAGAACGGTCGCCGGAAATATGTCGTCAACGTGCTGCGGCAACAGCGCCAGCTGTCGTGCAATATCTTTCCGGCGTGCCGTCGCGAGATTCGTACCGTTGAGCAGTATGC
>JAAUYE010055773.1_pt1 | contig 12133 bp, 9 predicted proteins | sample 7278081 | NCBI WGS metagenome assembly JAAUYE01 (sample SAMN14350131, study PRJNA611818) | marine sediment metagenome | isolation source: surface marine sediment (0.6m) | place: French Polynesia: Moorea | collected 2018-08
CAGCAGCCGCGAGCCCGAAATACAGCTCTGGCCGCCCGCGGGAAATATGCCCGAGGCGACGCCGTTGACCGCGAGCTCGAGGTCGGCATCGGGCAAAACGATTTGCGGCGACTTGCCGCCGAGCTCCATGATGATCGGCTTGACCTGGCGCGCGGCCACGCCGGCGGCGGCGCGTCCGCCCGCGGTACCGCCGGTAAACGACACCATGCGCACATCGGGATGGTCGATCAGCGGTTCGCCGGTGGTCGCCCCGAAACCGGTAACCACGTTCAGCACACCCGGCGGCAGGTCGGCCTCGAGCAACACCTCCATCAAATCGAGGGTCGAGCATGACGACTGTTCCGACGGCTTCATCACCACCGTGTTGCCGGCGGCGAGACAGGGGGCGAGTTTCCAGATCAGCGTGCCGAGCGGCGAATTCCACGGCAGGATCAGCGCGCAAACCCCGAACGGCTCCCACTTGAGATAATTGTGCATATCGGGCACCTCGGCCGGGATCAGGCGGCCCTCGAACTTGTCGCACATGCCGGCATAGTAGTGAAAGCTGTCGACCTGCCACGCGCCTGCCTTCAGCGACGGCGTGATGTTTTGCGGCAGCTTGCCGTTGTCGCGGGTTTCGATTTCGCCGAGGCGGTCGGCGTGACGCGAGATCGTATCGCCGATGCGCCGCATCAGGCGGCCGCGTTCGGCCGGATGCATGCGTCCCCAGGGACCTTCGTAATAAGCCTTCTTCGCCGCCGCGACCGCTCGCGCCACGTCCTCGGCATTGCAGTCGGGCACCCGCGCCCAGACTTCGCCATCGGCCGGGTTTTCGCTATCGAAGTATTGCCCCGAAGAGGGTTCGAGCCAGTCGTTGTCGACGAAATACTGAAAGGTCTTCATTCCGCTAGCCTCTTTGTTCGTGGTAGACGATGACGGTTGGGCGGTCGGCCTGCAGCGCGCCGCGGAAAGCCGCCTGCAGCGCGTCCAGGTCGGCGGCATCGACGCCATGGCAATGGCAGGCTTCGGCCAGTTTGACAAAATCCGGGTTGATGCCCTCGACCCCGACACGCGGGATATCGCGCCCGTCCATATCGTCCTGGATCTGCTTGAGGCCGCCGTTTTCCCAGATCACGATCGGCAGCGGCAGACCGAGTTCGGCCGCGGTGACCAGTTCAGGCATCGTGAACATCGAACCGCCGTCGCCGGCGATCACCGCCACCGGCTGGTCGGGACGCGCGAGTCTGGCCCCGATCGCGTTCGGCAGCGCATTACCGAGGGCGCAGTAACCGGCCGGGTAAAACCAGTGCCGCGGCGCACGCATCGGCATTAAAAACGCACCGCTGTAAACCAGCTGGCAGGCGTCGCCGGACCAGACCAGGTCCGCCGGCGCGGCCTCGGCCAGCGCTCTTAGCACCGGCGCATGCTGCCGTTCCGAGCGGCTCAGGTTGCTTTCGATCTCGCTCCGAACCGCCTGCACGCGCGCCTCGGCCGCGGCCCTGCCTGCGGATCGATAATCCCCGAGCGCGGCGTCAAGCCGCGTCATGGTCGATGCGGCGTCGGCGACGATGCCGATCTCGGCCGGGTAAAAATCGTTGATCTTGACCGCATCGATATCGACCCGGATCAGCCGGCCGTTCAGTTCCATGCGTTCGACGAAACTGTCGGTTTCGGACAGTTCCGTGCCCACCGCGAGAATGACGTCGGCCTCGCCCAGCAGGCCGAGCACCTCCGGGCGCACGGTAGAAGCCGATAACGACAGCGGATGGTCGTCGGGCACGATGCCCTTGCCGGCGGTCGACGCAACCACGACCGCACCGAGTTTTTCGGCGAGCGCGGTCAGCCCGGCCGCCGCCCGCGAAGCGCCGCCGCCGACCATAATCAACGGGGATTGCGCCGACTTGAGTAACCCGGCTGCCGCTTCGACGAGACCGGCGTCAGCCTGCGGCAATCCGGGCAAGGCGACGGGTTGCCAGTCGTCTTCGACCATTTCGGCCTGCACGTCGATCGGGATCGAGATATGCACCGGGCGCGGCCGCTGGCTGGCAAAAATCGTGAACGCGCGCGCCAGCAGCTCCGGCACGTCCGCGGCGCGGCGGGCGGTAGCGGAAAACGCGGTCAGCGGCTCGGTGACTTTTTTCTGCTCGGTAATTTCATGCAGCACGCCCCAGCCCTTGCCGATGGTGTAACTCGCGGCCTCGGCCGACAGCAGCAGCAGCGGCAGGCTGTCGCAGTATGCCTGGCCCAGCGCGGTGCTGGCATTGGTCACGCCGGGACCGGATATAACCAGCGCGACGCCGGGCTGGCCGGTGGCGCGCGCCCAGCCTTCGGCCATGAAACCCGCGCCCTGTTCGTTGCGCGCCTGCACATGTCTTACCCCGCCGCCGAGACCGCGGCAAAAATCCAGCGTATGCACGCCGGGAATACCGAACACCGTGGTAACACCGTATTTTTCGAGCAGGCGAATCGTGGCTTCGCCACAGGTTATCACGCTCATTGCAGGCTCCTCGGGTCTTCCGGCGGCAGGGGCTCGCGTTCGAGAATCATGTCGGCTGCTTTTTCGGCCATGGCAATCACGGTTGCGTTCAGGTTCCCGGTTATCTGCGTCGGCATCGCGGCCGCGTCGCAGACGCGCAGGCCGTCGATACCGTTCACCCGCAGCTGCTGATCCAGCACCGCGGCGGGGTCGTTTGCGGCCCCCATGCGCGCGGTCGAACACGGGTGATGCCCAGTATAAGCGGTCGCGCGAATCGCCTCTATGATTTCGGCATCGGTTCTGGCGCCCTTCCAGGCGCCCGTCTCGCCGCTGACGTATTGCGCAATCTGCGGCTGCGCCATGACTTCGCGCATGGCCAGCACGGCCTGCCGCAACTCGTCCAGGTCGCGCGGATCGGAGAGAAAATTCGGATCGATCACGGGGTCGTCATGCGGATTGGCGCTGGCGAGGCGTACGCTGCCCAGGGAGCGCGGTCGTTCCAGGTTGATGTCGATCTGTATCCCCGGCTTCGCAACCTTGCGCCCGCGCACGAGCAGCTTGCGACCGAGGCGCTGCAGCAGCGGTGCGGGTTCATCCACGCCATCGACCAGGTTTTCGTCCACCGTCATCGGCGTCATGAAAATCTCGAATTCGGGCAGCGCCGGATCTTTCAGGGCGTGAAAAAGAACCACCGAGAAGAATGCACCGCTGCCCGGCCCCTTGCCGGTCAGCAGCCAGCGCAGCATCAGCGCCGCGGCCCTGTCGAGGCGCTGGTGGCGGGCATGGCTCAGATCCATTCGATCGGATCCGTACTGCATCGACACGTCCAGGTGGTCGGCCAGGTTCGCGCCGACACCCGGCAGATCGATTACCGTTTCGATTCCGTGCGACGCCAGGTGATCCGCCGGGCCGATGCCCGACAGCATCAGGGTCTGCGGCGTGCCGAAGACGCCCTGGGACAAGATCACTTCGCGCCGGGCGCGGATGCGCTCACCGGAAACGGTCTCGACACCGAGCGCACGGCGGCCGTCGAGGTTGATTTTCGCAACCCGGCGTCCGCTCAGAATGCTCAGGTTGGCGGGCGGCCGCGCCAGGTAGGCCATAGCCGAAGACTGGCGCACACCGCGAAACACGGTGCTGTCGGCGCGGGCCACGCCGGTACGCTCCCGGGCGTTGAAATCGTCCAGCGCTCGGTGCCCGGCGGCAACCGCGGCATCGACGAAGGCGCGTTCCAGGGTACCGAAATTGGCGGATAATTCCGTTCTCAACGGTCCATCCTCGCCATGCCATGGAGCTTTACGGTTCGACGCTCCCTGCGAGCGTCTGAAATACGGCAGCAGGTCGGCAAAGCCCCAGCCGCGGAGCCCGCCGTCGCGCCAGGCGTCATAGTCGGCCGGGACCCCGCGCATGTAAATCATGCCGTTCATGATCGACGTTCCGCCGAGCCCCTTGCCGCGCGGGAAGTATATGCGGCGCCCGTTCAGGGCCGCCTGCGGCACCGATTCGAAACCCCAGTCGAGATCGGGATTGGCAAAAACGAAGCCATTGCCGGCGGGCATGCGGATGAACAGGTTACGCCCCCGTCCTCCCGCCTCGACCAGGCATACCCTGAGCGACGAATCCTCGGCCAGCCGCGCCGCCAGGGCGCAGCCGGCCGAGCCCGCGCCCGCGATTACGTAGTCGAATTCCGAAACCGCGGCGCGCATATCTACAGGCTGCGAAATTGGCGAATCACCGCGTCGGTCACCTGCGACGTGGTATGCCGGCCGCCCAGGTCCGGGGTAAAAAAACCGTCGTTCAGCGCCGCGTCCACCGCGGCTTCGATCCTGCGCGCGCAAACCACCTCGCCGGCGCTGTAATCGAGCAGCATCGCGACCGACAGAATCGTGCCGATCGGATTGGCGATTCCCCGACCGGCGATGTCGGGTGCGCTGCCGTGTACCGGCTCGTAGATCGCGGGTTTTTCCGAACGCCCGCCGACGGGCAGCTCGGCAAGGCAGGCCGACGGCAGCATGCCGAGCGAACCGGCGATCGCGCCGGACTGGTCGGAGAGGATATCGCCGAACAGGTTGTCGGCGAGGATGACGTCGAAATCGGCCGGCCGGCAGCACAGCTGGTAAGCCGCGTTATCGGTGTAGAAATGACTTAACTCGACATCCGGATATTCGTTGTTACCGATTCGGTCGACGACTTCGCGCCACAGCTTGCCGGCAATGAACACGTTGGACTTGTCGACCGAAAGTAAACGGCCGCGGCGGCGGCGCGCGACCTCGAAGCCGACCCGGGCGAAGCGCTCGATCTCGGCTTCGGTATATTCGTTGAGATCGAAGCCGCGGCGGCCGGCGTCGCCGGCGCTGTCGATGCCGCGCGTCCGGGTAAACATCGCGCCGCCGCAAAGTTCGCGCATGACCATGAGATCGGCGCCGCGAATCGCCTCGGGCCTGAACGCGGTGCGGTTCGACAGCGCATCGAAGGCGCGGGCGTGGCGCAGGCAGGCGAACACCTGCAGCTCATGGCGCAGCTTCATCAGGCCGTCCTGCTCCTCCGGTCCGCCGTCGACCACGATGTGATCCCAGCGCGGCCCGCCGGTAGCACCGATCAGCAGCGCATCTGATTCACGCGCCCGGTCCAGCGTCTCGGGGCGCAAAAAAGTGCCGTGTCGGTCCCAGCAGGCGCCGTGGAGCAGGTCCTCGCTGAGATCGACCGCCAGTTTCGCCGACTTCGCCGCAACCTCGAGCACCTGCAGCGCGGCATCGACCACCTCGGGGCCGATACCGTCGCCCCCCATCGCCAGGATCTTGATCGCCATTTCCTGCTTCCGCGGCAAAAAAAGGAATTATTATCCCGCCGATTTCCCTTGTAAACTCACATTTAAGCGCTGGCATAATTTTCTATAATGGTTAACATTTCTCGCCTGCCGAGACCGTCATGCCATACAACACCATCGAATTCGATCGCCAGGGCCCGGTGGCCGTGATCAGCCTCGACCGGCCGCAAAAACTCAATGCGATCAACGCCGAAATGATCGGCGAAATCCATCACGCCCTCGACCAGGTCGAAGCCAACGACGCGGTGCACGCGGTCGTCGTTCACGGCAACGGGCGCGCCTTTTGCGCCGGCTTCGATCTGCAGGCCGGCATCGAGGCCAACCGCAGCACCGAGGCCGACTGGCGCAAGGCGATCAACGCCGACCTGAAGATGATCATGCGCTTCTGGCACTGCAGCAAACCGACCATCGCGGCGGTCCACGGCTATGCGCTGGCCGGCGGTTTCGAAATCGCGCTCGCCTGCGATATGACGGTTTGCGAACAGGGCAGCCGCTTCGGTGAACCCGAACTCAAGTTCGGCAGCAGCATCGTCGCGCTGCTGCTGCCCTGGCACGTAAATCCGAAACGGGCCAAGAAAATGCTGCTCACCGGGCAGGACCGCATGGGCGCCGACGAAGCGCTCGATCACGGTATCGTCAACGAGGTCGTCGCCGACGGCGCGGGCCTCGAACGCGGCATCGAGCTGGCGCGCGAAGTCGCGCTGATGGACCCGGATTCGGTGCGCCTGACCAAGCGCGCGATCAACCAGACCTACGACATCATGGGACTCGACCAGGCCCTGCGCAAGGGCGCCGACATGTCGGTCAAAATCGAAACGCTGGAAACCGAGTTGCGCAAACGCTTCAACCAGATCCTGCGCAGCGAGGGTTTGCAACATGCGCTCGCCTGGCGTGAAGCGCGGCTGGACAAGAATGACTAAGCACCCGCTAGACCCGCTGCTGCGGCCCCGCTCGATCGCGCTGGTCGGCGCCTCCGAGCGCAGCGGCAGCCCCGGCGCGACCCTCGCCGACATGGTGATCAAGTCGAACTTCGCCGGCGAGGTCTACCCGGTGAATCCGCGCGGTGGCGAAATCCTGGGCCGGCGCTGTTACCCGACGCTGGAATCCCTGCCGGTGACGGTCGAGCATGTCGTCATCGCGCTGGGCAATGCGCACCTCGAGAGCGCGCTCGAGGCGTCGATCGCGCACGGCGCCCGGGCGGCGACGATTTATTCCAGCGGCGTGCTCGACAGCGATACCGAGCCGCAGTTGAAACAGCGGCTGAAGGCGATGGCAAAATCCGCCGGATTGCAGGTCTGCGGTTTGAACGGCATGGGATTTTACAACGTGGCCGCGGACCTCTACGCGGGTATTTTTCCGCGCGGACCCGATATCATCGCGGGCGGCATCAGCTACATCGCGCAATCGGGCTCGGCCTTCACCACGCTATGCCACAACGGCTGCCGCCTCGGCTTCAATCTCTGCGTCTCCGCCGGTAACGAAATGACGACCACCGTGGCCGAGTACATGGACTGGAGCCTGGAGCAGCCCGACACGCGCGTGATCGGTCTCTTCCTCGAAACCATACGGGATGCGGACGCGTTCGTCGCCGCGCTGGAAAAAGCGTGGCGCAGGAGCGTTCCGGTGGTGATCCTGAAAATCGGCAAATCGCCGCTCGGCGCGGCGATGGCGCTGACCCACACCGGCGCGATCGCCGGTAACCACGCGGTGTTCGAAGCCCTGTTCAAGCGTTACGGCGTCATCGAGGTCGACGATTTCGACGAAATGGCGTCGATCCTGATGTTACTGCAGTCGGGGCGCGAAGCCGCCGACGGCGGGCTTGCCGCGGCCTTCGAGTCGGGCGGATTCCGCGAACTGTTTACCGACGAGGCTTACGAGCACGGGATCGAGTTCGCCCCGCTCGATGCGGCGACCGTCGGCGAGCTGAAACAGCATCTGGATCCGGGGCTCGAGGCCGAAAACCCGCTCGACGCCTGGGGTTCGCACGATCGTTTCGAACAGCGTTTCGAAGCCTGCATGAACGCATTGATGCAGGACCCCAACGTCGCCGCCGGCGTTTTCGTGAATAATTTTCGCGACGGCTATTACCTGTCGGAGGCGATTTACCGCGCGGTCGAATCGGTCAGCCGCAAAACCGAAAAGCCGATCGCGTTATCGACCTGTTATTCCGACCTCGCCAACGAGGCGCTGTGCCGGCGCGCCTTCGCCGCCGGCATCCCGATCATCGACGGCGCGCACGAGACCCTGCTCGCGTTCAAACACCTGTTTGCCTATCACCGGCGCCGCAAGACTATTTCGGTCGAGCCGGCAGCGACAGGCCTCGATCCCGGGCGGGTGAAACACTGGCGGCAGAAACTGACCTCGCTGCAGGCGCGCTCGCTCGGCGAACGCGACGCGCTTGCGCTGCTGGCCGATTTCGATTTACCGGTAGTCAGCCACGCGATCGTATCGAGCGAAACCGAGCTTCTGGCCGCCGCCGATCGAATCGGTTACCCGCTGGTACTGAAAACAGCCGAAGCGGGGCAGGACCACAAAAGCGAAAGCAACGGGGTTTTCGTCAATATCGGCCAGCAATCGGAACTGCTCGAGCGCTATCGGGACCTCTGCGCGCGCATCGGCCCGAGCGCGCTGGTTGCGCAAATGGTCAACGGCGACGTCGAAGTCGGTCTGGGCATTATCAACGATACGCAATTCGGTCCGGTCGTCATGGTCGCGGCGGGCGGCATCTTGATCGAACTGCTGTCCGACCGCGCGCTGGCGATGTGCCCCGTGGATGCCGACGAAGCGGAGGAACTGCTCGGCTCGCTCAAGGCCGACCGGCTGCTGCGCGGCATGCGCGGCAAGCCCCCGGTCGACCGGCGGGCCCTGATCGATTGCATCGTCGGGCTGTCTCGGATTGCTTACGAGCTGCGCGACCTGATCGACTCGATCGACATCAATCCCGTCATCGCCAGTGCCGAAACCGCGACCGCGGTCGACGCCCTGATAAAACTCAAACCACCCACCCGATCCCGCGATAATTTCGGGTCAGAGTAAAAATTATGCGCCAGCGTTGGCGCCGCTTTTAAAATTTTTACTCTGACCCGAAATTATGGGGTTAGCCGTAGTCGACGATTAAGACCTGGCCGCTGAGGCAGCCTTCGACCGCCTTGCAGTAGGCGAGTCCGACCGCTTCGTTGGAGACGTGGTGATGGCCGTGGAAAAAGCCGTCGTATTTTTGCCGCGAAACCTCGAGCACTTCGGGGCTGACGCTGTTGATGCGGATGCCGCGCGGCATGTCGACCGACGCGCCGAAAACGAAACCGTCGAGCGCGCCGTTGGCCGCCGCCGCGCAGGAGCCGCCACGAATCGGGTCACGGTTGAGCACGCCACTGGTCAGCGTGAACGAACCGCCGTCGTTGACGTAATCGAAACCCTCGAGCACGAGGTTTACCTGCGGCAACACCTTGTGGTTGATGCCTTTCATGAATTGCTCGCCGGTCATTTCGTGCACCGCGCCGAAATGACCGTGACCGACCGCGCTGACCACCGCGTCGACCCTGCCGACCTGCTGGTACATCGCGCGAATGCTGTCGACATCCTCGATATCCATGGTCACGTCACCGCTCGAGCGGTTGACGCGGATGACTTCATGCCGCAAGGCGAGCGCATCCGCCGCGGCCTTGCCGACAGCGCCGCTGGCGCCGACTACGATTACTTTCATGTTCGCTCCCCCGCAGAAAAGAACCGCAATCTTAACCCGGGGCGCATTCCGATTCTATGCGTTGCCTGAATGCTCGCATGATGACCGGCGTCAGCGGATCTGGCGGCACCGCGTACTCGTGTCGATCGATGCGCCGCACCGGGATCAGTTCGGCGCCGGTGCCGGTCAGAAAACATTCCTCGGCGGCGTACAGATCCGCCGGCACGAGGCTCACTTCCTCGCACCGAATTCCGGCTTCGCGCGCAACCTCGATGACGATGGCGCGGGTGATGCCGGCGAGCAGTCCGTCGCCCAGCGGCGGCGTTTTGAGCACGCCGCCGCTGGCGATGAACAGGTTGTCGACGCTGCCTTCGCTGACATAGCCGTCGAGGTTGAGCATTAGCGCCTCGTCCATGCCGGCGCGATTGGCCTCGATCCGGGCGAGAATATTGTTGAGGTAATTGAGGCTCTTGATCCGCGGATCGAGGCAGGCGGCCGGCAGGCGCCGGGTTGCGGCGAGGTGCAGGCCGACGCCCTGCGCCGGGTCGGTCACGTCCATCACCCTGAGATCGTCGGCAATGATAAACAGCAGCGGGCTGCCGCAGGAGCGCGGATCGATACCAAGCGATCCCGGACCGCGCGTAACCACCAGGCGCAGGTAACCGCTGGCGCGGGCGTAACTGCCGATCAGGTCGGCGATTGCCCGCGCGATCTGCTCGAGGCTGCAGGGCAAAACCAGGCCGATGGCCTCGGCCGATTGCCGCAGGCGCTCGAGATGCGCGTCCAGCATGAAGGTCTTTCCGTGATAAAAGCGCAAACCCTCGAATACGCCGTCACCGTAGAGCAGCCCGTGGTCGAATACCGAAACCGTCGCCTTCGCCGCCGGGATGATGTTGCCGTCGATCCAGCACAGAGCAGATTGATTCATGATATTTAGGTCAATATTAATGACCTATATTTTTTATACCAGCGAAACTATAATGTCAACTATATTGACTTATCTCCAAAATGAAGAATCGTCAGCAGCAACTCGACCAGGCGCTCGAAGCCATGTTTTTCGGCTTTCGCGCGATGACTTACCAGCCCGACAAGCGCCTCGCCGAAGTCGGACTGTCACGCGTCCACCACCGCCTGCTCTATTTCATCGGGCGCAACCCCGACTGCAGCATCAACGAGCTGCTGCAAATCATGCGTATCTCGAAACAATACCTGCACCAGCCGCTGAAGAAACTGATCGGACTGGGGTACGTGAACCAGCGCGGCGACCGCGACGACCGCCGTGTCAAACGCCTGCGGCTGAGCGCCAAAGGAAAAAAGCTCGAACACGAGTTAACCGAGGTACAGCGGCGCCGCTTCGCCGCCATTTTCGATCAGGCCGGACCGGCCGCGGAAAAACACTGGCGCGAGATCATGGCGCTGCTTGGCGATCGCCTCGAGCCCTAGAAGTTTTTACGCGCGGTTACCGCCATCGAGGACCAGCGGATAACCGGTAACGAAAGCGGCGGCATCGCTGCAGGCAAACAGCACCATCGCGGCGACCTCTTCGGCGCTGCAGACCCGGTTCAGCGGCACGCCGGCGGCCGATTCCTCTAGGCCGGCCTCGAGCGACAATCCGCGGTCGCGAAATTCCCCTTGCAGCATCGGCGTATCGACGTCGCCCGGACAGATCGGCACGATGCGCACGCCGTCGCGGGCGTAATCGAGCGCCATCGCGCGCGTCATTTGCAGCACCGCGCCCTTGCTCGCGCAGTAGGCGGTCAAATGATAACTGCCCGACAGCGACGCATCGGAGGCGATATTGATAATCGTGCCACGGCTCGCTTTCAGATGCGGCAGCGCTGCGCGGCAAATATAAAACATGCCGTTGACGTTAACCCGCATCGTCTCCAGCCACTGCTCGTCGGTGGTTTCCTCGGCGGTGGCGTGATAAATAACGCCGGCGCTGTTGACCACGATATCGAGGCCGCCGAGAATGCCGACCGCCTCGGACACGATTAAATCACAGCTGCCGGATTCGCCGATGTCACCGGCAACGAAGCTCAGGCCGCCGCGGGATTTTTTAGCGCGCCGCAGGAGTTCGGCGGCGCGCTCGCGATTGCGGCCGTTGATCACCACGCGCGCGCCGGCTTCGACGAATGCCAGCGCGGTCGCCTCGCCGATGCCCGAGGTGCCGCCGGTAACCAGTACCCGCTGATCGTCGAAGCGATAGCTTACCTTCGCGGCAGCCATATCTACCTCGCGACGCTGCCGGTAATCGCCTTGAGTTCGAGAAATTCGAGCAATCCCCAGCGGCCTTTTTCGCGGCCGTTGCCGGATTGCTTATACCCCCCGAACGGCGTATCCGAATTACCGCCGACGTAATTGATCGCGACCTGCCCGGCGCGCAGGCGCCGCGCCACCGCCTTGGCGCGCTCCGTTTCATTGCTGCAGACGTAGGCGGCAAGTCCGTAATCGGTATCGTTGGCAATCGCAACCGCCTCGTCCTCGCTGTCGTAGCCGATAATGACCAGCACCGGGCCGAATATTTCCTCGCGCGCGATCGTCATCCGGTTATCGACATTGGCGAATACCGTCGGTTTGACGTAAAACCCCTGCTCCAGGTGCTGCGGCCGGCCGCAGCCGCCGGTTACGAGGGTCGCGCCCTCGTCGATGCCTTTTTGAATCAATCCCTGGATCTTGTCGAACTGCACCCGGTTGACCACCGGCCCGATGTGATCCCCCGGTTTGGCCGGATCGTCCACGCGGATAGCTTCCGCGGCCGCCTTCGCCGCGGCCACCGCCTCGTCGAGGCTGGCGTTCGGCACCAGCATCCGCGTCGGCGCGTTGCAGGACTGGCCGCTGTTGTCCATCATGTATGCAACCCCCGCGGCCACCGCCTCGGCGATCTCTACATCTTTCAGAATGATATTGGCCGACTTGCCGCCGAGCTCCTGGCCCACGCGTTTCACCGTATCGGCCGCGGCCCTGGCCACCGCGATGCCGCCGCGGGTAGACCCGGTAAACGACATCATGTCGATGTCGGGGTGAGCCGACATGGCTTCGCCGACCACGGGGCCGTAACCGTTGACCAGGTTGAACACCCCCGCCGGCACGCCCGCCTCGCGCAGCACCTCGGTAAAAATCATTGCGTCCAGAGGCGATTCCTCGCTGGGTTTGAGGACCATCGTGC
>JAAUYE010216118.1_pt1 | contig 12129 bp, 10 predicted proteins | sample 7278081 | NCBI WGS metagenome assembly JAAUYE01 (sample SAMN14350131, study PRJNA611818) | marine sediment metagenome | isolation source: surface marine sediment (0.6m) | place: French Polynesia: Moorea | collected 2018-08
ATCCGCGAGGAGGTGGCGGCGGGACGGATGGTGATCACCGCCAACCGGGCTCACCTCGAGCACCGCCTCCGTCCCATCTGCATCGGCCGGGCCGCCAGGACCAAGGTGAACGCCAACATGGGCGCGTCCCCGGTCTCGAGTGGAACCGAGGCCGAGCTGGAGAAGCTCCGCTGGGCGGAGCGCTGGGGAGCCGACACGGTGATGGATCTCTCCACCGGAGGTGATCTGGACGCCACCCGGGAGGCGATCATCGCGAGCTCCACGACTCCGATCGGCACCGTCCCCATCTACTCGATGATCATCGGTCGGCGCATCGAGGATCTCGACGAGGCCGCCATCCTCGCGGAGCTCGAGCACCAGGCGGAGCAGGGCGTCGACTACTTCACCGTGCACGCGGGCGTCCTGCGCGAGCACCTGCCGTTCGTGCGCGAGCGGCTGATCGGGATCGTGTCGCGCGGCGGCTCGCTGCTCGCGAAGTGGATGCTGCACCACGGCCGCCAGAACCCGATGTACGAGATCTGGGACGACATCTGCCAGGTGCTGCGCCGCTACGACGTCACCTTCTCGATCGGCGACGGCCTGCGGCCGGGCGGCCTGGCCGACGCCACCGACGAGGCCCAGCTCCTCGAGCTCTCGACGCTCGGCGAGCTCACCGAGCGCGCCTGGCGACACGGCGTGCAGGTGATGGTGGAGGGGCCCGGTCACGTGCCCTTCGACCAGATCGAGTACAACATGAAGCTCCAGCGCCGTCTCTGCCACGGCGCCCCCTTCTACGTGCTGGGCCCGCTGGTGACGGACATCTTCCCCGGCTACGACCACATCACGAGCTGCATCGGCGCGACGTCGGCCGCCTACCACGGCGCCGCGATGCTCTGCTACGTGACGCCCAAGGAGCACCTCGGCCTGCCGAAGAAGGACGACGTCAAGCAGGGCGTGGTGGCCTACAAGATCGCGGCCCACGCGGCCGACGTGGCGCTGGGCGTGCCTGGCGCCCGGGACCGCGACGACGAGCTCACCAGGGCCCGCGCCGCCCTCAACTGGGAGAAGCACTTCGAGCTCTCCTTCGATCCCGACACGGCCCGCGCCTACCACGACGAGGACCTCGACGTCGACACCGACTTCTGCGCCATGTGCGGCCACGACTGGTGCTCGGTGCGCATCAGCAAGGAGATCGTCGACTTCGTGAGCGGCAAGGACGAGGCCTACGCGTGGCGGAAGCCGAAGGTGACGGAGGCGCTGACGCCGGAGCAGCGGGCGATCCTCGAGCAGCGCGGCGTGCTCTCGCCCGCCGAGATCCACAGGCTCGCGAGCAAGACCCGCCACGCCATGGGCGGCGACGAGGGCGCCAGGCCCGCCTGCCACAGCGACGTCGCGGACGACGACTCCGCGCGCACCCTCCAGGCCGTGGCCCTCGACCCGGTGACCCTGGAGCCCCTCGAGGAGAAGGTCGCGCCCTGAGGGCCCCGCCTTCAGTAGCGATGGCGCAGCCAGGCGTCGTGCGCGAGCACCGCGCCGGGGTCGAAGCGCGCCGCGATCCAGGTGCGGAAGAGCGGCCGGGACGCGGAGGCCAGGAGCAGGGTCGCCGCCAGGCCCACCGCCACGAGCTCGCGGGCCCCCGCCCGGCGTCGGAGCAGCAGCGGTGCTCCCACGCCGGCCGCCACGCAGAGGGGCACGCAGAAGGGAACGCGGAAGCGCGTCGAGCCCACCATCCCGGCCACGAGCAACGTGACGACTCCCGCGTAGAGGAGCGCGGGCCGCAGCGCGGCGCACGTCCACGCGCGGGGCAGCCCGGCGGCTCCCGAGAGCAGCAGCAGCGCCCAGCCGATCTGGAGCAGCCAGAAGGCGCCCGCCAGCGACGAGGCGGAGAGCTGCCCGTACGACCCGAGCAGGGCGTTGCGAAGCACGAAGAACTCGAGGCCCCAGACGTGGAGGGCGCGCACCGCGCTGCGGCCGAAGAAGCCCGAGGGGTCCGCCGCGATCGCCGCCGCGCCGCGCTCCGCGGCCACGCGGCTCCGCGTCGCCGGGTCGGGCAGCGCCGTCCACTCCTCGAGGACCAGGCTCGTGGGCGTCGGATCGTTGCCGACCCACAGGTTGTAGGGTCCCTGGTTCTCGAGCACGACCGAGGGCCCGTACAGGAGCTGGTTGCGCAGCACCCACGGCGCGATCGTGAGCGCGGTGGCGGACCCGTACACCAGAGAGAGACGCACGGCCCGGCGCAGGCCGAGGCGCTGCCACCACCAGAAGGCGAGGATCGCGCAGAAGAGTCCGAAGACCGGCTTGGTCAGCATGGCCAGCCCGCAGAGCACGCCCAGCCGCGCGAGCTTCCACGGAGCCTGCGACTCCGCGTCGTGTACGCCCGCGAAGACCCAGGCCGCGATCAGGGTGAAGAGCGTCTCCGGCCACACGAGGTGGGCGTAGGCCACGAGCGTCGGGTCGAAGAGCCAGAAGGCCGCCGCCACGCGGGCTGGCCCGACGCCGCCGAGCCGGAGGCCCATGCGATGGATGGGCCACGCGGTGGCGGCGCCGAGCGCGCACTGCGCGAGCTTCAGGAAGGGCCTCCACTCCGCGCCGAGCAGCCACTGGAAGAACGCGACGAAGACGAAGTAGAGCGGCGGACGCACGAAGGCGCCGGTTTCGAGCTGCCCGGCCAGCACGAGTCGCGTGGCGCCGGCTGCGTAGGTCTGCTCGTCGTTCACGAGCGCCGACGCGGGATCGGTCCACAGCGCCACGGCCGCGCGCAGCACGAAGCCGGCGCCGGCCAGGGCAGGCAGCCACGGATCGGAGGCCGGGCGGTCCTCGCGCGAGCCGGCTCGGCTCAATAGAGTCTCCGCCGCGCCGGCCTGGGGAGCGCACGAGAGGCCGCCATGGCTGGGCAGGTTGCAGGAAAACGGAAGCGGCCGGGTGCAGAAAAAAGAGCGCCCCGGAGCCACCTGGCTCCGGGGCGTCCCGTCTGAGCCTCACCCCCCCAGATTTGGCTCAGAAACTGAGATGTACATCGGCCTCTCTTGCACGAGCTTGAGCACTTTTTGCCGCCGGGGTGCGAATCCGTGAGCACGCAGCTGCGCCTGGACGACGTCAACCTGCCGGAATACCTGCGGAAGATCGGGATCTTCCCCCTGGGGGAAGGGCTCGCGGTGGAGCCGGTGGGCGACGGAAACATCAACTGGGTGCGGCGGGTGCGGGGGGTCTCGGGATCCCGGGTGGTGAAGCAGGCCCGCCCGGCCCTGGAGCGCTTTCCCCAGTACCGCGTCTCGATCGAGCGGATCGCCATCGAGGCCCGCTTCTACGAGACCGTCGAGCCGCTCGACCGCGATGCGGTCTGCCCCGAGGTGATCGCCTTCGACCCGGAGCAGAGCGTGCTGGTGCTGGAGGACCTCGGGGACGTCGAGCGCCTCGACGCGGCGCTCGCGCGCGGCGCCGACGTGGCGGAGCCGGCGGCTCGGCTCGCGGGCTTCCTGGGCAGGCTGCACGCCGCCACGGCCGACGACCCCGCGCTCGCCGGGCGCTTCGCCAACGACGAGATGCGCCGGCTGCACGGAGAGCACATCTTCCACCTGCCCTACCGGCCGAACGACTTCCCGCTGCCGGAGTCCACGGCGAAGCGCGCCCGCTCCCTCCAGGCGGACGGCGATCTCGTCGCGCGGATCGACGCGGCCCATGCCCGCTACCTGGAACCTCGTGGCTCGCTGGTGCACGGGGACGTCCAGGCGGCGAACGTCCTGCTCCCGGAAAGCGGACCCAAGCTCCTCGACGCCGAGATCGCACACGTCGGAGACCCCGCGTTCGACCTGGGCCAGCTCTTCGCCCACCTGCTGCTGCCCGCGGTGGCCCGCGGTCGGCCAGGGGACGCACACCCGGCGTTGGCAGCGGCCGCCAGGAGCTACACGGAGGCCTCGGGAGCCGGCGCGGCCGTGCTCTCCAACGCGGCGCGTTACGCCGGGGTGGAGCTCCTGCGACGAACCATCGGCGCCGCCCGCGTGCCCGCGGTCGAGGGCGAGACCGCGGCACTGGCGGTGCTGGACGAGGGCGTTCGGCTCGTCCGCGAGGCCCGGCTCCCTCTCGTCGTGGAGCCCTAGGGAAGGGCTCGCGCCCGCCGCCGCTGCTGGGAGGCGAGCATCGCCGAGCCGCGCCCGGCACCTTTACAGCTCACCCGGCGTTCCGGAGACTCGCGTCATGGCCCGCGAGGGAGAAGTCGTCTCCGCCCCTCTGCTGCGAGGCGCGCTCTGGCTCGTCCTCGGCGTCTGGCTGGGCGCCTGGTTCCTCTTCGCCTTCTCGGTGGCCCCGGCCGCGTTCCGCGCCCTCCCGAGCGAGCAGGCCGGCGGTGTCGTGGCTCCGGTGATCCGCTCGCTCCACCTCGGCGGCGCCCTGGGCGGCCTCGCTCTCGCCCTGCTGGCGCGCGCCCTCGGGCGCGGGCTGCTGCACCAGCTCGTGCCCCTCGCCATGGCCGGCCTGTGCCTCTTCTCCGAGCTGTGGGTCACGGCGCAGATCGACGCCGTCCGCGATCTGGCCTTCGGCGCCGATGGCAACGCCGAGGCGCTGCTCCGCTTCGGTCGCCTCCACGGCCTCTCCATGGGCCTCTACACGGCGGTCGGGCTCCTCGCGATCGGCCTCGCCGGCCTGCACGCGGCGTCCGACGCCCGCGGGGCGAAAGCGCCCCGGCTGGGGCGGATTTCGCCTAACGGCGCGAAAAATCATGCGGAATCTCGGGAAAACGCATAGCCGGTGCACAGGGGCTGGTGTATCCTTGCATTCGCTTAGCGATTTCCTCATTGTTTTCAAAGAGTTACACCAACCCCGCTGACACGAGTGACGGTGCCGCCCCTGTCGAGTTTGGGCGGAACCGACCCCGATCTGGAAGGACACGGGCCGTGGACGTCAAGATCAAGGTTGCGGTCGGCTTCAGCGTGTCCGAGAGCGCCCTCGAAGACGCACTGGCCGAGTACGACGAGCTGACCGTCGAAGGACTGCTGCGCGAGATCATCGACAAGGCGATCGCCTGCGAGGAGATCCACGCGAAGGTCGAAGAAGGCCCCAACACCCTCGAAGAGGTCGATTCCCTCAAGAGCGGGGTCTGAGCCCCTCGAAGAGGTCCAGCTGCACGGCGCTCGGCGCGGCCGGCTCCCGGCTCGGCGCCCGTGCGGTCGGGCTGCTCGGCGCGCGCACCCGACCCTGCCGCGCGGGCCGGTAGATTCCCTCCGAACGCGCCCAGGCGAGGATCTTCTGGTAGAAGGCCTGGAAGCGCACGCCGTGGTCGAAGTGGCGAAGGTGCGCGAGCTCGTGACACAGGGTGCTCACCAGGCTCGAGTACTTGAGTGGCCGGCCGGTCTTCGCATGACGCAGCCGGATGCGGATCGTCCCGTCGGAGTAGCAGACGCCGTAGTGGCCGAGCACGTCGGGCCTTTCGGCCTCGATGGCCCGGTAGCGAAGCTCGAACTGCTCGGCGATTCGCGCCGCGTCGCGACGCAGGTGCACAACCAGAGCGCGCGTCTCACCCCGCTCCATGTCGACGCGAGTCTCACGAGGCCGACCCGAGGCGTCAAGGGAGGCCGCTCCGGGGCCCCGTGATATCCTGATTCCATGGGCCGGCGCGTCGAGATCCCGATCTTCCCACTGTCGAACGTCGTGCTCTTTCCCCGGCTCCAGGCGCCGCTGCACCTGTTCGAGCCCCGCTACCGCCAGATGGCGGAGCTGTCCCTCGCCGCCGAGGGCCAGATCGGCATGGTGGTGGTGCCGCCCGAGCACGTCGACGAGATGGAGGGAGACCCGCCCGTCTACCCGATCGGCTGTGCCGGGGTGATCTCGCAGTCGCAGCGCCTTCCCGACGGCCGCTTCAACATCGTGCTCGCCGGCATGCAGCGCTTCCGCATCGTGCGGGAGCTCGAGCCCGAGGGTGGAAGGCTGTATCGGGTGGCCGAGGTGGAGCTGCTCGACGATCCGTTTCCGCCGGAGTCGGGCGATCGGGTCACGACGCTGCGGACCCGGATCGTCGAGCTGGTGAGAACGCTCGTCGGGCGGAACGATCCCGAGCGCGCCGACCAGATCACTCCGGACCTGTTCGACGGCGTCGACGACGTCACCTTCGTGAACTCGCTGTGCAACGCCTTCTCCTTCGACCCTCCCGAGAAGCAGGGGCTGCTCGAAGCCGAGTCGATCCCGACCCGCTTCGACCGGCTCGAGGGCCTTCTGAGCTACCGCCTGGCCGAGATGGGCATGCCTGGAGACGGCGGCTCGACCACGCTCCACTGAGCGCCCGAAGCACTCTCGAAATTCCGAGCTTTTTTTCGTATTCGGACAGAATTCGCTGCATTTCGGAGATCCGGATCGGGCCCGTCCGGCGCCCGGAAGCCGTCCCGGGGGCCCGCGACGCATTCTCGTGATCGTGCGCGAAGTGCCCGGAATCCCACCGCGATCCGGGACCAAACCGGGGTTTTCCGTCGGGGCGAAGGGGATCTACGGTCGCCACGCAACCGTCACCGGGCGGCCGATGATCGCCTCTTTTCGCCGTTGCGGCGCTGCCTTGGAAATGGTGTACTCCGCCTGCGCCGGATGGAAACTGATGGGGATTCGGCGTAAAACACCACATAATCGCCTGAGAGCTTCTGCCAGGGATGACTTGCCCCCCGGAGTTCTGGGACGGTGTTCTGCGCCGACTCGGAACGGTTACGCCCTCCTTCGCTCTGAACGCATGGTTGCGTCCGCTCGCGGTCGAGCTCGCAGACGAACGCGATCGGAGCGTTCTGCGTCTGCTGTGCCCGACGTCGTTCCACCGCGAGCGGGTGCGCGAGCGCTTCCTTCCGAACATCGCCCGATCGGCGGCCGAGGAGGCCGGCTGCGAGGTCACCATCGAGCTGTGCGTGGACGCACGAGCCGAGCGGCGAGACGCCGAGCCGCCCACGCCGGAGCCCCGGCGCGACGAGCAGCCCCCGCCGCACCCGCCCGTACCCCGGAGCGGCGACGAGCCCCCCTGCCGGGCCCGCCGCGGGCCGGTGGCCGCGCGCCCGGACGCGCCCCCGCTGGCGACGTCGGCGAACGCCCGAGTCCGGGCGAACGCGAACGCACACGACTCGGCGCACGCACGCGAGTCGGCGCCCGGCACCGAGCCTTCCTTCGAGAGCTTCGTGGTGGGCCCGTGCAACGCGCTGGCCCGGGAGGCCTCCTTCGCGCTCGCGCAGGGTGCGCAGGCCGGGCTCGGCGCCCTCTACCTGAGCTCGGCGCCCGGGAACGGCAAGACCCACCTCGCTCGCGCCCTCGTGCGCGAGGTGCGCCGCCAGGGGCGCCGTCGGGTGATCTACGAATCGGCCGAGACCTTCACCAACCGCTTCCTCGGCGCGCTGCGAACGCGCAGCACCGAGCAGTTCAAGCGCCGCTACCGCAAGGGCTGCGACCTGCTGGTGCTGGAAGATCTCCAGTTCGTGGCCTCGAAGAAGGCCACGCAGCTCGAGCTCTTCCATACGCTCGTCCACCTGGCCGACGCCGGCCGGCGCGTGGTGCTCACCGGAGACCGCCTGCCGCGCGACATCGACGGGCTCGACGCCCGGCTGCGCTCCCAGGTGACGGCTGGGCTGGTGGCCGAGATGGAGCCTCCCGACGCGGCCGTGCGGCGACGCATCCTGCGCAGCAAGGCGGCGGCGGGAGGCGTGCGGCTGCCCCAGGAGTGCGTCGACCTGCTCGTCGACGCGGTGCGCGGCAGCGTGCGCGACCTCGAGGGCGCGCTGATCCAGCTCGTGGCCACGGCCTCGCTGCTCAAGCGGCCCATCGACGCCGAGCTCACCCGCATGGCACTCCACAAGCTGGCGCCCGCCCAGCAGCCCGTCCGGCGGCTCGACATCGATACGGTGCTGCAGGTGGTGACGGGCTTCTTCGGCACCACGCGCGCGACGCTGGCGTCGCGCTCGCGTCGGCGCGACGTGCTCGTGCCCCGCCAGCTCGGCATGTACCTGTGCCGCCGCTATACCGACGAGCCGCTCACCCGGATCGCCGCGGCCTTCGGCCGCGACCACCCGGCCGTGAGCAACGCCGTGAAGGTGGTGGAGCGGCGCATCCTCGAGCGCGCGCCCCTGCGCTACCAGGTAGAGGAGCTGAGCGCCCGCCTCGACCGCCTCCGCGACGGCGAGGGCTGAGCAAGGAGGCCCGCAGGGCCGACGCGCAGCGAGCCGAAGGCGAGCGAAGTTCGACGACTCAGCGCACGACGCGGAGCTGCGAGCGGTTGCGCTCCTCGGCGAGCCGCCAGCGGGTGGGGCCCGAGAGCTCCCGCTCCACCGGCGGCTCCAGCGAGGGCGGGTCGAGGGCGGGGTCGTCGAAGCGGCGCAGCACCCGGTAGGTGGTGCTGCGCTCCACCGGCGTGCGCCCGATCTCGCGCACGAGCTGGCGGATCGCCTCGGCGGGCAGGTTCTCGCCGTGGTCGGCGCCCGACTCGCGGCTGATCGACTCCTCCATCAGCGTTCCGCCGAAGTCGTTGGCACCCGACATGAGCCCCACCTGCGCGAGCTTGGGACCCATCTTCACCCAGGACACCTGGACGTTCGTGATCCAGGGGCGAAGGAAGAGGCGGGCCACCGCCACCAGACGCAGGTCCTCGGCCGCAGACGACCCCGGCCGCGCCCCGAGGTGGTTGAAGAGGATGTTCTTCTCGTGGATGAAGCCGAGCGGAACGAACTCCGTGAAGCCGCCCGTGCGCTTCTGGATGTCCCGCAGCAGGCCGAGGTGCGCGGCCACCTGGCGCGGGCTCTCGATGTGGCCGTACATCAGCGTGGAGGTGGAGCGCAGGCCGATCTCGTGGGCGGCCGTCACGATCTCGACCCAGCGGTCCTTCCCGAGCTTGCGCGGCGACACGACCTGGCGCACCTCGTCGTCGAGGATCTCGGCCGCCGTGCCCGGGATCGTTCCGAGACCCGCTTCCACCAGCCAGCGCAGGTAGTCGGGCAGCTCCATGCCGCTCTTGCGGTGCCCGAAGTCGAGCTCCTCGGGAGAGAAGGCGTGGATGTGGACGTCGGGGAACGCCGCCTTCAGCGTGGTGAGGATCTCGCGGTAGTGGGTGTGGTCCTTGCCCGGGTGGATCCCGCCCTGGATGCAGAACTCGGTGGCTCCCCGGGCCACGGCGTCGCGGCCCTTCGCGACGAGCACCTCCATCGGGTGGTCGTAGGCGTCGGCGTCGTCCTTGTGGCGGGAGAAGCCGCAGAAGGAGCAGCCCACGTAGCAGACGTTCGTGAAGTTCATGTTGCGACACACCACGAAGCTCACGTCGTCGCCGTTGTCGTCGCGGCGCGCGAGGTCGGCGGCGCGCTGGAGGGCCTGGAGGTCGGGGCCCTCGGCGCGGAGCAGCCGCTCCGCCTCGACGGTGGACAGCTCCCGGCCGTCGAGGGCGGCGTCGAGGCTGCGGGCCACCTCAGGGCTCACGTCGCGCAGCAGTCGCTCGAGACTCATGCGGCCTCCACCTCCGACGGCGATCCGCGGCGGACCCAGCCGGCTTCGTCCACCCGACGCAGGGCCGCCTCGCGGACGCGGGGTTCCATCCACTCCGGCTCGCCGTGCAGCACCTCCGGATACACCGGCAGCCGCTCGACGAGCCTCTGACCCGCGGCCCGGGTGCGGCGCGCGAGCTCGCGGAGTGCGGGCCAGGGGGCCTCGGGATTGATGAAGTCGACGGTCACCGGCGAGACCCCGCCCCAGTCGTTGAGCCCCGAGCGCAGCAGCAGCTCCAGGATCTCCGGGGCCAGGTTCGGCGGAGCCTGGACGTTCATGGCGGGCCCCAGCACGAGGCGCGCCATGGCCACCCAGGCTGCCACCTCCTCGGCGCCCAGCGACTCGACGTGCCGCATCGGCGTGTCGGGCTTGGCGTGGAAGGGCTGGACGATCACCTCCTGCACGTGACCGTAGCGGTCGGCGAGGTCGCGGATGGCGAGGAGCGTGTCGACGCGCTCCTCGACGTTCTCGCCGATGCCGAGGAGGATGCCGCTGGTGAACGGAATCCTGAGCTCGCCGGCCTCCTCGTGCATGCGGATGCGCACCGCCGGGTCCTTGTCGGGAGCCACGTAGTGCGCCTCCCCCTTGCGACGCAGGCGCTCGCTCGTGGTCTCGAGCATCAGCCCCAGCGAGGCGTTCGAGGGCCGCAGCGCCTGCATCTGCTCCGCCGACAGGATGCCGGCGTTGGTGTGCGGGAGGATGCCCTCCGCGAAGGCCACCTCGCAGCCCTGCACGAGGTACTCGGCGGTGGTGGCGAGGCCGCGCGACGCCAGCCACTCCCGGTGCTGCCGGTAGGCCTTCTCGGGCTTGTCGCCCAGGCAGAAGAGGGCCTCGGTGCAGCCGGCGCGCAGGGCCCCGCGCGTCGCCTCGGCCACCTCGTCGAGCGTGTAGGTCTTCGCGTCGGGGTCGTCGGGCTGCTTGGCGAAGGTGCAGTAGCCGCAGCGGTCGCGACACAGGTTGGTGAGCGGGATGAAGACGTTGCGCGAGACGCTGACGCGGTCTCCCTTGCCGCGTCGCTTGCTCTCGAAGGCGCCCTCGAGCACCGGCTCGCGAACCGTCTCGTCGTGGAGGGCGGCGCCGAGGGCCTCGGCGGGGCCGCGCTCGATCCGGCCGGCGTCCACCGCCTCGGCCACGATGCGCTCCGCGTCCCGACGGCCCGTCGCCACGGCTACGCGCCCTCCAGCCCGATCCAGCCCCGCAGCGTGTCGGGGTCGGTGCGGTGCAGGAACTCGCCGGCGGGAAGCCCGTCCTCGTTGCGCTCCTTCACCGCCCGCAGGATGCCGACGAGCGCCGGGACCATCTGCTCCCCGGGAAGCCGCTCGAAGAGCGTGTGGGCCAGACGGCTGCCCTCGCGGGAGCCGCCCACCAGGATCACGTGGTCGTTCTTTCCGTAGCCGTAGATCCCGATCTCGGCGGTGGGCGGCCGGGCGCAGTTGTTCGGACAGTCCGTCATGCGGATCACCACGTCCACGTCACCGAGACCCGCCTCGTCGAGCGCGTCGATGTACCTGGGCAGGATCGTCTCGGCCTCGGTCATGGCCAGGCCGCAGGTGGGCTTGGCGGGGCAGGCCATGGCGTTGCGGCGCACCCGCGAGATCGCCTCGGCGGGCTTCACGCGCTCCTCGCCGAGGATGCGCTCGAGGGCGGCGCGGTCCTCCACGTCGCAGAGCAGCAGGTCCTGCTGCGGCGTGAGCTTCACGCGCAGCGAGAGCTCCTCGACGGCGCGCCGCACGGCACGGCGCAGCACCGGGCCCATGCGCCCGTTCTCGACGGAGACGCCGTAGAAGGCCTTGCCTCCGGCCTGGTCGTGCCAGCCCAGATGGAGCTGCATCGGCGGCAGGGGCACGGGCTCGGCGCGCTCGAGCTCGATGCCGAAGCGGCTCTTGAGCTCCGCCTTCACCCGCTCGACGCCGAGACGGCGGATCGTGTACTTCCAGCGCGCCTGCTTGCGGTCCTTCCGCTCGCCCTGCTCCTTCTGGATGATCGCGATGGCGCGGCAGGCGTCGACCACCTGGTCGCGGCGGATCCGTCCGAGATGGAGGCCGAGCAGCGCGGCGGTCCTGGGGTTGTTGTGCGTCAGGCCCAGGCCGCCTCCGGTGTACAGGTCCCAGACCGCGCCGTCGCTCCCGGTCGGCACCAGGCCCACGTCCTGGGTGAGCACGTCGACCGCGTTGTCGCCCGGGTGGGCGATGCCGATCTTGAACTTCCGCGGCAGGTAGTGCGCGCCGTAGACGGGCTCCTCCGAGGTCACGGGGCCCGCGTTCCGGCCCTCGTCGTCGGAGACGAAGATCTGCAGGTACGACGAGCTGCGCGGCGAGAGCTCGGCCGCGATCGCGTGTGCGAGGGCGTAGCCGCCCGTGCGGTGCTCCGGATCGAGCAGCTCGACGGGCGAGCACATCACGTTGCGGTTCACGTCGCCGCAGGCGCCCAGCGTGGCCGAGTCGCGATAGCCCTCGTTCAGGTGGCGGACCAGCGGAGCGAGCTTCGTGCCGTAGACGTGGTGGTACTGGATGCCCTGGCGCGAGGTGATGCGCCGCCGCCGACCGCTACGCCGACGGCACGCTGCGCATCACCTCGCGTCAGGGCATCCAGTACCACCACGTCTACGGCACGAAGCTCGCTCCGCTGATTCGCCACCTGAACGAGGGCTATCGCGACTCGGCCACG
>JAAUYE010160314.1_pt1 | contig 12119 bp, 10 predicted proteins | sample 7278081 | NCBI WGS metagenome assembly JAAUYE01 (sample SAMN14350131, study PRJNA611818) | marine sediment metagenome | isolation source: surface marine sediment (0.6m) | place: French Polynesia: Moorea | collected 2018-08
GCGGTATTGTGCCAGATTCGGTAATGCGCCGGACCGACCGCGGCGCCGACCCGGCACATCGCCTCGAAACCGTGCAGGATCGCGCGCAGTACCTGCGCGCCGCTGGCGACGGTCGATTCGCCGAGGGCGAGCGCGGCCGGGATTACGACGCAGCCCGGGTGGGTCACCGACGCGCGGTGCAGGTCGTCGGTTTCGGTAATATGGGTCAGCGCGCTCATCAGGAACACGCGGCGCTTGAGATCGGTCTCGCCGCCGAGCGCCCACTCGCGCAGGACCGCGCCGACCGGCGTGGCGCTGCCGGCGTAAGCGGTGGCAACCGCGTCGAGCGTAAACAGCGCAGCAGCCTCGAGGTCCGCGCTGTCGAGCGATTTGGCGCGGATCAGTTCGATCAAATTTTCACTGAGGCTCATCGGCAGTCAGGCTTCCTCTTCGAAATCGGACATTACCTGTCGAATTGGGTTACATTAGTCGCGCAATATAATACAAGCTGCAACGGGGGGACAGTTCATGCCGGCAAAACAGGTCATCGGCGGACCGCTCGAAATCGACGGCCGCGTCTTATCCCTGTCGAAAGCGATTCGCGCCGGCGACTTCGTTTTCGTCACCGGGCAGGTGCCGATGCGCGACGGCAAACCGATGACCGATGGCGGCATCGAGGACCAGACCCGCGCCTGTCTCGACGGCCTCGCGGAAATTCTCGCCGAGGCCGGCTGCGAACTCGGCGACGTGGTCAAGTCGATGGTCTGGCTCAGGCGGCGCGAGGATTTCCCGGGCTTCAACGCGGTTTACGCCGAGTATTTTCCGAGCGAGCCGCCGACGCGCTCGGCGCTGGTCAGCGATTTCCTGATCGATATCCTGGTCGAAATCGAGTGTATCGCCTACAAACCCGTTTAACGCGGCGCACCGTGGCAGTGTTTGAACTTTTTACCCGAATTGCACGGGCAGGGTTCGTTGCGCCCGATCCTGCGACCTTCGAAGGTCGGCACGCTGCTCGCGCCGGGCGGTCTCGGCGCCGGCGGCGGGCGCTTGTCTTCCGGGCGCACGGTCGAATTCGGCACCCAGTCGATGATCAGGTGAATACGGTCCTGGTCGCTGCGGTTGTCGACCGCGTGCAGGGTGGCGTTGTTGATTTCCCACATTTCGCCTTCGCGCATGTTGAGGTCTTCGCCGCCGACCGAAAAAATCACCTGGTCGTTGGTGATGATCGGCACGTGGATGCGGTGGCATTTCATCAGGCTGTAGAGGCCGTCGGTATGCGGTGAAATTTTGCCGTGCGCGCTAAGCCGTGCAAACAGGATGCGCACGACGTAACCGTCGTGATTATAGTGATCGGCGATGAAGTCGGTGATGGGCTTCAATTCCTTGCGGAATTCCTGGTAGAGCTCGTGCACGGTGGGGTTGTAGTGGCGAAAATCCTTGTCCGCGATCAGCAGCAGTGAGTTGGTCTGTTTATGCGCCTCGTAGGCCTGCTCGCGCCCCGACATATGCCACATCCGTTCCGGAATCCGGGACAGCTTGCGCCGGATCCAGTCGATATCGACATCGTCCTTGAGCAGCAGGAAATTCCTGCCCTTGCCGGACAGCTTGCGAAACGAATCGTTGCGCCCGCCGATCTGGATATTGGGGAACTCGATGCGCTGGTCCGCGCTGTCGTCTTCCTCGAAACGGTAGCCGAAGCGGTCGATGAGCGTTTTTTCCTTCGACGCAACGAGTTCACGCAACTCGTCGTCGTAATACCTGGAATAATGGCTGTGGCGTGACCTGTTCAATCGCGGGCTGCTGTCGAACTTCTGCGCGATCGCATCGATTTGCGGAACCTCGAGCTCGTCCATCATCGACAGGAACTCGTGCTGCAAATCCTCGAAGCGGCCGATATGCAGGTTGGGGTTGTCGAGATCGCCGTGCATGCGTTCGAACTGCCACGTGTAGTAGCCGCGTCCGGGTTCGTTCATATTGCGGATATCGTCCCTGGTCAAACCGACGCCGACGTTACCCTCGAGGTTTTCCGGCAGCATTTCGATCAGCGCGTTGCGGTAATAGCGGCTGCTGTCGTCGTCCGAGCCGAGGTTGATCAGGTTGGCAATGGTTTCGCGATAACCCGCCTGATGACCGTCGCTGAGAATGAAAAACAGCGGGTTGAAACTATTGGCCCTGGTATTGAACGCGTACCAGGAAATATACCAGTCCCATGGATTGCGCACGAAACCGAGCACCGGCAGGTCCGCGTATTCGCCGGGCAGCATGCGGTAGGGATAGTGATAACCGATGGCCTTGCTGCCCGGAATGCAGGACTCGATAATCTTGCCGAGCGACTGGCCGCCGGTCTTGTGCATGTGCACGAATACGAATTTGTCGGTTGTGATCATGAAGCGGAAAATGAAGCTGGTTACTGGCCGGGACTAATTCTACGGCATTTGCGGATGCTAACAAGTAACTCAGGAAACCGGCGCGCGATCGTCCGCGCGCGCCTGCAGCCACTGGAAAAAATACCCGCGCGGCTTGTCCTCGCCGCTCAGCAGCCAGTCCAGCGTGTATTCGTTGTTCATCGACGCCGCCAGCATGCGCTCGCCTTTTTCGGTGCCGCAAAACAGCAGCTGGTCGCCGACCTCGAGCGAGAAGTCGTCCGCCGGCAGCATGATGCGGCGCTCGCCGCGCGCGATCGACAGCGGCATGCAGGGCAGCGAACCCGCGAGGTCATGGGGGTCGCGCCGCAGTTCGCCGAGGTTTAGCGGTTTGCCCCGATACAGGCGCTCGACCACGGCGCCGGCCTCGTGTCGGTCGATGACGACCTGCCACAGGTGCGGCGGACTGTCGGCGATCATTTGCCGCAGACGCGTCACCGCCTGTTCGCAGATGTCTTCTCCCTGCTCGCGCAGGTATTCGATGAAAACCTGCACCTGCGGCGATATCAGGTGCTTGAGCACGCGCCGCGCCGTGGTCAGGCTCGACTGCATGATCAGGTTGGCTTCGACCGCGTCGAACGCGATCTGGTTCTCGTGGCTGTTCTGGCGCACGATGGTAAACGCGTCGGGCTTCAGGTTATGCACCGTCATCAGGATGCTCAGGTTATCGTGGTCGTCGTCGGTGCCGGCGACCACGCCCACCGAATGCTCGATGCCGGCCTCGAGCAGCGATTCGCGGTTGGCGCGGCTGTTGATCACCCGCGCGGCGCCTTCGACCGCGTCGGCTTTCGGGTCGATGATGACCGGTTTGATCCCGTTGGCGACGAAGTGACGGTACATCCAGCGGCCCATGCGGCCGTAGCCGCAGATAATCCAGTCGCCGGTCGGCACGCTGATCGGCTGGCCGAGCTTCGCTTCCGGGTTGCGCACCAGGCAGCCGTTCAGGTTATGCAGCCGCGGCGCGGTGATCGCCATGCTCAGCAGCTGGGCGAAAATTTCGAACGGGTTGATGATGGTGATATTGCCGAGCGCGTTGAGCTGCTCGATGTGGCGCCGCGAACTCGAGCGGCACAGAATACGCAGCCCGGGATTCAGCAGGCGCGTCATCGTCGAAATGCGCATGTTGATGTCTTCGTCGACGGTCAGGATTACCAGCGCCCGGCAGTTGGGCATGCGCACGCCGGCGTCGATCAGGTGCCTGGGAACGGTGGGGTCGGCGCACAGGCCCGGCATGTCGATATGATAATCGCGCAGATAAAGCGCCTTGATCCGCTCCGGGTTGGTGTCGATGACGACGCCGCGCAGCCAGTGGTCCGACAGGCCGCGCGCGAGCAGGCTGCCGGTGTCGCCGAATCCGCAAATGATAAAAAACGGCTCGCGGATAGCGCGCACCGAGCGCGCGAAGCGGCGTTCGTTGATCGCGAGGATAAAATGCGGATTCTGCAGCAGGCGCAGAATCGAGCCGATGGCGTACAGCCAGGCCACTACGCCCATGTAGATACATAAAATCGCCCACAGCCGCTGCGCGTCGGAAAATTCCCGCGGAATTTCGCCAAAGCCGGTCGTGGTCGCGGTATAGGTGAAAAAGTAAAACGCGTGGAACAGGCTCATGTACTCGGTATTGCCGGACATGTCGCGTCCGGGGATCAGCGCCATGCCGCTGATACCGATGGCGTAGACGATGACGAGGGCGAATATCGGCCGGCGCATATAGCGCAGCACGACCATCGAGACGCGGTCGAGGTCGGAGGTGGTGGCCATGGTGTAGACCTAGCGCCGTGAAATCAGCGTATCGCCGACGAGTATGACCACCGTGACCAGGCTCGCGATCAGCGCGCCCGCGGCCAGCGATACGATATTGGCGACCGATTCCGCGTTGGGACCGGAGGCGGTCTGGTTTTCGGTGATGATCCAGACCACGCGCGCGGCGATCAGCAGCACGTCGACCACGAGGCTGCTCGCGAGCAGCAGCGCGCCGACCTGCGAGCGGTCGCCGAGCTTGAGCCCGGTGGCGATCAGCTGGATCAGGATCGCGATGGTCAGCATCCAGACGTTATGATGGCTGGCGTCGTCGATATCGCCCAAGACGAAGGCGAAGGTAAAGGCAAGCGCGAGTATGATGACAAACCCAAAAACCACCCGTTCCAGGTTCATTGGCCCCTCCCGACCTTATTCTTTGGCGCCAAGAATACTCCTGATAGGGCGATTCGTCACCCGCTGCGAAATCCGGCGCCAGCCTGTATCATGCTTCCAGCTGAGTAACAGGGTAAAACGGGTGTAGCACTGAACCGGGCGGTCATTGCGAGCTTGGCGAAGCAATCTCCCTTCGAGTTCGAGATTGCTTCGGCGCTTTGCGCCTCGCAATGACGCATCGGGAACGTGCCATTCGAATCCACATGAATTTATGAAACAGACCGCATCCGCCATCGTCGACGAAGCCACCCAGGCCGGCATCCAGGACTATCGCCTCGCGCAGGTGCAGCGGCGCCTGGCCGAAGCCGACTGCGCCGCGATCGTATTGTTCGACCCGGTGAATATCCGCTACGCCACCGGTACGCGCAACATGCAGGTCTGGACCATGCACAATATCTGCCGTTACGCGGTGGTCTTCGCCCAGGGTTCGCCGGTGCTGTTCGAGCTGTCGAGTTCGGCCCATCTCGCGCGGGCCCAGGTCGACGATATCCGCCCCGCACTGACCACCGATTTCATGGCGGTAGGCGGCCGCGGCCGGGAAATGGGACGGCGCTGGGCCGGGTCGATGCTGGCGCTGCTGGCGGAAAAAGGCATCGGCGAGAAAAAACTGGCGATCGATCGCGCCGACCTGACCCTGGTGCTCGAAAGCCAGCGCCAGGCGCTCGAACTGGTCGACGGCCAGTCGATCATGGAACTGGCGCGCGCGATCAAGTCGCGCGACGAAATCGACGTGCTCAGGCGCTCGCTCGCGACCTGCGAGCAAAGCGTCGCCGTTATGCGCGACCGGCTCGAACCGGGCATGCGCGAATCCGATGCGCTGGCCCTGCTGATCGACGGCAGTATTCAGCGCGGTGGCGAATACCCGGAAACACGCTTGCTGTCCACCGGCCCGCGTACCAATCCGTGGTTCCAGGAAACCTCCGACCGTGTCATCGAAAACGGCGACATGATCGCTTTCGACACCGATTTGATCGGGCCGATGGGCTATTACAACGATATCTCGCGCAGCTGGGTCGTCGGCGACAGGAGGCCGACCGATACGCAGCGGCGCCTCTACGCGCTCGCCTACGCGCAAATGCAGCACAATACCGAACTGCTGAGACCCGGTATCGGCTTTCTCGAGTATTCGGACCAGGCCTACCAGCTGCCCGAGGAATGCATACCGAACCGTTACGCCGACGTCGCCCACGGCTGCGGGCTCGGGGTCGAGTATCCCTTCATCTGGTACCGCGAGGACGAGGAATGGGGCGCCTACGACGGCATCTTCGAGGAAAACATGGTGGTTTGCATCGAGTGTTATGTCGGCGAGGCCGGCGGCCGCGAGGGAGTGAAGCTCGAGCAGCCGGTATGGCTCAGCGCCGACGGCCCCGTGCTGCTGTCGGAATACCCTTTCGAGCTCGACTACCTGTAGCGCAGGCGCGGGATTTAGCGGCTAATACCCAAGAAATTTGTGGACATGTTGCGATTGTTATGCACTCGCGCATGCGTTATTCTGTCGCGGTTAAAAGCCCAATTTTCGGAGGAAACATGAAAGCTTTGCTTACCAGCATGATGCTGGCACTCCTGTTCGCGGTCGGCACCGTTTCGGCCGGCGATGGTCACGGCGACGGCGAAGGCTGCAACTACAAAAAGTGGGAAGATACCTAGACTCGGGCCGTTCAGCACCTATACTTATTTACTGAATAAACCTGCTTTCAGATTCGAACCGGAGGAATCATGAAAAAATTGATAGCCAGCCTGGCATTGGCCCTGTTTTTTGCCACCGGCGCCGTGTGGGCCGGGGAAGGCCACGGCGACGGCGAAGGCTGTGGCCACGCCAAAAAGTGGGAAGATACCTGAGCGGTATCGATCCTGTAGCATTTCATGCAAAAGAGGCGGAGCATTGCTCCGCCTCTTTTTTTTCGGAGATTCGCCCGAACCGCCGGCCGGCGCTTCCTGTCCCTGTTTTCCCGCTGCGATGGGCTTGTGATTGATTAAAGTTCGAGACAAACTCGCTCCCAAATCAGATGGCTAGCGGAGAGCTTCGGTCATGAAAATCGGATTTATCGGTCTCGGAAACGTCGGCGCCAGGCTTGCCGGCAGCCTGCTGCGTAACGGTTTCGAGTTAAACGTGCGCGATACCGACGCTACCGCGGCCGCAGAATTGCTCGATAAGGGTGCGCAGTGGGCGGATTCGGCGCGGCAAATGGCCGAAATTTGCGACGTTATCATCACCTGCCTGCCGTCGCCGGCGGTATCGGCCGAGGTCATGGAGGCGGCGGATGGCTTGCTCGCCGGTTTGTCCGCGGGCAAGATCTGGCTCGAGATGAGTTCGACCGATGCCGATGAGGTGCGACGTCTCGGCGCGCTGGTCGCCGCCCGCGGCGCCGTTGCGCTGGACTGCCCGGTATCGGGCGGCTGTCATCGCGCCGCCACCGGCAATATCGCGATATTCGCCGGCGGCGAGCGCGCCGCCTTCGAGCGCGTGTTGCCGCTATTGACCACCGTCGGGCGTAACGTTCTGCATACGGGCGAGCTCGGCAGCGCGTCGATCATGAAGGTGGCGACCAATTATCTCGCCGGGGTGCAGCTGATTTCGACCGGCGAGGCTTTCATGGTCGCGAAAAAAGCCGGTATCGATCTCGCCACGGCCTACGAGGCGATCCGGATTTCGTCGGGTAATTCGTTCGTGCACGAAACCGAGGGCCAGCTGATCCTGAACGGCAGTTACAACATCAATTTCACCATGGACCACGAGGTCAAGGATTTGACCCTGTTCGACGATCTCGGCGAAAAATACGGCGTCCCGCTGGAGCTGTCGCCGCTCGCGGTCGAAATCATGCGCGACGGCCTCGCCAAATACGGCCCGCGCGCGTGGTCGTCGATGGTGGTCAAACGCCTCGAGGACGCCTGCGGCGAAGATCTGCGCGCCCCCGGCTTCCCCGCCGAACTAATCGACGAAGAACCCGAAACCCCCGGCGCCGAGGTCAAACCCCGCCGCTAACCAATCCCCCAATTTCCTGCCACCACGTCATTCCCGCGCAGGCGGGAATCTTGCCAAAGTTCGATAATTTCAATTTAGACTTTGTTCCAGGTCGATCATCTTCCATAGCTGCCTCGGGTGAAAGTTCGCAAAAGGCGCTCCCGCCCGGCTGCGCCGGGCGGGCCATCCCTGGTCGCTCGACGCGCCACATCCCTGTGGCGCGACGCTTTTGCGAACTCCCCCCCGAGGCAGCCGCCGACTGTTGAAACTGGTCAGGAAGTCATCCTCGCGCAAGCGGCGGCCCTGCAATGAAAAGTGTTTTGAAGTCATTGCGAGGAGCGCAGCGACGAAGCAATCTTCAACTACCAGTACAATACCTGAAAGATTGCTGCGCTCCAGCCAATGCGTTCGCTTCGCTCACGGGCTGCGCTCGCAATGACTATCCATTAATTCATTCCCGCGAAAGCAGAAATCTAGCCGAACCTGGATGCTATGCGCTTGTGAATAATATATTTGCAGAGACCCCTGCTCGGCAGAATTGCGCAGGTTCTCAGAGATCTGGATTCGAGATCTCGAGCTATTAGAGTTCTATCTGTTGGCTGCGCCGGGGGTAAGCCTGCAAAAGCGTCGCGCGGCAGGGATGGCATGGTCCGCATCCCGCGCGTCGAGCGCCCAGGGATGGCCCGGACGGCGATAGCCGGCCGGGAGCGCCTTTTGCGGGCTTACCCCCGGCGCAGCCCTGGAAGGTTTTCGAATTAGGATATTCCTTTGCGGTACAGGTGACCGGAATTCACTAAGAATTTAGACAAAACTGAGAATTAGGGCTTTCTCCCAAGCCAGCGAAGCGTGGTAGTTGAGCTGGAACTACCGTTTTGAATTTAGATTAGGGCTTACGGGTCATCCCGACTAGTTGTCTTTTTGCAGGATTTCTTCGAAGTCCTGCGGCGACAGCGTCTGCTCGGGTTTTTTCGACGCGTTGATCGCGGCCATCGCGCCCAGCGGTGCGTTGACGAAAACGCCGCCGAGCAGCTGGCCGTCGCGCACGCACAGGTGTTTCCAGCGGTTCTGCGCCGGGTTGCCCTCGGTCAGCGACTCGGCGCCGTCGACGCCGTCGAACCTGCCGAAACTCTTGAGATCGATGCCGTTGACCTTGAGCTGCACCGGCGGCAGCGCCATCGCCGCGTAGGAACGGTCTTCACCCAGGATCGACGCCGCGGCGATCTTGCCCTGTTCGTTGCCCACGGGCCACAGCCCGCCGATCGCGCCGGGCAGTTCGGCGGCATCGCCGACGCAGTAGATATCGGGATCGGAGGTGCGCATCTGCGCGTCGACGATAACGCCGCGGCCGACGTCGAGGCTGGCGGCCGCGGCGAGTCCGGTGTTGGAGCGCACGCCGATGCACAGCAGCACGATATCGGATACCAGTATGCGGCCATCGTCGAGCAGCACTTCGAGCAGCTCGCCGGAGGCGGCGATAGTGCGGATACCGCTGCCGGTGACCACCCGGGTGCCCTTGTTGCCGAGAAAGGTTTTCAGGATGACCGCGGCGTGCATGTCGAGCTGGCGGTTCATCAGGTACTCGGCGTTGTGCACGATGGTGATATTCATGTCCATTTGCGCCAGCGCCTCGGCGGCCTCGATGCCGAGAACGCCGCCGCCAAGCACGATGGCGCGGTTGCAATCGTGCTCCTGCGCCCAGCGGCGTATGGTCAGCGCGTCCTCGGCCGAGCGCAGGGTGAACACGCCCGGCAGCTGAAAACCCTCATCCTCGGGCACGAAAGCCCTGGCACCGGTGGCCAGCACCAGCTTGTCGTAGTCGACCAGCTCGCCGGTGCCCAGCGTGATGCGGTGATTCTGCGGGTCGATCGCGGTAACCCGGGTGTTTAGCCAGCTATCGATCCTGTTCTTTCCGTACCAGTCTTCCTTGAGCAGGTACAGGCCCTGCATCGCGGTGCGCCCGTAGAGCACCGACTCGAGCCCCATGCGGTTATAAAACAGGTAGGGTTCGTCGCTGACAACGACGATTTCCTGGTCGCTGCCGTATTCGCGCAGGCTTTCGGCGGTGCTGATGCCGGCGATGCCGTTGCCGATAATGATGACTCTGGGGCGGTCCCCCGCACCGGTATCGGTCGCCGCCGGCTCCGCGTCGGGCGTCGTGTACTGGGTCGGATCCGCGTCCAGGTCGATCGTAATACCGGCTTTCGGGCGGCAGCAGCAGGCCAGGCGTGCCTTGCCCTCGAGTCCGAGGCGGCGCAGGGTATTGAGTTCGTTTTCGTCCGGCGGGTCGAGGTTGTCGTGACCTTCGAGCACGACCACCGGATCGCTGCCGCACATTCCCATGCGGCAGCCCGACATGATCGGCATTTCGCTGGCTTCGAGCGCATCGAGCAGGGTTTGCCCGGACGGCACGATCAGCTGCTGGCCGCTGGAGCGCTCGGTCACCGCCGCCATCGTGTCGGTTTGCGCCATCGCGGACTTGAGTACCTCGACCCCCTTGCCCAGTGACGCCTTGGCCGTCGCTTGCTTCGACTGGCGGAAATGGCGTTCGGACAGCAGGCTGCGGGTTATCACGACCAGGCCAATGGCCGCAACCGCGTAGCGCAGCGCCTGGACCAGCTCCGGGCCGAGGCTCAATGCAAACACTTTCTCCAGGCCAGCCGCGACTACCGGCAGCCCGTACCAGTAGAAGATGGATAACGCGACCATTGCGTAAAGCGAGGCCAGGCGGAAAAAATTGAGCCGCAGCGAATTGTGCAGCAGGTAAAAAATCCCGACCGAAATCAGCGGCGGGAACAGCATCGACTGCAGGTAGGCGCCGATTTCGCTGCCCATGTCGAAGCGGGTATTGAAAAAGCCAACGATCAGGCCGGGGAGAAAGGCGACGAAAAACTTGCGCTGTTCGCTCCACTCGGGCTCGCTGTCCTCGAGGTCGCTGAAAAACGCCGCGCGCGGGTTGAAGTCGTAACAGTTTTTCTGGCAGCCCAGGCAGGTCTCGCAGTAGCCGTTGCGTACCAGCAGCAGCGGTGCGTGGCCGTAGGCCTTTTGCAGCGGCGCCAGCGGGCAAAAGGTGCCGCACCAGCCGCTGCGGCCCTTGAACAGCAGGCCGCCGCCCAGGGCCAGTAACAGGGCCAGACTGAAAATAGCGCCGAGAACCGCGCCGCTGTGATTGAGCAGCGGGTGACGCAGCAGGATGAAACCGATAAACGCGACGATCGAAAAGTACAGCGCGATGCGGCGCCAGTTGTTGGACAGGGTCCACTCGCGGCTGATAGCGAACTGCCGCGGCAGCTGGTTCAGCAGCGCCATCGGGCAAATATTGCGCCACAGGCCGGGCATCACCGCAAAGGTCAGCGGCAGCAGCGGAATCATGACCTGCCAGATCAGCACCAGCCCGGTTTCGGGCTGCGCGAACAGCAGGTAAATCGCGTACAGGGTCAGGCCGAGGGTGGCGGTTCGAAGCAGCCACCAGATCGCGGCCGGGACGCGCGGTGTCAACTGCAGATAATTTGGAAAAGCCTCGCCTTGCATCCGATCGTCTGCCTAAACAATAGCCGCGGAAGGCTGCGCTGACGCGCCCGATGGCCGGTTATATTTTGTACGGGAACTCGCTGCGGAAGCGGTACGCCAGAATTTTCCCGAGATCGAACAGGAATTGCTGCGCCAGCCTCGGATTCCAGCCGGCGATTTGATCGAATCCCTTGCGCGACAGGCGTAATACCTGGCCGTCGCCGATCGCCCTGACCGACGCGCTGCGCGGCATCGCGTCGAAAAACGCGACTTCGCCGAAAACCGAGCCCTCGTCTATGGTGGCGATACGTTTCACCCGGCCGAAGCTGCTGTTGCCGACGACTTCGACCTGGCCCGAAGCGACGATGTAAACCGCGTCGTCGACCTCGCCCTCGCGCAGCAAAATATCGCCCCGGGTAAAAGGAATGGTCTGCGCATTGCGAACCACCATTTGCCACTCTTCCTCGGACAGACCCTGGAACACGGTGATTTGCTCGCCGTCGGCGCCAGCGCTGTCTTGATAATCGAAGTATGCCATGCCGTTTGCTCCGACCCGGATTGCTCCGCCTCGGCGGTCATGGTAGCGCTTCAGTCGACGATTTGAAACCATTACGGCAAAGTCATACCATCGCGAATATGAAGCAGTCTTTCGAAACCATACGGGTGACTCCCGTCAGTCCCGCGCTCGGTGCCGAGATCGATGGGGTCGATATCGCCGCCGGCATCGACGAACGGCAGTTCGCCGAGATTCGCCGGGCCTTCGTCGAGTACGGCGTGATATTTTTACGCGACCAGGATATTACGCCGGACCAGCATATCGAGTTTGCCGAGCGCTGGGGTCAGATTAACGTCAACCGGTTTTTCCAGGCGGTGCCGACCCATCCGCGTATTGCCGAAGTGCGCAAGGAGCCTGAACAAAAAGCCAACATCGGCGCGCAGTGGCACACCGACCATTCCTATGACCGGGTACCCGCGCTGGGATCGATCCTGTACGCGCGCGAGGTGCCGAGCGTCGGCGGCGATACGCTGTTTGCCAGCATGTACGCGGCCTACGA
>JAAUYE010006355.1_pt1 | contig 12113 bp, 11 predicted proteins | sample 7278081 | NCBI WGS metagenome assembly JAAUYE01 (sample SAMN14350131, study PRJNA611818) | marine sediment metagenome | isolation source: surface marine sediment (0.6m) | place: French Polynesia: Moorea | collected 2018-08
CGGCCCATCGGGCGCACATCGGACTCCCTGAAGCGAATGGCCTTGCCGGAACTCGCAAACAGCAGGATCTCGGCCTCGCCGTCGGTGATGGCCACTCCGACCAGCTGATCGTCCCGCAGGTCGATCGCGATAATGCCGTTGGAGCGAGGCCGCGAGAACTGACTGAGCGACGTCTTCTTGACCGTACCGCCCGAGGTCGCCATGAACACGAAGCTGTCCTCGGCGTAGTCCTGCACCGGGAGCACGGCGTTGATCCGCTCACCCTGCTCGAGCGGCAGCAAATTGACGATAGGTTTGCCGCGGGAACCGCGACTTGCCTGCGGCACCTGGTAGACCTTCAGCCAATACACCTTGCCGCGGCTCGAGAAGCACAGGATCGTGTCGTGGGTATTGGCCACGAACAGCTTGTCGATGAAGTCCTCGTCCTTGACCTTGGCGGCCGAACGTCCTCTGCCGCCGCGCTTTTGCGCCTGGTAGGCCTCGATGGGCTGGGCTTTGGCATAGCCCCCATGCGACAACGTGACGACGACATCCTCGCTGGGAATGAGGTCTTCGACACTCAGGTCGCTGTGGTCCTGGACGATTTCGGTGCGGCGCTCGTCACCGAACGCGTCGCTCACCTCGGCAAGCTCGTCACGGATGACCTGCAGGAGTTTGTCGGGATCGGCCAAGATATCAGATAGTTCTTTAATTTTCTCTAATATCTCTTTGTATTCTTTGAGTATTTTCTCCTGCTCAAGGCCCGTCAAGCGGTGCAGGCGCAGATCCAGGATTGCCTGGGCTTGCACCGCCGAAAGCCGGTACAGCCCGTCCACGAGGCCGCAGCCCTGCTCGAGCTCGTCCGGACGAGTGTCGGTATCCCCGGCCCGCTCCAGCATGCCCGTGACCGCGCCCGGCTCCCAGCCGCGCGCCATGAGCCCCTCTTTGGCCTCCGCAGGGGTCGGCGAGCCCTTGATGAGCTCGATGACCTCGTCGATATTGGCCAGGGCCACGGCCTGCCCTTCGAGAACATGGGCCCGGTCCCGCGCCTTGCGCAGGTCAAAGATCGTGCGGCGGGTCACTACCTCGCGCCGATGCGCCAGGAAAGCCTCGAGAACCTGCTTGAGGTTCATGAGCTTGGGCTGGCCCTCATGCAGCGCCACCATGTTGATGCCGAACACGCTCTGCATCGGGGTCTGCTTGTAGAGGTTGTTCAGCACGACGTCGGCGACCTCGCCTTTGCGCAGCTCGATGACGATGCGCATGCCGTCCTTGTCGGACTCGTCACGCAGCTCGCTGATGCCCTCGATACGCTTGTCGCGCACGAGCTCGGCGATTTTTTCGATGAGGCGCGCCTTGTTGACCTGGTACGGCAGCTCCGTGACGACGATCGCCTCCCTGCCGTGTTTGCCCAGCGGCTCCACCTCGGTGCGCGCCCGGATGTAGACGCGGCCGCGACCCGTGCGGTACGCCGCGTAAATGCCTGCAGCGCCGTTGATGATACCGGCGGTTGGAAAGTCCGGGCCCGGCAGATGTTCCATCAGGGCCGGAATTTCGATGGCCGGGTCGTCGATGAGCGCCAGCGTGGCCGCAACGACTTCATTGAGATTGTGCGGCGGGATATTCGTCGCCATGCCGACCGCGATACCGGAGGAGCCATTGACCAGCAGGTTGGGCAGCCGTGTCGGCATGACCGACGGCTCCGACTCGGAGCCATCGTAGTTCTCGACAAAATCGACGGTTTCCTTGTCGATATCGGCCAGCAGTTCGTGCGCGATCCGGGACATGCGCACTTCGGTGTAGCGCATGGCCGCCGGAGCATCGCCGTCAACCGAGCCGAAGTTGCCCTGGCCGTCGACAAGCAGCGCGCGCATGGAGAATGGCTGCGCCATTCGCACGATCGTGTCATAGACCGCCGAGTCGCCGTGCGGATGGTACTTACCGATGACGTCGCCGACGACGCGGGCCGATTTCTTGTAAGGCTTGTTGTAGTCGTTGCCCAGTTCCCGCATCGCATAAAGCACGCGACGATGCACGGGCTTGAGGCCGTCGCGGACGTCGGGCAAAGCGCGTCCGACGATGACGCTCATCGCGTAGTCGAGGTAGGACTGCTGCATCTCCTCTTCGAGACTTACTGACAACAGTTCCTGGGCAACTTCAGCCATAAATACTCACAATTCGAGCGCAATTCCGTTCGCTGAGCGGAATCCGAGCGGGCAATAATTTCTGGTTTTCGAGCGGAAAATTCGTTGGTTTTACCTGGCTTGATTCGGGCGAATTCGGGGCTCGAAACAAGGTAGAAATTATACCACAGCCGACCCCCTCAACAGCACTGATTTCGGGCCTTTCTGGCGGTATACTGCGCATCTTCCCGGAGCCACTCCCGATGACAGAAACGCCTCATAATGTCGACGCGGCCGAGGTCGCGAAATTCGATGCGCTCGCCGCTCGCTGGTGGGACCCGGACGGCGAATTCCGGCCTCTCCACGAGATCAATCCGCTCCGGCTGGACTGGATTCGGCAATTCGTCGAGCTCGATGGCGCTCGTGCGCTGGACATCGGCTGTGGGGGCGGCATCCTGACCGAGGCCATGGCCGCGGCAGGCGCCATCGTCACCGGCATCGACATGGCCGACAAGCCCCTTGGCGTGGCCCGGCTGCACCAGATCGAATCCGGGGCGGAGGTCGACTACCAGCAGACCACGGCGGAGAGCATGGCGGCGCAGCATGCCGGCGCGTTCGATGTCGTGACATGCCTCGAAATGCTGGAGCACGTGCCGTCGCCGTCGCGCGTCATCGCGGCCACGGCGGAGCTGGTGCGTCCAGGGGGACACGTTTTCTTCTCGACCATCAATCGCAATCCCAAGTCCTTCCTGTTTGCCATCGTCGGCGCCGAGTACGTGCTCAAGCTGCTGCCGGCCGGCACGCACGAATACCAGAAATTCATTCGCCCCTCGGAACTCGAGGAGTGGGCCCGCGCAGCGGACCTCGCGCATCACGCGAGCATGGGCCTGCACTACAACCCCTTCACACGCGAGTATTCGCTGGGCCCGAATGTCGATGTCAATTACCTGATGTACTTCCAGCGCCCGGAGGCTGGCTAGCACCTTGAAGCTACTGGATGGCGGCGGCTATTCGGCCGTACTTTTCGATCTCGACGGTACGCTCATCGACACGGCGCCGGATATGGTCGCCGTTTTGCAGGACATGCAAAGCGACCACGGCCATACGCCCGTGGAGTACGAACTCGGACGCTCGTTCGTCTCTAACGGCGCCGTCGGCCTGCTACGGCTCGGGTTCCCGGATGCCGACGACGATCAGGTCGAGACCCTGCGGCCGGAATACCTGGCCCGCTACCTCGACCGGGTGAGCTCCGCTTCCACCCTGTTTCCCGGCCTGGACCTGCTCGTCGACACGCTGGACGCGCATGCCAGGCCATGGGGCGTGGTGACCAACAAGCCGCACCACCTGACCGAACCCCTCATGCTGGCGCTGGACCTGCTGGAAAGGGCCGCCTGCTGCGTTAGCGGGGATACGCTGCCGCAGCGCAAGCCGGATCCTGCGCCCTTGCACCATGCCTGCGCGGTTGCCGGCATCGATGCCGCGACCACCATTTACGTGGGCGATTCTTCCCGGGATATCGAGGCGGGACGTGCTGCGGGCATGATCACGATCGCGGCGGCCTATGGCTACATCACGCCCGACGACGACGCGCAGGCCTGGGGGGCCGACCTTATCGCCCGGGATACCGAGGAACTTGCCCAATTGGTGCTCAAAGCGGTTAATCTGGGCGCCTGATGAACTCGATAACGATCGATCCGCTGCTGATTCAGTACGGTTTGCCAGCCCTGGGAGCCGGACTGCTGCTCGGCGTGCTCGTCACGTGGCTAATCAGTCGCGGTCGCCGCCGGGACCTCGAAGAGCAGATCCAGAGCCAGGAGGAGCTGGCCCGGGAGCGCGATGTCGCGTTCGAGGCGGCCAATACGCAGATCACCCGCGCCTTCTCGGAGCTGGCCAACCAGTCGCTGCAGGCCAATAGCGAGACGTTTCTCAAGCTGGCGGAACAAAACCTCGGCACCCAGCAGGAAAAGGCCAAGCGCGACCTCAGCGAACGCGAGCAGGCGGTCGAGGCCCTCGTCAAACCCATTCGCGACGCCCTGGAAGCCTCCAAGAAACAGATCGACGCCCTCGAGAACTCGCGCCGCGAAGCCTACGGCGGGATCAAGGCCCAGCTCGAGGAAATGCGCTCAGGCCAGAAATCGCTGCAGCAGGAGACGCATAACCTCGTCAATGCGCTGCGCCGCCCGGAGGTCCGGGGGCGCTGGGGCGAGATCACGCTGCGGCGACTCGTCGAACTCGCAGGCATGGTCGAGCACTGCGATTTCCAGGAGCAGGTGCACACGGCTGGTGAGGGCCAGGCCATTCGTCCCGACATGGTCATCAACCTGCCCGAGGGACGGCAGCTCGTCGTGGACGTCAAGACCCCGCTCGATGCCTACCTCGAGGCGGCGGAAGCCCCCGACGACGAGCAGCGCGATTCTGCCCTCGCCCGGCACGCGCGCAACGTGCATTCGCATATCCGGATGCTCGCTTCGAAGGCCTACTGGGAGCAGTTTGAGGACAGCCCCGACTACGTGATCCTGTTCATTCCGGGGGACCAGTTCCTTAGCGCTGCCCTGAACGAGAAGCCCGACCTGCTCGAATTTGCCCTGTCCAAGCAGATCATCCTGGCCACACCAACCAGCCTCGTCGCGCTGCTGAAAGGCATCGCCTATAGCTGGCGGCAACTGGCACTGGCCGACAATGCCCGCGAGATTCGCGGCCTGGCCGAAGACCTGTACTCCCGGCTGGGCGTTTTCGTGGGACACATGAACATGATGGGCCGGCAGCTTTCCCGCAGCGTGGAGAATTACAACCGCGCCGTCGGATCGCTGGAACGCAGCGTTCTGCCCGGCGCGCGCAAGTTCGTTGAACTCGGCGTGCACGAGAAAAAACCCATCGAAAAACTCGAGAAACTGGACCCGGTACCGCGAACGATGATCGAAAGCGGCTCCAGTGACGACGAGGACACACCCCAGAAGCACTAGGAACCTCTCATTGGACATCGAACCCCGGGATTACGACAGCCCGACAGACATCCTGCGTAACCGCATCATCCTGATCACCGGGGCCAGCGACGGCATCGGGCGCGCGCTGGCGCTCGAGGCCGCACGGCTGGGCGCGCAGGTCATTCTGCACGGACGTAATACGGCCAAACTCGAAAAGGTCTACGACGAGATCGAGGCACTGGAAGGCGCTCCGCGCCCCTCGATCGCGGTGATGGACCTGGCGACGGCTGACGGCGGGGCCTACCAGTCGCTCGCCGACAGCCTGGGTGCCGAGTTCGGCCGGCTGGACGGGCTGGTGTTGAATGCCAGCATCCTCGGTGAACGATTCACGATCGAACAGTACGACCCGGCGCTGTGGCAACAGGTCATGCACGTCAACGTGACGTCGGCTTTCGCGCTGACCCAGGTATGCCTGCCGTTGCTGCAGCAATCCGAGGATGCGTCCGTCATCTTCACGTCCAGCGGTGTTGGCCGCCAGGGTCGGGCCTTCTGGGGCGCTTACTCGGTGTCCAAGTTCGCGACCGAGGGGCTATCCCAGGTCCTGGCCGACGAGCACCCGCACGGCCCATTGCGGGTCAATTGCGTCAATCCTGGCGCCACGCGCACCGGCATGCGGCTCGCCGCGTATCCGGCCGAGGATCGGGATGCGTTGAAGCGTCCGGAGGAAATCCTGGCCGCCTATATCTACTTGCTGGGCCCTGACAGCAAGGGCGTGACCGGCCAGAGCTTTGATGCACAGTCATAAGTTACTTTAATTAATTCTTATAACTAATTCTTTTTTCTGTATTTTTTCTTCTTTTTCGGGCGTCGTGTCATGCTCTCGGGCAGCGGCAACCCAGCCGCCCCGTAGAGGACTCGCACCTGCCCCGGCGTGAGCGCTTCGTACTTGCCGCGGCGCAGCTTACGTGGCAGCTCGATAGGCCCGTAGCCCGTGCGAATGAGCCGGCTGACCTCGAAACCGGCAGCTGTCCAGAGCCGACGCACCTCGCGGTTGCGGCCTTCTTTCAGCGTGACCCGGTACCACCGATTGGCTCCATCACCACCCGCCGCTTCGATGGTGTCGAAATGCGCCATGCCGTCGTCCAGTTCCAGCCCCGCCTTCAGCTGAGCGAGGTCCTTTGCCGAGGGCTCGCCATGCACACGAACCGCGTAACGGCGCGTAACCTCCGCCGACGGGTGCATCAGGGCATTCGCCAGGGCGCCATCCGTCGTGAAGATCAGCAGGCCCGTTGTCGTCAGGTCGAGGCGCCCGACGGCCACCCACCGCGCTCCTTTCAGGCTCGGTAGCGCCTCGAAAACCGTTTTGCGGCCCTCGGGGTCCTCTCGCGACGTGATTTCGTCGCCCGGCTTGTTGTAGATGATGTGGCGGTGTGGCAGCTGAGCGCCGCGGATATTCAGCGGCCGGCCATCCAGTTTGACCTTTTCGGAGCCTTCCAGGGTATCCCCGAGCTGCGCCGCGCGGCCGTCGATGGTCAATCGGCCCTCGACTATCCATTTCTCGACTTTGCGGCGTGAGCCGTATCCAGCGGCAGCCAGCACCTTCTGGGCGCGATCGGGCACTGTCTGAGCCTCAACCCCCGCTTTCGGCCGGGTCCGGCCACTTGGACACTACGAGTTCCTCATCGTCCCCATCGCGGACCAGGTCAGCAATCTCGTCGGGCACCGGCTCTTCGGGCTCCTTGGCCTGTTCGGCCCCCGTCTCCTCGGCGGCAACCTCGGGGTACAGCACGGGCACATCCGCTACCTGGGCCGGTTCTTCGGGTTGATCGTCTTCGACCTCCGGCAGGTTCAGCTGCACACGCAGGCTTTCCCAATCCGACAGGTCGGCGAGCGGCGGCAGGTCGTCCAGCTTCTTGAGCCCGAAGTAGTCGAGGAACAACTTGGTCGTACCGAACATCTCCGGACGTCCGGGGACATCACGATGCCCGACTACCCTGACCCAGTCGCGCTCGACCAGCGTGCGCACGATATTCGGGCTGACTGACACACCACGGACTTCCTCGATCTCGCCACGGGTAATCGGCTGCCGGTAGGCAATGAGCGCCAGCGTCTCGAACAAGGCACGCGAGTAGCGCGGCGGGCGCTCTTCCCAGAGCTTCTGCAACTGGTCGGCCATCGCGGCTTTCACCTGCACCCGGAACCCCGAGGCAACTTCGGTAATCGTGATGCCGCGCGGCTCGTACTCCTCGATCAGCGCCGCGATCGCCTGCCGAATCTCCTGCTTCTCGGGCGCCATGCGGCCATCGAAGAGCTTCTGCAGCTGATCGACACTCAGCGGACGCCCGGCGGCGAGCAAGGCAGCCTCGATGAAGTATTTGATTTCGCCTGCGTCCATCAGCTCTGCTCTTCCTGTTCCGGCGCCTCGTTGTCAGCAACGAGGCGTACCGATGAGGCAGCGCGCACGTGCAGTGGCGAGAATTCCTCAGCCTGTACCACCTCGATAACCGCTTCTTTGAGCAGCTCGAGGATAGCGATGAACGTGACGGCCACACCCATGCGACCCTCTTCGGCGTCAAACAGGTCGGCAAATCCCGTGAATTCGTTCGCGTCGATGCGCGAAAGAACCTCTGACATGCGCTGCCGCACCGACAGCGGTTCACGCTGCAGGTGCAGGTTGGAGAACATCTCCGCACGCTTGAGAACATCGTGGAATGCGAGCAGCAATTCCTTGAGCGTGACGTCGGGCAGCTGGGTAACGACCTTGCGTTCAGGCGCATCGGCATTGGCCACGAACGTGTCGCGCTCGAGGCGTGGCAGGTCCGCAATATCCTGTGCCGCCTTCTTGTAACGCTCGTACTCCTGCAGACGCCGTACGAGTTCGGCACGCGGATCTTCTTCTTCCTCTTCTTCAGTTTGCGGACGCGGCAACAGCATTCGCGACTTGATCTCGGCCAGCATTGCGGCCATGAGCAGGTATTCGCCGGCGAGTTCGAGCTGCAGTTCTTTCATGAGCTCGATGTACTGCACGTACTGCTGGGTAATCTCGGCAATCGGGATATCGAGGATGTCGATATTCTGGCGACGAATCAGGTACAGCAACAGGTCAAGCGGCCCCTCGAACGCCTCCAGGAAGACCTGCAGAGCATACGGTGGAATGTACAGGTCCTGCGGCAGCGTCGTTACCGGCTCGCCATCGACGACCGCGAACGGCATCTCGGACTGTGCGGGGCTCTGGCTCTCGTCCTGGGGAGGCTTGGGTGCGTCTTCGCGATTCAGGACTTTAAGGTCGGGTTTCATCGTGGTTCCGGCAGAATACAGGCGCATTCTAGCGCAAATTGCCGGTCAGGCCGCACTCGCATCACGGGTTCCCCGATCGAGTCATACAAGGCCACTGACGTCCCCTCGACCGGCTCTGAGCACCTGAACGCCGCCACCGGTCATGTCGAGCACCGTCGTGGGCTCGATGCCGGTCGCCCCCGCATCCACAATGACGTCAATCTCGTGACCGATGCGTTCCTCGATGTCGACGGGATCAGTCAGCGGCAGGTCTTCGCCGGGCAGCGTCAGGGTCGAACTCATGATGGGCTCGCCCAGCTCGTCGAGCACGGCGCGAACGAACGGGTGGTCAGGTACACGCAGGCCTATGGTTCTCCGCTTGGGATGCTGCAGGCGTTTTGGAACCTCGCGTGTCGCCGGAAGAATGAACGTATAAGGGCCGGGTGTCCGCGACTTGATGAGCCTGTATGCCCAGTTGTCGACTCGCGCGTAGGAACTGATCTCTGACAGGTCGCGGCACACCAGGGTGAAGTTGTGCTTCCTGTCCGTACGCCGGATGCGCCGCATTCTTTCGATGGCGCGTTTGTCCCCGATGTGACAGCCGAGCGCATAACTCGAATCCGTCGGATACGCAATGAGTCCGCCGGCGTGAATTGCCTCCACAATCTTCCCAACTCGCCGCGGCTGCGGGTCCGTGGGGTGCACTTCGATCAGTTTTGCCACGCGCGGATTTTAGGGGTTGCGGGACAAGACGCAAGGCCAAAAAACCCGGTATCATGCCGCTCCCCGATTTCGGAGCTCCGCCCTACATGCAGCTGTTGCTGGACTACCTGCCAATCGTCGCGTTTTTCGCCACCTACGTCGCCACCAAGGACATTTTCGTTGCCGTGGTCGTGATCATGGTGGTTGCCCCCATTGTGCTGGCCGCGCAGTGGTTCATGACGCGCAAGCTGAACAAGATGACGGCGATCTCCACCGGGCTGGTCGTCGCTTTTGGCGGTATCACGCTGTTGCTCGAGGATCCGGTGTTCTTTTACTGGAAACCGACGGTCTTCTACTGGGCATTCGCCCTTGCCTGCCTGATCAGCCATTTTGTCGGCCAGAAGACGATCGTGCAGCGAATGTTGCAGGCCGCATCCAAGACCAGCGATGCAACCCTGGAACTGCCGCAACAGCACTGGCGAACCTTGAACCTGATGTGGATTGCGTACGCGGTCGTCTGCGGCGCACTCAACATCTACGTCGCGTACTCGTTCAGCGAGTCCACGTGGGTCAATTTCAAACTCTTCGGCCTGCTCGGACTAACGCTGGTCTTCCTGGTCGTCCAGTCCGTCTGGATTGCTGCCGTCGCCGAGCAGGAAGCCGGACCGGACTCGGAGGCCTGAGGCGGTGACATCGAGAACGGAAACGATCGATGGCATGTTGCGAACGGCGTTCGAGCCGACCGAATTGCTGGTCAAAGACCAGAGCCATCTGCACGAGGGCCACGCAGGCGCCAAGGAAGGCAAAGGGCACTTTGACGTCACCATTGTGTCAGAGCAGTTCGATGGCCTGAATCGCATTGCGCGGCATCGATTGGTTTATGATGCGCTTGGCGCGTTCATGGAATCCGACATACACGCATTGCGTATTACTGCTTTATCACCGGCCGAGCGCCAGGCGCGCGGCTAAATCGACCTTTCGTAAAGAGGAACTTTCAAATGAATATTGATATCCGCTCCGCACGAGCAGGTGCCAGCGTGGCGCTTGCCGCAGCAGCAATTTTCGGCGGAGCCGCGGCCGCAACGGCGGAGACTGTGTTTACGGTAAATGGCGTTGCCGTCGACAGTACCGTTGTGGACATGTACCTGGAAAGCCGCATCCAGCGGCCTGCCGATCAGGCATCGGAAGAAGAGCGCGCTGTTGTACGGCAGGAACTCACTGACATCTACCTGCTGACAACGCAGCCGGCCGCCGTGGAGCTTGGCGAAGACCCCCGAATAAAGGCACAGATTGAATTGCAGAGTCGGGCCGTATTGGCGCAGGCCGTTGCCGCTGACTACTTTGCAAATAACCCGGCGTCTGAAGAGGACATTCTCGCCGCTTACGAGGAGCAGATGTCCAACTCGCCCAACCAGCAGTACAAGGCGCGCCACATCCTGGTTGCTACTCAGTCAGCCGCCGTTGACCTGATCGCGCAACTGGAAGAAGGCGCCGACTTTGCGGAGCTTGCCAAAGAGCACTCTACCGGCCCGACGGGGCCGAATGGCGGCGACCTTGGCTGGTTCTCACCCGACCAGATGGTAGGGCCGTTTTCGGAAGCCGTGAAAGCGCTCGACGATGGCGCCTTCACAACGGCTCCGGTTCAAACACAGTTCGGTTGGCACGTCATCCTTCGCGAGGACTCCCGCGATAATCAGCCACCCACTTTGGAGAGTGTTCGTGACACGCTGATTCAGCGTATCGAGCAAGCCAAGTTCACCGCGTACCTCGAAACTTTGCGCAACGAGCACAACGCTAATAACTGACTTAACTTAATAACGGTCTTCGAACCAAATATGGGCGCCTTCGGGCGCCCTTTTGGTATGCAACGAGGAGATTTGTGAATCGAATCACACCCCCAATTGACCGACGATTCTAGTATTCATTTCGAGGTCGCCCCTAATCGCTCGGGGGTGGTCTCTCCAACCCTCGCATCTCCCTTTTGGTGGATACGAGAACTAAGTCGGCAGGGACGCCGACTTTTTTAATTCCAAAGAAGAAAGGCCGCATAAAGCGGCCTTTCTTTTTGGGTTCCCTGGGAGACCACTATTGGGCCCCACCTCGCTAAGCGTTTTTGTTCGAGGCAGTTAGTTCCGCAGGAAAAGTCCAGTCCTGTCGATGACTGCGTCACCGAGCATGGTACCGCCGAGCGCCGGCTGTGTACCAATGACTGTAACGGCGGCCCCTACGCCACCAAAAGTGTCTCCACTGAGAGACGGTGTGTAATCGACTTCAAGCTCGCCGATCTGAACCGTGCCGAGAGTGTAGTCAACCGATGAGGGAATACCGGTGACGAATACCTCCGACACGCCAGGTACGTACACGTATGGCGAGACATCGACAGCCGTAGCGTCAACGCGCCCGGCGCCCGAAAGGTCGCCATAGACCATTACGTAATCGCCAACTTGCATACCGCCGATGGCATCCGCAGCAAACGAGACCGTCTGGCCAACCGCCATAAACGTTCCGTCGGCAGGATTAATGGAGTCGACAGGTCCGGCAAGCATCGGTGAGCCACTGCCAGAAATCGCATCCACGCCACTGCCGGAAATGGCATCTACACCACTGCCAGAAATTGCATCCACGCCACTGCCGGAAATGGCATCTACACCGCTGCCAGAAATGGCATCTACGCCGCTGCCAGAAATGGCATCTACGCCGCTCCCGGAAATGGCATCAACACCGCTGCCAGAAATGGCATCCACGCCACTGCCAGAAATCGCATCCACGCCACTGCCGGAAATGGCATCTACACCGCTACCGGATATCGCGTCCACGCCGCTGCCGGAAATGGCATCAACACCGCTGCCGGAAATGGCATCTACGCCGCTACCGGAAATGGCATCTACGCCGCTGCCGGAAATGGCATCAACGCCGCTACCGGATATTGCGTCCACGCCGCTGCCAGAAATGGCATCTACACCGCTACCGGATATTGCGTCCACGCCGCTGCCAGAAATGGCCATAACGGCGCTGTCTTGACTACCTGCAAGTGCAGCAGACGAAACTAAGACCGCAGCAAGCGTCGCTCCCAGGGTACACATTTCCCTGGCGCTTTTTGCGCTTTTCA
>JAAUYE010004931.1_pt1 | contig 12110 bp, 12 predicted proteins | sample 7278081 | NCBI WGS metagenome assembly JAAUYE01 (sample SAMN14350131, study PRJNA611818) | marine sediment metagenome | isolation source: surface marine sediment (0.6m) | place: French Polynesia: Moorea | collected 2018-08
AATAAAGAAAGTGATTAAAATAGTGAATTTACACATTAATTTATTTTATACATTATGAATAATAAAAGACTCTTTTCTTAAATAAATTGTTTAATATTATAATTTTTTTTTGTAAATAAGGGAATATAGTTTAATCTGGTAAAACATGTAATTTGCAGTTATAATTTATTGGTTCAAATCCGATTATTTCCATATTAGGAGAATAGCTTAATTCGGTAAAGCGTTGGTTTTCAAAACTAATGTTGAAGGTTCAAGTCCTTCTTCTCTTGATTAATTATTTTTTATTAAATAATTAATAAAACTATTATTTTTTTATAAATGTTTGTTATTACAAGTCCTTTAGAACAATTTGAAATTATTAATCTTTTACCTTTGTTTTATTATTCTTATAATTTAAGTTTTAGTAATTCTTCTTTATTAATGCTTTTTGTTGTTTTTGTTGCTATTTTTTGATTAAGTTTATCTTTTTTTAAGGTAAATTTAATTCCTAATTATTGACAACTTATGCATGAAGAATTTTATTTATTAACTTCAAGCATGGTTTCTGAAAATTTAGGAGTGAAAGGTCAAGTTTATTTTCCTTTTTTATTTTCTTTACATTTATTTTTATTATTTAGTAATTTATTGGGTATGATTCCATATAGCTTTACAATAACGAGCCATATTGCATTCACGTTTAGTTTATCTTTAGCTATATTTATTGGTATAAATATAGTAGGATTAAAAACTCATGGTTTAAATTTTTTTTCATTATTTTTACCTAGAAATGTACCTTTAATTATTGTTCCTTTGTTAGTTACTATAGAATTTTTATCATACATTGTAAAAGTTTTTACTCTAGCTATTCGATTATTTGCTAATATGACATCTGGTCATACTTTATTAAAAATAATTGCTGGTTTTTCTTGAACAATGCTTTTAGCTGGAGGAATATTATCGATTTTACATTTAATTCCATTATGTTTATTATTCGTTTTAATTGGTTTAGAATTAGCTATCGCTATTTTACAAGCGTATGTATTTACTCTTTTAACTTGTATTTATTTAAATGATGTTCTAGATTTACATTAAAAATTTACTTCAATGCCACAACTAGATAATTTAATTATATTACCGCAAATTTTTTGACTAACTGTTTTTTTTGGATTATTTTATTTTCTTTTAACATATTATTTTTTACCTTTTTTTTTAAAAGCAATTAATTCAAGAAAATATTTTTTAGAAAGTAATAAAATTAATGAAAGTAAATTAACGCATGAAATTTTTAATAAGAGAAAACTAATATTAAATGATTTAAACTCAAATTTTAATAAAATACGATCTATTTTATTTTTAAAAGTATTTAATATTAAATTTAGTTCTCAAAAAAATACTTTTAATTCAAAATTTTTAAAATTAAATAATAAATTATTAATTGCACTAAATAATTCAGTCTTATATTGTAATTTTTTTGTACTAAATACTATTGAATTTTACCCTAAAATATTAAATAAAAAAATAAAATAAATTATGTATTTACTTGTAATCTTTTTACCTTTATTTAGTTCTCTAAGTTTAGGATTTTATGGTCGTTGTTTAGGATTTTATGGTAGTGCTATTATATCTTTATTATGTTTAGGTTTTTCTTTTTTAATTTCATTACTAATTTTTTTTGAAATAGGTTTAAATGACCATATCATATTTATTGATTTATTTACTTGAATATTCTCTGATGACATTTTTATACGCTGAAATTTTTTATTTGATAACTTAACTAGCGTCATGTTAGTAGTTGTAACTTTTATTTCTTTTTTAGTTCATTTTTATTCTATTGAATATATGAAACTAGATCCGCATTTTCCACGATTTATATCTTTTTTAAGTATTTTCACTTTTTTTATGTTAGTATTAGTTACTTCTGGAAATTTAGTACAGCTTTTTATTGGTTGAGAAGGAGTAGGTTTAGCTTCTTACTTGTTGATAAATTTTTGATTTACTCGACTAAGTGCAAATAAAGCTGCATTAAAAGCTTTAATCGTCAATCGAGTAGGTGATTTAGGTATTTTAATGGCTATATTATTACTAATTTTAGGTTTAGGAGGTTCATTAGATTTTTTATTCATATTTTCAATTATTTCTTTATTAAATAATTTTTATATTGAATATTTTTGTTTTAGTTATCACTATATATCATTCTTAAGTTTTTTTTTAATTTTAGGAGCAATAGGTAAATCAGCGCAATTAAGTTTACATACTTGATTACCAGATGCTATGGAAGGTCCTACGCCTGTTTCTGCTTTAATACATGCAGCTACTATGGTAACTGCTGGGGTATTTGTAGTAATTCGTTTTTCTCCAGTTATTGAATTTTCTTCAATTATGCTAAATTTTTTAATTATTACTGGAGCTTTTACTGCGTTTTTTGCTGCTTTTACTGGTACTTTTCAACACGATTTAAAAAAAGTGATAGCTTATTCAACTTGTAGTCAACTAGGATATATGATTTTTTGTTGTGGACTTTCATGTTATAATGTAAGCTTTTTTCATTTATTTAATCATGCTTTTTTCAAAGCACTATTGTTTTTAAGTGCAGGTTCTGTTATACATTCATTAAATAATGAGCAAGACATGCGACGTATGGGTTCAGTTATTTTTTTCTTACCTTTAACATATTCAGTAATATTAATTGGTTCTTTAGCTTTAACAGGTTTTCCTTTCTTAACAGGTTTTTATTCAAAAGATATTATATTAGAAATTTCAACAGTATTTTGAAATAATAATACTCATTTAAACATTGGTTCTTTAGCTTGTTGACTAGGTACATTATCAGCGTTTTTTACTTCTTTTTATTCATTTCGTTTACTTTATTTAACATTTTTAAATAATACTGCTACAGTTAAATCAATATTAAGTTTTTCTCATGAAAGTTCTTTTTTTATAACTTTTCCTTTATCAATTTTAGGTATTTTAAGTATTTTTGTAGGATATTTATTTAAAGATTTTTTTATTGGTTTAGGTAATACAAGTTGAAATAACGTTATATTTTTTTGACCAGAATATAATTATTTTATTGAAAGTGAGTTTTTATCTATTTTCTCAAAATGAACTCCATTTTTTTTCACATTAGTAGGTTTTTTAATTGCTTCGTTTTTAAATTTATTTAATTTTCAATTAACTAGATATATAAAAAACCTAAATTTTTTATTCTTCTTTATTAATAAAAAATGGTTTTTTGATTTTTTTTATAATAAATATATTGTATATTCTATACTTAACTTTGGATATTTTATTTCTTATAAAAATATAGATAGAGGTTTTTTAGAGTTGATAGGTCCTGTAGGTGTAAGTTTGACCACAAAAAAAATTTTTACTATTTTGAACAGTCTACAAACTGGTCAATTAACTCATTATATTTTCTTTATTTCTTCATTTTTTTTTATTTTGAGTAATATTTTAATTTCAGGACATTCTTATATATTCATGTTATTAATTTTCTTCATTTCTTTATTCTATTTAATTTAAATTATTTTTTTAAATGGTTTATTGAGTTCATAGCTTAACGGTTAGAGCGTACGCGTGTGTTATGTTTGATGAATTGTTCATTAAAATCAATAACTTTAATTTTATTATAAGTGAAATTCTTATAAAACTATTTTTATTTTAAATTTTAATTCATATTTTTTTTGAAACAAATTAATAAAAAAATAAAGCTGAATTACTTATAGAGCAACTAAAAATGAAAACTAACAGTAATTTATTGAAAACAAAAATCTAATTAATTGTTATAAGTAAATGTATATAGATATTTTTTCTAAGCGTGCTATAAATATTTATTATTTTTTATTAATTTAATTTTGTAAAGTAAATTTCTTTTTAGATGTTAAAAAAAAAATTGAAAACATAATTTTATTTAATTTAAATTATTTCTTAAATTAATAAAATAGATCTATTGATTAAATTTTGTAATGAAAATTTTAATTTTTTATTCAATAAAACTAAGCTGTATGATGAAGAATTATCTTGTACAGTTTTAATGCAACGTTAATAAACAATATTTTCGATTGTAATTTGATAAGCGTAAGGTTGATCGTTCAATTCGATCTGAACTCAAAAAAAGTGAAATAAAAATAAATGAGTCTAATATTAAATTTTAATCCTCTTTTAGCAATAACTTTGTTACCTTTAATTGGTGTTTTTATAATAATATTTTTTGTTTCAGAAACTAATATTAGAATATTAAAAAATACTGCTTTTTTTTTTACTTCTTTTATTTTTTTGATTTCATTAATATTATGAATCAAATTTTCTACTAATTCAAGTTTTTTTCAATTTTTAGAAACTTATTATGTAGTTCCTTTTACAAATTTTAATTACACCATTGGGATAGATGGTATTTCTTTATTTTTTATTATTTTATCAACATTTTTAATTAACATTTGTATTTTGATAAGTTGAAATAATATTCGATTTTTTTTAAAAGAATATTTTATTAGTTTTCTTTTTTTAGAATTTTGTTTGATTCAGGTTTTTAGTGTGTTAGATATTTTTTTATTTTATATTTTTTTTGAAAGTGTATTAATTCCAATGTTTTTAATTATTGGAATTTGAGGCTCTCGAACTAGGAAAATTCGTGCAGCTTTTCAATTTTTTCTTTATACTTTAATAGGTTCATTTTTTATGTTAAGTGCAATTATTTACATTTATTCTATAAAAGGAACTACTGATTTACTAATTCTTTGATTTACAGATTTTTCTTATCATTTGCAATTAATTCTTTGATTTCTGTTTTTTTTTGGTTTAGCGGTAAAAATTCCCATGGTTCCTTTCCATATATGGTTGCCCGAGGCTCATGCAGAAGCACCTACAGCAGGCTCAGTTATTTTAGCGGGAGTTTTGTTAAAATTGGGAGGTTATGGTTTTTTACGCTTTACAATTCCATTATTCCCATTTGGTTGTTTATATTTTAGCCCATTAATTTTTTTGTTAAGTTTAATTGCAATCATTTATGGTTCTTTAACAACTTTACGTCAAATTGATTTAAAAAAAATTATTGCTTATTCATCAATTTCTCATATGGGTTTTGTAACTTTAGGAATTTTTTCTTTAAATATAAATGGAATCGAAGGAAGTTTAGTTTTAATGTTAAGTCATGGTATAATTTCAAGTGCAATGTTTTTTTGCATTGGTATTTTATACGATCGTTACGGAACTAGAATACTAAAATATTATGGAGGTTTAGTTCAAGTTATGCCGCTTTTTGTTATATTTTTTATGTTTTTCTCTTTTTCAAATATAAGTTTCCCGGGTACCAGTAGTTTTATTGGTGAGTTCTTAATTTTAGTAGGAATAATGAAAATTAGTTTATCACTAACTTTTTTGTCTTTGTTAGGTGTAATTTTATCTGCTAGTTATGCGATATGATTACTAAATAGAGTAAGTTTCGGAGTTTTAAAAACATTTTATTTTCTTTATTTTCAAGATATATCAAGAAGAGAATTTTGAGTTTTGCTTTTATTTACATTTAATGTTTTTTGGTTAGGTATTTATCCTAATAGTTTTTTGAATATAATTCATTTTAGTTCATTCAGTCTTTTCTATCAATTATCTTTTTAAATTTTTTTATACTAAATTAAAATTTTTTATATTAATGTATTATTGATTTTTCAGATATTTTTTTACTATTTTTTTACTATTTAGTTTTTTTTTTGATTTTGAATTTTTATGTATTATATTTATTTATTTTAATATTCATTTATATTTAGGTTTAAAATCTATTTTAAAAGATTATATACATAATATTAAAATAAATTTTTTAGTTAATTTTTTAATTAGATTATTTTTAGTTTTTATCTTTAATTTGATATTAGAAATTGCTTTTTAATTGTAAATGAATTTAAATATTTTTTATCTAAACGTTTATCCTTTGTTAAATGAACTTTTTTTATTAATTGTTATTAGTTTTTTTTTAATTTTTGGATCGTTTTTCAGTAATCTAGTAAAGTTTAGTTTTCCTTTATTAAATTACTGTATTAAATTTCTTTTTGGTCAAACTATTATATGTAGTTTTATTTTATTGCTAAATTCATCTCCGATATTTATTATTAATTGAAATTGTTTATTAATTTCAGATTCATTTGCATTTTATAATAAAATATTAACTATTTTTTTTTTAATAATTTGATTTTGTATTTATCAATCTTATAACAAAATTTTGAATTTTGAATTTTGAATTATAATTTTATTAAATTTAGTAGGTATCTTTTTTTTATTTCAATCATTTGATTTACTTTCAATTTATATAAGTATCGAATTTGTTAGTTTATCACTTTATGTATTAGCAAGTATAGATAGAAATTCAGAATTCTCCACTGAATCAGGTTTAAAATACTTTATATTGGGAGCTTTTGCGTCAGCTTTACTATTATTAGGTTTTTCATTACTATATAGTTTAATTGGTTTAACTAATTTACAAGATATTGCAATTTTTTTTTTAAGTTACAAGCTTAGTATAAATAGTTCTTTTAATTTAGGTCTTTTTATTAGTTTATTATGTATTGTTACTGCATTTTTTTTAAAGTTAGGAGCAGCTCCTTTTCATTTTTGATTACCAGATGTTTATGAAGGATGTATTACTCCAATTACTGCTTTTTTTTCATTAATTCCAAAAATAGGTATTTTAAGTTTAGTTATTAGATTTACTTTTATTTTAACAAATGATTATATTTTTAATAAAATTAATTTTTTTTTTTTAGTTGTTTTATTTTTATCTAATTTGATTGGAACTGCTGGAGCTTTTTTACAAAATAAATGAAAACGATTTATTGCTTTTAGTTCCATTAGCCATCTGAGTTTTTTTTTTATTAATTTTTGTACTTTTAATTCTAATCATCTAAGTAATTTTTTTTTTTATTTAATTATTTATTTAGTTTTAACATCTTCTTTTTTTTCTTTTTTTAATTCCTTTAATTTTTATAAATTTCCAAATTTTATTAATTCACGATTTTTAACTTCTTTAAATTATTTCAATTCATTAAATCCGTTAGCTGCTTTTTCTTTTTTAATAATTTTGTTTTCATTTGCTGGTATACCTCCTTTAGCTGGGTTTTTTTCAAAATATTTTGTGTTATATTCAGCAATATCTGAAGGTTTCTTAGTTTTAACTTTCTTAGTTTTAACTTTAAATTGTATTTCAGGATTTTATTATGTTAATCTAATTAAAAAAAATTATTTTAGTAATATTGATTTAATTTATTTACCAATATGTAACTTTAAATCTTCTGAGACAAATATTACTTTATTAAATATACTTATTTCATTTTTAATTTTAATTTCTATTAATTTTGAATTTATTTTTTTATTATCAAGTTTAATGCAAAAATCTTTTTAAATTAAAATTTACTATGATTTTAACTTTATTAAAAATAATTTCTTTAGTTTTGCCGTTATTAATTGCTGTTGCTTATACTACTTTGGCTGAAAGAAAAATTATGGCTTCAATACAAAGGCGAAAAGGTCCTGATGTTGTTGGACTCTTTGGATTGTTACAACCATTAGCAGATGGGTTAAAATTATTTGTTAAGGAAACTATTTTACCTTCAAGTGCTAATATAAGTATTTTTATTTTGGCCCCAATTTTAACTTTTTTATTTGGTTTATTAGCTTGATGTGTAATTCCTTTTGGTGAAGGACTTGTTTTAACTGATTTAAATATTGGAGTTTTGTATTTACTTGCAATTTCATCTTTAGGAGTTTATGGTATTATTATAGCTGGTTGATCTAGTAATTCAAAATATGCATTTTTAGGTTCTTTAAGATCAACAGCGCAAATGATTTCATATGAAGTTTCTATTGGTTTAATTATTATAAGTGTTCTTTTATGCGCAGGTTCATTAAATTTTTCTGAAATAGTTTTAGCACAACAAAATATTTGATATTTTATTCCACTTTTTCCAATAAGTTTAATGTTTTATATTTCAATTCTAGCGGAAACTAATAGAGCACCCTTTGATTTACCTGAAGCTGAAGCTGAATTAGTAGCTGGTTATAATGTTGAGTACTCAGCAATGGGTTTTGCTTTATTTTTTTTAGGAGAATATGCTAATATGATTTTAATGAGTGGTTTAACTGTAATTTTTTTTTTTGGAGGTTGGTTACCACCTTTACCATTCAATTTTTTTTTCTGAATTCCTTCTTCAGTATGGTTTAGTGGAAAAATAGCTTTATCTTTATTTATCTTTATTTGAATTAGATCTTCTTTTCCTCGATATCGATACGATCAATTAATGCGTTTAGGATGAAAAGTTTTTCTTCCTCTTTCTTTAAGTTTCATTTTTGTTATAAGTAGTTTATTATTAGTTTTCGATTGACTTATTTAAAAAAATATTAAAGTGAGAAATTATGAAATTAATTTTTAGTGAATATTATACAATTTTTATTTTTTTCATTTTTGCTACTATATTATCTTCAATTATTTTTTTATTATCTTATTTACTTGTATTTCAAAAAGCTGATCAAGAAAAATTAAGTGCTTACGAATGTGGATTTAATCCTTTTGAAGATGCACGATTAACATTTGATATTCGCTTTTATTTAGTTGCTATTCTTTTTTTAATTTTTGATTTAGAAATAAGTTTTTTATTTCCTTGATTAATTTCTTTAAAAACTATTAGTTTTTTTGGGTTTTGAATAATGATTGTTTTTTTAATTTTGTTAACTATAGGATTTATTTATGAATGATTTAAAGGAGCTTTAGAATGGGAGTAAATAAAAACCAGTTTTAGTTAATTATAAAATTAAAAAATAAAAATGTCTGTACTAACAAATACATTTTTAAATTTTTATAATACTTTAATTAATTTTTTAAGGAAACGTGAAAAAAATTAACTAAAAAATTAATATATACATATAAAAAAAATGCAAATTTATTTTTTATCTATTTATTTCAGTCAAAATAATATTTTTTTAACTCTAACGAATTCAAAAGGAGCGACTTTTTTTTGAAAATCATTAGGAATGTTTAAAACTAAAGGTTTAAAAAAATTAGTACCTTTAAATTTAAAAAATTTTATTTTTTTATGTTTTAACAAATCAATAATGAGTTCTTTAAATATTAAAATTCATGTAAGATTTAAAGGTTTTAATAAATGCAAAAAACTTTTTACAAAACTTTTATTAGGTGCTTTAGATGACAAAATTATATCAATTTGTGATAATTCTTTGAAGCCAAATAATGGTTGTAAACTTAAAAAGAATAGACGTTTGTAAACTATAATATGGCGAGATAGTTCAATTGGTTTAGAACAATAGAATCATAATCTGTAAGTTGTAGGTTCAAATCCTATTCTCGTTAGAAAAATTTGAATATAAATTGCGATAATAAGGCTAGAAAGCAAAGTGGTTTATGCAAAAGATTGCAAATCTTTTATGATTGGTTCGATTCCAATTCTAGCTTTTTATTTAATAGAGAGGTTAATACGAAATTATTAAAAAAAAATGAATATTACTTTACAAAGTGCAAAAATGATTGGAGCAGGATTAGCTACAATTGGATTAACAGGAGTTGGAGCAGGAGTTGGTATTGTTTTTGGATCATTAGTTATGGCCTATGCTCGCAATCCTTCTTTAAAACAACAATTATTTGGTTACACAATTTTAGGTTTTGCGTTAACTGAAGCTGTTGCTTTATTTGCGTTAATGATGGCTTTTTTAATTTTATTTACATAATATAAAATTATATATTATATTTATATTTTTTATTAGGGTATAATGTAAATAGGTAACATATTTGCTTTGGGTGTAAAAAATTGTAGGTTCAAGTCCTGCTACCCTAAAAAAAAGATGAATGGCTGAGTGGTTTAAAGTATCAATTTTGAAAATTGACATAAGAAAATATCTTATCGTAGGTTCGAATCCTATTTCATCTATAAAATTAACAAATAAAAACAACAATGTTTAGGTAGCTCAGTTCGGTTAGAGCATAAGGTTGAAAACCTTTGAGTCATAGGTTCGAATCCTATTCTAAACAATTAAAAAAATTATTTAATGGTAAATTTTTACATTTTAAAACCTTTTTCACCTAATTTATTAATTTATAAAAATCAATTATTTTCTTCTTTTTACTCTATATTTCATAGAATTTCAGCTTTAATTTTATTTATTTATTTAATTGTATTAATAAATATTTATTTATTTTCATTAAATGTTTATTTATTTAATTTATTAATTTTATCAAAATTAGTTTATTTCATTTTTTCATTTTTTCATTTTTTCATTTTGAAAATTAGTTTTTTTCACATATTAAATGGGTTAAAAATGATCTTTTATAATTTTAATTATTTAGAAAATAAATTTATATTAAATATTATAAATAACTTACTTATATTATTATTATTTATATTTTTATTATATTAAATTTTATTATAAATCAAAAAAAAAATAAAATGTTTCTACAAAAAACTGAAAAAATATTTATTAATAATTCGACTTGTATCAACGACCAATTTTCGTATATACGAATTTATAGGTGAAATCCTTACTTAAATTTAAAACCTTGATTTAATATTTTTCCATTAAAAGTTAAAAAAACATCTTCTTTAATGGTATTAGACATATTATTTATAATTAAAAATCAATTTGATTCTTCTTTAGCTTTTAGAAGATCTTGTAGAGAAGGTATATGTGGTAGTTGTGCAATGAATATAAATGGATTAAATAATTTAGCTTGTTTAACAAAATTTAATTTTACTAAACACAAATTTTTTACTATTTATCCTTTACCTCATATGCTTATTATAAAAGATTTAATTTGTGATTTTAGTAATTTTTTTAATCAATACAGATTAATTAAGCCTTGGTTAATTCAAAACAAAAAAAATTCAAATAATTTTGTTAAAACAAATTTACAATCTAAAATAGATAGATTTGAATTGGATGGTTTATACGAATGTATTCTTTGTGCTTGTTGCTCTTCAAGTTGTCCTAGTTATTGATGAAACTATAATAAATATTTAGGTCCTGCAATTCTTTTGCAATCTTATAGATGAATTATTGATTCAAGAGATGATTACAAAATTAAAAGATTAAAATTTTTAAATAATAATTTTCGAGTTTCTAAATGTCATAATATTTCTAATTGTACGAAAGTTTGTCCTAAAAATTTAAATCCTGCTAAAATTGTAAATTTTTTAAAATATTTTTCTAACATATAAATTTTTGGCGAAGAGAGCTAGGTAGGTTTAGTTTTAGTTTGTGACTCTAAAGTTCGTGGGTTCGAATCCCATTCTTCGCCCTTTAAAAATAAATATTTTATATGTTAATTGAAAATTTATTATTTTATTTGTTCTATTTATTTGTTTTATTTTCAGCTTTAATGGTAATTTTGTCAGAAAATGCTGTGTATTCAGTTTTATTTTTAATTTTAACATTTTGTAATATTGTTTTTTTATTAATTTTAATGGGTGCAGAATTTATTTCTTTTTTATTACTTATTGTCTACGTAGGAGCAATTGCTGTTTTATTTTTATTCGTAGTTATGATGTTAAATATAAAAAAAATGAAAAAAAAATTAAATTTTTTTTTCATTTATTATGCTCCTTTACTCTTTGTTTCAATAATTTTTTTAATTGATTATTTTCAAAATTTATGTGTGATTTTTGATGTTTTAAAACAAATTTACACAAATTTAAGTTTTATTAATTGATTAAATGAATTAGAATTTATATCAAATATAGAAACAATTGGAAACAATTTATATACTAATTATTCATTTTTATTTTTAACTGCAGGATGTGTATTATTGGTTGCGATGGTTGGTGTTATTGTATTGACTATTCATCAAAAAACAACTTTTTTATTAAAAAAACAATCTATTAATTTTCAATTAGTTAGAAACTCAAAAAATATTATTAAATTTGTAAATTTAAGAAAAATATAAGCGGGTATGATGGAAATTGGTAGACATGTTAGATTTAGATTCTAATTTACTAAATAAATTTGTAAATGAGGGTTCAAATCCCTCTACCTGTAATATAACATAGAAAGCCTTTATCTTGTAAAAGATGTTTAGTATAATCCTCCTCTTCTTATCACACTTTTTAAAAAGTGTGATAAGAAGAGGAGGATTATACTAAACA
>JAAUYE010208235.1_pt1 | contig 12097 bp, 7 predicted proteins | sample 7278081 | NCBI WGS metagenome assembly JAAUYE01 (sample SAMN14350131, study PRJNA611818) | marine sediment metagenome | isolation source: surface marine sediment (0.6m) | place: French Polynesia: Moorea | collected 2018-08
CTCGTCGCGACTGACGCGATCGGCATGGGCCTTAACCTCGATATCAACCACGTCGCTTTCTCGGGACTTCGCAAGTTCGACGGGCGGCGCATGCGTGACCTGCAACCAAATGAACTGGCCCAGATTGCCGGGCGGGCGGGACGCTATATGCGCCCCGGCACCTTTGGGGTGACCGGAGAAGCGCCACCGCTCGGCGAAGAGGTTATCGAGGCGATTACCGGACATCGCTTTGCGCCAGTGCGCAAACTGCAGTGGCGAAACCCCCGCCTCGAATTCGGAAACCTCCACAGACTCGTTCAGTCGCTCGAAGCAGCGCCCGAGGATGAATGGCTGGTACGTGCCCGAGAGGCAGATGATCTGGGCGCGCTCAAAACGCTTGCGCAGGTGGCGGAGGTCGCAGCTCGCGCCAGTGACGCGCGATCTGTTCAGCTTCTGTGGGACGTTTGTCGGATCCCGGACTTCCGCGGCATCAGCCATCAGGAACATGCGCAGCTCTTGGAACGCATCTATGGCTTCCTGCATGAACACGCCGAAGTCCCCGATGATTGGATGGCGCGGCAGGTGAAACGCATCGACCGGACCGACGGCGACATTGACACGCTGTCGAAGCGCCTCGCGTACATCCGTACGTGGACGTACGTCGCGCAACGGCGTGGATGGTGCCGCGACGAATCGGATTGGCGTGCCGAGACCCGCAGGGTAGAAGACCGTTTGTCGGATGCGTTGCACGACGCCCTGACACAGAGATTTGTCGATCGGCGGACCAGTGTGCTGCTTCGCCGGTTGAAGCAAAGGGAGGGCCTTGTGGCCGAGGTGAACGACAAGGGTGAAGTGACGGTCGAGGGCGAATTCGTCGGCCGTCTCGAGGGGTTCCGCTTTCATCAGGATGCCAGCGCAACCGGAGAAGAGGCGAAAACCGTCAGGCAGGCAGCCATTCAGGCGTTGCAACCCGAGTTCAATCTGCGTGCCGACCGGTTTTACAACGCACCGGACACCGAAATGGATGTCACAGAGCAGGGCGGCCTGATGTGGGGCGAGCATGCGGTCGGCAAGGTAGTCAAGGGCGACGAGGCGTTAAAACCGCAGGTTCGAGCTTTCGTCGACGAAGAAGCTGGACCGGACGTTGCCGAAAAGGTGCGCCGCCGGCTTCAGCACTTCATCGACCGGCGTGTTGCTGCCCAGTTCGAGCCCCTTTTGGCGATCGGCCGTGATGAAGGGTTGACGGGTCTTGCCCGTGGATTTGGCTATCGTCTTGTCGAGGCGCTGGGCGTCATCCAGCGAAGCGATGTGGCAGAGGAGGTCAAATCGCTTGACCAGGACGCTCGCGGCCTCCTGCGAAAGCACGGGGTACGCTTTGGGCAATTCACGATCTTTCTCCCCGCGCTACTGAAACCCGCACCGACGCGTCTTCGACTTGTCCTCTGGTCCCTTACCGAGGATTTCGACGAGTTCCCCGAAAGCCCGCCGCCGGGCCTCGTAACCATCCCGGTCGTCAAGGATTCCCCGAAAGGCTATCACCTGCGTTCGGGCTATCGCGCCGCCGGTGACCGGGCGATCCGCATAGATATGCTTGAACGGCTGGCCGACATGCTGCGCCAGCAGGACACCCGCGGTGGATTTGAAGCGACAGCGGATATGCTGTCGATCACCGGCATGACGCTTGAGCAGTTCGCGAATCTGATGGAGGGGCTCGGCTACCGCGCCGAACGTGGTGAGCGTGAGAAGACAAGGCCGGACCCCGCGCCGGCAAGCGAAGCCGATGCCAGCGAGGCGCCGGCGGAAGAGGAGACGGCAGAGCCAGACCCTGATGCCCCCGGTGTCAGCGCAGCCGAGGCCATACCTGAGGCAGACCAAGGTGACGCGCCGCAGGACGCGATGCCGAAAAGCGAGGCCGAGGCGACCGAGGCTCCGGGTGACCTTGAGGCCAATCCCGAACCGGAGGGACCTGACGTTGAGGTTTTCTACACGTTCACCTGGGGGGGGAATCGTAGCGGTCAGCGTCGTGGTGATGGGCGGCCTCAGGGCAAAGGCAAGGGCAAGCCTCGCGGCAAAGGCAAACCTAGGAGCGACGGCGGCGGCAAGCCCAAGACGTTCCAGTCCAAGCCTCAGCGCAAGGATCGCATCGATCCTGACAATCCCTTCGCTCAGGCCCTGATGGGCCTGAAGGATGGCAAGTCCTGACCGAGGCCTCTTCGCAACGGCTCGACCAATGGCTGTGGCATGCGCGGTTTTTCAAGACCCGCGGGGTTGCCACCCGGCAGGTCTCGGCCGGACATGTGCGCGTGAACGGCGAAAAGGTGCTGAAGGCTGCGTTCCCGCTCCGCCCGGGTATGACGCTGACGTTTCCGCAGGCACGGCGAATTCGCGTGGTGCGAGTCGAGGCGCTTGCGACCCGACGTGGCCCGGCGCCTGAGGCGCGGTCGCTTTATTCCGACCTGACGTCCGACACCGAAATCCCGTCCCCCCGGAACCCGCGCTTTGAGGGAAAGGGGCGCCCATCTGGGAAGGATCGTCGCAAGGCGCGTCTTTCCGGGCCTGACTGGCTTGATTGAGCGGGGTCCAGAGGGTAGGAGCGAACGGCCAGCCGCGATGAGTATGCGCTTATGACCTATATCGTCACTGACAATTGCATTGCCTGCAAATACACCGATTGCGTTGAGGTCTGCCCTGTGGATTGCTTCTACGAGGGTGAGAACATGCTGGTCATCCATCCCGACGAATGCATCGATTGCGGCGTCTGTGAACCGGAGTGCCCGGCGGATGCGATCCGTCCAGACACAGAGCCGGACATGGAGAAATGGGTCGAATTCAATCGCAAGTATTCTGAGGAATGGCCTGTGATCATCACAAAGAAGGATCCCCTGCCCGGCGCCGACGAAATGGATGGCAAGGAAGGCAAGATGGAACTCTTCTCGGCAGCAGCTGGTGAGGGCGGGTGAGCGAATCGACGCCATTCCTGATGACGTAAGGGAAGGTTGGGCAAATTTGCCAAGAATCCAAGGGTACATGGTGAAAATGGCATGTAACTTGGAAATCCGCCGTTTTTTTGCTATATTTCCATGACAGAGCGCTCGGTGGAGGAGGAATCCCCGCTAGGGTGGCCGGAGACAGGGATAGATGCGACGGGAAGATGTGTGTGTTCCCGCCGGTTTTTTGTCGCCCGGTTTTGGGGGTTGAAAGGGAAAAGGTCTGAATGAGCAAAGCTAAGAAAATGGAATTCCGTCCGAACGATTTTGTCGTCTATCCGGCTCACGGTGTCGGCAAGATCGTCTCGATCGAAGAACAGGAGATCGCGGGCATCACGCTCGAGCTCTTCGTGATCTCTTTCGAAAAGGACAAGATGACGCTTCGAGTGCCGACGAACAAAGCGGCCGAAGTCGGCATGCGCACGTTGTCCTCTCCCGATGTGGTGACCAAGGCGATGACGACGCTAAAGGGCAAGGCCCGCGTCAAGAAAGCCATGTGGTCGCGCCGGGCACAGGAATACGAACAGAAGATCAACTCGGGCGATCTGATCGCTATTGCAGAAGTCGTTCGGGATTTGCACCGTGCTGACGATCAGCGCGAGCAGAGCTACTCGGAACGTCAGCTTTACGAAGCTGCCCTTGAGCGCCTGACGCGGGAAATAGCGGCTGTCGGTGGCTCCGACGAAATCGATGCACAGAAAAAGGTGGACCAAGTCCTTATCGGACGCGCTGCCTGAACGTCAGCTCATTACGGAATGAAAACGGCGCCCAACGGGCGCCGTTCTTTCTTGTCTGAGCGAACGAGTTACTCCGCCGGCACCGCAAGATCGAGGCCCTCGATCGGGACCTCCAGCTTGTCCAGCATTTCTTTTGGGCATACCTGCAGAAAGTTGCCTTTCTCGTCGTCCCAGTGCTGGCGAATCGCCTCTGCAGCTTTCGAGCCCGTTTCCGCGTGGTGAGTATCGATGAGGAACTTCAACTCATCCATGTAGTGGCCTTCGTTGACCGGTACGACCACGAGACTTTCCAGATTCATCATGTCCATGGCCTGACCGTCGGGGTCGTAGAGATAGGCCATGCCACCTGTCATGCCGGCCCCGAAGTTCGCGCCGATCGAACCGAGAATGACGGCGATCCCGCCCGTCATGTACTCGCATCCGTTCGAGCCGCATCCCTCGATCACGACCTTGGCGCCCGAGTTTCGGACGGCAAAGCGCTCGCCCGCGCGACCAGCCGCGAATAGATATCCGTCGGTGGCCCCGTAGAGCACCGTGTTACCGATGATTACGTTATCACGTGCGTTGAGCGGTGAGATCATGGGTGGGCGGACGACGACTGTGCCGCCGGAAAGCCCCTTGCCAACATAATCGTTGGCGTCTCCGGACACCTCCAGGCGAAGCCCGGGCGCAGCGAATGCACCAAGAGACTGCCCCGCCGACCCCTGCAACTTGACCGTCAGGTGATCCTGCTGCAGCGCGTTCCGCATTCCGAACTTCTTCACGATATGGCTCGACGTCCGGGTACCGATCGTCCGGTGCGTGTTTTGCACGGCGTAAGAGAGCTGCATCTTCTCGCCATCTTCCAGGAAGCGTTTGGCGTCCTTGACGATCTCGGCATCCAGTGTGTCCGGCACTTTGTTCCGCTTGCGCTCGCGGTCGTAGACGATGCGGTCGGCCCCATCGACGGTGATGAGCAGAGGGTTCAGGTCGAGGTCGTCCAGATGCGCCGAGCCGCGGCTGACCTGGCTCAGAAGGTCGGCACGGCCGATCACCTCGTCCAGAGACCGCGCGCCGATCTTGGCAAGAATTTCGCGAACTTCCTGCGCATAGAAGGTGATCAGGTTGACCACTTTGTCGGCGGAACCCGTGAATTTCTCACGCAGGCGTTCGTCCTGCGTACACACGCCGACCGGGCAGGTGTTCGATTGGCACTGGCGCACCATTATGCAGCCCATCGCAATCAGGGCGGCGGTACCGATGCCGTACTCTTCGGCGCCCATCATCGCCGCCATCACGATGTCACGTCCGGTGCGAAGTCCGCCGTCCGTCCGGAGTGTCACCCGGTCGCGCAAATTGTTCATCGCGAGGACTTGATGCGCCTCAGTCAGACCCATCTCCCATGGAAGTCCCGCGTATTTGATTGAAGTTGCCGGCGATGCGCCGGTACCGCCGTTGTGGCCCGAGATCAGAATGACATCGGCCTTGGCCTTGGCCACTCCCGCCGCGATGGTGCCCACACCGGAAGCCGCCACCAGCTTTACCGTCACCTTGGCTCTGGGGTTGATCTGCTTGAGGTCATAGATCAGTTGAGCGAGATCTTCGATCGAGTAGATATCGTGGTGCGGCGGTGGGGAAATGAGAGTCACGCCCGGCGTCGAGTGGCGAAGCCGCGCAATCAACGACGTGACTTTCATGCCGGGGAGCTGACCGCCCTCGCCGGGCTTGGCGCCCTGGGCAACCTTGATCTCGAGTTCTTCGCACTGATTCAGGTACTCCGCGGTCACGCCAAACCGGCCGGATGCAACCTGCTTGATCTTGGCCGACGGGTTGTCGCCATTCGGTTCAGGGTGAAAATGCGCCGGGTCTTCGCCGCCCTCGCCCGAGTCGGACTTGGCGCCGATACGATTCATCGCGACGTTGAGCGTCTTGTGCGCTTCGGGGCTGAGCGCACCGAGCGACATACCGGGCGTGACGAACCGCTTGCGGATCGACGTGATCGATTCCACCTCGTCGAGTGGAACTTCCTTGGCCAGCGGCTTGATGTCCAGAAGGTCGCGGAGATGAATCGGAGGTGCCGACCGCATCTTTGCCGAATACTGCTGCCAGAGGGCATAGGACGCGTTGTTGCATGCCGCCTGCATCATGTGCATGGCCTGTGCTTCCCAGGCATGGGTCTCACCCGATCGCCGCGCCTTGTAGAAGCCGCCAATCGGCAGCACGCTGTCGCCGAGGAACCCGCGCGTGTGGACCTCTTCGGCCTTGCGCTGAAGTCCCATGACGCCAATGCCCGAGATCCGTGAATGCATGCCCGGGAAGTACTCGTTGACCATCGCCCGGCTAAGGCCGACGGCTTCAAAGTTCAGTCCACCGCGATAAGACGAAATAACGCTGATGCCCATCTTGGACATGATTTTCAAAAGACCAGCGTCGATCGCCGCGCGATAACGCGCAACTGCCTCTGTCAGGGTGCCGTCAATGAGGCCCCTCCCTATCCGGTCGGCGATCGAATCTTCGGCCAGATAGGCGTTTACCGTCGTTGCACCGCAACCGATCAGAACAGCGAAGTAATGCGGGTCGATGCATTCTGCCGCTCTCACGTTCAGCGAGCAGAAAGTCCGCAGTCCCTTTCGCGTCAGCCACGAATGCACCGCGCTGGTCGCAAGGATCATCGGCATACCGACCTTGTCGGTGTCCTGATGCTGATCTGTCAGAACGATGTGACCTGCTCCGGAGCGGACGGCGTCCTCGGCCTCTGAGCGGATGCGTTTCAGGGCATCGCTCAAGGCACCCTGTGCGCCACCGGCCGGAAAGGTGCACTCGATCTCGACCATATCGGCGCTGAACGAGTCGACCATCCGGTCGAACTGGGCGTTGCCAAGGAACGGGCTGTCCAGAACGATGATTTCAGTCTGGCTCGAATCTTCGTCCAACACGTTCTTGAGGTTGCCGAACCGGGTCTTGAGGCTCATCACCCGATACTCACGCAAGCTGTCGATCGGCGGATTCGTCACCTGGCTGAAGTTCTGCCGGAAATAGTGGCTGAGCGGCCGATACTTCTCGGACAGAACAGCTGAGGGAGTATCGTCGCCCATGGACGCGAGCGTTTCTTTTCCGTCCTCGGCCATGGGCGCGAGAATTTGTTCCAGCTCTTCGATGGAATAGCCCGCCGCGATTTGCCGCTGGCGCAGTTCGGCCCCTTCGAAAAGCGGTTTCTCCGTCAGCCCTTGCAACTCGTCGTCGAGTTCGGTGATCTTGCCGACCCATTCGCCGAATGGCTGGCTTGCCGCAAGGGCGTTCTTGATCTTGGTGTCATGGAACAGCTTGCCGTCCTTCATGTCGACGGCAATCATCTGTCCGGGGCCAAGCGCACCTTTCTCGACAACAGTCGCCTCGTCCGTGGGCACCATACCGGTTTCGGACCCGGCGATCAGCAGACCGTCGCCTGTCACGGTATACCGCATTGGACGAAGACCATTCCGGTCGAGACCGGCGCAGACCCAGCGTCCATCTGTCATGGCCAGTGCTGCGGGGCCGTCCCACGGCTCCATCACCGAGTTGCAGTAGGAGTACATATCGCGCCACGCCTGGGGCAGTTCGACGGCCTGCTTTGACCAGCTTTCGGGAACCAGCATCGTCTTGGCCATCGGTGCGTTCCGTCCGGCGCGCACAAGGACTTCGAACACGGCATCGAGCGCAGCCGAGTCCGATGCGCCGTTCGCGATGATCGGCTTGATGTCTTCGGCCATCTCGCCGAAGTAGTTCGATGCCATCCGGATTTCGTGGCTCTTCATCCAGTTCACGTTGCCCTTCAGCGTGTTGATCTCGCCGTTGTGCGCAAGCATGCGGAACGGCTGGGCAAGCCACCACTGCGGGAACGTATTGGTCGAATAGCGCTGGTGATAGATCGCGAATGCGCTCTCGAACCGCTCGTCCTTGAGGTCCGGATAGAATTCGGCCACCTGTTCGGCCAGCATCATGCCCTTGTAGATGATCGACCGGCAGGACAACGAGCAGACATAAAGCTGCGGTACCTGTGCTGCAAATGCGGCTTTCTCGATACGGCGGCGGATGACGTAAAGCTCGCGCTCGAAGGTTTCTTCGTCGACGCCTTTCGAGTTCGAGATCAGGATCTGTTCGATCTCGGGCCGGGTCGCATTGGCCTTTTCCCCAAGGACGGTGATATCGACCGGGACGTGACGCCATCCATAGATGTAATATCCCATGCGCAGGATCTCGGTTTCGACGATCGTGCGGCAGGTCTCCTGCGCGCCGAAATCGGTTCGCGGCAGGAAAACCTGACCGACTGCCAGAAGCTCACCTTCGCGCGGCTCGTGACCGGTGCGCTTGATCTGACCGCCAAAGAACCGATGCGGAATCTGCACATGGATGCCTGCGCCGTCGCCGGTCTTGCCGTCGGCGTCGACGGCTCCGCGGTGCCAGACAGCCTTGAGCGCGTTAATGCCGTTCTCCACAACCTTACGGCTTTTCTTGCCATCGATGGACACAACCAGTCCGACGCCGCAGGACGCGTGTTCGTCATCGTCCCGATAAAGCGAATGTTCGGTCATCCACCGGCGGCGATCTTCCTCGCGGGCCACCCAATCGGCGTCGTACTTGGTCATGTTTGATCTCCTTCACCCGAGAAGAATGCTTCGACTTCGGCCTTGGTCATTCCATGGAGGTCCCCAGCAAACGCATAGCCGGAGGGACGTTTGTCTACGTAGAGTTCGCCCACCAACGTCATGTTGCCCGCATTCTCAAAGAGGCCTGCAGCGACGTGTGGAACACCCTGATAGGGGCCTTCTGCGGTGACCCGGTAGAAAAGAGGGCTGCCGCACTCGTCACACCATGCGCGTTCAGCCCAGGATGACGTCTGGCGCGTCTTGACGGGACCTTCGATCACCAGATCATCGGGCTTGGCTTCTATCGCCATCATTCCGGAACTGGTCCAGGCACGGCACATATCGCAATGGCAGATGTGCATCGTGTCCTTTGTCGGCGTGATTCCGACGGTGCAAGCGCCGCAGAGGCAAGTGCCCGACAATGTCTGCATGTCCCAGTTTTCCTTGTTTCACGCGGCCACCCCTGCAGGTCGGGCTCGCTGTCTTTTGGAAGACGTTCTGATCTTACTCAGCAGCGACCTGCGCAGCCGTGTTGAATCTTGCGAGCATGGCGTCTGCCGCCTCACGACCGTCACGAATGGCCCAAACCACGAGAGAGGCGCCCCGCACGATGTCGCCGGCGGCGTATACGCCGTCGAGACTTGTTTCGTGGGTGCGAAAATCTGACTTGATAGTGCCCCACCTGGTGACATCGAGACCGTCGACGCCCCAGAGCTTGGGCAGATCCTCCGGCTCGAAACCAAGCGCCTTGATCACGAGATCGGCGTCTTCGATATAGTCCGAGCCCTCGATCAGTTCCGGCACCTGTCGACCGGTCGCGTCCGGCGCACCGAGACGCATCTTCTGTACGATGACGCCCTCGACCGTGTCACCGGTGAAGCCCTTCGGCGCCGACAGCCAGACGAACTCCACGCCCTCCTCTTCGGCGTTTGCGACCTCCCTCTGGGAACCCGGCATATTGGCTCTATCCCTGCGATAGAGACACTTCACGCTCGACGCGCCCTGACGGATGGCTGTGCGGACGCAGTCCATTGCCGTATCGCCGCCACCGATAACGACGACGCGCTTGCCCTCGGCATTCAGCTCGCCGCTATCGAACTCGGGAACTTCGTCGCCAAAACTCTTGCGGTTGGACGCGGTCAGATAGTCGATCGCCCGTACGATCCCGCCGGCGCCCGCTCCGGGGCCGCCGAGATCACGACTCTTGTACACGCCCGTCGCGATGAGGACCGCGTCGTGTTTCTTGCGCAGCTCGTCAAAAGTGATGTCTTCACCAACATTGCAATTCAGAACAAACTCAACACCTCCGTCTTCAAGCTGTTCGTTGCGTCGCATGACGACGTCTTTTTCCAGCTTGAAGCCCGGAATGCCGTAGACAAGCAGTCCGCCCGAGCGGTCGTAGCGATCGTAGACGGTCACTTGAATGCCGGCGCGGCGCAGTCGGTCCGCCGCGGCAAGTCCGCCTGGCCCGGCACCGATAATGCCGACGCTTTCGGAGCGCTCGACTGAAGGCCGGATCGGCTGAACCCAGCCCTTCTCCCATGCCGTGTCCGTGATGTATTTCTCGACCGAGCCAATCGTGACCGTGCCGTGGCCGGATTGCTCGATGACACAATTGCCTTCGCATAGCCGGTCCTGCGGGCAGATACGACCACAGATCTCGGGAAATGTGTTGGTAGCCTGACTGACCTCGTAGGCCTCCTGAAGGCGACCCTCGGCGGTCAGCATCAGCCAGTCGGGAATGTTGTTGTGCAGGGGGCAATGCGACTGGCAGTAGGGCACGCCGCATTGGCTGCAGCGGCTAGCCTGCTCTTTCGCTTTTGCATCGGCGTATTCCGCATAAATCTCTCCGAAGTCCTCACGGCGCTCACTGGCATCCCGCTTCTCGGGCATATCCCTGGGAACGGACACGAACTTCAACATCGGATTCTCGGCCATGCGCGCGACTCCCTGAGCTTTCTTGAACCGCCCTCATACGGACCTTGGACAGAAAAGAAAAGGCAATTATGCTGACCTAAATTCTGAAATTCGCACATGAATTCTCAGGCGCCACGCTGCGCCCGCAGCAAAAAAGGTCCGGTTCGGTTCTTAATTGGCTCTTTTTGGCCGAGTCTCAGTCAGTTAGAAAGAAGGGGCTTTCTGCGTTGCAACGGATATCATGCCGCTCTTCCACCTAATTCTTGTAGCGATTGTTCAGGGAGTTACCGAATTCCTGCCGATCTCGTCGTCCGGTCACCTGATTCTGCTGCCGGCTCTTGCCGGTATGGAGGATCAGGGACAGGTGATCGACGTGGCCGTACACGTCGGAACACTGGGAGCGGTAATGATCTATTTCAGGTCCGAGACGGCGTGCCTGTTTCGGGGTCTGCCATCGGTCCTGAGGGGACGGATAGACAGCCAGGACGCATGGCTCGCACTTTGTCTCATCGTGTCTACCATCCCTGTGATGATTTTCGGCCTTTTTCTTGCGGTCACGGGTCTTAATGATGCACTTCGGTCCATCGTCGTGATTGGATGGGCCACTCTGGGCTTTGCGCTTGTCCTGTTCTGGGCGGACCGTACCGGCGTCGAGACCAAGACGGCGGACAAATGGTCTCTGAAGGATGCCGGCGCCATGGGGCTTTGGCAGGTCTTGGCCCTCATTCCAGGGACGTCGCGGTCCGGCATCACAATAACCGGCGCACGTACTCTTGGGTACGAGAGGACCGCCGCGGCGCGCCTGGCCATGCTGATGTCGATTCCAACCATCCTGATGGCCGGCATGCTCACCGGATCGCAGGCCGTCTCGGAGATGGATGGCGCTGTGCTGCGAGATGCCGGGATCGCCGCAGTCCTCTCCTTTTTCGCGGCCCTGGCTGCGTTGGCGTTCATGATGCGGCTGTTGCGCAGTGTCAGTTTCACGCCCTACGTTGTCTACCGGGTTTGTCTTGGCGTTGCGATACTTGCCTATGCCTATGTCTAGGGCCGCAGGTTCTTGGCGCTCTCCTTAAGCGCCTCGTACTGACCGGATGGGCGGAACATCCAGAGATACGACGGCAATACAGCTTCAAGCGCGGTTGGCTGAATGCCAAGATCGGCAAAGGTTTTTGCCCTTTCTGAGACGACGTTGTCGTGGGCAAGCTGTTTGATCTGATCGAGCGTGACCGGCGCCGGTGCGAGACCCAGAGTGACAAACTTGAGCGCGGCAAAGACCCGCGCCACCGCGCGCCCGGCCCAGAACGGGAGCCCGATGATGAGCCGACGTCGGCGTATGACCGTAAGCATCTGGCGAATGAGGTCGCGGAATGTGTCGACGTCGGGCCCGCCCAGTTCGTAGACGCCCGGTGCAGCGTCTCCCAGAACGGCCAATTCCGCCGCATGGGCAACATCATCGACATGGACCGGCTGAAACCGGGTTTCGGCCCCGAATAGGGGAACGATAGGCGAAATCCGCGCCATAGAAGCGAAGCGGTTGAAGAACTCATCCTCATTTCCGAAGACGATTGATGGCCGCAGGATCACAGCATTCGGCATTGCCTCCGCAACCGCAATCTCGCCCAACCCCTTGGTGCGGGCGTAGTTGCTGTCGCTCTCAGGGTCGGCGCCGATGGCAGAAAGCTGGACAATCCGCTCTACGCCTTCCTCAGCGGCGATCCGGGCTATCCGCGCGGCCCCCTCGTGCTGGAGAGCGTCAAACGTGTTCTTCCCGCTTTCTTCGAGAATACCAACACAGTTCACCGCAGCATCCACACCATGCATGACCTGCCGTACGCTGTCATCGTCGCGAATGTTGCAGAACACCGGCTCAACC
>JAAUYE010101630.1_pt1 | contig 12089 bp, 9 predicted proteins | sample 7278081 | NCBI WGS metagenome assembly JAAUYE01 (sample SAMN14350131, study PRJNA611818) | marine sediment metagenome | isolation source: surface marine sediment (0.6m) | place: French Polynesia: Moorea | collected 2018-08
CGCCGATGATCGCGTCCATGTCGGCGAAGCCCGTGAGGATCATGCGGACGGTGGAAGGGTGCTTCTTCGAGGCCTCGCGCAGGAAGTCGACGCCGCTCATGTTCGGCATGCGCTGGTCGGAGAGCACGACGGCCACCGGTGCCTTCTCGTCGAGCAGCTCGAGGGCCCGCCGGGCGTCGGTCGGCGTATGGACGTCGTAGTCGTCCTCGAAGGTGAAGGTCATCGTCTCGAGGATGGCCTCCTCGTCGTCGACGACCAGGATGCGGGGACGGTCCTCCTCCCCCATCACCACCCGTAGGACTTGCTGGTCTTCTTCTTCGCCTCGTCCCTCGCGTCGCGCGCGTCGATGTCGGCGCGGATGCGCTTGCGGTCGTTGTCGAGGCGCTGCTTGAGACGGTCGCTGCCCGGCTTGGCCCAGGGACGCTGCTCGGAAGAATCGCGGGCCGCGCAGAACTTGCGGTAGCCCCACAGCTCGTTCTTGAACTCCTCCTCGATGAACTTGACCATGATGGCGTCGTCGAGGAAGCCGAGACCGGGGATGTGATCGGGGATCAGGTCTTCGGGGTTCGCGAAGTAGGCCAGCGCCGCGAGCACCTCGTCGCGCACGCGCTTGGGCGCCGCGTACTCGTCGTCCTGGATGAGGTCCACGAGATCCGCGAGCACGCCGATCGCCTCGATCACGAAGCCCGGCGTCTTCCTGTTCGCGCGCACCTCCTTCACGATGCCGCGCGCCTCGCGGATGACGGCGTTGGCGTCCAGCTCCTTGGCACCGCGCTTCGCCTTCCGGTAGAGGGACCGGAAATAGTCCGCGTCGGCCTCGTCGAGGGTGAAGGTGACCTTGAACTTGGACATCCGGGCTCCTGGGGGGTGACCGGACTCTATCAGTACCGCGCGTACCCGATCAAGCGATCCATCGAGCGCGACCACTCGCCGTCCCAACGCTCCAGGACCACGCTCCCGGGGCTCTTGCCACCCTCGAGCTGCTCGTCGATCGGCGCCAGGTAGGAGGTCTCGTCGGGGTCGCGCGAGCCTGCGTGGGCGATGCGCGAGAGCCCGGCGCGGGACAGGTCGGCAAGCTCCCTCGCGAGCTCGAGCACGGGCCGGCCGGCGTACTCGGCGGAAAGGCCGCGCCGGGCGACGTCGGCGCGCGCGGCGAGCCGCTGCTCGTGACTCGCGCGCCGCACCAGATCCCACGCCGCCGCTCGCGCCTCGGCGTCGTAGAGCACGCCCTTCCAGAGCGCCGGTAGCGAGCAGGTGAGGCCCGGGGGCACGGCGTCGGCACCCCGCACCTCGATGAAGCGCTTGAGCCGGACATCGGGAAAGAGCGTCGTGAGGTGGAGATCGAAGTCGGCGAGGGTGGGACGCGACTCCCCGAAGCCTCGCTCCAGGAAGTCGCGGAAGGTCAGGCCGCCGGCGGGCTCGTAGCGCTCCCCTCGCACCACGAAGAACATGGGGACGTCGAGCGCCCACTCGACGTAGCGGCGGTACCCGAAGTCGGGCTCGAAGACCATCGGCAGCATGCCGGTCCGGTCGGGGTCGGTGTCCTCCCAGGCGTGCAGGCGGCGCGACACGAAGCCGCTGGCCTTGCCCTCCGAGAGGCTCGAGTTCGCGTAGATCGCCGAGACGATCGGTGACAGGCCCAGCGACACCCGCATCTTGTCGATCATGTCGGCCTCGCTGGCGTAGTCGAAGTTCGCCTGGACCGTCGCCGTAGCGAACATCATCTCCAGCGCGCGAGACCCTCGCGTCGGCAGGTAGCGCCGCATGATGCGGTAGCGCTCCTTCGGCATCATCGGCAGCTCGCCCACGGGATGGATCGGGTGCATGCCGAGGCCCAGCCAGACGATCCCCAGCGGCTCGCAGACGCGCTTCATCAGTGCGAGGTGCGTCTGGAACTCGTCGCAGGTCTCGTGGATGGTGCGCAGCGGGGCGCCCGAGAGCTCGAGCTGGCCGCCGGGCTCGAGCGTGATGCTCGCGCCCGCACGCTTGAGGGCGACCACGTTCCCCGCCTCGCGCACGCGCTCCCAGTCGTCTGCCTCGGCGATCGCCTCGAGCAGCGCCGCGATGCCGCGATCGCCCTCGTAGGGAACCGGCTTCTGGTCGGCCTCGTAGAGCCCGATCTTCTCGTGCTCCGTGCCGACGCGCCAACGCTCCGGGGGCTTCTCGGCGTCCTCGAGATAGCCCACGAGCTGATCGATGGAGTCGACGGGCACGTCGAGGTCCGGCGGAGCCGAGGCGTGGCCGTTCACGCCGTCTCCAAGGCCGGATACAGGTCGGGGTGCAGCAGGCCGAGCAGTGCGCAGATCACCGCGTGGCGGGCATACTCGCTGCGCGGGAGCACCCCGAGGGTGAGGCGCCCTACGTTGCCCAGGCCGCGGCCAGAGGGCACCCCGCCGCCGGCGCCGCGCTCCGCCTCCCAGAGCGCGTCGAACACGTCGCCGATCGGGCGGCGCTCGCGGACGGCCGGCCGGGTACACGCGGGCGGATAGGCGAAGCCCGAGGAGAAGCCCACCCAGAGGCCCTCGCCCTGCGCGACGGCGGCACAGCCCACGTTCACGTGGAGCACCTCGCCCCGGCCGCCGGGCACCGGGACCAGCCCGTCCTCGATGCCGACACCGAGCTCGCCGCCGCCGGCCTGCGCCGCGCGGCGCGCGCGGTTCCGCGCGCCCTCCACCACCTCGTCCCACCCCACGGGCTGCTCCGGGACTCCGCTGGCCACGGCGACCCCCTCCACCCGGGCCTCGGGAGCGAAGGGCGCCAGGGCGCTGCGCACCGCGCGGAGCTTGGGCTCGTTCGTGGAGCCAACGCACACCCGACGCAGGGCGGCGAGGCGGGACGGCGGGGTCACGGCGTGGCCGCCTCCTCCAGGAAGCGCGCCAGGAAGTCCTCGAGGGCGGCGCCGAGCTCGGCCGAGGCGTCGAAGGGGAACGAGAGGCACGGCCCCTCCACCTTGCCCAGCCGAAAGGGTCCGACCAGCGTCACCTCGCCCCGGGACTTGGCGGTGACGATCGCCTTGTACCGGCCGCGCTGGAGGTCGAACTCGACGGCGCGCAGGTGCTTGTCGTCGGCGCGGATGTCGCTGACCTCGATGCGCAGGTGCGGCGCGCCCGCCTCGGCGGCAGCGGCATGGAAGTGCTCGAGCGCGGTGGCGACCCGCTCGCGAATGCCGACGGCACAGTCGCGCGCCGCGTCGAGGGCCGCGCGGTGGGCAGCCTCCCGCTCGCCGAGCGTGCGCCCGAGCTGCGCGAGCCGGTTCTCGAGGCTGGAGGATTCGGGTTCGGAGGAACGGGAGGGGTCGGGCATGGCCGGAATCGTCGCACAGATCCGGCCGCCGGGCCGCCGCCCAGCGAGTCGCAGGCGAGCGAAGTCGCCCGAGCTAGTTGTGGCCGAAGGCGGGGGCCGCCGCGAGCGAGGCGCGGGCCGGACCGGCCTCGAGCTCGGCGAGCAGGAGATCGCGGGCGGCGTTGAAGAGCGGCGCCACACCCGGCGCGATCGGCGGTCCGGGCGGCGTCTGGACCCGGGCCGGGTCGACGTAGCGCCCGTCCTTCGCCACGCGGAAGCAGACGTGGGGACCGGTGGCGAGGCCGGTCGAGCCGACGTAGCCGATCACCTGCTTCTGGCGCACCGCCTGCCCCACCTTCAGGCCCCTCGCGAAGCGCGAGAGGTGGGCGTAGTACGAGACGTAGCCGTTGGCGTGGCGAACCTTCACCAGGTTCCCGAAGCCGCCGGCCCAGCCCCGGTAGATCACCTTGCCGTCGGCGACCGACCAGAGGGGCGTTCCCGACGCCGCCGCGTAGTCGATGCCGTGGTGCGGACGCGTGACCTTGAGGATGGGGTGCCGACGGGCCGCGCTGTAGCGCGACGAGATCCGGCTGTAGCGCAGCGGCGCCAGCAGGAACTGCCGCTCGACGCTGCTTCCGTCGGGGCGATAGTAGCCTCCGCGCCCCTCTTCGGGCTCGAAGTAGACCGCTTCGAAGTCGCCGACGTCGCCGCGGTAGCGGGCGGCCAGGATCCGGCCGGGGCGCACGTAGACCTCGCCCTTGAGGGGGTCGTCGAGGTAGAGGCGCTCGTACAGGATGCGGAACTCGTCGCCGGGGCGGACGGACCGCGAGAAGTCGATGTCCCAGGCGAAGATGTCCGAGAAGTCGTTGGCCAGCTGCCCCTTCTCGCCGAGGTTCACCACGCTCCCGTGCAGGGTGGAGGTCACCACGCCGGCGATGCGGGTGATGCGCGGCCGCAGGTCCACCGCGTCGCGGGCGGCCACCAGCTCGTCGCCCACGCGGAGGAGCTGGTAGCCGTCGGTCTCGGACGTGAAGTACCGGAACTCGAGGATGTCGCCGGCCTCGTCCTGCACGAGGCGAAAGCGGTGTCCGGGCTGGGCGAAGCGGAAGTCGAAGAGGGGTCGCAGCCCGCGATCGATGCTGTGGATCACCGCGTGCGGGATGCCCTGGCGGCTCAGGGCTCGGCCGAGGCTCTGCCCCTGGGCCAGACGTCCGCTCGTGACCTGCACCGCCCGCGAGGGCTCGCTCGCGCGCACCGGCGCCTCCGACACGAAGTAGGGCACCTCGGCCGAGGCCACCTCTTCCTCGATCCACGGCGGCGGCTCGGGCACGGCGGCGCCCAGTGCCGCCAGCACCGCAGGGTCGTGGCGGGCGGCAGCGATCACGCCGGCGGACACGGCGAGGAAGGCGAGCACCAACACGGCGAGCGTGAGGTCGTGACGCAGTACGCTCACTGCGCGCTGGGTCCAGCGCCTGGACATCGGCGGCACCTCTCCTCCCCCGACTTCGGGCCGCATAGTCTTAGCCAGCGCCGGACCCGTCCGCACGGGTCGGTTGCCCCTACAGGGGACAATGCGTGGCCATTAACCCACACCCTATGGCCCGGATCGCCCCTGAGAGCCCCCTGGGCGGGCCGTAGGCGCCCCGTGCGGGGCGGTCGGTGGCCCCGGACACCCCGCCGCGCCGCCGCGGCTAGATCAGCTCCTGGATCGCCTTGTGGAGGGCTTCGAAGACCGGCTCGATCTGGTCGAGCTCGAGGCAGGAGAAGGCCACCCGGAGGTCGGATCCCGAGGTGGCGATCAGCCCGATCCCGTACTCCGCGAGCAGGTGCGAGCGGACGCGCTCCGCCTCCACCCCCTTCACCTCGACGCACATGAAGTAGCCGCTGTTGAAGGGGTGCACCTTCCAGCTCTCGCGGAAACGGGGCGCACTCGCCACCTCGTGCACGCGCTCGGCGCGGACGCGCAGCGTCTCGCGCTTCTCCTTGCGCTCCGCGTCGATCGCCCCGGAGGCCAGCGCCTTCTCCACCAGCGTCTGCGAGAGCATCGGTACGTTGGAGATGCCGCTGCGGATGGCGCCGCGCACCTTGGCGTCGAGCACCTGGCACACCTCCTCGACCGACTCGCTGCGACCCGGTCCGAAGGTGATGAAGCCGCAGCGCAGCCCCCACACGAAGAGCTCCTTCGTGGCGCCATCGAGCTTCACCGCGAGCAGGTTCGGGTGACGGTTCGCGAGCCGGCCGAACAGGCTCTCGGTCATCGACTCGCCGCCCAGGTGGTAGAAGAGGCCGAAGTAGGCGTCGTCCAGCAGCACCACGAGCCGCGTGCCGGCCTCGGCCACGCGCTCCAGCGCGGCCGCGATCGCCTCGCCCTCCGCCACGGTGGGCACGTAGCCCGTGGGGTTGTTGGGGAAGTTCAGCAGCACGACCAGCTTCTCGCGCTGCGCGGCCTCGGCCTCGAGCGCCTTCGCGAAGCCCCCGGTGTCGAAGCCGTCCCCGGCGTAGAAGGGGAAGGTCACGATCTTCGCGCCGAGGCGCACCTCGAAGGTGAGCCGGTAGTTGCCCCAGAGCTTGTCGGGGCAGAGGATGCGGTCGCCCTCGCCGACGAAGAGGTCGCCAGCCAGCATGAGCCCGTGGGTGATGGCGCTGGTCACGATGGGCAGGCCGAAGCTGCGCCCGGCGAGCGACGGGTTCTCGGCCAGCAGCTTCTCGCGCCAGCGGTCGCGCAGGCCGGGGCGTCCGCCCGGCGGCGCGTAGTTGAAGGCGTCGGCCGGATCGATCCCGCTGAGGTGCCCCGCCATCGACGGCAGGAACATCGGCCCGCCCTGCTCGGTGGCGATCCCGATCGTGGCGTTGGCGACGTGCCCCTTCGCCTTCGCCTCCGCCGACTGGGCGAGGATGCCCCCCGTCGGGAAGTACAGGCGACGGCCGAGCGGCGAAAGCATGTCGCGCACCTCGGGAGCGGCCTTGGCCAGGCGCTCGTCGAGCTCGCGCGCGAGCGGGGTGAGGTGCAGCTCTTCGGACGAGGGACTCATGATCGGTGCTCCGAGCGGGGCGCGACGCGCGCGAAGTTACAGGCGGCGCTGGAGGACGTCCACGAAGTCGCCCCAGCCCAGGGCCCGCCAGAAGGCCTGGCCCTCGAGGTTGCCGGCATGGACGCGAACCTCCACCCGCCCGGCGCCGCGCTCCTGGAGCCATCGACAGGCGGCCTCCACCAGGGCGCGGCCGACGCCCCGCCTGCGCGCGTCAGGGCGGACCCACAGCTCCGGGATCTCGCCGCGCCCCCCCTCCAGCAGCTCGGGAGGGGCCCCGACGAAGCGCGCGGTCGAGAAGCCGGCGAGCCCGGAGCCGTCGTCCCAGACGAAGACGCGGGAGCCGGGGGACGCCACCATCGCGCGGACCGCGTCCGCGAGGCCGCGGTCGGCCCCGGGCGCGGTGCGGTGGGCGACGTCGAGGCGCTCGTGGTGGGCGACCAGGGTCCGCCAGAGGCCGGCCACCGCGTCGACGTCGGCGCGACCGGCCGGGCGCACCCCGCCTTTCGCGGTCAATTCTTCCCGGATTGCGGACGGCCGCCGTAGCTGAGGCCGGTGACCGGGTGGAAGCCCTCCGCCGAGCCGTCGTCGAAGAGCACCTTGAGGGTCTTGGCATCGCCGTCGTCGTCGGCCACGAAGACGCCGAAGTCGAGCTGTGGCTCCGAGCCGACGTCGCTGTGGAAGCCCTTCCAGTCGAGCTTGCCGGTGGTTCCGAGCACGTCGCCCGCGGCGACCTGCCGCCCCGGCTCGACCGCCCGGTCCCCGATCGGCCAGTAGCCGGCGTAGCTCCCGTCTTCGTGGACCACGTAGACGATGCCATCGAAGCTCGGTACGACCTTTCCGTCGCGCGCCGCTACGACCGTCGACCCCACCGGCATCTTGAATACGTAGCTGTTCCGGAGCCGCTCGTTCTTCGTGAGGCTGTCCGCTCCGCCACCCACGTTGAGGCCCGGCGCCAGGGCGAGGCTCCCCCGCGGGCCGATCAGCAGCTTGCGCGGGACGGGAGAGTCGAAGGGCAGCCGGTAGCGCGACGCCTCGTCGTGCTCCGCGCCGCGGGCGACCCATGCGTAGTGTTCCTGCTTGATCGCCGCCCCGATCTCCTCCGCCACCCGACGCTCGCTGGCGCCGGCGAGGAGCAGCTCGAGCGCCCGATCCGTGAGCTTCTCGATCTCCTCCGGCGGGAGCTGGAGGCCGCTGCTCGTGAGGGAGAGCGCGATCGCCTCCCGCGCCTCGGCGCGGGCCTCCGCGCTCGAACGGAGCCCTCGCCTCAGCCCCTGCGCCTGGATCTCGCTCTGCGTCTTCTCCTCGAGCATGCCCACGGCACCGGCGCGACGCAGCTGGAAGGTGCCGTGGCGGGTGCCGTCGCGTTCGTAGCTGCCCTCGATCAGGTCGCCCCCGTCGCCGACGGTCGTGGCCTCGTACAGGGTCACCCCCTCGAGCGTCTCGCTGCGGCCCGACCCGAGCAGGTCCTGCTGGATGAAGATCGGCAGCCGCGGCAGCCCCTCGATCCGCCAGTTCTCCTGGTAGGTCACCACCGAGGCGGAGGCCGCCCGCGCCCGGTGCGTGGTGTCCCAGCCGCTCTCGTCCGAGCCGCGCAGGGTCTTCTTCTTCATGCCGCGCGTGTTGACCCGCAGGCCGTCCGCGATGTTCGCGAGCTGGGCGGCATCGGGCTCCCAGGCGCCGAGCACCCGGGCGTACTGGCCGGTGGAGCGCCGCTCGAAGCGCCCGCTCTCCTTCTCGAAGACCGCGATGGGATACTCCACCCACTGGAGTCGGCTGCCCTTGCGCTCGAAGGCCCACACCCGGTCGTGCCAGCGCGGCTGCTCGGGGTGCCGGGAGTTGTCGTCGGTGTAGTGGACGAGCACGTGCCACGTGCCCTCGAGGTCCACCTGGGCCGCCGCCGCGGCCGGGAGCAGGCAGGACGCCGCGAGCAGGCAGACGGCTCCGGAGCGCGGGCTCAGATGGCGCGCTCGACTTCGGGAAAGCTCCGCCATACCGGGACTCCGCAGAAGTGCGACCCCTCGGTGCAGCGCGGTCGCACGAGGCCGGAGCGCACGAAGCACGGCGGCCCCACGTGCTCCACCAGCTTGGGGTGCACGGCGCGGACCTGCTGCAGCTCCTCCATGGACGCGTCGAAGATCTCGCGCTGCGCGTTCAGGCAGGTTCGCATGTTCCACTTGTGGATCAGGTCGAGCAGGGTGCCCGACTCCTCGAAGCGCACGGCCAGCGCGTTCGGCAGCACGTAGAGGGCGACCTCCGGCGGGACCCCGAGGGCCAGGAGCCTGCCGCGCGCCTCCCAGGCAGCCGCCACCGCCTCGCGGAAGACGGCGTGGCAGCCCGGGTCTCCCTGGATCAGCTCGGGCTCCACCACGTCGACGCCGGCGGGCACCGTGCGCGAGAGCAGCGGGCGCGAGCCGGGAACCGTGCGGTGGCGCTGGTCCTGCGAGTCGGCGGTGTGCGAGAGCTTCTTGCGGAAGGTGTAGTGCGGGTGGGCGAGCGTGCGCATCAGCGGCGAGTGCGTCGACACGTTGAGCTTGTCGAGCAGGTAGGGGTTGCGGCCCGGGTCGAGGGCGAGCCCGAGGGCAGCGTCGTCGTCGAGGTCGAGGCGGCCGAGCACGTGGCGCACCGCGGCGGCCACCACCTCGGGCGCCCGCACGCTGTAGTCGACGAGACGGGACCGCCTGCCGTCGAGCGACTTGTCGAAGGCCTCGCAGGCCGCCGGGTCGCCCACGCCTGCGGGGGCGAGCCTCGACTCGACCACCCCGTCGGCCTCGAGCGGCCCCTCGCCGACCCGACGGAAGAAGTCGGGATCGAGACGTTCGACCTCCGCGACCATCCGCGAGACCACCCGCTCGGCCTCGCCCGGAGCGTCGCCGACCCGCATCATGCGGCGGAGCCGGTGGAGCACGATCCCGGAGACCGTGTAGACCATCGCCGTGTGGCAGGCGATCGGGATCACGTAGCGGGCGGTCTCTATGGCCTTCTTCTCCGCCTCGCGGGCCACGTTCTTCCCGAAGGCCACCGACTGGCGCCGGTCGAGCCGCCAGAGCTCCGAGAGGATCCCCCGCGTCACGGGCTCGAGGCGGCGCGTGAGCTCCCGGTAGGCCCCCCAGGCGGCCTCGACGGCGCCGGTGAAGACCTCCCGCGCCTCGCCCTCGAGCTCGGGCGGCACCACCGCCGCCACCTCGTCGAGCCTCACGTAGCGCTGGCTCTGCTGCTCGGTGTTGTAGAAGGGAAAGGCGTGCAGGAAGCACCAGACGAGCTGCCGCGACACGCCGGAGAGGGCGAACTCGAAGGTCGCGTGCTGGAACACGGTATGGTGGCCCCCGTCGAAGGTGAGAGGGCCGATCCGCTGGCGCTGTCCTTCGGTGATCTCGTCGGGATCGACGACGCGGGGCGAGTAGCAGGTCCGCGCCGCGGAGATGGCATCGTCGTAGGGACGATCGAACCAGTTGCGGAGGCGGACCTCCGGTCCGCGGTCGATGACGGCCACGCTCCCCCCTGCGAGGCAGATCCTACTGCATGCCCCAAGGGAAAGCCGGCGAGGCGTAGCCGAGCGAAGTCGAACGGTGGGTAATCGTTTCCACACATTCTCCATTTCCGCCGACCTCGTTGCCCCGCAGGGCCGAGCGCCCGACGGCTCCCGCCCGACGGGAAGGAGCCATTTTCCGGTACCTTGTTGACGTGTGTTGCGGCCGGACCGCGTGCCCGGCCGCATTGGCACGCAGCTTGCGCTGTTGCATTCGCGGAGGAGTGCAGCACGGGACGACGCGCGCCCGCTCCGCCCGAGAAGACGGCCGATGACTTCGCTCTGGATCGTTCACCGAGAAGACGCCCTCCGCCGGGCCATCGCCCGGCTGGCGGGGGCCGGCGAGGACGCCGTGACGGGCGCGCCCGGCGACATCCTGTTCGACGAGGCGCCCGCTGCCCGGGTCGTGCTGCTCGGCGTGTCCGGAGACCTCGAGAGCGAGCTCGAGTTCGTCCACCGCTGCGGTCGTCGCGTGGGCGACGCGTCATGGATCCTGCTCGGCGAGCCCTGGGAGCTGGAGCGCGCCCGACGCCTGTTCGACAACCTGCCTGCGGCCTTCCTGGAGTACCCGCCCGAGGCCGCGGTCCTGCGGGGGGCGATCACGGCGGCCGCCGGGCGCCGCGACGGCGACCCGCTGCCGCTCTCTCAGCGCCCGGCCCGCGACGCGCTGAGCGAGCGCTTCGCGCGCGCCTTCTCGGACCTCGAGCTCCCCGAGGTGCTCCGCGCCCTCGACCCGCGCCTCGCCGCGGTGCCGGTGCTCGTGGTGGGCGAGCCGGGAACGGGAAGGGGCACGCTCGCGCGCTACCTGCACCACTTCGGGGGCACGGCGGGCGGCGCCCTGATCGAGCTCGCCTGCGGTCCCGAGACGACGGCAGAGGACCTGCGCGCCGCGCTCGCGGCCTCGCGTCACAACCCGCGCAGCCTGCGCGCCTGCAGCCTCTGGCTGGTCGACGCCGAGAAGCTGAGCCCCTCGCTCCAGCGTCTGGTCAGCGGCTGGATCGAGTTCGGACCCGCCGAGGACACGATCCGATCCGGCGTGGTGCGCTGGCTGGCCACCGGGCGCGAGAGCGGCCTCGAGCCCGAGCTGCGTCAGGCGCTCTCCGGCATCACGCTGCGGGTTCCGCCCCTGCGCGAACGACCCGACCTCGTCGCGAAGCTCGCGAACGAGACGGCCCGGGCCTGGTGCGACTCTCGCGGCCTTCCGGTGCGCCGTCTGGGCGAGGACGCCCTGGCGGTCCTCGAGGAGTACCCGTGGCCCGGGAACCTGCGCGAGCTGGAGGCCGTGGTCGAGCAGTCGCTCGCGGCCAGCGCGGCCAACCCGCTGGGCGTGGCCGACCTCATGCTCGACGGCACCGCCTTCGCCCCCGTGGGCGTACCCGACAGCGGGACCGAGCCCGCCCGCGAGCCCCAGGCGACCGACGCCGGGACGTGGCCGGAGGCCGCCGATGCGCCCGAGGAGTGGCCGGAGCCGGAGCCGGAGGCGTGGCCGGAGCCGCCGCGAGGGCCCGAGCCGCTTCCGCAGCCCGTGGAGATCGGGGTCCCCGAGGCGTTGCCCGAGCCGGAGCCGGCGATCCCGCCGCCGCTCCCGGATGGCTCCGCGCCCGGCGAGCCCGTGGTCGAGGCGATCGCCGAGATGCCCGGGGCCCAGGCGGAGCTCCCGGTGGAGGAGGCCGAGTACGTCCTCGAGTCGCTCGACCTGCTCGGTGAGGAGGAAGAGGCCGAGCCGGAAGCGGCCCCGACGGAGTCCGAGGAGATCGGTCCGGCGCCCTCGACGATCCAGCGGGAGGCCCCCGCCGCGACGTCGCCGCGTGAGCTGACGCGCCTCGTGGCCGCGCTGGGACACGAGATCCGCAACCCCCTCACCTCGATCCGCGGCCTTGCCGAGGTGCTGCCGGATCGCGACGCCGACGAGGAGTTCCGCAGCCAGCTGGCTGCGCTCACCACCGAGAGCGTGGTGCGCATCGAGGGAGCCCTGGAGCGCCTCGAGCGGCTCACCTCCTTCCCTCCCCCCGAGCCCGCCGACGTGGACGTCTGCGCGCTGCTCGAGGAGGTTCTGGACAAGCGCCGCGGCCGCATCCACGAGCGGCGACTGCTGGTCCTCGAGGAGCTCGATCGCGGGCGCCCCCGGGCTCACTGCGACCCGGAGCAGCTGCGCTTCTCGCTGGAGGCGGTGCTCGACGCGGCCCTCCAGCTCGTGCCCGAGCGAGGTCACGTCTACCTGGCGTCGAAGCGCAACGCGGTAGGGCTGC
>JAAUYE010168661.1_pt1 | contig 12083 bp, 11 predicted proteins | sample 7278081 | NCBI WGS metagenome assembly JAAUYE01 (sample SAMN14350131, study PRJNA611818) | marine sediment metagenome | isolation source: surface marine sediment (0.6m) | place: French Polynesia: Moorea | collected 2018-08
CCTCGATGCGGCGCCGCGCGAGCACGTCGCGGCTCAGGTTGGCGCCGAAGGCGAAGTAGTAAACCCGCCTGTGCCGCTGCGGCGACAGCGCGCGCCGCAAATGCGCCCACTCGCAGCCTAGTTTCCACAGGACTACCCGCAGCAAGAACCCGACTCCATCAGGGCGCGAACCAGCGGCGCGCGTTATCGAGACGGATTTTTTGCTCGACCGCGGGCGGAAGGCCGGAAAGCCAGCCGCGATGATAATCGAGCAGTTTTTCGAAATGATCCCAGCCGTCGTCGGCCTGGTCCCAGGTTTGCGTGCGCGTGACCTTCCATACCGGGTCGGTGCCGGTCACGAATCGATCCGGGTAGTCGAGCACCAGCTCGCGCCACGCGGGCAACAGCAGGCCGTCGTTCCCGGTGAGGCCGCCGAAGCGCCACGGGTCGCGCGCGGAAAACTCGATCAGAACGTTGTCGCAGGTTTCGATGACCTCGCGCACGTGGGAAGGGTAAAGATTACCGCCCGCATGCGCGAACAGCAGGCGCAGATCGGGATTGGCGCCGCAGATACCGATAAAGGTATCGGCGGTGCCGGCGTCGACGTGTATCAGCATCGGCACATCGAATTCGCGCGCGAGCTCGAGCAGGCCGGCGAAAATTCGGTTATCGGTGCGCGGCCGAAAACCGCGCATGAAATGCACCTCGCCGATGCCACGGTAGGCGCCGCTGGCGAGGCCTTCGCGCGCGCGCACGAGAGTCGTTTGGTTACGAAACCAGTCGTTCCTGCCGAGATAATGGGTGTAGGGCGAGAAAATCGGCACGACCAGGTCGCCGCCGGCCCGTTTCAGCTCGAGCGCAAGCTCGGACGGCGTCGCCGCGACCACGGCGAAGGCGATATTGGCGCGGCGCAGTTTTTGCACCACGTCGGCGGCACTGATGACTTCCTTCTGATCCCAGTTGAAATGCACGTGAATATCGGCAAACGGCGCCGGCTCGGCCAAAGCGCGGACAGGAAGCAGCTGCGCGACGAGCAGACCCGCCGCCAACAGAAATTTCAAAGCGGATGATGACATGCGCTCAAAAATAGCCGAATTACCGCGCGATGGAAATATCCGGTTTGGACTTCTCGATTTCGAAGCCGCATCACGGTCGCACCGGATCGAGCCGGCTAGCCGCCGAAGGTTTGCCAGAATTCGTCGTGGTTGTTGACCCTGGGAAATTCTTCCTGCGGAATCGGCAGCTCGAGAAACCCGCACAGCGGGCCCCAGCCCTCGGTCACGTCGAACACCAGCAGGCGATCGGCGGGAATCTCCGCGGTGACCTCGTCGATGCGCCGCTGGTAAGCGGCGATCACCGCGTCCCGGTCGTGCAGGTTATCACCGAAGGTTTGTTTCGCGATCATGTCGTAGGCCCAGTCGAGGATGGAGCGCACCCCGGCATCCGGCACCGAATGCCTGCCTTCGAGCAGCCTGGCGATGGTGCCGGCAAAGCTGTCCGCCCAGCGTTCGGCCGGCCTGACGCTGAGCAATATTTTCGCCTGCGGATAAAACGCCGCGAGCTCGCGCCAGTAGTGCGTGCTCGGCCAGTCGATGCTCGCATGATAACCGTTGAACACCTCGTCCCAGTCCGGCAGGCGGCCGTCGACGGCCGCGCGCCAGAACGCGGGTTGCGAGGAGCGGGTAAACACTTCTTCCATGTGATGGCAGGGACCGAGTCCGAGAGTTTCCAGCGCCATCTTGATCGACAGGGTGCCGGTGCGCCCGAAACCGGCGCCGATAACCTTTAACGTCATAACCTGTTTACGTGATTCCGTATGCCGCGATTCGTTTACAGGCGAGTTTAGTTTAGCCTGAGCCCGATACAATCGATATTTTGCCGACATCGCTGCCGAGCGGATATCCCGGCGTGGTTACATCCGCGTTAATCCCCGGTAAGATGGGCACCCGCAACAAGCCTGCCCGGTCGTCGGGCGGGCACGGGAGTCGATCGAATGGCCTGGCAAAACCGGATCCTGCGCGTCAACCTGACCGACGGCAGCTGCAGCACCGAACCGCTAAACCGCGACTGGGCGCAAGCCTATCTCGGGCAGCGCGGTCTCGGCAGCAAGTACCTGTGTGAAGAAGTCGATCCCGCGGTCGACGCGCTCGCCCCCGAGAACAAGCTGATTATCGCCACCGGACCGCTGACCGCGACCACCGCGCCGACCGGCGGACGCTCGTCGGCGGTGACCAAGGGCGCGCTGACCGGCGCGATCGCGGCCTCGAATACCGGCGGCATGTTCGGCGCCGAGCTCAAAATGGCCGGCTACGATCTGCTCATCGTCGAGGGCCGCGCGGCCCGCCCGGTTTACCTGTGGATTCGCGACGAGCACGTCGAGCTGCGCCCGGCCGACCTGCTCTGGGGCAAAAGCGTATGGGAAACCGAGCCCTGGCTTCGGCGCGAGCTGCAGGATCCGCAGATCAAGGTTGCCAGCATCGGCCGCGCCGGCGAGGTCGGGGTCAAATATGCCTGCATCGTCAACGACATGGACCGCGCCTACGGCCGCTCCGGCGTCGGCGCGGTCATGGGCTCGAAGAATCTCAAGGCGATCGCGGTGCGCGGCAGCGTCGGCGTGCAGGTGCGCGACCCGGAGGGCTTTCGCGACGCGGTGCGCGACACCCAGGCAATCCTGCACGACAGCCCGGTGCGCAAACGCTTTACCGTGCGCGGCACGCACAACATGATGGACGTCACCAACCAGTTCGGCTCGCTGCCGACGCGTAACTGCCGCGACGTACAGTTCGAGGGCGTCGAATCGATCAATGCCGACGCGATCCGCGTACCGCGCAAGAGCGACGGCAAGCCCAGCCTGCAGGGTAACAAGGCCTGCTTTGCCTGCACCATCGGCTGCGGCCGCGTCGCCACCATCGACCCGGCCTCGGAGCTGGTCAACGGTCCCGACCCGCAGGGCGGCGACCGATCGCGCTATCAACAGCCATCGGGCGGCCTGGAATACGAGAACGCCTACGCCTTCGGCCCGATGTGCGGCGTCGATGACCTGGATACGATCAATTACGTCAACTTTTTATGCAACGAACAGGGCATGGACCCGATTTCGCTCGGCGTTTCGATCGCCGCGGCAATGGACCTGTTCGAGGAAGGCGTGATCGATCTGGAAACCACCGGCGGGCTGGAGCTGCGCTTCGGCAACGCCGCGGCGCTCGCCCACGCGGCCGAACTAACCGCCTTCGGCGAGGGATTCGGCGCCGACATCGGTCTCGGCGCCGAGCGCTTGTGCCAAAAGTATGGCCACCCCGAGCTATCGATGACGGTCAAGGGCCAGGAATTCCCCGGCTACGATCCGCGCGCGCTCAAAGGCATGGCGCTGGCCTACGCGACCTCGAACCGCGGCTGCTGCCACATGCGCGCGCGGCCGCTGCTCGACGATTTCGCCAACGTCACCACCGACGGCAAGGTCGAACTGGTCAAGTCCACCCAGGACCTGGCCGCCGCGATCGACAGTTCGGGCACCTGCATGTTCACCAACGTCATGTTTCCGCCCGAGCGGCTCGCGGCCATGCTCGACGCCGCCTGCGACGGCGGCTGGGATCTCGAGCGCATGTACGCCGTCGGCGAGCGGATCTGGAACCTCGAGCGCCGCTTCAACCTGGCCGCCGGGTTTAGCCGCGATGACGACAGCCTGCCCGCGCGCACGTTGACCGAACCCGCGCGCGCCGGCGCGGCCAAAGGCCAGGTAGCGCAACTCGAGGAATTGCTCGACGATTATTACCGGCTGCGCGGCTGGGATAACGACGGGGTGCCGCTGCCGCCAACCCTCGAACGCCTCGGGCTCTGAGCCGTATCGTGGCGCTCGAGATCAGGCTGGTCGGCTTCGGCGACGATCGCCCCGCGCTATTCGGCGAGCGGGACAGGCTCGAGCTCGATATCGATACCCCGACGAGCCCGCAGGCCCTGCTGCAGGCGCTCGGCATCGACGACAGCACCGGGCTGGTATTGATGAACGCCGACAGCGTTATCCCCGCGCGGCAGTGGCGGGACCCGGTTATCGCGGCGCGCGACCGCATCACCATTCTCGCCGCGATCGAGGGCGGCTAGCTTATTCGAAATCGACGAGCTGCCGGCGCACTCTGGACTCGAGCAGCGGAATCGCCTGTTCGAGCACCATGGTTTTGAAGTGCTCGGTCTCCTGGTGCGCCTCGAGACCGCTGGCGTCGTGGTATTTTTCGTAGATGAAAAACTCGCGCGGATTTTCCGGGTCGACATGCGTGGTATAGGTAATCACACCGGGCTCCGCGCGCGATTTGACGCCGAGCTGCTGCAGGATTTCGCGCACCTGCGCTTCGTTACCGGGTTTGGCGACCCAGGTGACCGCGAGCACATAAGCCATTCGATTCTCCTCTTCTTGATGTTATCGACGGCAACGGCGACCCCGGTTCGATTCAAATAATGGGGACAGACTTTACTCGGCATGCCTCTGTAATTAAACTCGGCCGCAGGCAACGTTACCGTGTCGGAAGTTAATACTATACTCTTTTAGCGAAGCGATTAACCGCAACAATGCAAATCAAGAACACGCTCATGAGCCTTCCCGGAAAACCCGGCCTTAAATCACGATTGGCTGGAATATCGCTTGTCGCCCTGCTGTGCCTGTGGACAAATCCCCAGGCCAACCCGGATCCGGCCAGTATCAGTATCGCCACCGAATCCTGGGATCTCTACACCAATACCGATGGCACGGGCCTGTTTCTCGATATCACGCGGGCGATTTACCAACCACGCGGAATTCAGGTCGAGATCGAATTCGTACCCTATAAACGCGCGCTGCACTTGCTCGAGAATCGGAAGGCGGACGCGATGTACGGTACCTACTCGACCGAGAAAGAAGGCAAGCCCTACCTTTACACACCTCGCATGCCAATCGACAAGGAGCGGACGGTGGCCATCTTCTCCGGTGCTCGCAACGGCAGCTGGAGCGGACAGGCATCGCTGAAAAACGCGCAGCTGGCGTGGGTGCGCGGCTATGATTACCATGAAAACCTCGAGGTGACGGTCGATGACTTCTTCGAGGTCGTCGACTCGGAACAGGGGTTAAACATGCTGCAGGCCGGACGCTTCGACTATTTTCTCGACCATTCCGGCGCGTTGCAGGACACGATTTCCAGGGTCGGCTTCGATACCAGCGCTTACCGCATCGAAACCGTAATCGAGGAAAACGTTTACATGGCTTTCGCCAACACCGACAAAGGTCGTCAGCTGGCTGATATTTACGATTCCGGCCTGGCGCAACTCAGGGAATCGGGTGAACTGCGCAAAATTTTCGCGCGCTATGAACTCGAGTACCCCTACGCGGCCGAATAAACGCTCGCTTTGAACCGCATGCGGATTCAATAACCGCTCGAATCAGCCGAGCATCTCGCGGGGCGCTTGCGCTGCCACCTGATGCCCGCTATCAGGACGAAGCGACGTGGCCGCCGCGTCGTGCGTCGGCGACGCCGCGCAGACCCTCCTTGTTCGAACCCAGTACCGCCTGCACGCCGCCGAAATACATCGAAGGACCGGCAAACGGCCGCGGCTCCAGGCCGGATTGCGCTACCACCGGCAAACCCGGCTCGTGGCCGATGGTGCCGGTAGGCAACTCGACGTGCAGCCTGGGGAATGTCACCGCGGATTCGAGATCCATGCCGCGCCGGGTAAAGTTGAACAGGAACTGCGCGATCGCGGTGGTGATGCGGGACGCACCGGGCGAGCCGACCGCGAGCATGGCGCCGTCGGCGCGCCGCCGCGCGATCGTCGGCGCCATGTTAGAGGCGAGGCGCCGGCCGGGCTCGAGATGATCCAGGCCGCGGGTATGCAAATCCAGCTCGCCGAGCGAATTATTGAGCCAGAAGCCGGTGCCCTCGACCATGACGCCGCTGCCGTAACCCGCGGAAGCGGTTACCGCGCAGGCAAGCCCGTCGGCATCGACAACCGACACGTGACTCGTCGACGGCGCCTCGAGCAGCCCGGTATCCGCCGCCGCGGCCTGTTGCAGCAGCCGTTCGACCCTGGCTTCCAGGCCGTGCTCGCCATCGAGGAAACGGCGCCGGTAGTCAAGCACCGCGCGCTGCGCCTCGACGGTGTCGGCTACCGCCCGCGCCAGGTCGTCGGCGCCGCCGGAGCGATCGAGCAGTAACAGCATCGCCGCGAGGCAGGCGCCGCCGACCGCCGGCGGCGGATTGGTGACGACCTCCCAGTCCCCGATCAACGCGTGCACCGGCGCGCGCTCGATCGCCCGGTAGGCGCGCAAATCCTCGATTCCGAGCGGCCCGCCATTGGCCCGGATTTCGCTGGCGATGCGCTGCGCAAGATCGCCGCCGTAGAGCGCGTCGGGATCTTCCGCTATCTGCCTCAGGGTTTCGGCCAGTCCGGGAATTCGCACCCTGTCGCCCTCGCCGAGCGGGCTGCCGTCGGCGTGATGCAGAATGCGGTAACTTTCGGAGTGCCAGGAATAAATGGTTTCGTGGGTAAAACCAAGGTATTCGGCCGCGCCGCCGGTGAGCGGAAATCCCTGCTCGACCAGGTCGATCGCGGGTTGCAGCAATTCACCCCAGGGCAGGCGTCCGCAGCGCCGCGATGCGAGCGCAAGACCGGCGAAGGCGCCCGGGGTGGCGATCGTGCCGTAACCGACCCGCTGCCGGGTTTCGCCACCGTAGTCGAACACGACTTCGTGCATGGCGCTGCTGAAATCGTCCTGTTCGCGCCCGCGCCCCGGCATTTCGGCGTAGCCATCGATAACCCGGGGTTCACCGTTACGCGGCCACACGCTGATAAAAGCGCCCCCGCCGGGCGACATGATACCGATGTCGGTACACATCGATACCGTCATCGCGGCCAGCGCCGAATCCACCGCGTTACCGCCCGCCGCGCCAATCAGCGCGCCGGCTTCGGCGGCGATCCGGGTGCCGGCGGCAATCGTTACCTGGGTCATCTTTTTACCTCCGGGCTAGTATGGTATTTCACCGCACGGCGGCGTTGATCTGGCTCAATTGGCATGGGAAATCAGGTTGTTATGCTGTTTCGATGGGTGAACACCAGGTACACGATACGTCGGACGAAGAACGCACGCGCAATTTCGTGCGCGCGATGCTCGACGATATTCGCGCGCTCGAAAAAATGATCGAGCTGGACCTGTTCGAAACCGATATTCAGCGCATCGGCGTCGAACAGGAAATGTATATCGTCGATGCGGCGGGATTCCCGGCGCCGCTTTCCGACCGCCTGCTCGAACGGATCGGCCAGGCCAACTTCAGCACCGAGCTCGCGCGCTTCAATCTCGAAGCCAACCTCGATCCGAGCCCGATCGGCGGCGGTTTTTTACGCCAGATGGAGAAAAACCTGCAGGATTCGCTGACCGAGGCCGAAGCCGCGGCCGCCACGCTGAACGCGAGGATCGTGCTTACCGGAATCCTGCCGACGCTGCGCGAAGATCACGTCGGCATCGACAACCTGACGCCCGAGGTCCGATACCACTGCCTCAACGACACCTGCATGGCGGCGCGCGGGGATAGTTTCACCCTGGTCATCGACGGCGTCGATCATTTCGAATCGAGCCACGATTGCGCCGTGGTCGAGGGTGCAAGCACCAGTTTTCAATGTCATTTGCAGGTGGCCCCGGCAGAGGCCGGGGTGCTTTACAACCTCGCACAGCTGATTACCGCGCCGCTGCTCGCGATCGCGGCGAACTCCCCGGTGCTGCTCAATCGGCGCGTCTGGCACGAAACCCGGGTGGCGCTGTTCGAACGCACTTTCGAATACCGCTCGACCCCGCAGCTCGCGCGCGACTTTCCGACCCGGGTCGGATTCGGCGAAACCTGGGTGCAGGACTCGATCGTCGAAGTGTTTCGTGAAAACGCGATGCGGCATCACGTCATCATGGTGCGCGACCCGGACGAGGACTCGCTCGAAGCCCTGGACGCGGGGCGGATTCCGCGGCTGGACGCACTGGCCCTGCACAACGGCACCGTCTGGCGCTGGAACCGGCCCTGCTACGGCATTACCGACGGCAAGCCGCATCTGCGCATCGAAAACCGCGCCATGCCGGCGGGTCCGACGATCGTCGACCAGGTCGCCAACGTCGCGCTGTTCTACGGCCTGATGCAGGCCATGCGTCTCGAGGCCGCCGGCATTCCGCGGCAAATGCCGTTCGAAACCGCCAGGAGCAATTTCTTCGCCGCCGCCCAGCACGGGCTGGCGGCGCGCTTCACCTGGCTCGACGGCAGGCATATCGGCGCGCGCAAGCTGCTGCGGCACCGCCTGATCCCGCTGGCGCGCGAGGGTCTGGCCGAACTGGAGACGCCGCCGGCCGATATCGATTATTACCTCGGCATCCTCGAGGCGCGCGCGAAAAACTGCCGCAGCGGCGCGCGCTGGCTGCTCGACAGCCTCGCCGACCTGCCCGAGGAGCGGCGTGCAACCGTTTGCCGGCAGGCGGTCGACATGGTGCACGCGCGCCAGGCGGGAGATTTGCCGGTACACCAGTGGGAGCTGTTAAACGTGAGCGAAAAGCCGAACGACAATCAGCGCAAGACCCGGGTCGGCGACATCATGACCAAGAACCTGTTCACGGTGCGCCCCGAGGACCTGGTCGACCTTGCCACCAGCATGATGGAGTGGAAACACGTGCGCCACGTACCGGTGGAAAGCAGCGGCGGCGAACTCGTCGGCCTGCTGTCGACACGCGAACTGCTGCACCTGCAGGAACGCAGGGACGAGCAGCCGCCGCTATCGGTGGCCGACATCATGCAGACCGATCCGCTGACGATCAGCGCCGACGCGCCGCTGCAGGATGCGTTCACGCAAATTCTCGAAAGCGAAGCCGGCTGCCTGCTGGTCGTAAGCGGCAGGCAGCTGCTCGGCATCGTCACCGAACGCGACCTGCTCGAAGCCGCGGTCGATTTGATTGGGTAAGGCGCGGGCAACAAGGTCATCCGCCGGCCGGACGCAACCCGCGGGGCTTAGCCAGCCGGCACCCGCTCGGGTATAATTCCCTGCTTTCGACCCGCAGCATCGAGAGATAGATAAAGATGGCAGAGCAGCAATCCACCTACGAAAAAGCACTGGCGCTGATCGACGACGCCAATCGCCAGGACCCGAACAAGGTAACCGTAGACGGCGAGGAATGGCCCAAGGAATTAATCTACTCCGAGCGCATGAGCGACATGCTGCTGCGCTTTGCTCCCGACGCCGACGACGCGAACAAACTCGCGATCCGCGCGCAGCATATCGAACGCTGGAAAACCCCGCGCGACACTTACCCGATGGACCGCATCGGCTACCTCAAATGGCGCAAGGATTTGTACAAGATCCAGGCCAACAGGGCCGCCGAGCTGATGGCGCAGGCCGGCTGCCCCGAGGAAGACATCGAACGCGTGCGCAACTCGGTGGCGAAAAAGAACATCAAGGGAAATCCGGACTCGCAATTGCTCGAGGACGTCACCGATCTCGTGTTCATGGAGCACTACATGCTCGAATTCGTCGGCAAGCATCCCGACTACAGCGAGGAAAAGTGGATCGACATTATCCAGAAAACCTGGAACAAGATGTCGAACGAGGCGCACGAGTTTGCGCTGTCCGGCGCGGTCAGGCTGCCCGAATCGCTGCTGCCGCTAATCAAAAAAGCGGTTTCGGCATAAGCGACGGGGCCGGCCCGTCAGCCGGCGTCGTCGATGCTCACCGACACCGGAAAATGATCGCTGTAACCGTCGGGATTAACGTTCGAGACCTTACCCTTTGGCAAACCGAAACGCAGCGGCCCGTAGTTGACGCGGTGGTCGACCATTTGCGCGAGGGCGTCGATACGCGCCGTTTCTTCCAGCACCGACAACCCGCCCTCGCCGGTTAACAGCGAGCGATTCACCAGGATCTGGTCGAAGACGTTGCCGTTGTTGCGGTAGTAGAGCGTGCCGTCGATCTGGCGTGCATCGCCGCGGTGATCGACGACCTGCTGCCGGTGATAATTCCACGCGAGATTGTAAAAGCGCGCCGAGCGCGAACGCTCGACGTCGCCGCGCTCGCGCCAGGCATTGGCGTGATAGCGAATCGAGTTGTCGAATGGATCGTCGTTGAAGTCGCCCAGCGCAATCACCGCGGTATCGTCGCCCACCTCCTGGCGGATGCGCTCGTGCCAGTAGGCGAGGGTTTCGCCGGCGGTGGCGCGAAAGCCCGCCGATTCGGTGATATCGCTGCCGCTGCGCGACGGCCAGTGATTGCACAGCGCCACCAGGTCGTGGCCGCTGGCCGGGCGAAAAGTCGCCTGGGTGATATCCCGGGTGCCGGTGCGGCGTATAACGAAATGCGAGAAAACAGTAGCCGGGTCGACCGAAAACAGGTTGCGATCGTAAATGAAAGCGGTATCGATACCGCGCTTGTCGGCCCTGTTGTCGGCATGGACGACGTCGTAGACGCGGTTTGCCAGTGCACCGTTGAGCTCGGCGACCAGGGCGTCCAGCGCGAATCGGTTTTCGACCTCGCAAACGCCGAGCAGGTCCGGCCCGGCACCGGCGCCGAGCTGGCCGATGATGCTGGCGAGCTGCGCGATCTTTTGCCGGAACAAATCCTCGCTCCAGCCCCGCAGGTCGTTCGCGACCGCCGACGCGATCCAGGGTTCGCGGTCGGTAAAGTCTTCCGGTGCGAACAGGTTTTCGAGATTCCAGAATGCTACCTGGTAAGTCATGCTGCAGCCTCCTTGTCCGTGATGAGTCCGGTTGCCGGGCGGCGGCCGGGACCGGATTTACGGGTTCGATCATAACCACAAATCGGGCAAGGTCAAAGTATCGCCAATACAGCACGACGCCGAGGGCGCAGCGACGCGCACCGATTTTGGTGACGTCACCGCGGCGCTTGCCGTATCATGCGCGGGTTCGAATCGAGACGCCGTGATAAATGTCGCCGCATTATCCGCAAAGAATCGTTTGCCTGACGGAGGAAACCACCGAAATGCTGTACCTGCTCGGCGAACAGCGGCGCATCGTCGGCATTTCCGGTTTTACCGTGCGCCCGCCCGAGGCGCGCCGCGAAAAGCCGAAGGTATCGGCGTTCACGTCGGCGAAAATCGACCGCATCCTCGAACTCGAGCCCGACCTCGTGCTCGGCTTTTCCGACCTGCAGGCCGACATCGCGGCCGAACTGATCCGGCTCGGCGTCAACGTGCACGTATTCAATCAGCGCTCGGTAGCGGAAATTCTGCAAATGATCGTCATGCTCGGGGCGATGGTCGGGCGCCAGGCCGACGCCGAGGCCTGGGTCGAAGGCGTCGAAGCCAGAATCGAAAATATAAGGAACGCTGCGAGCGAATTCAGCCAACGCCCTCGCGTATTCTTCGAGGAATGGTACGATCCGATTATCTCGGGTATTCGCTGGGTCGCCGAACTGATCGAGATTGCCGGCGGCGAGGATTGCTTCCCCGAACTCTCGCGCGAAGCGCTCGGTAAAAACCGAATCATCGCCGATCCGCTCGTAGTCGCGCGGCGCAATCCCGATATCGTCATCGGCTCGTGGTGCGGGCGCAAGTTCAGGCCCGAGCACGTTTACGCGCGCACGGGCTGGGAACAGGTTGCGGCGGTGGAAAACGAACAGGTATTCGAGATCAAATCGGCAACCATCCTGCAGCCCGGCCCCGCCGCGCTGACGGATGGACTCGATCAGCTGCACGCAATCGTCCTCGACTGGCAGCGCATGCGTGCCGGACAGCGCCGCTAGAATCTCTGCCGCCCGCATTCCGCCCCGGCCGCGGCCTTACTACAAATTGCGAATCCAGGCACTATACTTGTGCCAATATCAACAGCGCCTGCGGCCCGGAAAATTTCGAGAAACCCTGTGTGTTTCCGTCCGTCCCGAATCGTCCCGATCGAATTGGCGCGGTAAATGCTTCGAAACCCAAACGCTATAGTTCAGCCAATCACCGCCAGAGGTAAGCAAAATTATCAAGGATAAAAAAATCGTTGTCGTGATGCCGGCCTATAACGCCGAGCAGACGCTGCGGCAAACCTATGCCGAGGTGCCGCTGGACATCGTCGACGAGGTGATCCTCGTGGACGACGCCAGTCACGACGAAACCGTGGCCC